>Ga0207674_10008901_pt1 | contig 11541 bp, 10 predicted proteins | sample KBSCornC72_FD_184303 | JGI IMG/M metagenome (GOLD analysis project Ga0207674, IMG submission 184303) | Corn rhizosphere microbial communities from Kellogg Biological Station, Michigan, USA - KBS Corn C7-2 (SPAdes) (version 2) | ecosystem: Host-associated > Plants > Roots > Rhizosphere > Soil ... | reverse complement strand
ACGTGAACGATCGTGGCGCGGTCAATGGGCACGAGACCAGTTTAGAAGCCGTTCTGGGCGCGAGCCGCGAACGTTACCGTGATGTGATGGGCCTCCGGCGAGCTCTCGTGTCACTCCCGGCCTGCGCGATGTTCGTGGCGATCGTCGCCTGTGGCGGCGGCGGCAACAACACGCCAGCGTCGACACCGTACGGGCAGGCGAGCCCGACCGCGCCGGCGACCTCGGCCGCGCTTATTTTTCCGACCGATCCGCAGCAGCGGCCGGTCGAGATCGTCACGCCACATGTGTTCGTCATCGTCATGGAGAACACCGGCCTCGACAGGGCGCTTCGCTCGCAACCGATCGCGCGTCTCGCGTCGGCGAACGCCCTGGCGACGAACTATCGCGCCGTGGCGCGACCGAGCCTGCCCAACTACCTCGCACTCACGTCAGGTAGCACGTGGGGCATCACGGACAACCTCTATCACCCACTGCCGGCGGCGGATCTCGGTACACAGCTCACCACCGCGGGAATCAGCTGGCGCGCATACATGGAAGGTATGACGGCAGAGGCTGGGTGCATGCGCAGTCCATATCCCTATGCGCTCAAGCACAACCCGTTCGCGTACTACGGCGGCGCGTGCCCGACGAATGTCGTGCCGATCGAGTCGCTCGATGGCGACCTCGCCGGCGCCACGCCGAACTTCGCGTGGATCACGCCAGGTCTTTGCCACGATGGCCACGACTGCTCGGTCGACATAGCCGGAACATGGCTGGACGAGATCGTGTCGCGGATCGTGTCATCCGACGCGTGGCGTTCGAGCGGGATGCTGTTCATCGTCTGGGACGAAGGCGACGGCGGCGACACCAACCTCGTGCCGCTGATCGTGCTCACCAAAGATGCGACCGCGACTCGCATCGAGACGCAATACGACCACTATTCGCTGCTGGCGACGATCGAGGACGCCTTCGGACTGCCGCGACTCGCGGCGGCAGCGACCGCGCGCCCGCTCACGCAGATCGCCACGGGTCGTCGCTGACCGTCTAGCCGCGGGTCTCCAGCTTCACGAGCCGACCATCCGGGTCGCGGACCGCCATCTCGCGTGTACCCCAGTGCGTCGCCGCGAACGGCGCCACGACCTCAGCCGGTCGCGCTGGTGCGGTCTCGTCGGTCGCGGTCAGGTAGAGCTCGACGGCGGGCTTGCGATCCGCAGGCACCTCCGCGAGGTAGATGTACGGTCCGCCGCCCGTGGCTCGCAGCATCCCCGATGTACCCCGATCGTCGTCGAGCTGGAAACCGAGAGCCCGCCAGAACGCGACGCTCTTTCCCCAGTTGTGCGTCTCCATGTAGATGTGGTGGATCGAGTCGGCCGCCATCGTCATCTCCCCTTCTTGCGCTTCTCGCGCTCGAGGTATTCGCGCAACGCCGCGGCGACGAGAGCGGACAGGCTCATCTCCCGGTCGATCGCGATGTGCTTCACGTCGCGGATCAGCTCGACCGGCAGATACACGTTGAACTGACGCACCTCGTCTTCAGCCATCTAACTTACTAGTATACTAGCAAGCCGTCCTCTTCCGATCGCCGGTCGGCGCGGCCAGCTTGTATCGGATGTGAGACGCGTTCGAGCACAGCCGAAGGACCGTGGCGGGCTCACACTCCGGATGTGGCGGACATCGGCATCCTTCCCCGTGACGCGGTCGCGCGTCGGCTGAACCGCGAGCTGTTCATCGCGCTCGGCAGCACGGCGGCCGTGCTCTTGCAGATCGCGCATCCTCTCGTTGCCGCGGGCGTCGATCAGCACTCGGACTTCCGCCGCGATCCGTTCGGCCGTTTTCACCGCACGGCCAACACATCACTGGATGCGGTCTTCGCCGACACGCGGCGCGCGCAGCGCGCGCTCCGACGGATCGACGCGCGTCATGTCGCGGTGCGCGGCACCGCGGAGGACGGACGCCGCTACCACGCGCAGGATCCGCAGCTCCTCCTGTGGGTCCAGGCGACATTGGTTCTGACGTCGCTGCGCTGGTACGAGCTCGTGGCCGGACGGCTGACCCCCGCGGACCGCCAGCGGTACTGGGACGAGGGCAAGGTCTTCGCGCGCGAGCTCGGCGTGCCGGAGGAGCTCTTTCCGCCGACCATCGGCGACCTCGAGCGCTACGAGCGCGACATGCTCGAGACGGCGGTCGTGCCGGACATCACGAGCCGACTCGTGGCCCGCGCGGTGCTTCATCCGTTCGCCGTCCTGCCCGACGCGGCGTACTGGCCGACTGACGTGATCGCCGCCGGCCTCCTGCCGCCGTCGCTGCGCGGGGCGTTCGAGCTTCGGTGGGGTGGCGCGGAGCGGTTCTTCTTCCGGTTCGTCATACACGCGCTGCGTGTCTGGCGTGCGGTCGCGCCCAGGTGGCTCGCGATCGTCCCACACGCGCGCCTGTACGACCGACGCGTGCGCTAGACGGGGAACTCCTTCGGGGTGCGCGAATAGGTGAAGAAGCGATCGGCGTCGAGCCGGACGTAGACGCCCTCGTCGCTCCAGTCGAACGCGCTGCTGCCGTAATGGTCCTTGAACGTCTCGTCGATCTTGCCGACGTCGGGATGTCCTCTGAACATGAGCACAGCCGGCCCGTGCGCGTTGATGAGGAGTTTCTCACTCACGAAGAACGCGATGCTCGCGCGCGGGCGCTTGCGCAGTCCCTTGATGCGGATGGAGTCGCCGCCCGAGCTGAAGAAGAACTTCCCGTGCAGGAACCAGCCGTCCATGGGAGCGACGAGCGGGTCGCCGTTCGGCGCGGGCGCGGCCACGGCGACGGTTGGTCTGCTTCAAGCTGCGGTCGATCAGCGACTGAAGGGTCGCGAGCTCCTTCGCCGTCTCACGCACGCGCCGAATTGTCGCGCGTCGCCTTGAGCATCGCGGCGGCGTGAGGCGCCAAAGTGACGTCGTAGCCTTGCCGCCGCCGGCCGACATCCTGCCGCTCCCAGAGATCGCGGACGAGCGCTGTGTCCGAGATCGAGCCACCCACGAGATCCCACGTCACCTCGGCGCGCGCGGCGGTCTCGCCGCGGTTCAACAGGACGATCGCCCGCGCGCCGCCGTCGAGCTCACGCACCCAGACCTCGACGTCGCGCTCGCGACCGACACGCCGCGCCTGACGGCCGAGCGGGTCTTGATCGACGGCGATCACCTCTGGCGCGGTGAGGATCGCACGCGTCGCGTCACTCATCGCGCGAACGTCGTTTCCCGCCATGAGCGGCGCCGCGAGGATCGCCCAGAGGGAGAAGTGCGCGCGGTACTCGGTGTCAGTCATCCCGCCGTTCCCCACCTCGAGCATGTCCGGATCGTTCCAGTGACCCGGCCCGGCGAACTGCGCCAGCGCCTCCTGCCGGTCGAGGATGTCGATGACACTGTCCCAGCGGTCGGCGATGTCGTGCGAAGTCCGCCAGAGATGTCCGACGCTCCCGCCCCACTCCCACGGCCGGTTGCGGCCCCACTCGCAGATGGAGAGCACGATCGGACGACGCGTTGCGCGGATCGCCTCCGACCACGTCGTGAACGTCGTCCGCCCATCGAGCCCGGCCGTGTGACACCAGTCGATCTTCATGAAGTCCACGTTCCAGGAGGCGAAGCGGCGCGCGTCGAGGAACTCGCGCCCGCGACTCCCGGGATAGCCCTGGCAGGTGCGATCCCCTGCGCAGGTGTAGAGCCCGAATCGAAGGTCGCGGTCGTGGAGGTACGCCGCGAGGCCACGCATGTCCGGGAAACGCCACAGATTCGGCTCGAGATTGCCGTCGTCTGCGCGAAGGCTGCCTTCCCATGCGTCATCGATGACGACGTACCGATAGCCGGCCTCGCGCATGCCGCTCTCGATCAGGGCGTCGGCGATCTCACGCACGAGCTGATCGGACACGAAGGGACCGAAGCGATTCCAGGAGTTCCAGCCCATCGGCGGCGTCAACGCGAGGCCGTCGCTGAGCGCGCCAAGTCCCATCTAGTGGCGGCTGATCAGTCCTTGGGGTTGCCGCTCGGGTCGAGCGAGACGAAGTACGACTCGCACGCCATCTCGACGAGCTGGGATGTCAGGGCCGGCGGTTGGCCGAGGAAGCGCGCCGTATCGATCAGCTGCTCGATGATGTCGCGCGGGTGGCACGACCGCAGCCCGATGTTCTTCGTCCGGTAGATGGCGAGGATCTGCGACATCGACTCGGCGCGGTATTCGATGTTCTTCCGCGCGCACATGCGCTTGAAGATCTCCTCGTACTGCGCGACGGTCGGAGCCTCGATGCCGATCTTGTAGCGAATGCGACGGAGGAATGCTTCGTCGACGAGGTCGGCAGGGTCGAGGTTCGTCGAGAAGATGATGAGCATGTCGAAGGGGATCTCGATCTTCTTGCCGGTGTGGAGCGTGAGGTAGTCGACGCGCTTCTCGAGCGGGACGATCCAGCGGTTCAGGAGGTCCTTCGGTGAGACGCGCTGCCGCCCGAAGTCGTCGACCATGAAGATGCCACCGTTCGCCTTCATCTGGAACGGCGCCTCGTAGAACTTCGACGTCTCGTCGTAGATGAGGTCGAGCGTCTCGAGCGTGAGCTCGCCACCCGTCATCACGATCGGACGTTTGCTGATGATCCAGCGATGGTCGAAGCGCAGGCGATCGGACGCAGCCTGCTCCATCACCGGCCGGTGATAGACCTGGTCGAAGACCTTGATGACCTGCTGGTCGATCTCGACCGCGTACGGGAGCACGACCTCGCCGCGCAGAAGCGACACGAGGACCTCGGCGATCGTGGTCTTGCCATTGCCGGGCGGGCCGAAGAGGAAGATCGACTTGCCGGAGTTCACGGCAGGGCCGAGCTGCGCGAGCGTCTCGCGCGGGATGACCATGTGCGCGAACGCGCGCGCGAGATCCTCAGGTGTTACGTGGATGTTCGAGATGGACTGGCGCTGCACCGCGGCGATGTATGTCGCGAGCGGCACCGGCGCCTTGCCGACATACTGGCTGCGCGCGAGCGCTTCCTGCGCCTTCTCGGATCCTCGGTCGACGATGACGAACTGGTACGACGCGGACGAGATGCCCGCGCCGCCGCGGATCTCGACCAGACGCTCCGTCTTGAGGAAATCCATGATCTTGTCGGTGACGCCCTGGATGGAAAGACCGAGCGCGCTCGCGAGATCCGCCATCGACATCTGGCCGCGCAGGTAGAGCGTCTTCAACGCGAGGTCCGCGAGGAAGCCGAGCGTCAGTCCGGTCTGTTCGATCGTCTGCGGCTCTGGTGGCAGGGGGATCGCCGGCATCTCCGGATGCATCGCGGACGCGGCGCCCGCGGGCGCCGCGGGGCGTGTCTGCGTTTGCGGTTGGTACAAGCTGCTGTGAACCCCTTCCTGAATGCCTAACGGAGCATAGCGTCGAAGGTCGCCTCGTCTACCACTTTGACACCGAGCTGATGTGCTTTCTCGAGCTTCGAGCCCGCGCCGGGTCCCGCAACGAGCAGATCTGTTTTCGCGCTGACGGAACTCGTCGTCTTTCCTCCGAGCGACCGCACGATCGCCTCGGCTTCCTCGCGCGAACGTCGTTCGAGCGTTCCGGTGAACACAACGGTCTTGCCCGTGAACCGTCCACTTGCGGCGACAGCGCGTGGTGTTGGAAGGATCGGATGCAGGTCCGCTTCGCTTAGTCGTTCGAGAAAGCGTTGCTCCTCAGGTCGCTGGAAGTGCTCACTGATGCTCTTCGCGACGACCTCGCCGATGCCGCTGATCTGCTGGAGCTCTTCGGCGCTCGTCGCGCGGATGACGCGCAACACGTCGCCGAAGGACGGCTCCTTCGGGAGTCGTCCGACCAGCCAGTGCGCGAGATCATCCGCTGTGGTCCAGCCGAGGTGCGGCACGCCGAGCGCATTGAGCATCCGCCCAAGTGGTCTCCGCCGCGCGTTCTGGATGCGTTCGTAGATATTCGACGCGCTCTTCTCGGCGAAGCGATCGAGCTCCATCAGCTGTTCCTTCGTGAGGAAGAACACGTCAGCGGGATTCGTCACCAGGCCACGCTCTTGGAGCTGCGTGATGAGCGCCCAGCCCATGCCCTCGATGTCGAAGCCACCGCGCCCGACGAAGTGGCCGATCCGCTGGCCAGTCTTGGCGGGGCACACCGGATTCCCGCATCGATACGCCACCTCGCCCTCGACGTGTTCGACAACGCCATCGCACTCGGGGCAGCGCTCGGGCATCGTGAACTCCGGATACGACTTCCCCTTCTCGCGCGCGTCGTGTTCCGCGCGCACCACCTCCGGGATGACATCGCCCGCACGCTGGATGATCACGCGGTCCCCCACGCGCACGTCGAGACGGCGTACCTCGTCGAGGTTGTGCAGCGTCGCGCGTTTCACGGTCGTGCCGCCTACGAGGACCGGCGCGAGCCACGCGACCGGCGTGAGGACGCCGGTCCGCCCGACGTAGACCTTGATGTCCTCGATGATGGTCGTCACCTGCTCGGCCGGGAACTTGAACGCGATCGCCCACTTCGGGTTGTTCGAAACGTATCCAAGCTTCTCCTGATCCTCGATGCGATCGACTTTTACGACGACACCATCCGTCCCGTAGTCGAGGTCGTGCCGCTTCTGTTTCCAGCTTTCGATGAAGGTGAGCGCTTCGTCGGCGTTCTTCGCCGGCTTCCAGTGAGGGTTGACGCGCACACCGAGCTCGCGAAGCCGCTCGAGCAGCTCGTGCTGTGACGCGACATCGAGTCCGGCTGCGGAATACGACCACATCGCGAGATTGCGTTTGGATGTCGCGCTTGGGTCGAGCTGGCGGACCGCACCCGCCGCCGCGTTGCGCGGGTTCGCGAAGGGCGGCTCGCCTCGTTCGGTGCGCTCCTTGTTCGTGGCCTCGAACGACGCGGTCGGAAGGTAGACCTCGCCGCGGACATCGACGCGGCCGGCCACCGGTTCGCGGAAGGTCAGCGGTATCGATTTGATCGTTCGGAGATTCGTCGTGACGTCCTCGCCGACGGACCCATCGCCGCGCGTCGCGCCCTGGACGAACTTCCCGTCCTGGTACGTGAGGTTGATCGCGAGGCCGTCGATCTTCAGCTCACAGACGTAGCCCACATCGTCGCGCCCGAGCCCCTTGCGCACGCGCTGATCGAAGGCGCGGAACTCGGCCTCGTCGAAGGCGTTGGAGAGCGAGAGCATCGGACGCGCATGCTCGACGGGAGCGAACCGGTTCGAGGCCGGCGCACCGACCCGCTGCGTTGGCGAGTCCGGCGTGACAAGTTCGGGATGCTTCGCCTCGAGCTGCCTCAGCTCGCGTATCAGAGCGTCATACGCCTCGTCCGCGATCGTCGGCTGGTCGAGAACGTGGTACTCGTAGTTCGCCTTCTCGATCCGCTCGCGCAGCTCGGCGACGCGCTTTTCGATATTCGAGGCGGCCATCGTGCGATTCTCGCTCAGCAGAGGCGAGCGAAAGATCGTGACCCGGTCGCGGCGGGTGCTAGGTGCGGTCCCCTGGCGCCATCGTCGCTTCTCGGGCGCGGATCGCACTGCCCGCGCTCTCGCGGCTCCCCTCGGCGGGGCCTACGAGCAGAAGCGCTCGCCGGACAGACTCGGCCACGCGAACGGCACCCTGATCCGGTGCCGGCTGTTCGGTCGCTTGCTGCGCTATCGGCATCTGCACTCCTATTTATTAGGCGCCAATGGTTGAGGGCGGGTTAAGACCGGCGTGGGCCGCCGTGGAGTTCGGTTTCGGCCTGCTCAGATCTGAGGTAGGCGACGGTAGGCTGACCGGCGTGGACGAGGGAGCGATCGAGGCGAGCCTTGCCGCGGCCGAGCGCGAGCTGAGTACCGCCGGCATGCCGGACCTGCGGACGCTCGGCTTCTGGCGCGCGGTCGCTGCGGTGAAGCGGCGCCCGGAGCTGGTGGACCGGTACGCGAGGCGGATAGCCACGATCGATCGTACGGTGTTCCGCCGCCGTGTCCGGCTGGCCTTCCCGGTGGCCCTCGGCGTGGTCCTCCTCGACCTCGGGCTGTTCGGCGGGCTGCTGCTCCTGGTGGTCGCGACGGTCGTCGACCACCCCTTGCGAGAGATCATCGTGATCGTCGCCGCAGGGGCGATCGATGTGACCACACACGGGCTCGCCCACGTCGCCGTCGGCACATTCGTGGGGATCGATTTCACCGACTGGTTCTTCGACCTTCCGAAGCGGCCGCAGCCTGGCTTCAAGATCGACTACGCCTCATATCTGCGCGCGTCACCGCGACAACGAGCCTGGATGCACGCGGCCGGTGCGGTCGCGACGAAGCTCGTCCCGTTCCTGGTGATGCCGTACGCGCTCGCGATCGGCGCCGAGACGTGGGCGATCCTCGCGCTGCTCGCGCTTGGCGTGGTCCAGATCCTCTTCGATCTCCTCTACTCGGTGAGGGCATCCGACTGGAAGAAGTTCCGCCGCGAGATGCGTCTCGCGCGCTAGGCCTTCGCGAGCTTCGCGAACGACGCCATGAGCTTCTTCACGCCCTTGTCCGGGAACGCGACGACGACCTCTTCGTCGTCGCTGCGCACCTGGCTCGACACCACGACGCCGCTCCCGAGCGAGGGGTGCCGCACGTGGTCGCCAGGGCGGAACTTCGTGTCCGACGGCGCGATGCGCCTCCGTGGCGCCTCGGCTCGGCCGGTCCACGCGCCGGGCAGCCCGGCGAGCGCGGCGTCGCGGCGCGCAGCCTTGCGCTCTTCGTAGCGCTCGCGGTCGCGCTCCCAGTCGAGGTCGGCCCAGACGTCGCGCTCCTCCGTCTCGACGCGACCACGGTGCTCGATGCCCTCCGTCGGGAGCTCGAGCAGGAAGCGCGACGGCGGGTTCTCGTTCGTCCGCCCGAATAGCATCCGCCGCCGCGCGAACGTGAGGAACGCGCGGTCCTTCGCGCGAGTGATGCCGACGTAGGCGAGCCGGCGCTCCTCCTCGATGCGATTCTCGTCGTCGAGCGAGCGCGCGTGAGGGAACACGCCGTCCTCCATGCCGGTGAGGAAGACGATCGGGAACTCGAGGCCCTTCACCGCATGCAGCGTGATGAGCGTCGCGACGGGCTTGGCCTCGGCGAACTCGTCCTGGTCCGAGACGAGCGCGACCTGCTCGAGGAACGCCGGCAGCTGCTCCTCCTGCGGGAGCGTAAGAAACTCCTCGGCGAGGCTGCGAAGCTCGAGCACGTTGGCGTGCCGCTCCTCCCCCTCCTCGGTGCCGTCCTTTAAGTAGGTCCCGTAGCCGGTGGCCTCGATGACGCGGTCGATGAGGTCCGGCATCTCGAGGCTTGTGGCCTCATCACGCAGCTTCACCAGCAGCCGGCCGAAAGCGGTCAATGCTGCCTGCTGCCGCTTCGGGATCTCCGCGATCTCCGCCGCCCGGAGCAGCGCCTCCGTGGGCGTCAGCTCATTGGCGCGCGCGAACGCCATGAGCCGCGCGCGGGTCTTGTCGCCGATCCCACGCGGCGGCGTGTTGATCACCCGTGTGAGCGCGACACTGTCCAGCGGGTTCCTCACGATCCTCAGGTAGGCGAGCGTGTCTTTTACCTCTCTGCGCTGATAGAAGGACACGCCACCGACGACCTGATACGCGAGGCCGAACGAGCGGAACACGTCCTCGATCGCCCGCGACTGCGCGTTCGTTCGATAGAGCACCGCGACATCGCGGTTGTTCGTCACCTCGCCCTGCCGCTGCAGGCGTTCGATCTCCCGCGCGATCGCCTCGGCCTCGTGATGCTCGTCGAACGCTTCCATCACCACGACCGCGGGGCCGCCCTCGCGCTTGGTCCAGAGCTTCTTCTCCTTGCGAGCCGCGTTGTTGCGGACGACGGACCAGGCGGCATCGAGGATCTTCTGCGTGCTGCGGTAGTTCTGCTCGAGCTTCACGACCTTCGCGTTCGGATAGTCGCGCTCGAAGTCGAGGATGTTGCGCACGTCGGCGCCGCGCCAGCTGAATACGCTCTGGTCGTCGTCGCCGACGACCGCGAGGTTCTGCCGGAATCCAGCGAGGTAGCGCAGGAGGACGTACTGCGCGCGGTTCGTGTCCTGGTACTCGTCGACGAGGATGTGCTGGTAGCGCTCCTGCCACTTCTCGAGAGCGAGGTCGCTCGTCTCGAACAGCCGGCACACGAGCAGGAGCAGGTCGTCGAAGTCGACGGCGTTGTTCTCGCGAAGCAGCGAGTCGTATCGCTGCCAAACGAGCGCGGCGATCCGGTCCAGCTGATTGCGAGGCGTGTTTGCGATATCCGCCGCACCTTTGAGCTCATTCTTCGCGCCGGAGATGACGTTGCCTATGGCGCCCGGAGTGAAGAGGCGCTCGCTCACACCCTGCTCCGACATCGCCTGGCGGATCAGGGCGCGCTGGTCGCCCTCGTCGTAGATCGCGAAGGCGCGGTCGATGCCGACGAGCGGGCCGTCCCGCCGGAGCAGACGGGCGCAAAAGGCATGGAAGGTCCCGACGGTCAGGTCCTTGAGCTGGCCCTCGCCCAGGAGGCGCTCAAGGCGCTCCTTCATCTCCCGAGCTGCTTTGTTCGTGAACGTGACGGCCAGGATCGAGCGAGGCGAAGCGCCGAGGTCGCGGATCAGATAGGCGATGCGGTGCGTGAGCACCCGCGTCTTGCCCGAGCCGGCGCCGGCCAGGATGAGCAGCGGCCCGTCGCCGTGTGTGACGGCGGCCCGCTGCTCGGGATTCAGAGGGTCGAGGATGGGATCGGGCAACGTTTCGATGGTATGTGCGACCGGCGCTTGTGGATTATTCGCGCGAGTCCGTGGACAACAGCCGTGATCGATTGTGGAAAAGGCACTTTTCTGCGAGGCCCTGCGGCGTCAGATTCCTCGCCATTCCCGGGGAGCTTGCGTCTGGGGGAGAGATCTCCCGGCGCCGGAACCTCGGGATTTTTTGTGGGCGCTCCGCATGACGGTTCGGTTGTCGATGACCTGTTGAAAAACCTGATCCGTTTGTGGACGACTTCGTCGCCGCTCCGTGGATAAGAGGGTTGTCGCTGTATAGCTCGCCAAGTATGTTTCCTCTCGTCCCGAGGGGACTGTCAAAGGGAACGGGTCCGAGATTCCATCAAGGGCACCGGTCCCCGGGAGCGCAACCGGAGATAGCATCAAAGGCGGTCCGAGAGGATATCGAGGATCGGCTCCACGGCCAGGCTGCTGAGCAACGTTGCAGTGGCAGGGCACGGAGGTAGTTCGCTCGGGACGCTTCTATTTCCCGAAATAGGCACGTTTTCATCCGTCTCTGGCCGCTGTCCGTACAGTGGACACGATGTCGGACCCGCACCCACAGCCCTCTGACGACTCCCTGATCGCGGCGCTCGCTGCGCGCGACCTGACCGCGCTCGCCGCTCTTTACGACCGCTACGGCCGGATCGCGTACGCCCTCGCCTATCGCATCCTCGGCGAGCCCGAGGCGGCCGAGGATGTCGTCCATGACGGCTTCATCTCCGCCTGGCGCGGCGCCGCCAGCTACCGCTCCGAGCGCGGCAACGTCCGCGGCTGGCTGCTCTCCATCGTCCATCACCGGGCGGTCGACGTCCTGCGCCGCAAGACCACCTTCCGCCCTGCG
>Ga0207674_10008899_pt1 | contig 11543 bp, 10 predicted proteins | sample KBSCornC72_FD_184303 | JGI IMG/M metagenome (GOLD analysis project Ga0207674, IMG submission 184303) | Corn rhizosphere microbial communities from Kellogg Biological Station, Michigan, USA - KBS Corn C7-2 (SPAdes) (version 2) | ecosystem: Host-associated > Plants > Roots > Rhizosphere > Soil ... | reverse complement strand
CAGGGCGATCCCGAAATCGGCGAGCAGCGCGTCGCCTTCCTGCAGCAGAATGTTCTCGGGTTTGATGTCGCGATGGATCACGCCCTGCCGGTGCGCGAAGTCGAGAGCGGACGCGACTTGTCGCGCGATCGTGATGGCCTCGTCAACTGGAAGCAGCTCTTCTCGCTCGATTCGTTGCCGCAGTGACTCCCCACGCACCAGCGGCATGACGTAGAACAGCACGCCATCGGCGTTACCCGAGTCGTACAGCGGCAGGATGTGGGGGTGCTGAAGGTTGGCGGTGACCTGGATCTCGTTCAGGAAGCGCTGGGGGCCGAGGGCCGCGGTGACCTCAGGCTTGAGGACCTTGAGCGCGACCTGACGGCCATGCTTGAGGTCGTGGGCCAGGTACACCGTGGCCATGCCGCCCTCGCCGAGCATATGCTCGAGGCGGTAGCGGTCAGCGAGAGCGGCCTTGAGCTGATCGAGACGGGTCGTGGGCTCGGTCATGTCGAGCAGAGCCCCTGCTTGGACTTACTCCTCTGGCGGGATGAGAGGATCGGTGGGTGGAACTTCCTGCTCCGGTTCCGGGGGACTGGCGGCTCGCTCCGCCCGCTTTTGAGCCTTCTGCTCGCGTTTCTGGAGTTTGGCGAGCTCCTTCTGACGCTTCTCGAATCCGTAGTTGCGCTTGGGCACATGGCCTTTCGGCACGGGACAGGGCGCCCGGACCTTACCGAGCGACGGGGGTAATGTAGTCGGAAAACGTTCACATTTCACGCTGTTTCCTTCTCGTTTCTTCGGCGTGCTGACTGGCCTGCGGTCGATGAACAAGGTCTAACCACCTCCCAACGTCGCTTGCGCTTAGAGTAGAGGCGCACGCAAGGCACGACATAGATTCCTCTAATCGCTTACCGGAGAGGCGTGATGCGTGTGCTGGTGGTGGAGGACGAGGCCCAGGTTGCCCGGTTCCTCCGGCAGGCCCTCGAGGAGGAAGGTCATACGGTGGATACGGCAGGAGATGGGGTGGAGGCGAGGAATCAGGCGCATCTCAACTCCTATGACCTGATCCTCCTCGACGTCCAGCTACCGCGGATGGACGGCCTTCAGGTCGCCGCCGAACTTCGGCGGAGTGGGCTGCAATGTCCGATCCTGATGTTGACATCGCGCGACTCCACCCAGGATGTGGTCAGGGGTCTCAACGCCGGGGCCGACGACTACTTGACCAAGCCGTTCGCGCTGGAGGAGCTCCTTGCCCGGGTGAATGCGATCACCCGTCGGCAGCTCGGTCCAGCCACCGGCGTACTGCGCTATCAGGATCTGGAGATGGATCGGCTCCGCCGTGTGGTGAAGCGAGGTGGACAGCCACTGGACTTCTCGCCGCGTGAGTTCCGGCTGCTGGAGTTCTTCCTGCTGAACCCCGAGCGGGTCCTGGGCCGCTCGACGCTCCTCGAGAAAGTATGGGATATGTCCTTCGACCCCGAAACCAACGTAGTGGACGCCCACATCTCCAATCTCCGCAAGAAACTCGAGGAGGGTGGCAGGCCGCGACTGATCCACACCGTACGGGGAGCCGGCTATACCCTCCGGGTGACCGGCAGCGAGACCTGATGCGCTCCTTTCGCCTGGCGCTGGCGCTGCGGACCGCCGGGAGCGTGCTGGCGTTGATGCTGCTGATCGGCGCCGTCAGCACGCTGGCGCTGCGAGCGCTGCTCTATCGACAACTGGACGACACCCTGGTGCACCTCGCAGAAGTGGAGGCGCAGGCAGGTGCGGCGCACACCGGGTCCGAATTCGAATTTCACGAGGGGGTGCTGCTCGCCGCTGGCCCGGGACCGAGCGCCGAGCTGACCCGCTACGCTCAGCTCTGGAGCAGCGACGGGGCGCCGCTCACCCGCAGTCGCAACCTGCCCGCCGATCTCATGCTGCCCGCCAAGGCCGTGGCCGCCGCCCGTGAGGGTCGGATTGTCTGGGACACCCACGTGTGGCGCGGCGAACCGATACGGTGCGTCGTCTATCCGCTGCGGCTGGTGGGCCCGGCGCATGGGATGCACATGTTGCAGGTGGCGGCACCGCTTGCTCCCCTGGAGCGTACACTCCGGGACTTCGTTGGGCTGATTGCCCTGCTGATGCTGTTGACCACAGGTGCGGCGTTCCTGGTCGGGTGGCGCATCGCCGGGACCGCGCTCCGGCCGACAGCCGACATTACCGCGCAGGCGGAGGCCATTCGGGAGGGGACGCCCCGTCCCACGATCACCGCGCACGCCGATGTGGACGAGTTCGCCCGGCTGGTACGGGTGCTGAACGGGATGCTCGACCGGCTGGACCAGGCATCCGCGGTCCAGCGCCGGTTCACGGCAGACGCGAGCCATGAACTCCGGGGACCACTGACCGCCCTCCGGGGCGACCTCGACCTGGCACTCAAGCGCGAGCGGTCCCCTGCGGAGTATCGGGAAACCCTCGAGCGGTGTCGAATGGAGGTCATACGACTCACCCGGATCGCGACCGATCTGCTCACCCTGGCTCGCCACGAGGCGGGGCTCAACCCGCAGGATCAGACCGAGCTGGATCTGCGTCAGGTGGTGGAACGCGTGGTGGGTCGATTCGAGGCTGCCGTCGAGGAGCGCGGCCTTCATTTCGTCATCGAAGGTCCGGCCTCCCTCGTACGCGGCGATCCCGCCATGCTGGAAAGGGTCGCGGGCAACTTGGTGGACAACGCCGTCAAACATTCACCCGCGGGCGGGGCTATCGTCATCGAGGTTCACTCGGGAGAGTGGGCCGGACTGACTATCCGCGATCAGGGTCCCGGTGTGCCCCAAGAGGAGCAGGCCCAACTCTTCAACCGGTTCTTTCGCGGCAGTGCCCAGCCCCGAGGTGCAGTCAGCACCGGCCTCGGCCTGGCGATCGCAAAGGCGGCCGCCAGTGCGCACGGCGGCCGTCTCGAGTTCGTCCGGAATGATCCTGGGGCCGTGTTCCGTCTTGTTCTTCCCCCCGCGGTTACGAGGTCGTGAAGCTGAACAGCACGCCATAGTGGGTCCCATCTTTCCAGCCAGGGCCCATCATGCCCATCGGCTGTCCGGCGTGGGCGCCGCCCATCATCCCGCCGTTGACCCATTGCCCGCCCATGGTAGTCCAGTCGTGCATGTCCATCATGTTTCCTTGAGCATCCGTCATCCCGGCCCCGACGTGAATCGAGTACTCGGTGCCGGCCGCGAGCGGGTTGGTCGGGGTGCAGGTCAGGATCGTCTGGTCCGGGCTCCAGGAACAGCTCATCGGCACCGTCGGACCGGCCACGCTGCCCTGATGGAGGTCCATGTACTGCTCCATCCCGGCCATCATCGGTTGTCCAAAGGTGAGCGTGATGGCCGTTGCCGGTGACACGCCCGTGGCGGCGGGAGCAGGACTTACCGCGGCGAGGGTCGCCGACGTGGGGTTGGACGTGGGGCTGGTCGAATCGCTGCAAGCGCCGAGCGCTGCGGCAACGATTCCAGCAAGACCGCCAATGGACAAGAGTCGGAACATCGAGTGCTCCACTGCGTCGTGACAACCAGACGCGGGTTCATGTGAGCGAGCCGGCCTCGAGGTTGCCCTCAAGGCCGGAGGCCGACCGGGGTCGCATTGGAAGACCCCGGCCGGCTCAGATCACGGCTTGCCGTGGGGGACTGTCACCTTGTGCGGTGCAGGCTTGGCAGGCGTCGGTCTCACTGCTGGGCCCGGGGCCGGGAACAGGGCCTCGAGACGAGCCTGCTGATCAGGGGTCAGGAGCGCCAGAGCCTGGTCATACGCCTGTTGTGTCGTGATCATGGGGACATGGGTCGTATAATGCGGCTTGCCGACTTGATGGTTCCAGCGGTGCTTCTCGGTCCGGATAGCGACGCTCAGATCATCGAGGCGGGTGAACTGCTCATCGCTCAGGCCCAGGACCTCCTGGAACGCCATGATCTGTTCCACCACCTGGTAGGGCTTGAGGCTCTGCAAGGTCTTGGGCACGGGCCCGTCAGCCCGGGCCACGGTGATCGCGCCGGCCAGCAGAACTGCGGTGAGACCGAAAACGGTGCGGGTGGACATGGGACCCTCCTTCGGACTGATCAGCTGCTCGGCTGATCGCGGATAGCGTGGGCTCATCGAGCCAACCTTCGCAATCAATATTCGTCCGCCGTCCTGAGGAGAGCCTGAGCCCAACCTTAGCGATCCTTGAACTTCAGGCCCGTGAGGGTACCCGGATTGGTTTCCGAACCGGTCATGGGTTGAAGGTCAGGCGCCTTGATGACTCTGTCGAATGGTGTCCACAGCGGCGGTCGGCTCGGGGCCTCTCAAGAAGCCTTCACAATCCCTTCAGGGGACCCTCACCGGGCGCGCACGACCTTGACTGCGAGCAATATCCTAGCGGTGGAGCAGGGACACCTTGGCGCACGGACACATGAAAACAAGCGTTTTGCCTCGCACCGTCCACCGGGTGATGCCGGGCCGTTTCGTGCCGGCCCTCGGCTTGCCTTGGCTGACCCCGATTTATGACCTATTGGTGGGGTTGGGTGGATGGGAGCAGGCCTTCAAAGCCAGACTGATTGACCAGGCTGCAATCCAGCCGACGGAGGCAGTTCTCGATCTGGGGTGCGGGACTGGGACCTTGGCCCTCGAGGTGAAGCGGCGGCTACCATTGGCCAAGATCGTCGGCTTGGATGCCGACACCGACATGCTCAGGCGTGCCCGGACTAAGGAGCGCCGCGCGGGCCTTCAGGTCCATTTCGACCAGGCTCTCTCGTGGAGCCTGCCCTACCCCGATGCGACATTCGATGTGGTCCTCTCTACCCTGTTCTTCCATCACCTCGATCCACTGGGTCGGTCCCGCACGCTCGTGGAGGTTGCCCGGGTGCTCAAACCGGGAGGCCGCCTGCATGTGGCCGATTGGGGGCCGCAGCGGTCCCTGCTGATGGCCATGCTTTCGTTTCCCGATCGCCTGCTGGATGGTCTTCGGAGGACCGCGGGTGCATTCTCGGGACGACTTACGACGGAGATGGAAGACGCCGGACTGGTCTTCGCCCTCGAGACTGGCGCCATGGCGACCGGCTTCGGACGCCTGACGTTCTATGCTGCAAGAAATCCGGATCGATTCGGCGTCCTGGCTAGCGGTCAACCGGTGCCTGACAGCGCTACTCGATCGGCCGGTTGGGAGGACACGGCCTGTCCCTCGGCGAGTAAGACCTCACGTTCCTTCCACAGCGAGTAGACCGCGGGGATTACCACCAGCGTAAGCACCGTGCTGCTCACCATCCCACCGATCATTGGCGCCGCGATCCGCCGCATGACACTCGACCCGGCTCCGGATCCCCACAACACGGGGAGAAGGCCAGCGATGATCGCGGTGACGGTCATCATCTTGGGGCGCACCCGCTCCACCGCGCCATCCATCACCGCGCCGTAGAGCCCTTGAAGAGAGTGCCGGCCCGCCGCTCGCTGGGCTTCCCAAGCCTGGTCGAGATAGATCAACATGACGACCCCCGTCTCGGCCGCCACGCCAGCCAGCGCGATGAACCCGATCGCGACCGCTACCGACCAGTTGTACCCCAGGGCAAAGATGAACCAGACCCCACCCACCAGGGCGAAGGGCAGCGAGAGCATCACGATCAGCGACTCTCCGACATTCTTGAAGTTGAAGTAGAGGAGCAGGAAGATGATCGCCAGCGTCGCGGGGATCACGAGCTTGAGCTTGGCCGCTGCACGCTGCATGTATTCGTATTGCCCGCTCCAAGCGATGCGATAGCCCGGTGGGACTGGGACCATCTCCGCCACCGCACGCTGCGCCTCTGTCACGTAGCTGCCGATGTCACGGCCGGCGACATCGACGTAGACCCACGCCGTCGGCATGGCGTCTTCGGTGCGCACTACCATCGGTCCGGCCACCTGGCGGATCGTGGCGACTTGGCCGAGGGGAACCGAGGCCGCACGACCGGAAGGCGGGGCTGCGCCCCCGCCGCCCATTCTTTCGTCCTCGCCCTGCGCTTGAGGTCCGTGGGCGACGGGGACGAGCACCGAAGCGAGCTGCTCCGGCGTGTCGCGGAGCTCCTGGGGATAACGAATCCTCACCCCGTAGCGCTCCCGCCCCTCGACCGTCTGCGTTACGGTCATGCCACCCACCGCCGTCGCGATGACGGTCTGCACGTCCCCTACGTTGAGGCCGTGCCGAGCGGCGGCGGCGCGATCGATGTCGATGTCGAGGTAGTAGCCGGAGACCGCGCGTTCGGCGAAGGCGCTGCGGGTTCCCGGCACCGACTGGACCGCCTGCTCCACTTCCTTTCCCAGCCGTTCGAGCTCTGCGAGATCGGGCCCGAAGATCTTGATGCCCACCGGCGTACGGATACCGGTGGCGAGCATGTCGATCCGGCCCTTGATGGGCATGGTCCAGGCGTTCGTTATCCCGGGAAGCCGGACCGCGGAATCCATTGCGGCGACCAGCCGGTCATAGGTCATGCCCGGGCGCCATTCACTCTCGGGCTTGAGACTGATGGTCGTCTCGATCATGTCGAGCCCGGCCGGATCGGTCGCGGTTCCGGCACGGCCGGCCTTACCCCACGCGTGCTCGACTTCCGGAAACCGCTTCAGGATTTCGTCCTGGATACGGAGGATCTCGCGGGCACGGGCGACGCTCACCCCGGGCAGCGTCGTTGGCATGAAGAGGATCGTGCCTTCGCCCAGCGGGGGCATGAACTCGCTGCCCAACCGCTTCCAGGGGAGCCAGGTGACTACCATCGCGACGAGTGCGACCCAGATGACCGGCCAGCGGTAGCGCAGCACGAATCGAATGACCGGCCTGTAAAGCCAGATCAGTATCCGATTCACCGGGTTGGCCCGCTCCCGGTAGAGGGTCCCCCGGACGAACAGCCCCATGGTGACCGGGACCAGAGTGACGGACAGCAGGCTGGCAGCGGCCATGGCGAAGGTCTTGGTGTACGCCAGTGGCTTGAACAACCGGCCCTCCTGCCCCTCAAGAGTGAACACCGGGAGGAACGACACGGTGATGATCAGCAGGGAGAAGAAGAGGGCCGGCCCGACCTCCTTGGCGGAGGCGACCACAATTGCCCAACGCTCGTCGGGGGAGAGCCGGCTCGCGTCCAGCTTCCCGCCCGCAAGCGGCGCCCCGGCCGCCGCCGCCTGCGCGTCGAGGGCACGCTCCAGGTGCTTGTGCATGTTCTCGATCATGACGATCGCGGCGTCGATCATGGCGCCGATGGCGATGGCGATGCCGCCCAGCGACATGATGTCCGCGCCGACCGGCACCCCGCGCATGGCGATGAAGGCCATCAGAATGCCGATTGGGAGCGTCAGGATCGCGACCAGCGCCGAGCGTGCGTGCAGCAGGAAGACCACGCACACCAGGGCTACGATCAGGCCTTCCTCGAGCAACTTCCCCTTCAGGTTCTCGATCGCGCGGTGAATCAGGTCACTCCGGTCATACACCGGCGTGATGACGACACCAGCGGGCAGGGTGCTCCGGATCTCGACCAGCTTCGCTCGAACCTTGGTGATGGTAGCGAGCGCGTTTTCCCCGAAACGCATGATGACGATTCCGCCAACCGCGTCGCCCCGCCCGTCCAGCTCCGCGATGCCTCGCCGCACCGCCGGACCGATGGCAACCCGGCCAAGCTCGGCGACGCGGATCGGGGTGGCGCTCGCGGTGGCCCCGACGACGACGTTCTCGATGTCTCCAATGGACTTGAGGTAGCCCAGGCCGCGAACCATGTACTCGCGCTCGGACAACTCCATCACCATGGCGCCAACGTCGGCATTGGCGTTCTGAATTGCCGACATGACCCGGGTGATCGGGATGTTGTAGGCCAGCAGCTTCGCAGGATCCAGGTCGACCTGATACTGCTTCTCGTACCCCCCGATCGTGGCGACCTCTGACACACCTGGCACCGCCGTGAGCGCGTATCGGAGATTCCAGTCCTGCAACCCCCGCAACTCGCTTAGCGTCAGCTTGCCCGTCGTGTCCTCCAGCGCGTACTGAAAGACCCAACCCAGTCCGGTCGCGTCCGGTCCCAGGGTCGGCGTGACGCTGGCGGGGAGCTTGCCCTTGATCCCGTTCAGGTACTCCAGGACCCGCGAGCGGGCCCAGTAGAGATCGGTGCCGTCTTCGAAGATGAGGTAGACGAAGGACACGCCGAAGAATGAATACCCGCGCACCGTCCGGGCCCCGGGAACCTTGAGCATCTCTGCCGCGATCGGATAGGTGACCTGGTCCTCCACGATCCGCGGCGCCTGCTCGTTGAACTCGGCCTGGACGATGACTTGGACGTCGCTCAGGTCCGGCAGCGCTTCGAGCGGGGTCCGCTGGAGTGCCGTGATGCCGGCGAACACGGCGGCCACCGCGCCCATGAGAACGATCAGGCGGTTCTCCACCGACCATTGAATGAGCTTGCGGAGCATGGCCGCCTAGTCCGGTCCGGCGGTATCACCGCCCTGGTTCATCCCGGGCATGTCGGACATGGTTGTGTCCGATGGCACTGCCGGAACGGGGGCGCCCTGGGCGGTGTCGGGGGACAGACGCTGAGGGGGAGTCGTTACCTCCATGCCCGGCATGTTGGCCATGCCGCCCAATGCCGAGCCCAGATTGGATTCCGCGTCGACAAGGAAGGTGGCCGAGGCAACGACCGTCTCCCCCTCCATCAATCCGCTCATGACCTCGATCCGATCGTCGGTGCCTTGGCCGAGGGTGACCTCTCGCGGCACCAGGGCCCCTATCGAGTCGCGCACGAACACCAGGGCCCGCTTGCCAGTCACCAGCACGGCGGAGCGGGGGACGTTCAGAACGCTGCCGGTCTGGGCCGCGAAGCGGAACGTGGCGTACATCCCCGGTTTGATCCGCAAATCCGGATTGGCCAGCTCCACCCGGACCCGCGCGGTCCGGGTCTCGGGGTTGAGCGTGGGGTAGACGTAGGCAATGCGGCCTGATCGCACCTCCCCGGGGAGGGCCGGAAACTCGGCATTGACACGCTGTCCAACCTTGACGGCCGGCAGGTCCGGCTCGAAGACCTCCCCCTCGATCCACACCCGGCTCAGGTCCACGATCTGGTAGGCCAGCTCGCCGGCCATGATGCGCTGCCCTGCCAGTACCGACTTCTGGACCACGACTCCGGAAACCGGAGACCGGAGGGTAACGGTCTTCTCCATTACGCCCGTACTCAACACCCGGTCGATGGCGTCTGATGGCACCTCCCAGTACAGCAGCCGAGTACGGGCCGATTCGAGCAAGGCGGCTGCGCCCTGCACCGCATCCGGCGTCCCCCCCGTGACCTGCTCGGTGAGGCGCTTGGCCAGGAGCATCTCCTGCTGTGTCGTCACCAGCATCGGCGAGTAGATCGCGAATAGTGGCTCGCCCCGGGCAACTGGTTGCCCCGTGGCGTTCACGTACAGCTGCTCCACATACCCGTCGATTCTCGGCACAACTTCTTTCACCCGGGTCTCATCATATACCACCTGAGCCACCGTCCTCACCTGTCGCTCGAGTGGCGAGCGTTCAACTCTGGCGAACGTCACGCCAATGCGCCGACGATCGGTATCAGAGAGCGAGACCGGCATCGCCGAGTCGGCCGAAGGGGCCGCCGCATGGTTGTGTCCAGCCGCGGCGGACTCGCCACGGCCCCCGCCGCCCGCGACCAGGTACACCACAGTGCCGATGACCACGAGACCAATGCCGCCCCCGGCCACCATGAACCAGCGCCGCGTGCCGCTCGCACGCCTTCCAAAGGGCTCGGTTTGAGTTGCGGCATCCATGAGGTCGCTCATCGTCACTCCGTCTTGCTGGAATGGGTTCGGTCGGGATCCAGCAGGGCCGTTCCGGTGAGCATCTCCAGCTCCGCCCAACCCTGCCCCTCCGCAGCTTCCGACTGATACACCAGCTGCTGGTACCGGTTGACCGTCATCTGCGCATCCAGCAGCGTCATGAGGTTGACATCTCCCACCTGATAGGCGGCGAGCGTTGAGGTGACCGTCGCGCGGGTCTGCGGCAGCAGCGTCTCCCGATAGAGGTCTTTGAGCTCGCGCGCCTGACGCAGGTCGGCGTAGGCCACAGCGACCCGACCCCGGGTGTCCGCCTCCATCGAGGCGAGGTCCGCCCGAGTCATGTCCTGCATCGCCTGGGTCTCGTCCCGCATCCGGCCGCGTCCGGCGAAAATGGGCAGGTTGAAACCGAGCATGAAGCTCATCATCCGATCGGTGCTGCCGTCGGGCATCGGCCGCTGGCCGTAGATGGCACCCAGCTGCAGATCCGGCCAGCTCTCCTTTTTGGAGAGCGAGTGAGCCTCGTCGGCCGCGCGGACCTCCTGCTGCCCCGCCCTGAGCATCGGGCGCCGCTCGAGCGCCAGCGCGATGAGCGAATCCCGATCCGGCAGGGCGGCCGGAAACTCGGGAATCCGGGTCTCGCCGACTGCCGTGTCGGGAGACCGGTCAAGCAGCGCGTTGAGGCGCCCGACCAGCGCCTCGCGCATGGCGGACATCCGCACTATTTCCTCCGTCATGCGGTCGATCTCCACCTGAGTCCGCAGTACGTCGGCCTGTCGCCCTTCGCCCACGGTGTACATCCGCTGGGCGGTGGCCGAGATGTCCCGGAGGAGCTGCTGCGTGGCCAGAGCGATGGTGATCGACCGCTCGGTGCCATTGATCTGGTAGAAAAGGGTGGCGGCTTCGTTCCGAAGCTCCCATCCCGTATCGTCGGCGCGTGCCTGGCTCGCCTCGGCCTTCGCCTCGGCACTCCGGTCGGACGCCCCGAGTTTCCCGGGAAACGGAATCATCTGCATGACCTGGATCTGGTTCATGCCCAACGGGTCCTGCAGAGCGAAGCTGGGCAGACTCCGGTTCATCAGCCCCAGCTGAACCTGAGGATCCGGCAGTGCCCCCCCGGGTCCAAGACGGTAGGTCGCGGCCCGGGCACCGGCGCGCGCCGCGGTGAGACGCGGGCTCCCAGCCTCGAGCTGCCGGTAAACGTCACCGAGCGTCAGGAGCGGACCTGTGACCTGGCCGGCCACTGGATGCGCCACGCCGTCGAGCAGGAGCCCGGCGGCGAGGAGATGGGCGAATCGACGTGAGCGCCGCATGCCGATTCTTATGGCTTCTTGGCGAACAGGGTCGCGAGTTGGCCTTGCTGGTCGGGTGTCAGAATCGCCACCGTGCTATCGAATGCTTCCTGGCTCCCGATCATCGGCACGTGTGTCACGTCGTGCGGCTTCTTGGTCGGATCGTGCTTGAACCGATGCGGCTCGTCCGCCACCTGCTCGTGCCAGGCGGTGAGCCGGGCAACCTGGTCCTCCGACAGCGCCAAATCAGTTTTCTTGTTCAACACCTGCTCCACGATTTCGTGCGGCTTCAGGCCCTTGAGCCCGGGCGGAATAGTGGAGGACCCCTGCGCGCCGGCCGGGGCTGCGACGACCATGAGCAGGGCGCAGATCACAAGGAAACGCATAAAGACTCCGGGGTGACTGTATGAGTACGCTGTTCTACTGCGGCCGGCGCTTCGTTATGGACGCCGCACCGATGGTTCGCATCATAGGAGTACCACCGTGAATAGCCTGTGA
>Ga0207674_10008897_pt1 | contig 11545 bp, 15 predicted proteins | sample KBSCornC72_FD_184303 | JGI IMG/M metagenome (GOLD analysis project Ga0207674, IMG submission 184303) | Corn rhizosphere microbial communities from Kellogg Biological Station, Michigan, USA - KBS Corn C7-2 (SPAdes) (version 2) | ecosystem: Host-associated > Plants > Roots > Rhizosphere > Soil ... | reverse complement strand
ATGACGGCGCAGCTTCATCTCGCGGTAGACGCCCTCGCGCTGCAGCTTCTTCTTCAGCGCGCGCAGCGCCTGCTCGACATTATTGTCGCGAACGATGATCTGCATAAAAGCCTGTCACTCTCCTTAAGTCTTTAAAAACATGGGGATAATCCCCATATCAACAATCGAGCGGGCGTAGCGCCCCATTCGATCGACAATAGTTCAGCGGCCGTCAGAGGCGGACCTCGGCGGCGGCGGCCCCTTAGCAGCGACACGGCTCGCGTTCAAGCGCTTCGGGGTCCTCGCCGACTGCGGACCGTCTGCGACGAATCGTTCAACTTGGACGATGGAAGGGGAAACGCCAGCGTCAAGGTTATCCACCATTAACCCTTTGATTGATAAGAGGGTTGCGAGAGCGGAGGGAATGAATGTCGGTCAATCGGAGGGAAATGCTGCGTCTGGGCGCTGCTGGCGCCGCGGGGCTCATCCTCTCATCTGCTGCGGCTTCGCAGTCGCTTCCGGGGCTGCTGGTCCCGCCGGCGACGGGTGCCGGAACACCGCCGGCCCCGACTCCCGTCCCGGTGCAGCCGCAGGTTCCAGCCGCGCCGGCGGGCATCGATCCGCAGCTGTTCGCGCGCGCCAAGGCGGCGCTCGATTCGCACCGGATCGCGCCTCGCGACGCCATCGGGATCGCTGATTTCTCCAGGCCGTCGAGCGAGCCGCGGTTCCACGTCGTCGACCTCCAGAACGGAACGGTCGAGAGCCACCTCGTCTGTCACGGACGCGGGTCGGACCCGGGTCATTCAGGCTATCTGGAGCGGTTCAGCAACGCTTTCGGCAGCTACGCGACCTCGGAAGGCGCCTACGTCACCGACGATTATTATTACGGCAAGTACGGCCTGTCGCTGAAGGTCCGCGGACTCGACTGGACGAACAACAACGCCGAGCCGCGCGCCATCGTCATCCACAATGCCTGGTACGCGGAGCCCGACATGATCCGGCTGCACGGAATGCTCGGCCGTTCGGAGGGCTGCTTCGCGATGCCGAAGGCGAGCCAGGACAGAGTGATGCGCCGCCTCGCCGGAGGCCGCATGATCTACGCCGACAAGGTCGCATAAGCGACTGTCCGGGGGACAGTTGCGCTGCGAGCTGGCGTAATCGACTATCGCGGGGAGGAGTTGCGCCGCGAGCTCGTGTAAGCCCGCGGCTCTCGTTCAATTCGACGACCGCGATGTGCAGTGGTCACTTGCCAGTGGCCGGCGATTCGCGACAGCAGCTTCAGCCTATCGCTTCCGCACCGGGTCTGGCCGGCCATCGTTCGACAGCATCGCCGCGACCCATTTCGTATCGTCGAACTGGGCGAAGGCGATCATCGTCATCAGCGTCATCGGCACGGCGAGAAATGCGCCCGCGAGACCCCAGAGCAGGCTCCAGAAGGCGAGCGAGAGGATGGTGACGACCGGGTCGATATTCTGCGTCTCTGCCTGGAGACGGGGGTAGATGAAATTGCCGACGACCGTCGCGACGATCTGGATCACCACGAAGATGGCCACCGCCTGCCAGACGGTCGGAAACTGCAGCAGGGCGAACAGCGCGGGCGCCACCGAACCGACGGTGACGCCGATATTGGGGATGAACGTCAGAAGGAAGAAGACGACGCACCAGAACAGCACATTGTCGAGTCCGACCGCGAGCATCACCACCGCAGCCGACGCGGTGAGGATCGCGCCAGTGATCGTCTGCACCCAGACATAGGTTTCGATATCCTCGGCGATGCGCTCGACGATCGTGCGAATCGTGCGCGCGCGGCCGGGCGGACCGCCGATGTGATCGATCTTGCGGCTGATCCGCTCGCGCCCAGCAAGCATGAAGCCGAAATAGACGATCATCAGCAGGACGCCTGACGTGAGACCCTGCAGGCTCGAAAGAATGAAGCCGGCGACCTTCGGCACACCCACATTGCCGACGATGCTGGACAGCTCGAGCGGCTCCCTGAGATGAAGCGATTGGCCGGCGTTCAGCAGCAGCTGGTTGATCCGCGCAAGCAGGGCCGGTCCCTGCGAAACCATGCTGACCATTCCCTGCGCCATGACGAAGATCGCTGCGGACGCCGCAACGATGACGACAAGGCCGGCGACGAGCGAAACCGCCCATCGCGGCGCGCGGGGAGACCGTGCGCGGATGAAGCGGACGAGGCCGCTGACGAGCACGGCCAGAACGAAGGCGACGACGAACGGGACCAGCACCGGCCGGAAGAACCACAGCATCGCCAGAGCCGCTCCGGTGCCGGTCAGGGTCTGCGCGACGCTGATTGTCCGTGCGGCCACAAAATCCCCCGGCGTCTACCGACCGGTAGTAGGTCGCCGGGCGTCTCGGCTGTCAATGGGCGGTGGGTCGGCGCCTAGCGCGTCGCGACTTGGTCCTTCGCGGCCTTCTTCGGCTTTTCCTGTCCGGCGATCGTGTCCGGCTTCGGTTCGGGCTTGGGCGGGGCGAGGCTTGCGCCGCCGTCCTTCATGTTCAGCGCCGCCACCGCCTTGGGGTCTCGGCCGTACATGTCCTTGTAGTCGACGATCCGCCCGCTGAGCAGCGCCGCCTGGCTGAAATAGACGATATAGACCGGGAGCGGCTTCACGAAGTTCGCCTGGACCGTCTTCTTGCTCGCGAGCGCCGCCTGGATCCTGTCCGGCGTCCACGTCCCGCCATCGTCGCCGAGCAGCTCGGTCGCGAGATCGACGATGTGCTGCGTCCGAACGCAGCCGTGGCTCAGCGCGCGCACGCTGTCGTTGAAGCGGCTGCGGGCGTTGGTGTCGTGGAGGTAGATCGCCTTCGAGTTGGGCATCACGAACTTGAGCTGCCCGAGCGCATTGCTGGGCCCCGGCGGCTGGCGCCAGCGCTGCACCTTCCCGTCCGCGCCTTTGACGGGGACAAAGCCCTTCTTTCCCGCGGCTTCCTTCTCGATGCTCTTCGGGACTTCCCACCAGGGATTGAGGATCACGCCCGTGGCCATCGCCGTCAGCTGCGGAGTCGGGGTCGACAGCTTGCCCGCGATCGCCCGTTCCTTCCAGCGATTCTGGCCGTCCTCCACCAGGGTCGCATGGAAGCTCGGCACGTTCACGATGATGTACTTGTCGCCGAGCTCGCGCGGCAGCCAGCGCCAGCGATCCATGTTGAGCCGGATCCGGTCCCGCTCGGCGGTGTCGCTCGCCGGCGTTTCCGCCAGCGCGGCCTTGAGCGCCGCGTATTGCGGGTGCGTCGGCAGAAGCCCGTTCAGCGCTCCGGGAATGTCATGCTGGGCAAGGGCGGACCGCAGCAGCGCGTCCTGCTTCTCGGCGCCGAGATCCTTGTCGACGATGTACCAGTCGACCCGCGCCGGCTTCTTCACATGTCCGAGCGCAAGGTCGGAGGAGACGCGGTCGAAGCGATCCGTCGCGATAGCCGACAGGGCCACGGGATCGCCGCTCGCGAGCGCGGCCTTGAGGCCCTCCGGATCGTAATCCGCGGGGTTGAGCCCTTCGACGCCGATCTGCTCGATATACTGCAGCAGCGCCGCGGCGCTTGCGGCGTCCCAGACAGCGGGGGGCAGCGGCGCCGGAACCGGGGCGGCTTCGCTCGTGTCGGGCTGGTCGGGTGCGTAATCGGGATTCGCGGGCCGCTGCGCCGGAGCGGCGGTCCTGGGCGCCGGCGAAGCCGTTGCCGGCGGCGCTGTCGGCGGCGGAGCAGCAACGGCCATCGCCGGAACGGCGGTCATCGCTGCCGCGGTCAAGAGAATCAGGAACTTTGCACGCCCGCTCGTTGGCTGTCGCAACTCACTCATTTTCAAGTGAATAACCCCCACATCCCGCTTATTCCATACACTTGGACTGCGTCCGTCGCCAGATCGGCGGTCCACCAATTCCATACGCTTCATCGCAAACCAATCCTTAAGCGAACATGGCTAAGCTCGTCTCGGACCAGAGTGGAGCGATTGTTGGTGGCGTCCAGCTTCTTTCTCGACGGCGCAATGATTCCGCGCACCGCGACGCGCACGATCGACGAGCGAACGGAACTGCGTCACGCCGCGGTCTCGAGCACGGCGGTGCTCAATTTCCGCGGCCGCAAGCATGTGATCCGGCTGATCAACATTTCGTCGTCGGGCGCGATGGTCATCTTTCCCCATGTCCCCAATATCGGTGAGCGGCTGATGCTGCAGCTTCTTGACCGGGGCCTTGTCTCGGCACAGGTGAGATGGGTGAAGGAAGGCCGGATCGGACTCTCCTTCACGTCGCCGCTGGAGTAAAAGCGGCATGGAGATGAGTTTCGTGGCGATCAGGGCCCGCATTGCCGAAGATCAAAGCGATCGCCGGCGCGCCTCGCGCGTTCCGGTCGAGCTCGATGCGAAGATGCGGGAGCTCGGCGCCAGTGGCGTCGAAGCGCGGGTCATCAATATCTCGGAGCGCGGCTTCATGGCCGTTTCGGAAGGGCGGTTTGAGGTGGGCTCGCGAGTCTGGCTGATGCTTCCTGGCCGCGGCCGCGCGAATGCCGTCGTCAAATGGACGGCCGGCGACAAGCTCGGCGCGGAGTTCGCCGAGCCGATTTCCGTGGACGGGCTCGCGGGCTAGTCCGCGCGGCGGGCGTCAGCCTCGCTTCGTCGCACTCCGCTTTCTAACACCCGACTCACCTGCATCACAGGTTGCAACCGCGCGCCGGTTCGGTCGTTGGGCGGCCCGAAAGGAAGCAGTGATGGCGACCATATCGAGCGACGCCCTGAGATCCACGCAAAGGGGCTATCACGTCGTCTATCGCGAGCACGAGGTGAACCACTGTCCAGGGTGCGGCCGGATTCAATGGCTGATTGGTCGCGTCTCCGCCGAATGCGCCTTCTGCGGCACCGCGCTCCCGCTCGCCGAAGCCAGCATGCGCTCACACAACGGACCGGTCGTGATCCAGCACAAGAACCGCGATCTGCACGATTGGGCGGCTTAGCCGGCCACCGGCTTCTTCCTGACCGGCACCTGCACGTTGCACAGGTCCACCCCGCCCGCGGGCCGGATGTAGAAGTCATCGTGCCGATTGGCGCGAACCTGCAGGTATCGGGCGAAGGACGCGCTCTGCGTGTCCATATATTCGTATGACGGCCGCTCCGCGGCGGGCATGTCGCTGGCGAGGCGGATGCTTGCGATCGGCACATATTGCGCCTTGTCCTTGTAGAAGCCGAGCGCCTCGGTCCCGCGCGGAAGCGAGCTCAGCTTGTCGATTCCATCGACGACTCGTCCGACGAGCGCGATCACGCGGTCGAGCTGGCGGGGCGCGTTACCGATGACCGCGTAAAGCTCGCCGCCGGTCCCGGTATCCGGCGAGAGGTCGCGCCCGACGCCGACACTCCCGTAGCAATGCGTCAGGTCGGCCCAGCCTTCCTTGGGCGAGTATGCGACCGGCCAGCCGTCGGCGAACCCCGCTCCGGGCGCATAAGCGTCGGGCGAGCCGAGCGGCTCGATCGATAGGCCCTTGAGCGGACGCGTATATTCGGCCGGCGGCTTCGCGGTGACCCCGGCCGGCCACGGCCTGTCGCTCTCGTTCAGGCCCCATTGCGCGACATAATTGTCCTGCACCCGATAGACCGTCGCGCCGTCCCAGTAATGCCCCCGCGCGAGCGCCTTGATGTTGGCGACGTGGGCCGGCGCGAATGCCGGAGCGAGCTGGATGACGACGCGCCCGCCGTTCGCGAGGTCCATCACCAGCAGGTCGTCGGCGGGAATGGTCTTCCACGCGCTCGCGGGCGCCGCGTCGACGATGTCGGTCGGGGTCGGCAGCTTCTTCACGGGCGCCGCCCCGATCAGCAGAGCGGCGGCGGTTACGAGCAGCAGTGAGCGCATGAGTTCCCCTCCCTCGCTGCCGGTCTAGCCGAGCAATTCGCGCGCCGCTATCGCCCACGGATGTTCACCGCCACCCTGATGCTGCTCGGCGCCGGCGAGCTCGGCCGCGAGTTCACGATTGCCGCCAAGCGGCTCGGCTGCCGGATGATCGCCTGCGACCGCTACGCCAACGCTCCGGCGATGCAGATGGCGGACGCGTGCGAGGTCTTCCCGATGCTCGACGGCAAGGCGCTCCGAGCCGCGGTCGAGAAGCATAAGCCGGACGTGATCGTCCCCGAAATCGAGGCGATCGACACCGCCACACTTGCCGAGCTGGAGCGGGAAGGCTGGCGCGTGGCGCCCTCGGCCAAGGCGGTGCAGCTGACAATGAACCGCGATGGAATTCGCGACTTCGCGGCACGCGAGCTTGGCCTCGTGACCTCGAAATATCGCTTCGCCGAGAGTCGTGAAGAGGCGCTCGCCGCGGCAGAGGAGGTCGGGCTTCCGGTGGTGATCAAGCCGGTCATGTCGAGCTCGGGCAAAGGCCAGAGCACCGCCACGACGGCCGAGGAAGTCGGCGCCGCCTGGGACTATGCGGTGGAGAAGATGCGCGGCGACCGGCCGCGGATCATCGTCGAGGAATTCGTCACCTTCGACAGCGAGATCACCATGCTGACGGTCGCGACCAAGGACGGAGTCCTGTTCTGTCCGCCGGTCGGCCACCGGCAGGATCTCGGCGATTATCGCGAAAGCTGGCAGCCCGCCGCGCTCTCGGAGGGGGCTTTGTTCTCCGCCCGCAACCAGGCGCGCAAGGTGGTGGCGGCGCTCGGCGGCCACGGCATTTTCGGGGTCGAATTCTTCATTCGCGGGGAGCAGGCGATCTTCTCCGAGCTGTCGCCGCGACCCCATGACACCGGCATGGTCACGATGATCTCGCAATTTCCGAACCAGTTCGAGCTGCACCTGCGCGCGATCCTCGGACTGCCCATCCCGACGATCGAGTTCGCCGGACCGACCGCTTCGGCGGTCATCCTCGCCGACCGCGAGTGCGGCGATTTCGGCTATGAGGGAATCGCGGAGGCGCTTGCCCTCGGCGCTCCGGGAAATCCGGTCGATCTCAGGATCTTCGCCAAGCCCAACACATTGAAGAACCGGCGCATGGGCGTGGCGCTGGCTCGCGGCATATCAGCGGAGGACGCGGTCGAACGCGCGAAGTCCGCAGCTTCCCGCGTCCAGATTCGTTATCAGGGCTGAAGGAGGAGCCAATGATTCGGACGGCGTGCCTCATCCTGCTGAGCTCGGCGATGTTGGCCGGCTGCGGCAATCAGCAGCAGGCGTCCAACAACACCCGGGAAATCAAGATCGTGGGGCCCGAGCAGAAGCAGCTGCACAGCCTCGATGCGTTCAATCTCGCCATCGGCCTGAAGCGCGCGATCTACGACGCGGGCTACACCTGCAAGAAAATCACCGACGCAGGCTTCGTTGGCACCTGGGAGAATCTCGACCAGTGGGCGGCGCATTGCGTGTACGACAACGGCGCTTCACGCGATTGGGCGATCTTCGCCGGTCCAGACGGAAGCGCGCAGGTGCGCGATTGCAAGGACGTGGTGGCGAGCGGGCTGCCCGCGTGCACCATCAAGCAGCGGCCGAAGGGCAGCTTCCTGTTCGAGAAAAAATAGCCGGGCCGAAGCTCAACCGGCCGGGTTGCACTGGCGAGTTTCCTTATACTCGCCCTTGGCCGACTTCTCCTTGACGGTCACGCAATTGCCCTGCTTGACCTCTTCGCGCCAGCTGCCGTCCGGATTGGTCACCCGATTGCCCTTGGGCACGCGCTTTCCGTCTTTGAGCGAGTAGCTCCAGCCTTTCGGCGTCTGCTGCGCCGGCTGAGCGGGCTGGGCAGCCGCATAGGCCGCCGTCGCGCCGAAGGCGACTGCGCCCGCGATCAGCGCCCTGATGGCGATCCTCTTCACTGCACGGTTCCTCATGATTTCCCTATACCAAAGACCAAGTGAACCCGCGCTGACGCGATTCACGGACCGAGAGAGGCCTTCCGGCCAACTCCGAGTTGGAATGTGGGTATGGGGAAGGCGGACGGCAACGGCCGTCCGCGGTCGGCGGCTTAGCCCTGCCGCGCCTTGAACCGGCGGTTCGTCTTGTTGATGACGTAGGTGCGCCCACGGCGGCGGATCACTCGGCAGTCCCGGTGGCGCGACTTCAGCGACTTCAATGAATTGCGAATCTTCATGGCCGGGCGCCTGCCTCGTTCTCTAATCTCTTGTTTTCGGATTGGTCTTTCGAACCGGCGGCTCACCTAGAAAGAGACCCGCGCCAAGTCAAGGCGTACGGCTGCTGCGGACACTTCGCGACAGATTCGCCGTTTTGGGCCGGTGGCGCTCGACATCCTCTATTTTGCCGCCGGCCTGGCGCTTGCCGCGATGACTCTGCTCGACGTGTTCGAAACTGTCATCGTCCCGGGCGGCAGCAAGGCGTCGCTCCGCGTGGCGAGACGCCTCGTCCGGGTGCTCCTTCCGCTGTGGAAAGCCAGTCGCGGAAAGCGCCACGGCCTCTCGGGCGCATTCGCGCCGCTCATCCTGGTGCTCTCCTTCATCATCTGGATCGCGCTGCTCGCCTTCGCCTTCGGGCTGATGGCCTACGCGATTCGCTTCCATTTCGAGCCGCCGCTGAGGAGCGTTCCCGACGCCATCTACATGGTCGGAAGCTCGATCGTCACGATCGGCGTCAGCGAGGAAAATGCACTCGGCGCGGGCCGCTGGATCATCCTGGCGGCTGGCTTTTGCGGGCTGGCGGTGATGACGATGGCGGTCACCTATCTGCTCGAGGTCCAGAGCAGCGTCTCGAAGCGCGACATCGGCATCATCAAGCTCAACACTTCGGCCGGCGAGCCGCCGTCGGCCGTGACCCTGCTCCAGCGTTTCGCGGCAATTCACGATCGCGGCGAATTGGAGCAAGTGCTGCGCGACGGGCGCGACTGGTGCGCGACCGTGCGCCAGAGCCACTCCAACCACCCTTCGCTGATCTACTTCCAGTCGGTCGGAACGGGCAGCGGCTGGCCTGCGGCGCTCGGCGCCTTGCTCGATGTCGCGCTGCTCAGCGAAGGCTGCCTCGACGACCAGGCTTTGCGCGGCCCGGCCCTGCTCCTGCGCGAGGAGGGCTCAAGCATGGCACGAGAATTGGCCGAGGTGATCGGCCTCCGCCCATGCGAGGTCACCGACGATAAGCCCGAGCTAATTCAGGCGGCGGAGCGGCTGAGCGGCTCCGGCTATTCGGTTTACCGCGATGTGGATTTCGGCTCGCTTTCCGCGCGACGAGCCGAATACCGCAGCTGCGTCGAAGCGCTGGCGAAGCATCTCGGCAAGCCGACCGCAGTGCTCGTGCGGCAGGACTGAGGGCTATTCGCGCAGGATCATCCGGTCGCCGTCGATCTGCACCGAGGCGAATTGACTGAGGAAGCTCTGGCCGAGCAGCGACTGCCGGCCGTTGTCGAGAACGACCGCGTCGAGGTTCTTGGCGCTGAGCGGCCCGAGCTCCACACTCTCGAGCCGCGCATATTCGCCGTGAACAGGCCCGCTGGCCCCCTCCCCGACGACGTCATTCATGCCGATCGAGGTCGCGATCCCCGCGGTCTGGGCATCCTCGCGCGAGAGCGCGATAATCGATGCGCCCGTGTCGACCAGCATGTGCAAATAGGTACCGTTGATCCGGACGTCGGCGTAGAAATGGCCGTCGGCCTGCCGCTGAAGCTCGACCGATCCGTCGTTGCTGCTGAACTGGGGCGCATCGCGCGCCTTGAGCTCGGCGACCCGTTGCGATTCGTCATCGAACGCCTGCTGCGCTGCGTCGGGAGCGCGCGACTTGTGCTCGGAACCGCGGCCGAGCATCGCACCGAACATCCCTAGCGCCAGGATGAAGATGAAATAGTTCCGCAACATGGGCGCGAAAGTAACGCCCGGACGGTAAAGAATCCGTCTAGCCCGGTCGTGTTGACGCTACGGTAACTTCACTGAGGTAAGTCGCGGCGCATTCATCACTCGGGGGCAGGTATGGGGAACTTGCTGCGCGATAGCGCGATGCTGTTCGTGGTTGTGGCTTCGGCTTGCGCGCTGGCGGCGTGCAGTCCCAACGCGCAGCACACGAAAGCCACGGTCTCCTACATCGATCGCAACTGCAAGATCGTACGGACGACGTACGACGGGGATTACAAGCGCACCGGGACTGAGACGCTCACCGAGCAATGCAGCCAGGCCGAGGATTGGGAGAAGGTCCGCTCGAAGCGCAACAAGGTCGCGGACGGCAAGGCCGTCGTTCACGTCACCTACACCGCGCCGCAGAACGGACAGTTCCAGTCCGGCGAGCTCACCTTCGACGGCCGCGACGATGAATTCTATCGGCTGAAGGCAGGCGACGAGATCGACATCCTCGTCAGCAACGCCGACCCGACGAAGATCGCCAAGGCCTAGAAGATGCCCTCGAGCAGCCTGCGCTCCCAGGCAAGTGCATCGCCGACGATCCTGTCGATGTCCGCGTAGCGCGGCCTCCAGTCGAGCGTTTCGAGCAGCCGCGCATTGCCCGCGACCAGCTCCGGGGGATCGCCCGCGCGCCGCGCCGCCATCAGCCGCTTGATCGGCAGGTTGGTGTGGCGGTCTACTGCGTCGAGGACCTCCAGGACCGACAGGCCTTTGCCGTAGCCGCAGTTCATCACGAGGTTCTCGTCCGCGTGCTCGACCAGCCATCGCAGCGCAGCGACATGCGCGTCGGCGAGATCGCTGACATGGATATAGTCGCGGATGCAGGTCCCGTCGTCGGTCGGATAGTCGGTGCCGTAGACGTCGATATGGTCGCGCTTCCCCACCGCCGCCTCGGCTGCGACCTTGATCAGGTGCGTCGCGCCCTTGCCGATCTGCCCCGTGCGGCCCTTCGGATCGGCGCCCGCGACGTTGAAATAGCGAAGCGCACAATAGTTGAACGGGTGCGCCGCCGACGCGTCGGCGAGCATCCGCTCGGTCATCAGCTTGGACGCGCCGTAGGGGTTGATCGGCGCCTTCGGATCGTCCTCCGAGATCGGCACGCGCTCCGGTACGCCGTAGGTCGCGGCCGTCGAAGAGAAGAGGATGTGCTTCACCCCAGCGGCGACCGCGGCGTTGATCAGCGCGTGTGAAGCGAGCGTGTTGTTGGCGTAATATTCGAGCGGGTGCTCGACCGATTCCGGGACGACGATCGATCCCGCGAAGTGCATGATCGCCTGCGTCCCCTGCTCGCGGAAGATGCGGTCGACCAGCGGCCGGTCGGCGATATTGCCTTCGTAGAAGGGCACGTCCTCCGGAACGACTTCGCGGGTGCCGTTGGAGAGATTGTCGATCACGGCGACCGGCCAGCCGGCATCCTTGAGGGCGAGCACGGCGTGGCTGCCGATATAGCCTGCGCCGCCGGTCACGAGCACTGGGACTGTGGTCATGCCCGTCCGCTAGCCGAGGTCTCGGCCAAGCGCAAAGACATGGGTCGAGGTTGCGGGCGAGGCGATTTCGTCTATCAGGCGGCGCAACTTCCGACAGCAGCCGAGTAGCACCGATGGCACTCACGATTTCGAGCTCGTTCGACGCCGGCAACATCCGCGTCGTCAAGCAGACAGGCGACAGCGTGGACCTTGAGATCGTCAAGGATCACATGAGCGACTTCTACCAATGGTTCTACTTCCGCGTCGCGGGCGGCGCCGGACG
>Ga0207674_10008895_pt1 | contig 11548 bp, 2 predicted proteins | sample KBSCornC72_FD_184303 | JGI IMG/M metagenome (GOLD analysis project Ga0207674, IMG submission 184303) | Corn rhizosphere microbial communities from Kellogg Biological Station, Michigan, USA - KBS Corn C7-2 (SPAdes) (version 2) | ecosystem: Host-associated > Plants > Roots > Rhizosphere > Soil ... | reverse complement strand
ACCACCACGGGCGTCACCGGCGCCTCGGTCACCGGCGTCACCGGCAGCGGCGCGACGCGCACCGTCACCGTCAACACCGGCAGCGGCGACGGCACCATCCGCCTCGACGTCGTCACCGGCGGCACGATCATCGACGCCGCGGGCAACCTCCTGGCCTCCGGCTTCACCGGCGGCCAGGTCTACACCATCGACAAGACCGCACCGGCAGTGCAGTCGATCGTCCGCGCCAGCACCAACCCCACCGCCGGTCCGAGCGTGAACTACACCGTGACCTTCAGCGAGAACGTCACCGGCGTCGACAGCGGCGACTTCACCATCTTCACCACCGGCGCCATCGCCGGCACGTCGGTCTCCAACGTCACCGGCGGGCCGATGGTCTACACCGTCACCGTCAGCACCGGCAGCAACAGCGGCACGCTGCGTCTGGACGTCACCGACAACGACTCGATCGTCGACCCGGCCACCAATCCCCTCGGCGGAACGGGTGCCGGCAACGGCAACTTCACCACCGGCGAGGTCTACACCGTCAACGCGCCGACTCCCGCGCCGACCGGACTGGTCGGCGCCGTGAGCAGCGGCAAAGTGGCGCTGACGTGGAACGTGGTGGGGAGCGCGACGTCGTACAACGTCAAGCGCGGCACGACGCCGGGCGGCCCGTACTCGACGATCGCCTCGCCGAGCGGCACGTCGCACGACGACACGACGGTCACCAACGGAACGCGCTACTACTACGTCGTCACCGCGGTCGGCCCCGCCGGCGAGAGCGCCAACTCGGCCGAGGTCCATGCGAAGCCGGATGTGCCCGAGGCGCTGGGCATCGACATCAGCCAGGTCTATGGAAACGGCGGCAACACCGGCGCGGCGTTCCAGAACGACTTCATCGAAGTCTTCAACCGCGGCAACTCCGTCGTCGATCTCACCGGATGGAGCGTGCAGTACGCATCGTCCGCAGGAACATCGTGGACGCCGACCAATCTCTCCGGCACGATCAAACCGGGCCAGCACTTCATCGTGCATGAAGGAGCGGGATCCAGTTGCTCCGGCTCCCCGTGCGGTTCCCCGCTTCCGAGCGCCGACGCGACCGGCGCCATCGCCATGAGCGGCACCGCGGGCAAAGTCGTGCTCTCCTCTTCCACGGCCGCGTTCACCGGCGGCTGCCCCACGGGCGCCGGCGTCATCGACTTCGTCGGCTACGGAAGCGGACCGACGTGCTTCGAAGGAGCCGGCACCGCACCGACCGCGAGCGCCGCGAATTCGCAGCAGCGCGCGGCGAATGGCTGCGTCGACACGAACAACAACACTGCCGACTTCTCCAGCACCGCCGTCAATCCGCGCAACAGCGCGTCCGCGTTCACGCCGTGCTCGGTCACCGCGATCGGCTCCGCCATTCCGCTGACGGTCGCCTCGGGCAGCAGCGTGCTGCTGCGCGTCGAGCTCCCGCCGGCGATCCCCGGTGGCGCCATCATCACCGCAGACCTCACCGCGATCGGCGGCAGCGCCGCGCAGGCCTTCTTCGACAACGCCACCAACGGCGACGTCACCGCGAATGACAACATCTTCTCGTTCCAGGCCACGGCCACCGGGTCCGCCGGCCTGAAGTCGCTCCCGGTCAACGCGAATGCGATGCCCACCGGCATTGCGAACACCACGATCCTTCTCACCATCACCCCGCCGCTCGAGACCATCGCGGCGGTCAAGGTCGACACCACTCCCGCCGATACGGTTCCGGATCGCAACGGCCAGGCCGTGCTCGTGCGCGGCGTCGTCACCTCGGTCGACTTCCGCGGCGGCACCGGCATCGAGTACTACATCCAGGACACCACCGGCGGCATCGACGTCTTCCTCACCACCGACCTCGGTCCCGCGCTGACGATCGGCGCGAACGTCGAAGTCTCCGGCACGATCACGCAGTTCAACGGACTCACCGAGATCAATCCGACGTCGATCACGCTTCTCGCGCCCGGCACGCTGCCGCCGGTCTCGCCGCAGGTCGTCACGCTCTCGCAGCTCCTCGACGGCGTCGGTGAGCCGCTCGAAGGAAAGCTCGTGCGCGTCGACAACCTCACCGTCACTTCGGGCACTTTCCCCGCGAGCGGCGCGTCCGGCAACGTCACCATCAGCGACGGAACGGGCAGCGGCACACTGCGCGTCGACAGCGACACCGACATCGACGGCACGACCGCCCCGGGCGGCATCTTCTCCTTGATCGGACTGGTCAGCCAGAGCGACACCACCAACCCCTTCGACTGCTGCTATCAGGTCCTTCCGCGCAGCACCGCCGACATCATTCCGAGGACGCCTCCGACCGGCACCGGCGGCGGGAACCCGCCGAGCGTTGCGCCGGGCGGAACCACGCTTCTGACGGTCACCGTCACGCTCGGACAGAATCCGCCGAGCACCGGCGTCACCGTCGTCGTGAACCTCAGCTCCATCGGTCTCAGCTCGTCGCAGACGTTCTTCGACAACGGCACGAACGGCGACGTCGCGCCGGGCGACAACGTCTTCTCGTACAGCGCGGTCGTCGACAGCGGCACATCGCTCGGGCCGAAGTCGCTGCCCGTGCAGATCACCGACGCGCAGGCGCGCAGTAGTGCGACGTCGATCTCGCTCAACATCCAGTCGGCCTCCGCGCCGCCGACGCCCGCGAACCTCGCCGCCACACCGGGCAATCAGCAGATCAGCCTCACGTGGGATGCGGTCCTCGGTTCCACCGGCTACAACGTCAAGCGCGCCCTCGTGAACGGCGGACCGTACACCACGATCGCGCCGAACATCGGCCCGAACAACTACACCGACACCGGCCTCTCCAACGGCACGCACTACTACTACGTCGTCTCCGCGCTCAGCGGCGCGAACGAGAGCGGCGACTCGAATCAGGCCGACGCCACGCCGAGCGCGCCGCCGCCGTCCGGCTCGCTGCTGAAGGTCTACTTCGTCGACATCGGCCAGGGCGCCGGCACGCTCATCGTCGGGCCGACCGGGAAGTCGATGCTCGTCGACGGCGGTCCGACGGGACAGGGCAACGCGAAAGTCATCCCGCTCATCAACTCCGTTCTCGGGCCGACCGCGAAGATCGACTTCCTCGTGCTCTCGCACTACCACGTCGATCACGACGCCGGTCTCACCGAAGTGATCAACGCCGGCCGCGTGTCGCCGACCGGTATCGCCTATGACAACGGCGACGCCGCCAACGTCGTGCCGCCCGTGCCGAGCAACAGCACCGGCACCGCCTACACCGCCTACAAGAACGCGCTGACGTCGCAGGGCATCACGCGGCAGACGGCGACGCCGGGAACGGCCGTCGACCTCGGCGGCGGCGCGCGCGCCACCTTCCTCGCGCAGGGCGGCCTTCTCGCCAGCGGCGGTCACGTGTGGGTGTCGGGCACGGACCTCAACAGCTCCTCGGTGTCCACGCTGATCGAGTACAACAACTTCGACTACGTCGTCTCCGGCGACCTCACCGGCGGCGGACAGACCACGACGGCCAAGACGCCCGACGTCGAAACGTTCGTCGCCCAGATGGCCGGCGACGTCGACTTCGTGCAACTCGACCACCACGGCTCGACCACTGCCAACGGCCGCCGCTTCCTCGGCCAGCTCAAGGCCGAAGGCTCGCTGGCGTCGGTCGGCGTCACGAATACGTTCGGTCATCCGAACCGCGAGACCATCAACCGCTACCTCAACATCCCCGTCACCAGCGGCAACACCTACGGCGGCGAGACGCTGCCGAATCCGGGCAACGGTCCGGTCGCGTACCAGACCGACGCCAGCCCCCCGACCGACAACCGCACCAGCGTCCAGGGCTACTCGGGCGCCAGCTCCTCGAACGGCGGACAGGGAACGATCCTGCTCAAGACCGACGGCCTGGTCAGCTACTCGATGGAGAGCTTCGACGACGGCGGCGTGCGCATCTCGCCGTCCGCGCACGTCTACGCGCTCGACGGACAGGGCAACGGGCTCGCGTCCGACTTCCCGCCGACCGTGATTCCGTTCGTCTCGCCGGTCGTCCCGACCGCGGCCGACACCGTCACGGTGACGGCGCTCGTCAACGACAACCAGCCCATCACCAGCGTCACGCTCAACTACTCGCTCAACGGAGCCCTGCAGGCGCCGGCGACGATGTCGCCGACCATCGGCTCCGAGTTCGCCGCGAACATTCCGGCGCAGCCGAACGGCACGCGCGTCGACTACACCGTCACCGCCGTCGCCAACGGCCTCACCACCAGCTACAGCGGCGGCTACTTCGCCGGCACCACCTCGATCGCCACGTTGCGCTCGCAGACGGCGCTTCTCGAGCCGACCTACCTCGACTACACCGCGCGGATCTCCGGCCTCGTCACCTCGGGCACGGGCAACTACTCGAGCACCAACAACGACGACTACATCGACGACGGCACGGGCGCGCTGAACATCTCACGCACCATCGAGCCCGACACTCCGGCGGCGCAGCCGACCAGCACCGGCAACACCTACACCGTGGCCGGCTTCATCAACCAGCTCACCGGCCGCTTCCGCCTCGACGTCACGCCGCCGTTCGACGGCGTCACCAAGCCGTGGGATCTCGGGCCCGGCTCGTTCAACGGATACTCCATCACCCTCACCGGCTCCGGCGCCGTCACGCCGCTCTCGCGCACCATCGCGCAGATCAACGCCGATCCCGAGGGGCATGACGCGAAGCTCGTGACGATCGCGAACTGCACCGTCACCAGCGGCACGATCCCCGCGTCCGGCGGCGTCGATGCATTCCTCACCATCAATGACGGCACCGGCTCGATCGAAATGAAGATCGACGGTGACAGCGACATCCCCGGACTGGCCACGCCGGCCGGCACGTTCACGCTCACCGGCACCGTGCAGCAGGACGACTTCCTGCGGCCGTTCAGCGCGCGCTACGACATCGCGCCGCGCAACCGCACCGACCTCGGCGCGGCCGCGGGCGGTCCGGCGCTCATCACCATCGCCCAGGCGCGCGAGGACGTCGACCCCACCACCGGCGACTCGCCCGACGACTTCGTTCCGGATCGTCTCGGCCAGCAGGTCAAGGTCCGCGGCGTCGTGACCTCGGTCGACTTCCGAGGAGCCTCGGGACTGGAGATCTACATCCAGGATCCGACCGGCGGCGTCGACATCTTCAACACCTCCATCAACACCGCGTACAACATCGGCGACAACCTCGAAGTCACCGGCACGGTCGCGCAGTTCAACGGCCTCACAGAGATCAATCCGGGCACGGGGACGAACATCACCGTGCTGCCTCCGGGCACGCTGCCCACTCCGGACGTCGAAGTGGTCACGCTCTCGCAGCTCAACAACGGCGGCATCGGCGAGGCCTACGAAGGCAGGCTCATTCGGATCAACAACGTCACGCTCGACTCGCCTCCGGCGACGTTCGGCGCAAACGTCAACTACAAGATCTCGGACGCGACGCTCAGCGGCGTCGTCGACATGCGCATCGACAGCGACACCGACATCGACAGCACCGCGCCTCCCGCCGGTACGTTCTCCGTCATCGGCGTTCTCGGACAGTTCGACAGCACGAGTCCGTTCGACAGCGGCTATCAGCTGTTCCCGCGCATTCGCGCCAGCGACTTCCTCGGGGCCACGCCGACGCCTGCGTCGATCACCGCGACGGCCGGCACGCCGCAGACCACCAACATCAATACGACGTTTGCCACGCAGCTCCAGGCCACCGTGCGCGACGCCGGCACGAACCCGATCCAGGGAATCGGCGTGACCTTCACCGCCCCCGCCAGCGGCGCCTCGGGCAAGTTCGCCAACAACACCACCACCACGAACGCCACCACCAACGCCAGCGGCGTCGCCACGGCGAGCGTGTTCACCGCGAACGGAATCGCCGGAACGTACAACGTCGTCGCGTCGACGGCGTCGCTCAACGCGAACTTCACCCTCACCAACAACGATCCTTCGGCCACCCACTTCAGCGTCAGCGCGCCGGCCAACGTCACGGCCGGCGTGGCCTTCAGCGTCACCGTGACTGCGCTCGACGCCTCGAACGCCACGGCCACCGGATACAACGGCACCTTCCAGTTCACGTCCTCGCCGCCCGACGTCTCGGGGCCGCACAGCGCCACAAACGGCGTGTCGACGTTCAACGTAACGCTGACCACCGTGGGCACCACAACGCTCACCGCGACCGACTCCGTCACGGCGTCGATCACCGGAAACACCGTCACCAACGTCAACGCACCGGCTGCCACGCACTTCAGCGTCAGCGCGCCGGCCAACGTCACCAGCGGCGTGGCCTTCAACGTTACCGTCACGGCCCTCGACGCCTCGAACGCCACGGTGACCGGCTATACCGGCACCGTGCACTTCACCAGCAGCTCGAGCGGCACGCTGCCCGGCGACTACACCTTCACCGGCGGCGACAGCGGCGCGCACACGTTCAGCGTCACCCTCACCAGCAGCGGCACGCAGTCGATCACCGCGACCGATACCGTCACCGCGTCGATCACCGGCACCACCAACACCAACGTCAATTGCCCGGCCATGGTGGTGACCGCCACCAACAACGGGCCGATCTGCCAGGGGAGCACGCTGCAGCTCGACGTGACGAACGTCCCGGGCGCGACCTACAGCTGGACCGGCCCGAATTCCTTCACCTCACCGCTGCGCAACCCGACGGTCCCCGGCGCCACGCCCGCGGCAACCGGTCTGTACTCGGTCACCGTCACCCTCAACGGCTGTAACTACCCCAGCTCGACCAACGCCACGGTCAACGCCACTCCCGCCACGCCGACCATCACCCCCGGAAGCTCGACGACGTTCTGCACCGGCGGCTCCGTCACGCTCAGCTCGAGCAGCGCGAGCGGCAATCAGTGGTCCCTCAACGGCTCGCCCATCGGCGGCGCGGTCAACCAGACGTACGTCGCCAGCGTCGCCGGCGACTACACCGTGGTGGTGACCACCAGCGGCTGCGCCAGCGCGCCTTCCGCCATCACCACGGTCACCGTCAATCCCAACCCGAACGCCACGATCACCGCTCCGGCCAGCGTGGTCGCCGGCTCCACCGGCAACCTGGCCTCGGTGGCCAACGCCGGCGCAGGCGCGACGTACAACTGGACGCCGACCAACGCCACCATCACCGCCGGCGCCGGTACGCCCAACATCACCTTCACCGCCGGCGCCGCCGGAACGCTGACCCTCCAGGTAACCGTCACCACCTCCGCCGGCTGCTCCGATACCAAGTCGGCCAACGTGACCGTCACCGCGGCCCCGGCCACCGTCACCGTCACCTCCGTCGCTCCTCCGGCCGGCAAGACGAGCGGCGGCAAGAACGTCACCATCAACGGCACCGGCTTCCAGAGCGGCGCCACCGTGACCTTCGGCGGCTCGGCGGCCACCAACGTGGTCGTCGTCAACTCCACCAAAATCACGGCGAAGACGCCGGCCCACGCCGGAGGGGCAGTCAACGTCACCGTGACCAACACCGACACGTCGACCGGGACGCTGCTCAACGGCTACACCTTCGTCCCGACCCAGTTCGACGCGAACGGCGATCACCTCACCGATCCGTCGGACATCTTCTATCTGGTCAACTTCCTCTTCCTGGGCGGCACGCAACCGATCGGCGACGCCGGGATGGATGGCGGCGACGCGAACGGCGACGGCGTGGTCGATCCGGCCGACATCTTCTACCTGGTGAGCTACCTCTTCCTGGGCGGCCCCGCGCCGGCGTCCGAGCCGTCGGGCGTGACCGCCAGCGCAGCCGCGCGGCCGATCTCCGGCGCCCTCACCCTCGGCGAACCGCTTCGCCACGGCAACCGGCTCGTCATTCCGGTCATCTTCAGCGCGGCGCCGGGCTCGGAGAATCCGCAGGCACTGTCGCTGCGGGTGATCTTCCCCGACGGCGCGATCCGCGGCGCGGTCATCCGCCGCGCCGGCGCGGCGCGCGACCTCCGGCCGGCGTTCGAGATCAGCCGCCGCTCGCCCAATGCGCTCTCCTACCTCCTGTCGATCGGTGGGCAAAGCTCGCGTCTCGACTCCGGCGTCGTCGCCGAGATCGAGGTCGAGGCCGCGGGAGGCGCGAGCCTGAGAATTGACCTCGACCCCGCCGTGACCCTGCTGAGCAATGCCGCCGGAACGCGCAAGGCGACCGTCGCGGCTGGTACTCTGCGGGTGAGCGGCACGACGATCGACATCGAACGCCTGAATCCAAGCCCTCGACGAAAGGACTAGACCATTCAATGACGAAGGGCCTCACCGTCACCCTCTTCGCCGCCACCCTTCTCGGCCTGCTGTCCGCCGCTCCCGCGGCGGCGCAGGCCGCCGACAGCGTCACGGTCGGGTCGCTCAGCGCTCCCGCCGGCTCGACCATCGACGTGCCGGTGTCCATCCGCGACGTCTCCGGCACGCCGCTCGGCCTCGACCAACCGCCGGGATCGCGGATTCAGTCGTACAGCATCAAAGTCGACTACTCGCCCGCCGCCTCGGTGCAGTCGGTGACCTTCACCCGTGCCGGCATCACCGCCTCACTCACCCCGACATTCGAGGCCAGTCCGGCCAGCCCGGGAAGCATCTCCCTCCTCGACACCTTTCAAGAAGCAACCAATCTGATCCCCTTCACCCTCAATGCGCCTCCTCCCGGCGATCAGGTGGCGGTCCTTCATGTCACCATTTCCCCCACGGCCACCGTGGGAAGCACCATCACACTCGCGCTCGACCCGGTGCTGACGCAGCTCACCGATCAGGCCGGAACCGCCTCGACGAGAGAGAGCGTGACCAACGCCAATCTCGTCCTGGTGCCCGGCGCGATCCTGGTCACCACGCCGATACCGGCGTTCTCCACCTGGGCTCTGGCGCTCCTGGCGATCGCCCTCGCCGCCATTGCCGTCGTGATGCTGCCGCGAATGTAGGAACATAGGCGGCATGAAGCGATTCGCAGCGGTCCTCCTGCTACTCGCCTGTCCTCTGCTCGCCCAGCAACCCCCGCCCAAGACCATCGGCGAAGTCACCCTCTTCGGCGAGGAGCAGCTCAAGGTCGAGGCGGCGACCAAGACCGAGATCCCCATCTCCAAGGCCCCCAGCGCCGTCACCGTCATCACCGCCAAACAGATCGAGGAGTCGGGCATGCACTCCGTGCCCGACCTGCTGCGCCTCGTAGCCGGCGTCAACGTCCGCTGGAATCCGATGACCCAGTCGATCGACATCCGTGGCTTCGGCGAGAACCCCTTCTCCAACCGCGTGCTGCTGCTCATCGACGGGCAGCCGTACAACTCCGGCGACACCGGCGGCTTCCCCCTCAGCCCGGCCTTCGATCTCTTCCCCATCCAGAACATCAAGCGCATCGAGGTGGTGCGCGGCCCCGGCTCGTCGCTGTACGGTGAGAACGCCTTCTGGGGCGTGGTCAACATCGTCACGCTGTCCGGAGAAGACCTCGCCGGCGGCGCCGTGGACGTCTACGCCGGCAGCCGCTCCACGCGCGAGGCCGCGGCGATGTACGGCAAGAAGTTCGGCCGCGGCTCCATCCTGGCCTCGGTGCGCCTGCTTCAGAGCATGTTCCCGCAGGAGTTCTGGACCGACGATCACTCCAGGATCAAGGGCAACGACATCTTCGTGAAGGGCTCGTACGGCGACTGGACCCTGTCCGCGTACCGCCACGACGAGACCCTGGACGGATTCGACGAGGGCTTCCCTCCCGAGGCCGGGCTGCCGCCGACGGCCGGGTTCCGTTCGGCGCACGAGTTGAAGCAGACCTTGGACAGCTTCACCGTCCGCTACAACCACGCGCCGCAGGGCGCGGCGGTCACCTACGCCGCCGACGTCTCGTACGCCCACCGCAACGGCATGCACTGCGCCGGCTGCCACGCCGCGCAGGAGAGCGCGGAGTTCGCCCATCGCGCCGACCACGGCTACCAGGCCATCGGCGACTTCCGCGTCGGGCTGCACATGATTCCGGGCCACGACCTGCTGGCCGGCGTCGAGGCCCGCCGCCTCGACCGCGCCGAGCACGTCGAGGAGCTCTCCGGCGACGCGGAGCCGGCGTCCGGCTACGACAAGGTCGCCGTCTACCTGCAGGACCAGTTCGACATCATCAAGGACCGCCTCCGCGCCGTGGCCGGCGTGCGCTACGACGGCAAGACCGACCTCTTCGACGCCAAGACCTCGCCGCGCCTGGCGCTGGTCTACACGCCGAGCGATCGCCTGGTCGTCCGCGGCGGTTACTCGACCGCGTTCCGTTTCCCGACCTTCAGCGAGCTCTATCAGTCGAGCTGGTTCTTCACCATCTCCACCGAGATCGGCATCCCGCCGTTCCCCTTCTCCGTCTTCCGTCCCAATCCTGCGCTGAAGCCGGAGGAGATCAGCACCTGGAACATCGGCGGCGAGTACCAGATCTCGCCGGCCGTCTCGGCCAAGGCCGATCTCTACCGCTCCAAGGTGCACAACTTCGTGGTCATCACCCAGCACTTCGCTCCGCTGCCCAACCCGTCGAACATCGGATGGGAGAACCATCCCGCCGACGCCCGCATCACCGGCGGTGAGCTCGAGCTGCGCGCGAACTTCGCGGAAGGCGTCACCGGCTTCGCCAACTGGACCCACCAATCGGAAAAGGGGACGGCCTTCGAGTTCGTCTACTCCCCGAAGGACAAATTCAACCTCGGCGCGTACGCCGGCCCGTTCAACAACGTGCGCGGCACGTTCGAGGTGGCGTGGCGCGGCGGCTACAGCGCGCCGCGGACCTGGTTCTTCATCCGCTCGAACTTCACCGACATGACCGCCCACCAGCAGCCCGGCTACGCCCTGGTCAACGCCCGCGTGAGCTACGACTTCGGCAAGAGCCGCCCGATCCGCTTCAGCATCATCGGCAACAACCTCCTCGACAAACGCCCGGACGAGACCGTCCTCGGCGCCGTGAACCGCCTCGCCGGACGTGAGGTCTTCGGGCAGCTCGAAGTACACTTCTGATGTCCGCCGCATGCACCTCGTCGCCCTCGTCCTCTCACTCTTCCTAGCCGCGCAGGAAACGCCGGAGATCGCGCGCAGCCTCATGGAAGAGGCGGACCGCGCCCGCGAGTCGAACCGCCTCGACGAAGCGGCCTTCAAGTACAAGCGGGTCATCGACGTCTGGCCGGCGCTCACCACCGCCTACGTCAACCTCGGCGCGGTCTACTTCCGCCAGGGCAAAGTGGCCGAGGCGTATGACGTCTTCGTGCGCGGCGCGGAGCGCGCCACGGCCGACAAGACCCTGCTGATGAACGCCGCGGCCACGGCGCAGCAGCTCGGGAAGTCCGCCGAGGCCTTGCCGTACGTCGACCGCGCGCTGGAGAAGAGCGCACGCGACGCCGACCTCCACGCCTTGCGCAGCACCATCCTCCGCTCCCTCGGCCGCAACGAGGAGGCGCTGGCCGCCGTCCAGCAGGCGGCGCAGCTCGCGCCGAACGACGCGAAGATCCATTTCAGCATCGGCAACCTCCTCTATCAGCTCGGCAAGAAAGAAGAGGCCATCGCCGCCTACCGCCGGGCGACCGATCTCGATCGCTCGCTGCTTCGCGCCTACTACAACCTCGGCGCGGTGCTTTACGAGACC
>Ga0207674_10008891_pt1 | contig 11550 bp, 14 predicted proteins | sample KBSCornC72_FD_184303 | JGI IMG/M metagenome (GOLD analysis project Ga0207674, IMG submission 184303) | Corn rhizosphere microbial communities from Kellogg Biological Station, Michigan, USA - KBS Corn C7-2 (SPAdes) (version 2) | ecosystem: Host-associated > Plants > Roots > Rhizosphere > Soil ... | reverse complement strand
CAGTTTCGAAATATGGCGCGACCCACGGCGAGTTCGGCTGGATCCTTGAGGATAACAAGGGGATGCTGTCGATCGCCGAGCTGCCCAGCGCCGAGGTCAACCACCGCTACCGCATCTATGAAAAGCTCCTCTAGCTCCTCCCTTTCGCGGAGCGATGGGGAGAGGGACCATTCGTCGAGGAGTGGTGATTAGAGGCGTTTGCGGAGCGCGGCGAAGCCGCGGCGCAGTCATCCCTCACGCCGCCGGCTCAACCGCGAGATACTGGTCGTCCGTCACATGCTCCATCCACGTCACCGGCGATCCGTTGAGCGATTCCTGGATGGCGATGTGAGTCATGGGCGATGTATCGGTCGCGCCGTGCCAATGCTTGTGGTTCGGCGGGCACCAGATCACATCGCCGGCGCGGATCTCGACTCGCTCCTCGCCTTCGCATTGGGTCCAGCCCCTGCCTGCCGTGACGATCAGGGTCTGCCCGAGCGGATGAGTGTGCCACGCCGTCCTCGCACCGGGCTGGAACGCCACGCTGGCAACGCCGATAAGCGAAGGCTCTGGCGGATTCATAAGCGGCTCAATCATGACCTCGCCCGTAAACCATTCGGCGGGACCCTCCTGCGACGGCCGCGATCCTGCACGCTTCAATTCCATGTGGGCTTCTCCTCGAATATGTTGCGGAATGCACTGGGCAGAGGCTCCGCTGACACGCCGGCCGCACTCAACAGTGCAACGCACATTGACGCCGCGCGGCCCAGATTAACTTTGCAGCGCATCGGATTTCACCCCGACCGTCTGCACCGTGCCAAGATTGCGCCAGAAAAAGTCTTTGAGCTTGGCGAACGGGATCAGCTTCACCCGGTCGTACTGCTGACCGTCAACGATAGCGCAGTCATCCCGAACGCTAGTTCAGATCCACCCACGTCGGCGCGTGGTCGCTCGCTTTCTCTTCACCCCGTGCCCACCGATCCACTCCTGCTCCCTGCAGCCGATCCGCCGCCTCGGGCGAGCACAGCAAGTGGTCGAGGCGGAAGCCGAGATCGCGTTGCCAGCAGCCCGCGGTGTAGTCCCAGAAGGTGTAGAGCTTCTCATCGGATGGATGGAACGCGCGCAGCGCGTCGGTCCAGCCCTGGTGGACGATGCGGCGCCATGCCTGCCGCGCTTCGGGCTGCATCACGGCGTCATGCTGGGTGGCGCGCACAGAGAAGACGTCGCGGTCCTCGGGCACCACGTTCCAGTCGCCGCACAGCACCGCAGGCCGCTCCTCCTTCAGCAGCTCGGCAGCATGGGCGCACAGGCGCTCCATCCACCTTAGCTTGTAGTCGAACTTCTCGGTTCCGACCGGGTTGCCGTTGGGCAGGTACAGCGAGCCGACGACCACTCCCTGCACTTGGGCTTCGATATAGCGGCTGTGCGTGTCGTCGGGATCGCCCGGCAGCCCAACCCGGCGCAGCTCGGGCGTGTCGCCCTTGGCCAGCACCGCTACTCCGTTGAACCCCTTCTGGCCGTGCCACACGGCACCATAGCCTGCGTTCTCGATATCCGCGATCGGAAGCGATTCATCGGCGCACTTGAGTTCCTGGAGGCAGACCACGTCGGGCTCCTCGCGCGCGAGCCATTCGAGCAGCCGCGGCAGCCGCGCCCGAATGCCGTTCAGATTGTAAGTGGCGAGCTTCATTGCCCTCACTAGTCATTGCGAGCGAAGCGAAGCAATCCAGCAAGTGGATTGCCACGTCGCCTGCGGCTCCTCGCAATGACCAACTAGGCCGGAAATCTCGCGTAGCCGCGCTGCGTCACCCGGTCGACGCACGTCCGGTATTCTTCATAGGCAGGATCGCCGGTACGGACGACGCCGACGGTCTTCTCCTCCCCCTCGCTCATCGGGAGCAGCACGATCGGCAGCGACGCCGGTGTCAGCTGCGCGCCCTCCCCTGCAGCAAGCGTCAGCAGGATGCCGCTCAGCCAGCGCCCTGAGGGACGGTTGAGCAATGCGACGCGATACTGTCCCTGCCAGATGGTGACGAGATAGATCGCGCCCGAAATATTGGGGAAGGAGACGAATCCCTTCTGCTCATATTCGCTGTCGGTGCGCGACGCCTCGCTGAACACAAGGTGCCCGTTCACATCGTCCCAGCTGATCGAGGTCAGATAAGCGAAAACGGCGCCTTCCTCGCTGAACGACGGGCGCAGCGTCAGGTAGGTCGCTTCGAGCCATTGGACCGCCGGCCGCGCATAGGCGCCCATCGTCTCCGGAGCGAACAGCTTCGGTTCCTCGCGGCGGATCGGTGCCCGCAAACTCGTTCCCAGCACATCTTCGAGACGAACGACGGTCGCCAGTGTGAAGGGCCGTCTGCCGGCCAGCGCCTTCTCGAGCGTCGACAGGCTGACCTTGGCCTCGTCGGCGAGCCACTGGCGCGAGAGCCGACGGCGAGCGAGCTCCTCGCGGACGACCAGCGCGACCGATTCACTGCCCTCGGCGGTCAATTCGCTGTGCAAGACTCGGCCCCCAATGGTTCCGCACATCTCCGCACATTTCCGTAACTTTCGTCAATGGGCGGCAAGCGCGGTGCGGGCAAAAACGTCGATTTCCAAGTCTTTCTCGTGGCCGATGAACCGCGATGGGCAGATATGGCGACCCACGCTTCAAGACGCATATCAAAGAGGAACGTGGCCGTGCTTGGCAGTCGCGCAAAGACAGGATTCGGGGGCATGATCACCGTCAGCGCGGTGCTGCTCGCCATCCAGCTCATCACCGGCGTGCAGGCGTTTCCGCTATGAGCCCTTTGTGGTCCGACATGGCGCTTGCACGCGCCGCCTGGGCCAAGGCCGACGAATTGGAGTCGGCGCTTGGGGGCAAGGCGAAGCCGAAGGCGTCCGAAAGGCCGGCCTCGGTCCGCCGTCCGGTGCGGCGCGTGCATCATTCGTGGCTGAGCAGCAGCTTCGCCCTCTAACCAGACGAGAGATCAATGCTCCCCAAACTCACCAGCGGCGCGCTGGCGCTAGCGCTCGCCGCGTCGCAGCCGTCTGCGCCGGCAACGGGCGAACCGGACCTTGCAACTGTGCGCGCAGCGACCGTGCGGTTCGAGGATGTGCGGCAAGCGCTCGCCGAGGGCTATATTCGCGATCCCGGCAACATGTGCATCACATCATCGATGATGGGCGGCAAGGCGGCCGCGGGCGCGATGGGCATCCATTATTTCCGTCCCGATCTGCTCGGCATCACCGCCCCGCCGAACCCGCGCGTGAACGGCACCGGCACGCATACCGACTTCAGGAAACCGAGCATCCTGATCTACGAGCCGCAGCGCGATGGCTCGCTGAAGCTCGTCGCCGTCGAGAATTTGGTGTTCCGCTGGGCCTGGGCGCAGGCGGGTCATCATGAGCCGCCGAGCTTCCACGGCGTCAAATATGAGATGATGGCCGACGATCCGCGGACCAAGGTCGACGAGGCCCACATGTTCGAACCGCACTACGACCTGCACGTCTGGCTGTTCCGCGACAATCCGAACGGTGAGTTCGCGCCATTCAACCCGAACGTCAGCTGCTCCGCGCAAATGCCGGCGATGGCCGGAGCGCACCTGCACGGGCAGGCGCCGGGGCGTTAGACCGAGAAGCTCGACCCGCAGCCGCAGCCCGATTGGGCGTTGGGGTTGGTGACCTTGAACGCGGCGCCGCCGAGGTCCTCGACAAAATCGACCGCCGAGCCCCTGACGAGGTCGAGGCTGACCGGGTCGACGACCAGCTTCACGCCATCGGTTACCGCGACTTCGTCGTCGCCGTCGGCTCCGGCCGCAAGCTCGAACTTGTAGGTGAAACCGGCGCACCCGCCGCCGTCCACAGCAAGGCGCAAGATCGCAGGCTTGTGCTGGCGCTCGGCGATCCAGGCAACGCGCTTGGCGGCATTGGCCGTAAGGGTGATGAGAGGCTCGCTCACGAGATCCAGATAGGAAGCGCGAGAGCGCAGGACAACTCGAAGCTTAGTGCTGGCCGCCGCTGGGGCCGCCGATCGCCACCGCGTCCATCGACGCTGCGCCCGAGCGGCGCTGCATCGCGAGCACGTAATCGGTCGACTTCATGAACGGGATCGGGTTCACCGCGCGCCCGTCGATCCGCACCTCATAATGAAGGTGGTTGCCGGTCGAGCGGCCGGTCGAGCCCATGCGGCCGATCTGCTGGCCACGCGTAACATGGTCGCCGGCCTGGACCAGGATCGCCGACATGTGGCCGTAGCGGGTCGTGATGCCGCGACCATGGTCGAGCTCGACAAGGTTGCCGTAGCCGCCGCTGTTCCAGCCTGCGCGAAGAACCGTGCCGTCGGCTGTCGCATAGACCGGAGTTCCGTAGGCTCCCGCAAGGTCGATGCCGGGGTGCATTGCTGCGCCGGCGTGGAAGGGGTCGGAGCGGACGCCGAAGCCGCTGGTGAACTCGACATTGGTCTTGACCGGCTTGTCCGACGGGATTGCGATCACGCCATCCTGCAGCTGGTCGAGCTTCTTCCAGCTGTCGAACAACGCCTTGAACGTCGCATTGCCGGCTTTCTCGAACGGGCCGCCGACGCCGTCATTGCTGCCGACGCGAGCCGGGCTGATGCCGAGCTGCTTCAGCTCGGCGGCGGTGACCTGGTAACGGACGTCGAGCGCCTTGGCGACGAGCGCTGCCTGCTCCAGCTGGGCCTGCTCGACGCGGGCAAGCGGACCATCCTTGGTCAGGCGGCCGCTCGAGGCGGCGGCGATCTGCTCGGCGGTGATTTTCTGGCCGGCAAGTGCGGCTTCGATCAGCGCCTGGCGCTTCTCGATGATCCGCGCGCGCGCTTCGGTCGCCGCGGGAAGCGACAATGAAGTGCTATGGGGCCGTGTCAGAAGTTGCGAGGTGGCATAGCTCGCCCAGGCGACGAGCCCGAGCAGGAGGACGAAAAGCACCACTTGAAGCGGTGCGGAAACGCGGAAGCGGCGCAGCTTGGACCCGTCGTGGATGAACAAATCCCGATCGCGGAAAAGGCCCGTCGTTGCGGCCAGCACTTGGGTCATCAAATCCCCGCTCCAAAACAGCACGCGCGCAAGCGCACGAGCCATATCCCATCCATGAAAGGAGCTCCCCAGCCCCTCCGTCGAACTCGCGGATTGCCCCGCCGCGTGCTGACCGGGTGAACACTGCTTTCGGATGGTTAACAAATTCAACCTTCAGCTCGGCCCGCCGGGACGAATCGTCCGCTGGGCACGGTGAACTGTTGATTCCTGCCGCAACGAGATGCGGATTCGAGGAAATTCAAGTCGTTGTGCAGTGCAGCAAGTGATTCTTTCGCCGTGCCTTGCGGGCGCCGCAATCGCCCGTACAAACGGCGTCGGGCCACGCCGTCCCAACGCGGCGCGCGCTCTCTGGAAGGAGAGTTACATGACCGAAGCCGTTGCCGCGCAGGCGCTGCGCGCACCCAAACCTGCTACGAGGCCAAACAGGCCGTTCTTCTCGTCGGGACCATGTGCCAAGCCGCCCGGCTGGAGCGCGGACAAGCTCGACATCTCTGCGCTCGGCCGCTCGCATCGCGGCAGCGTCGGCAAGTCCATGCTCCAGGAAGCCATCGAGCGCACCCGTGCGCTGCTGCGGCTTCCCGCGGACTACAAGCTCGGCATCGTTCCCGCGTCCGACACGGGCGCGATGGAGCTCGCTATATGGTCGCTTCTCGGCACACGGCCGGTAACCATGCTGGCGTGGGAGAGTTTCGGCGCCGGCTGGGTCACCGACGTCGCACGGCAGCTCAAGCTCGATGCCGAAATCCGGACTGCCGATTATGGGCAAATCTGCAACTTGTCGGCGCTCGATTGGACCGGCGACGTCGTCTTCACCTGGAACGGCACGACCAGCGGCGTGCGCGTCCCCGACGCGAACTGGATCGCAGCAGACCGCACCGGCCTGTCGATCTGCGACACAACCTCGGCCGCGTTCGCGCAGGACATCGACTGGACGAAGATCGATGTCGGCACGTTCAGCTGGCAAAAGGCGCTCGGAGGCGAGGCAGCGCACGGCATGCTGGTCCTCTCTCCGCGCGCGGTCGAGCGGCTGGAGCGCGACCCGGCACCACGACCGCTTCCGAAGCTCTTCCGCCTGACCAAGGACGGCAAGCTGATCGACGGCATCTTCCACGGCGAGACGATCAACACGCCCTCGATGCTGTGCGTCGCCGACTGGCTGTATGCACTCGAATGGGCGGAGCGGAGCGGCGGCCTCGACGCGCTGATCGCCCGCGCTGACGCCAATGCCGCGGCGCTCGACCGCTGGGTACGCGATGCGCGCTGGATCGAGCATTTGGCTGCCGACCCGGCAATCCGCTCGAACACCTCGGTTTGTCTCCAGTTCGCTGAGCGCTCGGACGAGGAAGCTAACCGCAAGCGCCAGAAAAAGATCACGAGGCTGCTCGAGCAGGAAGGCGCCGCGTACGACGTCGGCGCATACCGCGACGCACCACCGGGGCTGCGCGTGTGGTGCGGGGCGACCGTCGAATCTTCCGATATTGAGGCGCTCCGACCGTGGCTCGATTGGGCCTGGGAGATGACAGCGTGACCGCTGCCGTGAAAGTCCTCATCGCCGACAAGATGGATGCGCGCGCGGCGGCGATCTTCCGTGAGCGGGGGATCGCCGTGGACGAGAAACCGGGCCTGACGCCGGAGGAGCTCAACGCGGTCATCGGCGATTACGACGGCCTCGCCGTACGCAGCTCGACCAGGGTCAACGCCGCGGCGATCGACGCGGCCCTCCCGCGCTTGAAGGTCATCGGTCGCGCCGGGATCGGGGTCGATACGATCGACGTGCCTGCTGCCTCGGCTCGCGGGATCGTCGTCATGAACACGCCGTTCGGAAATTCGATCACCACGGCCGAGCATGCGATCGCCATGCTGTTCGCGCTCGCCCGCGAGATCCCGCAGGCCGATCAGTCGACGCAGTCCGGCAAGTGGGAGAAGAACCGCTTCATGGGCGTCGAGCTCGCCGGCAAGACGCTCGGCCTGATCGGCTGCGGCAATATCGGTTCGATCGTCGCCGACCGCGCCCACGGCCTCAAGATGAAGGTCGTCGCCTACGACCCGTTCCTCTCGCCCGAGCGCGCCGTCGAGCTTGGCGTCGACAAGCTCGAACTGGACGAGCTCCTCGCCCGGGCCGACTTCATCACGCTTCACACACCATTGACCGACCAGACCCGCGGCATCCTCAGCCGCGAGGCGCTCGCCAGGACCAGGCCGGGCGTCCGCATCGTCAATTGCGCGCGCGGCGGTCTGATCGATGAAGGGGCATTGAAGGATGCGCTCGACAGCGGCCACGTCGCCGGCGCGGCGCTCGATGTGTTCCAACAAGAGCCGCCCGAGCAAAATCCGCTGTTCGGCACGCGCGGCCTCATCTGCACGCCGCATCTGGGCGCCTCGACGACCGAGGCGCAGGTCAATGTCGCGATCCAGATTGCCGAGCAGATGAGCGATTATCTGCTGCTCGGCGGCATCACCAATGCCGTGAACGTGCCGTCGCTCTCTGCCGAGGAAGCACCCCGGCTCAAGCCCTATATGGGTCTAGCCGAGAAGCTTGGACGACTGGTCGGGCAGATCGCCGGGGCCGAAATGCGTTCGATCGACGTCGAGGTCGAAGGCGCGGCCGCCGAGCTCAACATCAAGCCGATCACCGGCGCTGTCCTCGCCGGCGTCATGCGGACCTGGTCGGACACGGTGAACATGGTCAACGCGCCCTATCTGGCGAAGGAGCGGGGGATCGCCGTACGCGAAATCCGCAATGACAGCGAAGGCGACTATCACACGCTCGTGGCAGTGACCGTTGGGACCGAGCACGGTTCGAAAAGGGTGGAGGGCACTTTGTTCGGCAACCGCGCGCCGCGGCTCGTCAACATCTTCGGCGTGCCGATCGAGGCCGAGCTCGCCGGCCAGATGATCTACATCGTCAACACCGATGCGCCGGGCTTCATCGGCGCGCTCGGTACCAAGCTCGGCGAGAACGGCATCAACATCGCGACCTTTGGGCTCGGCCGCCGCAAGGAAGCCGGGGAAGCGGTCGCGCTCGTGGCGGTCGACGATCCGATCACGCCGGCAGTCGCGGGACAATTGCGAGCGTTGCCCGGCGTCCGAGAGGTCGTGCCGCTAAGCTTTTAGATCAATAAAATATTTTGCTGACAAGCAGCATTATTATTCGTTTGCTTCGTCTGATGCTCGGACCCACATCTGAGGGGAGCGGGAATTTGCGGAGGATGGCATGCGTCACATCCCTGAAATTCTGGTCGATCAGGCCGAGAAGACCTCGGCACCTGCCGCCCTTCCGGAAAGTCCGTTCAGCGATATCCCCGGAGCGATCTGGAAGGCTTTCCTGAGTGCCTGGGCCCTGTTGTTCTTCCTATTCCTATTGTTCTTCACCAGGGACGGACCCGCCGCGCTGGCCGTTGTGACGGCGAGCTTCTTCGCCTTGATGTTGCTCGGCCTGCCGGCCGCGCTCGGGACGCAGACGCGCTTTCCGGAGCGGCGATGGAACGGCGTCGTCACGACACACACGGGCTCGATTCCGGTCGCCGCCGCGGCTATCCAGATCCTGTTGATCCCGGCAGCATCGGTAATCGGCCTGACGCTCCTGATCATCCTAGCCATCTAGGCAGGGCGGAAAGACGAAAACGAAAAGGGCGCTCCGAAGTTGCCCCGGAGCGCCCCTTGGCCGGCCACCTGCGTGCGAGTGGCAGGACCTGAACTACATCTTGTTGCCGTTGGCGCTGTTGCCGTCCATGTCGGCGCTGTTGCGCACGGCATCGGCTTTGTTCTCGCCCTGGTTGCGGACCATGTCTGCCGTATTCTCGGCATTGGCCTGCATCGTGTCGGCGGCGTTGTCGGCATTCGCCTCGATCGTGTCGGCGGTGTTCTCCGCATTGGCTTCGATATTGTCCGCAGTCTGTTCCTGCGGGCTCTTGTTGCACGCGGCCAGCGAACCAAGGCCAAGCGCAATTGCAAGAATGGTGGTCGTCTTCATGGGCTCACTTCCCCTGTTGCCTAATCCAAACGCCCGCGACGGGCGCGGTGCGAAACAGCAATACGCGCAAGAACGGAATTCTGTTCCGCGCCGCCAACGACCTCGCCTCGGCTGATCATTCGCGCAATCGCGTCGTGCGCGGCTTGCAATTGAGCATATTGTGCTCAGAATCGATTCTCCCTCGCGTGAAAGAATCTGAGGACGACAATTTCTGTGGCAGCGACTTCGTAGCGCAGCAGGTAATTGCCGACCCGAAATTCGCGAACATCGCGCGGATCGAACTCGCTGAGCCGCGGGCCTCGGCGAGGGAAATTCAGTAGTGCCGAGGGCGTGCGGGCCAGCCGGTCGAAAACCGCGTCAGCCGCATCCAGATCGTACTCCGCAAGAAAGTCGTATAATCGCTCGACGTCCGCCCATGCCGAGACGACCAGACGATTTTCATGCCGACGGTCGAGCCCGAGATTGGCGTCTTTCACGCTTGCGTAGTTCGACCATCGCCAGCACTTCCTCGTGCGGAATTGTCCGCCCCTCGTCGGCATCCTTGAGCGCCTCTTGCGTCAACTCAAAGCGACGTTGCTCCTCGGCCAACCATTCCATTACTGCCTGGCGGACGATCCAACTCTTGCTTCGGTCGATGCGTTCAGAGACCTCGTCCATGCGGGAAACGAGATCCTCTGGAAGCTTCGCAGTGATTACGCGCCCGTCATCAGACATCTGACCAACCAATCAAAAAAAATCAAAACCAATAGCATCCAATATGGCGAAATAAGCGATCATCCTCAATGAAGGGCTCGCTCGCCTCGCCAAGTGCACGTTATTTTCTTCAATAGCTGATCGAGAACAGAACGAGAACCCGATCTTGGTTCAAAATGGAGGAGAGGTCACGGCGCCGCCTCGCTGGACCTCCGCACCCCATCCTCCTAGAGCCGCGCGGGCCTTACAGCAGGATAGCGAACAGTGGGAAACGTCACGGTCATCGGCGCCCAGTGGGGCGACGAAGGCAAGGGCAAGATCGTCGACTGGCTGGCGAGCCGGGCAGACATGGTGGTGCGCTTCCAGGGCGGTCACAATGCCGGCCACACGCTCGTCGTCGGCAACCAGACCTACAAGCTCTCGCTGCTGCCCAGCGGCATCGTTCGCGGAACGCCGTCGGTGATCGGCAACGGGGTGGTCCTCGACCCGTGGGCGCTCAGGGCGGAGGTCGAGAAGATCGCCGCGCAGGGAATCGAGGTCACGCCTGAAATCCTGCGCATCGCCGAGACCTGCCCGCTCATCCTGCCGATCCACCGCGACCTCGACGCGCTGCGCGAGGATGCATCGGGCGCCGGCAAGATCGGCACCACCCGCCGTGGAATCGGCCCCGCATACGAGGACAAGGTCGGCCGCCGCGCGATCCGCGTCTGCGACCTGGCGCATCTTGGCGAACTCGGGCCGCAGCTCGACCGGCTGTGCGCCCACCACGATGCATTGCGCGCAGGCTTCGGCGAGCCGCCGGTGGACCGCGAGCGGCTGCTTCACGACCTCTCGGACATCGCCGATTTCGTGCTGCCCTTTGCCAAGCCGGTGTGGCGCGACCTCGACGAGGCGCGGCTGCGTGGCCGCCGCATCCTGTTCGAAGGTGCGCAGGGCGTGTTGCTCGACGTCGACCACGGGACCTATCCGTTCGTCACTTCATCCAACACCGTTGCCGGCACGACGGGGCCGGGCAGCGGCATGGGGCCGGGCGCCGCAGGCTTCGTGCTGGGGATCGTCAAGGCCTACACGACCCGCGTTGGCTCGGGACCTTTCCCGACCGAGCAGGACAATGAGGTCGGGCAAAAGCTCGGCGAGCGCGGACATGAGTTCGGTACTGTCACCGGGCGCCAGCGCCGCTGCGGCTGGTTCGACGCCGTGCTCGTCCGACAGGCGGTCGCCGTCAGCGGAGTGACGGGCGTAGCGCTGACCAAGCTTGACGTGCTCGACGGCTTCGAGACCGTGAAGATCTGCACCGGCTACCGGATCGGGGGGCAGGAGTTCGACTATCTCCCGCCGCACGCCGCCGACCAGGCTCGGGTCGAACCGGTCTATGAGGAGATCGAAGGCTGGCCCGGATCGACCCGCGGCGCCCGTAGCTGGGCCGACCTGCCGGCGCGCGCGATCAAATATGTCCGCCGCGTCGAGGAGCTGATCCGCTGCCCCGTCGCCCTGGTCAGCACGTCGCCCGAAAGGGATGATACGATCTTGGTCAGAGACCCGTTCGCCGGTTAGTGCCGCAGCTCGAAGCGGCCGACCCATTCCGGTTCCGCGTCCTCGACGGCAATGGACTCAACGCGCGCATTGGACGGACCACGATGCAGTCGCTGGATCATTCGCGCGACATCGCTTTCCTCCCCCGTTAGATGCGCCTCAACCGAACCGTCGGAGCAATTTCTAACCCAGCCGCTAATTCCTAGCTCGCGCGCTTCGCCCTGAGTCCATGCGCGGAAGAACACACCCTGCACCCGGCCGGTCACGCGAATTCGTTTTGCGATCCTTGTCACAGCTCGTCGAACGCCCGTGCGTAATTGGCAGTACCGCCCT
>Ga0207674_10008890_pt1 | contig 11551 bp, 7 predicted proteins | sample KBSCornC72_FD_184303 | JGI IMG/M metagenome (GOLD analysis project Ga0207674, IMG submission 184303) | Corn rhizosphere microbial communities from Kellogg Biological Station, Michigan, USA - KBS Corn C7-2 (SPAdes) (version 2) | ecosystem: Host-associated > Plants > Roots > Rhizosphere > Soil ... | reverse complement strand
AAGATCTGTGCATGGATCCCAGCCGCCATGCGGTGCATCGCGGAATCTTTATCGATCGAGCCGACTACGGGAACCGGCACGTCAGAGAATTGCTCAACGAGTCGCAACCCCAACGCGAGTATTCGTGTAGCATGCGCGTTCGCAGCACGATTGACTAGCACGTCCCAATCAATGGCAGGAGTGGCGCGCACGGACTCGGCGAGCGAAGAGATCCACTCCAGCCGTCGCCAGAGATGCTTCGCGCCGTGCATTGCCTGGTACAGCAGCAGATCCTCAACACCGAACGTCTCCACGCTGCTGCCCGCCAGGGAAACCGTTTGCAGTCGCGACATTACTTCATCCGCTTTGAGCCCGAACACAAAACTCCGTGGCGCCAGATCCCAGTGCAGATCGATGACAGTAAACCACTCGTCGCGCATGAACTGAATCTCGCAATGGTTGCTCAGGTGCGAGGTTAGCTGTGCGGACGTCAGTCGCGGAGTCATTTCATACCCGAGCGACTCCAGTAGTAAACGTGCCTGCGCGAAGTCGCGCCCGTGGATGAGCATGTCGATGTCGCCGGCTTGTCTTAACGACATCTCGCCGTAAGCCATCTGTGCGAGGAGCGCGCCTTTGAAAATCGCAACCGAAATGCCGTGCTCTTTGAAGAGTTTGTAAACACGCAACTGTTTGCCGGCGAGATGGAGCATGCTCTGCGAATTCGCAACTGCTTCACGCTTGAGACATGAAAGAATGTGGCCGGGAACGAGCGCAGAAGTGCCGATGTCTTTTTGAAGGAGGGGCAAAAGCCCGTGCGCTCGAGAGGTGGCGACGACGTAGTCCCAGTCCAACTGCCGCCGGACCAGGGTGTGATCGACATCGCGCCGCGCGACACTCAACAGCAACTCATTTTCGTGAGCGTGGTTCATCTTGAAACGGCCGCCGTTAACATGTTCTGACGCGCCCACGACTCGGCGTAAAGACCATTCTGGTCCAACAGTCGTTGATGACTGCCTGACTCCACGATGCGCCCGCGGTCCATCACGTGGATCACGTCAGCGTGCATGGCGGTCGTGAACCGGTGCGTGATGATGATCGACGTACGCCCATATGCGAGTTTGCGAAATCGCTCGAGCCAGTCTGCTTCGGCCCACGGGTCGAGGGCGCTCGTCGGCTCGTCGAGAATGATGATAGGCGCGCGCCGGAGAAACGCGCGTGCAAGCGCGATGCGTTGCCATTCACCGACGCTGAGCTCTGTTCCGCCAGGGAACCACCTTCCAAGCAGCGTCTGTTCTCTATTAGCCAGGCGCGAAACGATTTCCGATGCGCCCGCGGCTTTGATTGCGGCGTCAAGTTGGGCGTCGGAGGCTTCGAGGTTTAAATCGCCGTAGAGAATGTTATCGCGGACCGTGGTGTTGTAGTGAAATGGTTGTTGGAAGAGAACGGTGATCAGGCGGCGCAGATCGTCAGTGGGAATGTCTTTTATGTTTTGGTTGTCGATCGTGATCGAGCCTTCGTTGGGATCGTAAAAGCGGCAGAGAAGTTTTAGTAGTGTGCTTTTGCCGGCGCCGTTTGGGCCGACGAGCGCGATGATTTTTCCGCTCGGAATCGACAGGGTGAAGTTATCGAGCGCGTTGGTAGAGGCGTCCGGGTAGGCGAAGGAGACGTTGTTTAAGGCGATAGTGGGGGCCACGGAGGGCCGGCCACGTATGGCCGCACGTGCAGAAGGGTGGGAACGTTCCGAAGATTTCAAAGAAAGGAAGTCGAAGAGGTTGCCGAGGAAGAGGCTGTTGCCGTAAAGCTGGCCGGCGTTTTCGAGCAACGTGCGCATCAAGCCCTGTCCTTGATTAAAAGCTGCGTAGACGAGTGCTAGTTCGCCGAGGGTGACGCTATACATTAAAGCGCGCCAAATCATCAAGAGCATCGCTGCGCCGACGATGAGCAGCGCAATTAAACTCGCCGCGAGTTCCGCCAGACTCTGTCGTCGCATCAACTCCAAACGTTCGCCGCGTAGTTTTCGGCGCAAGTCTTTGTGATGCGAATGAAAATACTTACCGAGTGCGAAGAGCCTGATCTCCGCGGCAGCCTCGGCGGTAGTCATGATCCAGTCGTAGTACCACGACCGCCGATCGTCGGTGGTTGTACGTTGTCGCCACTGATACTCCGCGAGTGCGTAATGGATTACCACGAAGAAGGCAGGCAATGTGCTGAGCAGGAGCGCGATTGCAAGCCATGGTCCGAGCGGAATCAGAATGGCGCCCATCGCGATTAGCGTGATGCTGTTTTGTAGTAACGCGCCGAGATTGCCGAGCAGCGCCACGGGCCGATAACGAGCCTCGGTGCGCGCGCGATGCAGGTGATCGTAGTAATCGGCGAGTTCGTAGAACGCGAGATCGACCGTTACTGACTTTTCATGAATGAGCGCTGTGATGTGGTCCTGTAACAGTTCGGTCTGGACCGTGCGCACCCAATTGATGGCGTTGCGCACTATCTCCATCAGGAGCAGCAGTCCTCCGAGTATCAGGACGCGCAATAAAACGTCGCGCATCGCAGGCCACGAGCCATTTGCTCTTACCAGGCCATCAACCACGAGCTTCGTGAGATACACGACAGCAGCCGGTAGAAGTCCCTGCACAATGAGCAACAGGATCCACGCAATCGTCCACGGGCGCGCAACACTCCAGACCAGATCCAAAGCGCGTGGCAAGTTTGGCAACTGCGCGAGCGCCTTGCGAAGCTTACTGCTCAGAATCTTGACTGAATTGAACATTCGCTACTGAGCTGATTTGCGCAACTGACTCGTTGAAAGCGGTACGCCAAAGAAAGTCGACTGTGTGAAGCTCGCTTTTCCGGGAACTTCAGTATCCCAACGCCAAACATAGCCATCATCAACAAGATCGGCAGCAACTCGGACGGTGACGTGCTCGCCTTCCGTCAATTCCACCGGCTCTAAAAACGGAAAGAACCCGATGCCGTAGATCATTTCCGGAGCAGCCGGATGATTTGAAAACCGAATACCTTCCGCCAGTTCAGAATCAAACCACACCGCGACACCATGAGCGGTGCCTTTGCGTGCAGCCTGCCAGGAAATTTCAGCGCGGACGTCAGGACTACTCACTTCGTAGTAATCGAGTGTGCTCCAACGCACCGGATCTGTCAGCAACTGTTCCTGTTTTATTCTCGACTTGCGCCAGGTGTTCGTCACTAATCGTTTACCGGCCGAGAGGTCGAGATCTCGATTTTCCCAGGGCTTAACAATCTCCGCGTATTGCTCCGGAGCCTCGACCACCGATGCCCACAAAGCGTCGCGATGCGGAATGAGCACGCCTCCCGGCGCTAACAATCGTTTACGCGCGTCGATGATTGAGGAAACACTCTGTTCAAACCACGGGAGAACCCCGCGTAGATCGGAAATGATGATGGTGGCTGGTTCCGGCAGCCTGATCTCGGTCGATAACTGCTCGAAAAACTCGATGCGATCTGAGAAACCATTTGCCGCCGCAGCCTCACGTGCGAGACCAATAATATTCCCAGGCTCGACGGCATAAACACGTCGCGCTCCAAACTTGCACGCTAGCAGCGCAAACACACCTGCGCCGCAGCCGAGATCCATCACCACTGAATCCGGTTTCACGGCTTGGCGCAATGCCGCGGTGTAAGCCTCCATCCGCGGCACATCGCGAAGCATCTGCCCATAAAAGTGGACGCTGTACATCTATCCGTGAAATCTGTGGCCAAAATCGTTGAGAATCGCGTCGCACAGTTCGGGAATGCGCGCGGGATCGGCGTGAGGTGTAACACGTCGCAGAGGAACGTTATTCAATACGCGCGTCAACAGCTCAAACTCGCGCGCACGCATCTGCTTGTCCATCAACTTGGTCGCATACGTATTCGCGATCAGCGACAACAATCCTTCCGATCGATCCAGACTCTCAACAAAAGGCGCCTTCGTATCATGACGTCGACCGCCGAGATGATAGATCGCAGCCAGCGGTAAAGGCTCGGCGTGAAACCGTTCGGTTAGATCGAGATAACACTTGTCCCAGTTCGGAGTGAGTTTGGGCAAGTGCGACTCGGAGCCATAAAGTGCTTTCACCGAAGCCGGCCACAAACGAATGCACGGATATCCGGGTCGCACTAAAAACTGACAGCCATGATCGTCAAGCGTCACGACATCTTCTGCAAGAACGCTGTAACCGCGATCCGAAAACGCTGCCGCTGTAGTCGACTTGCCCGACCCTGCCGGACCTAACAACGCGATCGCTTTGTCGCCAACTGCAATCGCGCTCGCATGCAGACAAACAACGCCGCGGAGTAGCATGACGAATCCCATCACGGGACCGAGTAGATACGTCGCCGTATCTTCGATTGTGAGCGGCTCCGCCCACTTCGCCCAGACTTCCGTCCCAGCCTGGTCGACTAAAAACTCTGTCCGATCGGCGTAAGAAAACCGGAAGTATTTGCCTTCCAGCACGCTGAACATGCGCAACACCGGGTTGCCGCATTCATCGTTGTAGTCTGCGACGTAAGTTTCGACTTGATTGGCGCTCACTTCGTAGAGCCATGAGGGAAGTGCGCTGAAAGTTATGCGAACGTCATCCGATGCGATTGGAGCGGCAGGAACCCCGGGGATGATCTCGTTGGCGACGATTCCAAGGCCATACATCGAGCATCGGTAAGGCATGAACTATTCGCGAATCACTGGCCCGTCTTCGGTCCGGCTGCTGCGCCACCACCGCCGTCACTATTTCCTTTCGGACCGAGATTCCGTGTGATCTCACGAATGTGTCCGTAGACGATTACTTCGGGTTTGTGGTACGGCTTTTTGGTCTCGTGTTCCTTTCCAGCGGCGTCTGGTTTAAGTTCCATGCATTGTCTCCATGTTCAGGCAGTTTAGGCGATTGAGATCCGGCTTTTGTTGACTCGGTGTTTCTGACGTTCGTCGAACTGATGGTCGGGAGTGCGTAAGCCAGTAGTTCAACGCGAACACTCTAAGACTGGCCCAGCGGCCATCGGCAGTTTCTTCTTCCACTACCGATCGTCGACGATCGAGGTTAACAAAAGCTCTGAGCTGCGGACTGACCTCAAAACTGTCGAGCCATCTTACACTAGCGCGCCTCACCAATTGAAGAGCCGGATCGCCTGCAAGACCGGTTTTATGACGATTGAGTACGGCTTCGGGTAGTTTATTTTTCATCGCGCACCTCAGAATGTGTTTGTCGACACACCATGGAACCGCCGGTATCGCCAGCAAGTACTCGATGAGACGCAGATCGATAAACGGGTGACGCACTTCTAAATTCAATCTGGTTGCGACCGGATCGTAACCTTCGAACAGCGCCGTCCAGATATTAGACTTGAGCGCGCGCATCGCTGCCGGGCGTTTTCCGTCCTCGCGTTTCACCCAAAAATCTCTCAACCTCTCGCGCAAATTCGTCCGCATCGCAAACGACTCATCAATCCATTCCGGAAAAAATCCGTGGTAATCATTTTTGCGAAGCATCCGTCTGATCCGTGTCCTGATCCGTATGCGAGGTTCGTTCATCAACGAGTCGCCGTCATAACCGGTGAGTGCAACTGGAGCAAACCCGGCGCAGAGTCGCAACAGGTCGTTGAACTGTCCGGTCAACGGGGAAATAAGAAACGGTTCCGCCTGGTCCATCTCACCGTCGAATAACGAATAGGCGTCGGCATTCAAATGTGTAATCGGAATACCGAGATGCTTCGCTGCCAGGCTGGAGTACCGACGCTCCTCGTCCGGAATCAGACTGTCGTATACAACCGTAAAACCAGCGACTTCGGCGTGCTTTGAGGCGATCGCAGCGAGGCTGGTTGAATCGAGACCACCGCTCATCGAGATCGCAACTCGGCCCGTACCGAGGCGATCAGCAACTGCGTTATCCAGGAGCTCCGAAAAACGTTCAACGTAAGTTTCCGGGTCTCGAAAACGCACTTCCGGTGGGAGCGACGGCGTCCAGTAACGCTGAATCTTGAACTGATTGTTTTCGACGGTGAGAGTGTGTCCGGGCGGGAGGCGCTGGATCTCTTTGAAGATTGTGGTCGATTGATCCTGGTTAACTCCGAACAGCAGGTAGTCGCCAATTGCGATCTCGTTCAATTCAGTTGAGACTTTTAGTACGTTCAGTGAGCTGCTGAAGTTGAAGCTATTTCCAGTGTGAGTGTAGAAAAAAGGCTTAACCCCGAAATGATCGCGAGCGCAGAAGAGGCGCTTCCGGCGATCATCCCAGATTGCAAAAGCGAAGTCCCCGAGCAGGTGTTTGACGCAGTCGTCTCCCCATTTTTCATAGGCATTGAGGATCGATTGGGCATCAATCAGAGCGTTTGCACAGATCTTCACGGATTAGGTACGGATTAAGAGGCCTTGATCGACTAATTTCTCTACCAGCGCGAGCAGATCCTGGCGCAGTACCTGCGGGTCAACTTCATATTCCGAGCTCAAGGTCTCGTAGGCCGCCTCAAGAGATTCCGAAGTCGTGAGAACCGTCAAGAATCGTGTGCCGACGTCGTCGAGTCCGAAGTAGCGTTCGCTTTCCAGATTCAGAATTACCGACTCTTCCTGCAGGTGCGAGATCAGCACGCCCTCAGGCACCGCGACACGATCCGTAAATGAGACTGTCATGGCCGCGCATTCTAACATGCGCTTCTGTTATGCTGTCGATTCAAAAGGAGCCCCTGCGCATGCGAGCATTAACGAAGCTTCTTGCTGTTTTACTCGCAAGTTCTTTGGCCGTTTCGGCACAGTCAACTCAACCCGATCTCACCAAAGAGCCGACGCTTTACGTCGTCGCTTACGCGCATCTCGACACCCAATGGCGTTGGGAGTATCCGCGCGTCATCAACGAGTACATTCCAAAGACGCTGCACGATAACTTCGCACTGCTCGATAAGTATCCGAATTACATCTTCAACTTCAGCGGCGCGAACCGTTATCGCATGATGAAGGAATACTGGCCTTCGGACTACGCGCGTTTGAAGACGTATGTTGCCGCGGGTCGCTGGTTTCCGGCGGGCTCGTCGATGGAAGAGAGCGACGTGAATTCGCCGTCGGCTGAGTCGATCTTTCGGCAGATACTCTACGGCAATCGATTTTTTCGACGTGAGTTTGGCAAGGCGAGTGCCGAGTACATGTTGCCCGACTGTTTTGGTTTTCCGGCATCACTGCCGAGCATTCTCGCGCACGCCGGCTTGAAGGGATTCTCGACACAGAAACTCACTTGGAATTCCGCGGCGAATGTTGGCGGCCCGGGTTCGATCGAGGAAACGCCACGCGGGATTCCGTGGAATGTGGGTTGGTGGCAGGGACCTGACGGTCGTGGAATCATTGCGGCGCTTAATCCGGGGAGTTATGGCGGTCAGATCCAGTTAGACATCAGCAAGCATCCGCCTGTGATTCTGAACGCGGCAACTAATCTAGTTGACTGGCCGCGACGCGTAGAACGCAATGGCAAAGTCAGTGGCCTGTTTACTGACTACCACTATTACGGCACCGGCGACACGGGCGGCGCGCCACGCGAAGACTCCGTCCGCATGATGGAAGCGATCGTGACGAAGAACGGCTCGCTGGTTGACTTACCAGGTCCGTTTGGTGATGGACCATTGAAGGTGATCTCCTCAACAGCCGAACAAATGTTTCTCAACATTCGTCCCGAGTACATCAAGAACCTTCCGCGTTACCAAGGCGATCTGTTGTTGACCGATCACTCCGCCGGTTCGATCACTTCGGAGGCTTATCAGAAACGTTGGAATCGAAAGAACGAATTGCTTGCCGACGCGGCTGAGAAGGCGTCGATCGGGGCGATGTGGCTTGGCAATCGCGTGTATCCGCAAGAACGTTTGAACAATGCGTGGACACTCGTGATGGGTGGTCAGTTTCACGACATCCTGCCGGGGACAGCAACGCCAAGAGCGTTTCAGTTTTCGTGGAACGACGACGTGATCGCGATGAACCAGTTTGCGGGTGTGCTGACGAGCGCGACTGAAGGGATCGCATCAGCAATGAACACGCAGGTCAAAGGGCAGGCAGTCATTGTCTACAATCCGCTGAACACCGATCGTGAAGATGTTGTTGAGACAAATGTGCAGTTAGCCACTGGCCCGGTACGTGTGTTTGGGCCTGATGGACGCGAGGTTCCATCGCAAGTCATCGGCGGGACTAAGCTCTTGTTTTTAGCGAAGGCGCCGTCCGTTGGGTATGCGGTTTACGATATTCAGCCGGGTACTTCCACGACACGCGCGACGCTGAAGGTTACACCAACGTCGCTCGAGAACCATCGCTATCGCATCAGGCTAAATGCTGACGGAGACGTCTCGAGCATTTTTGATAAGCAGATCAACCGCGAGTTGCTCACGGCTCCGATTCGTCTTGCGATTAAGAATGATACGCCTGCACAGTGGCCGGCGTGGAACATGGATTGGGCAGACCAGCAGAAGCCGCCACGATCTTATGTTAGTGGCAAGACGCAGGTGCGTGTGGTTGAGGATGGTCCGGTGCGCGTGGCCGTTGAGGTCGTGCGCGAAACCGAGGGTTCGAAGTTTCGGCAAACAGTGCGTCTGTCGGCAGGCAATGCTGGAAATCGAGTGGAGTTCAGTAACGGTATCGACTGGCATACGAGCAATGCGAATTTGAAAGCGACATTCCTACTCACCACTGCAAACGACAAAGCAACTTACAACTGGGACATCGGCACGATCGAGCGCGGCAATAATGACGAGCGGAAGTTTGAAGTGCCGTCGCACCAGTGGTTCGATCTAACCGATCGAAGCGGCACATTTGGCGTCACGATCCTGTCTGACTGCAAATACGGTTCAGACAAACCTGACGACAAAACACTTCGATTGACGTTGCTGCGCACGCCGGGAATCGCGCCGCGTGCCGGTTATGCAGATCAGTCGACCCAGGATTGGGGACGGCACGAGATTCTTTACGGACTTGCTTCGCATGCAGGTGATTGGCGAAGCGCGCAGACTGACTGGCAAGCGCAGCGTCTGAATCAACCACTGATCGCGTTTGAGACCTCGAAACATCCGGGACGACTTGGAAAGGAGTTTGAGATCCTGCGCGTGAGCAATAGTCGTGTGCGTGTGCTCGCGTTGAAGAAGGCCGAAGACAGTGACGAAGTGATCGTGAGAATTGTTGAGTTGGATGGTCGTGGGGCAGAGAATGTGCGAATTGGATTTCCCTGGTTCGTGAGCGAAGCGCGCGAAATCAATGCGCAGGAATTACCGGTGGGCAGGGCGGCGATCCACAGAGGTGAAATCGTAACCAGTCTCGGACCATTCCAACCACGCACGTTTGCAGTGAAGCTCGACAAATACGATGAGTCGCTCTCGCCGCCGCAAACGCAGCCAATCACCTTGCCCTACGATCTCGCCGTCGCGAATCGCGATGGTGAGCGATTGAGAGGTGGGATCGATGGCGAAGGATACGCGTTACCTGCGGAGATGCTACCGCAAACAATCACGTATGCAGACGTACCGTTTGTCCTGGGCCCAGGCAACAAAGCGAATGCTCTCGTCGCGCGTGGGCAAGAGCTTCCAATACCGCGAGGCATGAGCAGGCTTTACATTCTTGCAGCATCCGTTAGCGGCGATCAGAACGTTGCTTTCCGCGTGGGAGACAAATCCACAGATCTGACGATTCAGGATTGGAGTGGTTTTATCGGTCAGTGGGACAATCGAGTGTGGAGTCCGAAAGAAGTCATACAAAGGCCACGAACGCCGGCACCTGACATTCCCGCTGACATTGCTGCCCTCCTGCAAAGATCGCGAACGCGCTCGGATCCGTACGGCGAGGTGGCGAGCATCACGCCAGGTTTCATTAAGCGTGCTCCCGTCGCGTGGTTCGCATCGCATCGTCACACGCCGGACGGCAAGAACGAGGCTTACGCGTATTCATACCTCTTTGCTTACGCGATCGACGTGCCCGCGAATGCGCGAACACTGGTGCTCCCTAACAACGACAACGTGCGCATCATGGCGATCACCGGCTCAAACGAGCGCTACACCGTCAAGCCGGCCCAGGCACTCTACGACACCCTAGAAAGAAATCCGTAAACAATCCGTGTAAATCCGTGGCCCTTAAGCTATCAAAGATTCATAAATCGTTTGGCCCAACGCTGGCGCTCGACGGCGTCGATCTCGATTTGCGCGCAGGCGAGGTGCACGCACTCATCGGCGAGAACGGTGCCGGCAAGAGCACGCTGATGAACGTCATCGCCGGCTCTCTTCGTCCCGATCAGGGAACGATGGAGATCAACGGTCAGCCTTACACGCCATCAAACCCACTCGACGCACGCACACACGGCATCGCCTTGATTCACCAGGAACTCTCGCTATGTTCACACCTCAGCGTCGCAGAAAACGTACTCATGGGAATCGAATCCTCAACGATGGGGTGGCTCGATCGCGACAAACTCTTCGCGCGCACGAATGAAGTGCTGAAGACTTTTCATCACGCTGACATTCGTCCGGAAAAGCGGGTCGGCGATCTTTCAGTTGCGGCGCGCCAGATAGTCGAGATCTCACGCGCGATCGCCGCGCGCGCGCGCATCATTTTGATGGACGAACCGACCAGTAGTTTGCAACGCGATGACGTCACGCATCTGTTCAAGTTAATCAGAAAGCTGAGCGCTGAAGGCATCTCGGTCGTCTACATCAGCCATTTTCTTGAAGAAGTTCGCCAGATTTCGGATCGTTTCACGGTTCTTCGTGATGGACGAAGCGTTGCGACCGGTGAGATTGCAACCACAACCGATGATGAACTCATCTCGAAGATGGTCGGACGCGCACAACAGAATCTGTTTCCTGTTCGCACACCCGCCGCGGGCACAAGAGAGACGATTCTCGACGTACAAAATCTTGCATCGCCGCCGCTGCTGAAAGATGCGACGTTTGAACTTCGTCGCGGAGAGATTCTCGGAATCGCGGGGCTGATGGGTTCGGGACGCACGCCGTTGTTGCGAACGATCTTTGGTCTCGATCGTCCTGAGAGCGGAACGATAAAAGTTAATCAAAAGTGTCTACCGCCAGGACGCAGCACGCCCGCGATGCGGTTGATCGAAGGTCTCGGATACCTGAGTGAAGATCGTAAGGGCGATGGCCTAACGTTGAACCAATCGATCGCCGACAACGTTACAGTGACGAAGTTTGATTCATGCTCACGTTTTGGCTGGCTCGATCTCAGTGCTCAGCGCAAGCAGACCGAGAAACTGGTTAAAGCGCTAAAGATCAGAACTCAGGGCGCACAGCAGGACGTTGGATCCTTATCTGGCGGCAATCAACAGAAGGTGATCGTTGCGCGTCTGTTGCATCAAGATGCTGATGTGCTTTTGCTCGATGAACCGACACGTGGGATCGATATTGGCAGCAAAGCGCAGGTCTACGAAACAATCGCTGCTTGTGCCGCGGAGAATAAAGCGGTGTTAATGGTGAGCTCGTATTTGCCCGAGTTGTTTGGAATGTGTGATCGGTTGGCGGTGATGAGTCGTGGGCGACTCTCGAAAGTTCGCAACATTGATGAGTGGACTCCGGAGAGTGTGTTGCAGGTGGCGAT
>Ga0207674_10008889_pt1 | contig 11551 bp, 9 predicted proteins | sample KBSCornC72_FD_184303 | JGI IMG/M metagenome (GOLD analysis project Ga0207674, IMG submission 184303) | Corn rhizosphere microbial communities from Kellogg Biological Station, Michigan, USA - KBS Corn C7-2 (SPAdes) (version 2) | ecosystem: Host-associated > Plants > Roots > Rhizosphere > Soil ... | reverse complement strand
TGTCATCCCGAGCGAGCCCGCTGTCATCCCGAGCGAGCCCGCTGTCATCCCGAGCGAGCCCGCTGTCATCCCGAGCGAGCCCGCTGTCATCCCGAGCGAGCGCAGCGAGTCGAGGGATCCGCACTTACTGAGCGGCGAGCAAGGAACGGTTGAACGGTCCAGCGGCGAGCGGACAGTGGCGAGCGGGCAGCGGTCAGCCAGCGGCGTCAGCGGCTGCAACAGCACGGGATCAAGGGGTCAGACCCCTTGAACGCTTCAAGGAGTCTGACCCCTTGATCGCTCCGTGGCATCGCCGTTCCAGATCTGCGTTCCGTCGTTCAGTCCGCGGGGGTGGCATCGGAGATCGCGACACGTCGCGCCAGGAACCGCCGCCGTCCGCGAAGCTGCAACGCCGTCACGACCACCACGACGGGGACGAACACGTAGACCCATCCGCCGTTTCCCTTCTCGATCCACTGATACGCCAGCCCGTGCACCACGACGAGCGCCGCGGCCCAATACGTCCACCGCTGCCAGGCCTTCCAGCGGCGTGAGCCCAGCTTGCGCAGCGATACGTCGTTGGAGATGACGAGGAGCAGCACGAGCAGGAGCGTCGCCGCGAGGCCGCTCCAGTTCGCGAAGCCGAACAGGTCGTAGCGCACCGGCACCCGACGCGCCTCGTCGCGAAAGAAGAAGTACTTGAGCGGGTCGCCGAGGTGGACGAACAGCCCGGTGGCGACGTGGGCGAGGCCGAACAGTCCGCCCCAGATCCCGACGTCGCGCCGGAGATCGGTGCTCACCGGGGCCGAGCGTCCGCGCATGACGCGCCATGGCCCGATGAGGAGCGCCCACCCGATGAGCACGACGCTCGTGTACCCCGTCGCCATGCTGAGCCGGAACAGCACCTGGCTCGAGTGCGACGTCGCCGTGACCACGGTGAAGTAGACGAACAGTGCCAGCGTGACGATCCCGCCGTTCCGCGCGAAGCGGCGCATCCAGTACCCGCTGCGTAGCGACGCCATCAATGGCCGCTCCGGTGCAAATGCCGAGCCCGCCATGTACCGACCGACCTCGTGCTACGAAGTGCGCCCACAAATTGCATTTGTCGCGTGCCGTTCATCTCGGGAGGATCGACCGATGAGACATCAGATACGCATCGCGGCCCTGGCCGCTGCTCTTTCGCTGTTCGGTGTCACGACGGCGCGTGCGCAGGATGCCCACAAGCCCGGCGGCCTCAACAAGGTCGCACACGACATCAGCAACACCTCCAAGAAGGCAGGGCGCGACACGAAGGCCGAGATCAAGCGCGACGCCAGCAAGGCACACGGCGCGCTGAAGAAGGCCGGCAACGACACCAAGGCCGAGCTCAAGCGGACGACGGGGATCAAGGGCTCGCAGTCGAAGGACCCGGGCGGTCTCAACAAGGTCGCTCGCAACATCAGCAATACGTCGAAGAAGGCGGGTCGCGACGCCAAGGCCGAGAAGAACCGCGTCAAGAGCAAGACGCACGGCGCGGCGACCGAGGCCGGCAAGAGCTTCAAGGACACGGTGCTGAAACAAAACCCGTAAGGCATTGGGTCGTCGCGCTGGCGGCGGCCCGACCTTCGTCATTCACCGCGGTCCGAGTCGATGCGCGTGGTACGCGAGAGGCTGCCTCCTCAGCGTATCACGCGCATCGTGCATCATGCAACGCGCGACGCTACTCAGCGTGTCACGCGCATCGTGCCCTGCATGGACAGATAGTGTCCGGGGAAGGTGCACACGTACGGATATTCACCCGGCGTCGTCGGCGCGACGAAGTAGATCGACTCCACCTTCTGTGGCTCGAGCAGCGAGGTGTTGAACAGCACGTCGTCCGACTTCGGCACGTAGTCGAGCTTCTGTCCGTCCAGCCCGAGCTTGAGCGCCGCCTCGCCGACCTTCGTTCCCGAGCCGGGCTTCACGACGACGAGGTTGTGCAGCATGTCGCTCGTGTTCGCGAAGTCGAGCTTCACCCGCGCGCCCGGCTTCACGTCGAACGAGGCGAGGCTGAACTTGAGCCCCTCGACCCCCTGCACGCTCACCGTCTGGTCCACCGTACCGTTCCAGTCGGCGGGCATCGTGGTCTGATGCTTGACACCTGGCGCAGCGACGCGAGGCGCTGCGCTCGCCGCTGATATGCTCGCCGCTTGTCCGCTCGCCGCTTGCGTGCTCGCCATCGCACTCTGCGTCACGGACGCCGCAGGCTTCACAGCGAGCGCCTTCCCCGCGGGGATCTGGTTCACCGTGTAGTAGCCGAAGTCGTGCAGCAGCGATTCGCCGCCGCTCGCCGACTTCACGCCGGTCATCCGGATCTCGTGGACGTACCCCTGCCGCAGCGAGTCCACGACGATGCGCGCGCTCAGCCCGTCCTTCGCCACGACGACCGCCCGCACGTTGTGCGCGACCTGGTTGATCGTCGGCGAGCCGTAGATGTGGTGGTACTTGTAGATGAAGCTGTTCACCGCCCAGCTCGCGGGGCTCTCCGTGCTCGCGCGATCGACCGGCGCGGTGAAGTACACCTCGAAGCCGTCCGGCCGAGCGCTGATGTGATGCGGCTCGAACGGCACCTTGCCCGTCCACACGAGCCGCTGCAGTCCGTACAGCGCACGGCCCGTCGCGCCCCACCCTCGGCTCGTCTGGCCGACGTACATCGAGCCGTCCTTCCCCCACACCTGGCGGAACACGCCGGACATGAATCCTTCGCGGAAGGGAAACACGGCGCCCTGGTACACGCCGTTCACCTTCTCCAGCGCGACGCGCATGATCTTGCTCTGCCCCTGATCGCCGACGAACAGCTGGCCGGCGAACGGACCGAACGTCCCGTGCGTCGAGTCGACGAGGATCGCCGAGGTGGAGATGCCGAGGATGGTGTGCGGGAACCAGACGGCCGGCGTCCTGAGGTGCGGGATCTTCTTCGCCGCCTCGAACTTCGGCGCTCCATTGTCCGGAATGTCCTCGATCTTCAGCGTGACCGGTGATCCCGGCTCGCCCGACCACTTGAGTCCCTTGGGATTCCCCTCGAAGTCGCCCTTCTCCACCTGGCTGATCCCACCCGAGCCGACCCAGTCCCCCTGGTTCTCCGAGTAGAACAGGTCGCCGTCGAGATTGAACCCGAAGCTCGACGGTGAGCGGAAGCCGGTCGCCCACGGGGTGATCGTCCCGTCGTTGCCGACCTTCAGCATCCAGCCGCGCCACTTCACGAAGCTCTCGCCGTAGCCGATCCACGCGAGGTTGAGCGTGACGAACATCTCCCCCTTCGGCGAGAAGACGGGGCCGAACGAGTACTCGTGGTAATTCCCCGACAGCGGCCACGATGCGACGGTCTCGTAGCGGTCCGCCTTGCCGTCGCCATCGGTGTCGCGCAGCCGAGTGAGCTCGCTCCGCTGCGTGGTGTACAGCGCCCCGTCGCGATAGGCGAGGCCGAGCGCCTCGTGCAGCCCCTGCGCGAAGCGCGTGTAGTGCGGCTGGTTCCCGTTCGCGCTCGACGGGTTCTCGATCAGCCACACGTCGCCGCGCCGCGTCGCGACGGCGAGCCGGCCGTCGGGCATCGTCTCGAGTCCGCCCACTTCCAGCACCACCCCTTCGGGGATCGGGAGCGTGGACATCCGATAGTACTCGGACTCGCGCGCCGCGGTCGGGTTCTCCGGGCGCTGTGCGTGACCGATGCCGCTGATCGCGGCGAGGAGCAGGACGGTGCAGGTAAGAAGACTCGGATGCAGAGCTCCGACCGAAGGTGCGAAGCGCCGCAGGGAGGAGCGATAAACTCGCTGGATAGGCGGAACTCCGACCGAAGGTGCGAAGCGCCGCTGGGAGGAGCATGGTCTAAGGTTTCTCATGGCGCGACTACCAGACGATGGAGTAGGCGACCGTGGACTCGCCACGATCGAACCGCACGGGGAGGAGCAGCTCCTCGCGTCCGCTCTGCTGCCGCACGACGGGCTGCGCCGCGCCACTCGGCAGGGTCACGAGGTAGCTCTTGTCGTCGACCGCATAGGAGCCGTCCGCCTGACGCACGACGTGCTTCCCCTGCGCGAGCTGGACGTACAGGCCGTCGACGCTCCCCGAAGACGGTGCACGCAGGCGAAGGGTGCGGTGCAGCGTGACGCCATCCGCGTCGGGACGGAGCGCATCCTCGACGGCGACGCCGTGGACCGTCGAGAGGAAGGTCGGACGCCCTGCCTTGTCGAGCACGTAGCCGTTGCGGCGGAACTCCTTCTCGTCGATCACCGAGTCGGGCCACGCCGCGTTGGCGTCGGACAGATACGCCACGCTCGGCGCGCCGGCGAGATCGACCACGCTCCCCGCGGGGCGCGAGCTCTGATCCTCGCCGCGGTCGTCCCACATCTGCGTCGTCTCGAGGAAGGGGCCGCGCCATACATAGAACGGTGCACCGCGCGACAGGTCGTAGCTGTAATGCACGCCCATCGGATCGGCGACCGAGGCGACGTACACGCGCTTCTGCCCGCGATGCCACTCGAAGCTGCGCAGCACGACGGGCTCCAGCGCCGGCTGCACCATGATCGGGTTGATCGGTCTCCCGAACGCCGCGAGCAGGCTCTCGTCGTGCAGGGGCTGCCGCTCGAGGCCCGGCCCTTCGATGAACAGCTTCACGTCGCGCTGGTCGCCCCACTGGCGGTTCTTGAAGAACGAGAGTGCAAAGGCGTGCTTGCCCCCGGTGAGGTCGACGTCGGCCTGCATCCCCTGCTGCGCGCCGCGGTTCACGATCACCGGCTTGCCGTCGATGCTGAGGTCCGCGCGCGCGACGGCCGGCCCCTGCATCGCCGCTTCGGTGCCCACCCAGTCGATGTTGAGTGTGAAGCGATACCGGCCGGCGGCCGGCACGGTGAGCGTGCCGGCGTACGCCACGGCGAACCGGTTCGTCGCCGCGGCCGGCGCCGACGACAGCGTCGTGGCGGCGCCTTCGCGCGTCGGCGCGCGCGTCGTCATCCACGTCGTGTCGATCCCCTCGCCGGCCCATGCCTTGTACGTCAGGTCCGACAGCTTCGCCGCGCCGGTGTACGACTTGTACTCGATGTTGCGCACCGCCACGGGGCCGTGATCGCCCTGGATCATCAGCGGCCCGGTCGCACGCTCGTCATTGAACAGCGCCGCGCGCGTCGGCCCGGTGACCTCGACGTTCTCCTGCACGGTGACGCCGTTGAGCACGACGCGGAGGAAGCGCGCGTTGGCGACCTTCTTCTTCCCCTCGAACCGCGGCGCGCGGAACGAGATCTCGAGATGCTGCCAGAGCCCGGGCGCGCGGCTCGCATTCAGTGCGGGGGCGGTCCCCTCGTAACCCTGATTGCCGGAGCCGCGCGCCTCGTCCCACCGCTGGTAGATGCCGCCCATGTCGGCGAAGGTCGGCGTCTTCACCCCCCAGCTATCGAACAGCTGCACCTCGTAGCGGCCCATGAGATACACGCCGGAGTTCGACGTCTTGGGCAACATGACGTCGAGCGAGAGATCGAGGTCGCCATGCTCCCACGTCGTGAGCAGGTGCCCCTTCGCCGCGTCGGTCGGCACGTTCACGAGCACGCCGGTGCCCGGTTCGGCGACGAGCGCGAGGGGGCGTGCGCGATCGGCCGTCGCGTCCCCCGCGATGCGCCAGTTGGCGCTCGTCGGACGGAAGGCGCGCAGGTCGGTGAGCGCGACGGTGTTCGGGGGCAGGTCGGTACGCTCCAGGCGCGCCGGCTGTGCCGCGGCGTCCATGACGCCGAGCAGGCCGAGCGCGAGGAGCGCTCCGATCGCGGGGAGATAGGGGTGACGCATGATGCTCCGTGGGCGCGGTAGAGAGGCCGGTCTCGCCAGCGATGCAGAATGCGAGGAAGTGCCGCGTTCTGCAACGTGTTCTCGCGATGCGCGCGCGGGTCGGTGCCGGACTGCCTGACCGGAATGCACGGACAGGGTGACTCGTCGTCACATCCGACATGGTGGCGCGCGTCGGGCATGATGACTGGGAAGATGCTGCCGCGTGGCGCGGCACTGTGAGTGCCTTACACCGGGGAGCCAGGACCATCCCATCGCCCTCTTCCCTCCCATGAAGCCCACTCTTCGCCGCCTCACCGCGCTCGCCTTCGGTGCGCTCGCGCTCGTGAGCTGCGGCACCGATCAGCCGACGGCCGTCTCGCGCCCCGACCTCTCCGCGCCCGACGTGCCCTCGGCCTCGCTCCTGACCACGATCACGTCGCTGCTCACCGTGGACGGCTTGCAGCGTACCACGCCGCTCGCCGCGCCGATCACCGTCTCCAAGTCCATCGGTGTCGACGGCGGCACGCTGGCGATCCCGCAGGCGGGGGTCACCGTCGTCGTGCCGAAGGGCGCGCTGGCGCAGCCGACGACCATCACGATGACGGCGCGCGCCGGCTCGCTCGTCGCCTACGACTTCGCGCCGCACGGGATCACCTTCGCGAAGCCGCTCGTCTTCTCGCAGCAGCTCAAGGGCACCAACGCGTCACTCCTCACCGCACCGCTGCTCCAGCTCGGCTACTACTCCGACCCGAACCTGCTGACGGCGACGGGTGGGCTGGTGAGCCAGCTCCTCGGCGGGACGCTCAACACGCTCACGTGGACGTTCACCGCGCCCATTCCGCACTTCTCAGGGTACATCGTGACCTGCGGACGCCGTTGATGCGGTGATACGGAGATAGGGGGTACGGGGATACGGAAGTGCGAACGGCCTCGGGAGGGAATCGTTTCCCGAGGCCGTGTCGTTCCGTATCCCCGTATCTCCGTATCTCCTAATCCCCGCAGCCATGAGGCGCTCCGGCCCCTCACTCGTCTTAGGTACGGTACCGGCCGCGAGCCGGCCGCCCTGCCTTCGACCGATGCCGTCTCCCCCCTACGCGACGACTGCCATTCCGTACGACCGGCTCGCCCACACCGGCGAGACGCCGATGCTGCGCGTGATCCGGATCGGGCAGGCGCTCGAGCGGGAGGGCCACAATCTCGAGGCGCGCACCCTGTACGAGTCGGCGCTGCGCGACGGCCGCGCGACGACCCCGAAGGAGGCGGCGCGGCTCGTCCGTGTGATCGCGCGCACCTTCATCCAGGAGTCGGACCTCGACGCGGCCCGCGATTGCGCCACGGCGGCGCTCGCGATCGCCGACGTCATCTCCGACGAGGCGGGACGCGGCTACGCCGAGAACCTGCTCGCCATCGTGGAGTGGAAGCAGAGCAACCTCGACGCGGCCGAGCGTCTCTACCGGCGCGCGCACGCCAGCGCGCACGTCGCGGGGGAGTCCGCCCTCGCCGCCATGACCGCCTCCAACCTCGGCGTCATCGCGAACGTCCGTGGCGACGACGCGGAAGCGCAGCGCTACTTCGAGACGGGCCTCGCCGCCGCGCGGCTCGCCGGCCTCGCGGATCAGACGATCGCCGCGCTGGTCAACCTCGGGCTGCTGCACATGCACCAGCGCCGGCACGACGACGCCGACCGTCGCTTCGCCGAAGCGCGCGAGCTGGCCGAGATGATCGGCGAGATGGGGATGCTGATCACGGTCCAGCTGGAGACGGCGAAGCTCCGCCTCCGCCAGGAGCGTCACGCCGACGCGCGCGCCTGCGCGCAGCGCGCCCGCGAGGTCGCGGCGCGCACGGGCACGACACACGCCGACGGTGAATCGGCGCACGTCGACGGGCTCATCGCCTGCGCGTTCGGCGAGCTGGCCGACGCCGAATCGCACTTCCTCCGCGCCGAGGAGATCGCGCTCCAGCGCAGCGACCTGATCCTGCAGGGAGAGACGGCGCGCGAGCTGGCCGCGCTCTACCGCAGCCAGGGCCGCAACCGCCAGACGCTCCAGCGGCTGAACCAGGCCCACCGCCTCTTCTCGCAGCTGCGCGCGCGGCGCGAGCTGGCCGACGTCGACCGCCGCACGACCATGCTCGAGGGCGATTTCCTCGAGGTGGTGCGGCGCTGGGGTGAGTCGATCGAATCCAAGGACATCTACACGCAGGGCCACTGCGTGCGCGTCGCCGACCTCGCCTGTGCGCTCTGGGCGCGCGCCTCCGACGGCGACGCGACGTCACGCTTCTGGTTCCGCATCGGCGCGCTGCTCCACGACGTCGGCAAGCTGCTGGTGCCCGCCGAGGTGCTCAACAAGCCCGGAAAGCTCAGCGACGAGGAGTGGGCGCTCGTGCGCCGGCATCCCTCGGCGGGCGTCGAGCTCCTCGCCGACATCGAGTTCCCGTGGGACGTCTGTCCGATCGTGCAGAGCCACCACGAGCGGTGGGACGGCAAGGGATATCCCGACGGCCTCGCCGGCACGGCGATCCCGCTGACGGCACGCGTGGTGTGCATCGCCGACGTGTACGACGCGCTCACCTCGAAGCGCAGCTACAAGGAGCGCTTCACGCACGAGAAGGCGATGGACGTGATGCGCCGCGATCGCGGCACCGCGTTCGATCCGGAGCTGTTTGATCTATTCGAGACGATGATGGGCGAGAGCGGCTCGTTGGCGGTGATTGGTGATCAGTGAATGATGAACCGTTACGGCCTCGGGATGCTCCTGCGTCCCGAGGCCGGCCGATCACCGTTCACTGATCACCAATCACCGCGCGAGTTGCGGCGCGCCGCAACTCGCGCACGATTGCCGACGTAGTGTCTACGTCGTATCATCATCCCCGCAACTTCACGAGGAGACTCTCCATGTCGCTCGGCGACTTTCTGCGCAAGCAGCTCATCGACGTCATCCAGTGGACGGAGGAGCGTGACGGCGTGCTCGCGTATCGCTATCCGATGCGCGACATGGAGATCCAGTATGGCGCGCGCCTCACCGTGCGCGAGTCGCAGATGGCGCTCTTCGTCAACGAGGGAAAGATCGCCGATCAGTTCGGGCCCGGGCTGTACACGCTCGAGACGCAGACGCTGCCGCTGCTCACGGACCTCAAGCACTGGTACACCGGGTTCGAGTCGCCCTTCAAGAGCGACGTCTACTTCTTCTCCACGCGCGTCCAGACGGACCAGCGCTGGGGCACACAGCAGCCGATCACGATCCGCGACAAGGATTTCGGCATGGTGCGGCTGCGCGGTTTCGGCCTCTACAGCTTCCACGTCGCCGACCCGACGCGCTTCCACCAGAAGATCAGCGGCACGCGCGAGAGCTACGCCGTGTCCGATCTCGAGGGACATCTGCGCAACACGATCGTCGGGCAGGTCTCCGACGCCTTTGCGCAATCCAGGATCCCCTTCCTCGACATGGCGGGGAATCTCCTCGAGCTGGGTGCGGCGATCTCCACGCAGATCGCGCCGGTGTTCGCCGACCTCGGGCTCGCGCTCGACTCGTTCGTCGTCGAGAGTCTGTCGCTTCCCGACGAGCTCCAGAAGAAGCTCGACGAGCGCATCGGCATGAACATGGCCGGCAATTTGCGCGATTACACGCAGTATCAGGCCGCGCAGGCGATCCCGATCGCCGCGGCGAACGAAGGTGGCGGCGCTGGACTCGGCGCCGGCCTCGGGGCGGGGATGGCGATGGGGCGGGCGATGACGGACGCGTTGAACCAGGTCGCCTCCGGGGGCGACGCAGCGCAGAAGTCGTCGCCCGCCACGCCAACCCAGCTGCCGGACCACGCGACTCCCGCCGCCGAAGGGACGAAGTTCTGCATCAACTGCGGCAAGCCGATCCCGCGTGCCGCGAAGTTCTGCTCCGAGTGCGGCGCCGCGCAGGGGTGACCACGCTCGACGCCGCCCGCGGTGACGAATGGATCGTCGAGGCGTTCGGCTGCGATGCCGGACGTCTCGCCGATCGCGCCGCGCTCGCGTCGCTCGTCGACCGGATGGTGCACGAGCTCGCGCTGCGCCCGATCGGCGCGGGGCAGTGGCACGTCTTCCCGCCGCCGGGCGGCATCACGGGGATGCTCCTCCTCGCCGAGTCGCATCTCACCGTGCACACCTTCCCCGAGCACGGCTCGCTCTGCCTCAACCTGTTCTGCTGCACGCCGCGCGCGACGTGGCCCTTCGCCGAGCGACTGACCGAGCTGCTCGGCGCGGAGCGCGTCACCGTGCGCCACCTCGTGCGCACGTACGCGCGCGAGGCGCTCGCCTCGCGATGACAAGCGCTGTCATCCCGAGCGCAGCGCGCAGCGCGGAGTCGAGGGATCTGCACCTCCGCCGGTGGCGGGTCCGTTGACGTGACCGCGCGAACCGCGGCCTGCCCCAACTGCGGCGCCACGATCGAGTTCCGCTGGTCGAGCGCGGTGCAGACGGTCTGTCCCTACTGCAAGGCCGTGCTCGTGCGCCGCGACGTCGACCTGGAGAAGGTCGGCATGGTGGGCGACCTCCCGCCGACGAGCTCTCCGATCCAGCTCGGCACCGAGGGACGATGGCAGGACGACGGCTTCGTCGTCGTCGGGCGGATCGTCTATCGGTATGATCGCGGCGGCTGGAACGAGTGGTACCTGCGCACGATGCGTGGTGAGAGTGCATGGCTCTCCGATGCGCAGGGCGACCTCGCGATCTCGGCGCCGGCCAGGCAGCCTGGCCTGCTCCCCGCCGCGACCCATCTCCGCGTCGGCCAGTGGTACGTCATCGACGACACGCGCTTTCGCGTCGCGTCGCTCACGCGGGCACGCTACGCCGGCGTCGAGGGCGAGCTGCCCTTCACGACCTGGGACCGCGACGAGTCCCTCTTCGCCGATCTCGACACCGAGGGGAGTGGCGACGCCCTCCGCTTCGCGACGATCGACTACTCGGACGACGCGCCGGCCGCCTACGTCGGCGAGTACGTCGAGCTCGAGCAGCTCGCCGCGCGCAACCTCCGCCGCATCGAGGGGTGGTGAGCGCGCCCGCCGTCGCGTCACTGACCTGCCCGCAGTGCGGCGCCGCGATCGAGCTCCGCACGCTCGATCAGGCGCTCTCCGTCGTCTGCGGGAGCTGCGGCAGCATCCTCGACGCGCGCGACCCGAATCTCCACGTCCTCCAGGAATTCAAGGCGCGGCAGAAGTTCGAGCCGCAGATCCCGCTCGGCACGCGCGGCACGCTCAAGGGCGAGAAGTGGGAGGCGGTCGGCTACCAGGTTCGCGGCATCGTGGTCGACGGGACGACGTACTGCTGGGACGAGTACCTCCTCTTCAATCCGTACAAGGGGTTCCGCTACCTCACCCAGTACGACGGCCACTGGAACGACGTCCAGGTCATCAAGGCGGCGCCCGACGAGCACACGAGCGGCGGCCGGCCGTACATCCTCCTGCACGGCGAGACGTTCAAGCATTTCCAGACGGCCACCGCGGAGACGTATTTCGTCCTCGGCGAGTTCCCCTGGCAGGTGCGCGTCGGTGACACGGCCGTCACGCGCGACTTCGTCGCGCCGCCGCGCATGCTGAGCGAGGAGCGGACACCCGAGGAGACCACCTGGTCGCTCGGCACGTACATGCCGGCGGCCCAGATCTGGAGCGCCTTCGGCCTCCCGGGAAAGCCGCCGCACGCGCGGGGCGTGTACGCCAACCAGCCCGACGCGTACATGCCGCTCGCCAATCAGTACACCGCAACGAGCCGTGCCGAGGACGGGTGCGTCTACTTTGACCAGGGCCCAATGCCGAACGATCCCGACGGCATGGCGAT
>Ga0207674_10008888_pt1 | contig 11553 bp, 9 predicted proteins | sample KBSCornC72_FD_184303 | JGI IMG/M metagenome (GOLD analysis project Ga0207674, IMG submission 184303) | Corn rhizosphere microbial communities from Kellogg Biological Station, Michigan, USA - KBS Corn C7-2 (SPAdes) (version 2) | ecosystem: Host-associated > Plants > Roots > Rhizosphere > Soil ... | reverse complement strand
ATTCGCGGAGCTTACGTTATTAATGGCCTGTATTTATATAAAAATGGACATAAGAAGCCGATGCTTTATTTTCCTGCAACGGATATTTCGATTGAATGGAAATCCCTTTTCAAGGGCAGGGTCGTCAGTGAAATTGAAATGTATAATCCTGAATTCAATTATTATGTCACCCGCAACAAACTCGCACCGTCGCAACAACCTAAAGGAGATGATTGGGTCGATGCATTACACAAACTCGTACCAATAAAAATTAACCGGTACACTGTGACAAACGGAAAGTTTTTGTATGCCGATATCGTTGAGAGCCCGGATATTAACCTGGCTATACGCAAAATAAACCTCGTCGCCACCAACCTGAGTAATGTAGACGATAAATCAAAGGCGTTGCCTTCTGATGTGAAAATTAATGCTGTTTCATTTGGAGAAGGTAAACTGAACGTAACAGGCCGGTTGAATGCTCTGAAAAAAATACCGGACATGGATGTCAATGTTGCTTTGCAGAAATCCAATGTGACCGCCTTAAATACTTTTTCACTAGCGACAGCGGGGTTTGATTTTGAAAGAGGACAGTTTGAATTGTACAGTGAATTCGCGATTAATAATGGCTACCTGAACGGTTACTTTAAGCCGATGTTTCATAATATAAAAATTCCCGATCCACCTGGTAAGCCGAACAGCTCAATAATAAAGCGTTTGTGGGAAGGGGTTATCACATTTTTTGGTTTTGTGCTAAAAAACAAACCAAAGGATTCGTTTGCAACCAAGATTCCTATCGAAGGTAATTTGAATGACCCGGATGTCAAACTGTGGAAGCTTATTACAAATATTTTCGTAAATGGGTTTGTTCGGCCTTTTAGAAACGAGGTGGATAACGACATTCAGTTCAGTGACGCTTCACATAGGCGCCGCAACAAGAAAACTTAGAAGCCAGTTACACTAAAAAGAGTTTGGTGAACCGCGGGTACGACCTCAACGATCGATTTGAGACGTAACGTTGTGGGCTGACAGTTGTTCCCGCAAAAGCTGCAGAGTCGTCATTGCATGTAAACTGTTTTGACCCGCCGGTTTATGTCAATTGTTTGTATATTTATTGTTCGTTCAAAGTTGATGCAAAACTAAAATTATAACAATATGAAAAAGCTGTTATTTTTTTTACTGGTCAGCCAATGCACTGTTAGCCTCGCTGTATTTTCGCAGGGTGGTGTAGGCGTAAAGAATGGAATGACCGCTCCCAATTTCACAGGGAAAACCCAGAATGGCGAGATGATTACCCTGGACCAATATAAGGGACGGAAAGTTGTGCTTTATTTTTATCCAAAGGATGATACGCCCGGGTGTACAGCTGAAGCCTGTAGTATTCGTGATAATTATGATTCATTGACCAAAGCAGGATATACTATTCTTGGTGTGAGTACCGATGATGAGCGTTCGCATAAGAATTTTAAGGCGAAGTATAGTCTTCCATTTACCCTTATTGCTGACACGGACACTTCAATCACCAAAACATATGGAGTTTGGGTAGAAAAGGAAAGGAATGGCCAGAAGTATTGGGGAACGGAGCGAACCACATTTATCATTGATGAAAAGGGGATGGTCGTAAATGTGATTGATAAAATAGATCCGAAAGAACATGTACAGAAAGTGTTGACTTACCAGCCGGCCAGTAAATAGATGCTTTCAAATTACTTGTGTTAGATTGCTGCGTCTTCATTCAAATACCTTGTTCGAGTTTAGTTTCTATTTGAACCAGGTGCTAGTGCGGTGAATATAGCCAATTACCACAACTTCGTACAAATCGACCGTCCGAGCAAAAGCTGTATATCTCTTGCCGTTAAACGGGCTCGTCGATCACGAGCTATGTCAGTTGCGCGGATGATTCAGGTCATAACTGACAAACCGCTTTGATGCTAAGATATGCAGAGCACGGAAAAATGATTTCATAACTATTAAATGGGTGATGGGCGGATGAACCACATAGTAACACAGGAACATAGAAAAAACACATAGTCTATGCGTCCCCTATTGTGTAATATATCCTATCCCGTATGATGTACGGGACAAGTTGTGGTTCAAAAGCATTAGCGAAACCCCGGCAAATTAATCGGGCAATTTGAACGCCATTACATATCCCGCCGGCGATTCTTTGTTTCCCGCAACCGATACAGCGATATATTGTTTTCCATTGCTGCTGTATGTGCACGGGGTAGAAGATGCAAATCCTGGGAGTGTCGTTTCCCACAGCAATTTGCCGGTTGCTTTATCAAACGCCTGGAATTTGCGGTCTCTTGATCCTCCAAGGAAGACAAGGCCACCAGCTGTCACTATTGCTCCCGGTGAACCTGTAGCACCAGTGATTGGCTCACCTTTTTTTTGTAATTCAGGATGATTCCCTACAGGTATGGTCCATTCATATTCGCCGGTATTAAGATTAATTGCATTAAGAGTGCCCCATGGTGGTTTAATAGCCGGACGGTCTTCGGCATCTCTTAATTGCCCATAGGCCGTTATATTCAGATATGTAGTACCTGTATCCATCTTTCCTTTTTCGCCTTTAACTTCTATGTTTGATAGCCTGTTGTTCCGTATTTCAACAAGATCCCTTTCTGATTGCAATACCCGCTGGTCGGTTTTTTCGAACAGGTAGTCAATAATTCCCTCTTCATGACCCTTTAAAACAGCAGCAAAGGGTGGCATCTTTCCGCCGCCTTGCCGGATTTTATTTAAGGCGGCGGTTTCAGACATTCTTTTTTTAAGATCAATCAATGATGGATAAACAGGTTCATCACCTGATCTATTCGCTTTATGACAACTGGCGCAATAGGTGGTATAGATTTTTTTTCCATCGTCATGCGCGGAAATGCCGGGGGAATTAGCTGCTTCAAATTTTTGAAGCAAATCAATTTCCGGCGATTCATTTGACTTTAAATAAATGATGTTCGTTTCCGGATCGAAAGCTGCGCCACCCCATTCTGATCCGCCAATTGTACCAGGCAGATTCCAGGTTCCTTTAACTGACGGAGGGGTAAACAATCCTTCATACCTTGAGCCGTTAAACAATTTGACCAATGAATCGTGTGATGCTGTTGAAAAATCAGAAAGATCATCTATGGTCATGGACTGGCGGGCATATGGTTTTGGTTTTAAAGGAAAGGGTTGAGTGGGCCAGGCATGTTCGCCGGGGACATCTGAGGCAGGTACCGGGCGTTCTTCAATCGGAAACAAAGACTCACCGGTTTCACGATTCAACACATACAAAAAACCAATCTTTGATGTTTGCGCTACTGCATCAATTTTTTTTCCATCCCTCTCGACAGTAACAAGATTGGGAGGTGCCGGCAAATCGTAATCCCACAAATCATGGTGAATGGTTTGAAAATGCCAGATATGTTTGCCGGTTTGCGCGTCAAGGGCCACGACGCAATTTCCAAACAGGTTTTTTCCAATCCGATCATAGCCATAAAAATCATATGAAGGAGACCCGGTGCCAAAAAATACCATTCCTCTTTTTTCATCCACACTCATACCGCCCCAGCAATTCGCACCTCCGGCATATTTCCAGGCATCCTTTGGCCAGGTCTCATATCCCAATTCGCCTGGTTTTGGTACGGTATGAAACGTCCATTCTAATTTACCGGTCCTGGCATTGTAAGCGCGTACGTAACCTGGCTGCGCGCCATATAATTCCGAAACTTCGTTCCCGATTATTAATAAGTCTTTGTAGACGATGCCGGGTGATGTAGGCTTTACAGAGATTTTTTCAGGATCATCTCTTATGCCCACATTCATGCTTACCTTTCCATTTTTCCCAAACTCAGTGATCAGCTTCCCTGTTTTGGCATTTAAGGCAAAAAGATTGTCGCCCCCGGTGAATAAAATTCTTTTATCGTTTCCGTCTTCCCAATAAGTGACGCCGCGAAAAGATCCTCCCCCCGGTCCGCCATCAAATGGGTCAAATGACCATATTTTTTTCCCACTATTTGCATTGAGCGCATAAATGCGGTGACGCGCCGAAGCAACATAAATAATGCCATCAATAATGATCGGATTGCATTGACTGCCTCCAAATCGTGAACCTTCAGCCGCATCTTCCGGATTAAATATCCAGGCCAGTTTCAACTGGTGTACATTTTCTTTATTTATTTCCTTCAAAGGCGAATAGCTGCTGCTTTCTGCATCCGCTTTATAAACACTCCATGTGCGCTCGTGGGCGTGGTTCCGGCAATCGGAGAAAAGGAAAATAGCAAACAGGAAAGACAAAATCGAACACCTTTTCTTTTGTTGGAAGATTATGAATGGCTGAATGTTCACCATCGTAAAATAATGCAATTTATCCTTCATTGCTTAATGACCACGTTTTTTAAGCAATGTGAAGCAAAACGATTTCGGGTCCGAAAAAATGAACAGCTATAAGTACTGTCTCAGCCAGGCTTTGGCTTCCTTATCATCTGTAAAACTTTTCATGGGAATGGGTGGCGGCTTCAGGGCAAATAAAATGGTCATGATAAATTTTGATAGACCCGGCTTTGAGACCATTGCCATCGCAGAATAGATTACAGGCAATTGTTCCGTTGAATATTTCCGGGCGTCTTTACCAGGGACGGGAGAATTCGATAGATAAATCAGCAGGGGTACGGGTTTATCGTTGGTAATTCGCCTAACCAATTCCACATTGCCTTTTATATTTTCTACAGTTCGTCTCGGACTTTTGGAAAGTGAAACTAAAATTCCGTCATCAAACCAGTATGTTGCTATTTCGCCTTCGAATGTTTCCCTGTCGATGGGTTTAATCATTGATTAATCAGTTTAATTAGCCGTATAACGCAATATGGAAACTCTTTACGTTGAATCGTAAACACTAAACGGTTACTTTCCTTGCCGATGGAAATATCAATGTAAAATTAGATCCTTTACCTCGTTCAGACTTAACCATAACGTGGCCATTATGTAACTTGATAATGCGTTGCGCAAGGGAAAGTCCAAGGCCAAATCCTGCGGTTGCGCTGCTATTGGCAAGCCGGTAAAACGGTTCAAAAATCTTTTCCTGTTCTTCCGGAGGAACTCCCTCACCCTGGTTTGATACATCAATGAAGAAATCTTTTTCCCTGATTGAAAAGCTGACAATAGCTTTGTTGTCGGACGAATATTTGCAGGCATTCGAAACAATATTAGTAACTGCAGAGCTTAGTAGATCGGCGTTGCCAAAGATCAGCAATTCATTTTCATCTTCAGGTAATTGATCAAATTGAAGGAACACTTCGTAAATGCTGTTCTGTTTTTGCAATATTCCGGGAATCTCCAGCAATATTTCATCGATCCGCACCAGGTTAATGTTTAATCCCCCTTTGTTGCCGGCGGCCTTCGCAAATTCAAGCAATGTTTGTGTAAGTTTATTCATTCGATAAACATCCTGCCTGACGTCGGCAATAATCCTTTCAAATTCTTCCGGGGTTCTTTTTCTCTGTAAAGCTATTTCCAGCTGACTTGAAATAGCGGTAAGCGGAGTGGATAGTTCATGGGAGGCGTTGGATATGAATCGCCTTTGAAGCTCAAAACTTTCCTGCAACCGGTCCAGCAGCTGATTAAGTGTTACGGTCATCTCATGCCATTCATCCCTTGCTTTTCCGGTCGGTATTCTTCGCGCAAGATTTTGAGCACTGATTTCAGCAACTTCATTCGCGATACGCTTAATCGGTGACATGAGGCGGTTGGAAAAAAAATATCCGCCTGCAGAAGCGATGATTATCCCCACGAGAAAACTGAAAATCAGGATAGTCCTAAGCTGATCCAGATTTTCATTTCCAAGTTCGTCTTTTGCCGCGGAAACAACGACCATGCTGGGGCTCGTCTCCGTATAATAATAGGCGACAACATCTTTGTCGTCCTTCATAAAGTAATATCCATTGGACGTCACCCTGGCCTTTTGCAGGATTTCCGGTGTCACAGAAATTGTGTCACCTGCTTCGTCACTGTAGTTGTATATTCTTTTGTCCGTTTGATTATAAGCCTGAACGGATTTGTCTTTTAATGTAAGCCTGGTTAGCGAGTCTATAGTTTTGACCAATTCCCTGTCAAACAAGCCGGATGTGCTCAAAAGCCTTGCTGTGGTAATGGACCTGTTTGCCAGCCGCGTTTTGATCGTTTCCGCCCGTGATTGCTGTGAAAAATAAAAAATAGATACGCACACGATGCCGAGAATGATGAAGACCATAGCGGTGAACAAAAGTGTTATGCGGAGCCTTACAGGCATCGTTTAGTTATCTTTTAAAATATAACCCATGCCTACCAGGGTTTGAATGAGTTTTCTTTCAAAAGGTTTGTCCACTTTATTACGGACATAATTTATGTAAACATCGATTATGTTAGTGTTGGTGTCAAAATCAATTTCCCACACATTGACGGCAATATCGGCGCGGCTTACAACCCGATTTTTGTTTCTTACGAGGAATTCGAGCAGTTGGAATTCTTTAGCTGTAAGATTAATGACCTGGCCCTCGCGTCGAACTTCCTTTGTGTCTAAATTCATCTGGAGGTCTCCTGCCTTTAGCACGTTACCTACCGGCACACGCTCATTTCCCGACCTCCGGAAGAGGACCCGGATTTTCATCAGCAATTCCCTAAACTCAAATGGTTTAATAACATAATCGTCAGCACCGGCATCATAACCTTCAATTTTATCTTCAAGACTGCTCAATGCAGTAAGCATTATGATTGGGACATCCTGGTTATCGGCCCGGATCATCTTGCAAAGTTCATATCCGCTATGAATCGGCAGGTTAATATCCAGGACAACCAGATTGAATGGCCTGGACTGAAACAGCTTATACCCCAATCGCCCGTCATAAGCAACTTCGACGTCAAAACCGTTTTCAGTGAGACCAATACGCAAAGTATCAGCAATCCTGACCTCATCCTCTACGATAAGAATGTTTCTTTCTTCCATTTGGAAAATTGCATTCCCGGCAAGTTACAATATTAGTTACCCGCCGGTTAGGTATTTCCACTTTCCAATTTCTTTTTAATGCCTGTTTAATTCCGCTTTTAGCCCCTGTCAATATATTGGTGATATGAGCTTTAATACAATTCTGATACCTGTTGATTTCACCGTGAACACTCGGTTGGCTATCGCGAAAGGTATCCAGCTTTGTGAAGGGCCAAATCCTGAAATTCACTTGTTTCATGTTCAGTCCTCAATTGAAAGCGGCATTCCAGGCTACTTTAGAAACCTGGTTAGTTATTTTAATGACGAACATGAACAACACAACTTCCGGCTTCAACAAAGATTGGAAGAATGTGTAACCTATATCCACAAATTAAAAAATAATATAAACACCCGCTACCAGATTTCCTATTCAACATTTATAGAAAAGGCGATAGCAGACCGGGCAAAAGATATAGCCGCCGATCTCATTATTATCGGCAAAAACTCGCAGCATTCCCTGTTCCCTTTCCTGAATACCGTCGTGCCGAACAGGCTTGCAAAGCGCACAGGAATATCCGTATTGACCGTAAAACCCGGTGCGTTGTTCACTCCTCTAAGGACAGTCGTTGTCCCCATAAGCTCTAAAAACCCTGAAAGAAAGACGACGGTCATCAACGAACTGAGGAAAAAATTCAATCTAAACATAAGGCTCCTGTTGCTGGTACAAGAAGGTGATGACCGGGAAAAGTTGCAGGCATCTCTTGTAAACACATGTTGCAGGTTGCAAGAAAGCTCGCTTGACACAATAAGATATGAAATTTTACCTGCCGGGAAGAATAATCGGGACATTCTCAGGTATTGCCGGCAGGTTGATGCTGATCTTTTAATCGTGCATCCGGAAACGGAAACTAAGATTGGTTGGTTGAATAAACATATTTCTGACGAGATACCGGTGAATTCCAGGACGCAAGTGTTGGCGGTTTGAGCGGCGAAGACCTTTATTAGAAAGATGACAATTTGAGGATGATTGACAAGCGTTCCCTCTGTTAACGGTTTTTTTTATTGGTACGGGTTGGTGGCCGGACGAAGGTGGTTCGCCCGGCCTTTTTATGGCTCGTAGCGAAAGATCATTGTGTAAAAACGTTTTTTCGAACACAGGTTGATATGGTATTGGCAACCGATATTGATGGAACATTTTTTGGAGGGACAAGCTTGCACAAGCAACAGTTATATGAGCTCCTGGCAAGTAGCACCAATATAACCATTGTCTTTGTAACCGGGCATGGATTAGAAGAAACGATACCGTTGTTAACGGACCCTTTCATTCCTGGTGCGCAGTTCATCATCTCGGATGCAGGTGCCACTATTGTGGATGGGTATTCCTTTAAACCAGTCGAACCGCTGCAACAGGATATTGAAAATAAATGGCCCGGATCATCTAAGGTTAGGGAATGTTTAAAGGACTTTGTTGACCTGAAATACCGGGAAGTACCACAACAGCGGAGATGCTCTTTTTTTTTGGAAAATGAAACTATGCTCAAGGAAATCGAGTCCAGAATGAATCAACTCGGATGCGACATAATTTATTCTGGCCACAAATGCATTGATGTTTTACCCAAAATGGTCAACAGAGGAAGGACCCTTGTCAAGCTGGTCGACCATTTACAGGTGAAATCCGGCGACGTAATGGTTGCCGCAGGCAATATGAATAATCTTTCTTTGTTTCAATGCGGTTATAAAGGCGTAATCGTTGGGAATGCAGACGAAGCGCTCGTAGAAACTACAAAGGCCATAAAGGATATCTATCGGACCCAATTTCCAGGCGCGGGGGGAATCATTATGGGTATGGAGTACTTTGGATTTATTTCGCGCTTCTCAAAAAATAGATAATGCCAGATAATTTCTTCCGCAAACGACAACGTGATGATTGAATGTGAACCTTTTTTGACCGGGAACCATCAGGATAAGGTTCCGACTGGAATAATTCTAATCACCTTCTAATTTTTTATAATATCAACTTGAAATAACTTTATAATGATGGTTTTCCCAGGTATCGGTTTTTAAACGTACCCTTTATTTTTTACCCGCAGGCCGTGCAATCGACCGGGTTTCCGATCGTTGCTTAATCAATACACATTACCCCAGGTTGGCCTGCCCCAAATATTTCCCCACCTGTTATTCTGTTCCAAACCAGGCGGATGCCGACTTCCGGCCTGGTACACGCATTTTTCGGTTCAGGCTAGGCTAACACTGTGACCGGAAGCCTTAAATTGTAGTAAATAAGAGACGAGACAACCGGGCGCGGACCTTAGTATGGTTATTGTTACGGTACACATCGTTGAATGGTTTCAAACCCACAATTTCGCAATATAAAAAGCAACATTATGGAATCGAAAATAGCAACAGCAGAAGGTGGAACTATTGCCATCACGAAACAGGTAGGAGCTTTTGGAACGGCAGCTCCGGCAGGGCCATTAAAACAATTAAATATCCAAAGAAGGAAACCTACGCCACACGATGTAGAAATTGAAATATTGTTTTGTGGCGTATGTCATTCGGATCTTCACACGGCGAGAAATGAATGGCATGGCACGATTTATCCTTGCGTTCCCGGCCATGAAATCGTGGGTAAGATTGTGAATGCCGGTTCGCACGTAAAAAAATTTAAAGTAGGTGATTTCGCTGCTGTGGGTTGTATGGTAGATAGCTGCCGTGAATGCGAGTATTGTAAGGAAGGATTGGAACAATATTGTGAAGAGGGCATGACAGGAACTTACAATTCAACTGATCCGCACCTTGGTATCCAAACTTATGGCGGGTATTCCGAAAGTATTGTGGTGGATGAAGTCTTTGTACTGAAGGTGCCCGAAAATCTGGACCTTGCATCAACTGCACCATTACTTTGTGCAGGCATTACGACGTATTCGCCGCTGAGACATTGGAATATCGGGCCCGGCAAGAGGGTTGGAATTGTTGGCATTGGCGGTTTGGGACATATGGGTGTTAAACTAGCGAAAGCGATGGGTGCGGAGGTGATCGTGTTTACCACGTCGCCTTCAAAGATTGAGGACGCAAAACGCCTTGGTGCCGATCATGTTGTACTATCAAAAGATAAAGATCAAATGCAACGGTACGCCGGCAGGCTGCATTTTGTTTTGGATGCCGTCTCTGCGGAGCATGACATTAATGCTTATTTAAAACTATTGAAAGTCGATGGTACGCTTGCGTTAGTTGGAGCCCCGGAACACCCTCTCCCGGTGGCTGCATTTAGTCTTATTCCCAAAAGAAGAAGTTTTGCAGGATCGATGATCGGCGGCATAGCTGAAACGCAAGAAATGCTCGACTTCTGTGGTAAGCATAATATTGTGGCCGATATAGAAATGATCAATATCCAGCAGATCAACGAAGCTTATGAACGCCTGTTGAAAGGAGACGTGAAATATCGATTTGTAATTGATATGGCCTCGCTGAAAAAATAAAGGCAAGGTAATTTAGTATCCGGGTCCTGCGCGAAATGAAAAGTAGAATGGCAAGAGTATTTATTACAGGATCAGCCGACGGCCTCGGGCAATTATCCGCAAAATCACTAATAGAACAGGGTCATAAGGTCGCGTTGCATTCGCGCAACGCTGAACGCGGACATATAGCCATCAGTAAAAATCCGGGAGCCGAGGCAGTTTTTACAGGCGATTTATCAAACCTGGTTGAAATTAAAAATCTTGCGAACGAGTTGAATGAATCCGGTGCATTCGACGCGGTGATCCATAATGCGGGTGTTTACAAGGTTTCGGCGAGTGAAATTTTCACGGTCAACACATTAGCACCATATATCCTCACGTGTCTCATAAAAAAACCAGGGAGGTTGATCTACCTTAGTTCCGGTATGCATTTTCACGGACGCCCAAAACTCGACAAGTTCGAAAATGGTATCAGCCACATAACATACTCTGATTCGAAACTGCATGTATTAATGCTTTGTATGGCAGTGGCAAGAAAATGGGCGGATGTTTACTCCAATGCGGTTGATCCCGGATGGGTTCCGACGAAAATGGGTGGTCGCGGTGCACCGGACAATCTTCGACAAGGCTATGAAACCCAGGTATGGCTGGCTGTAAGCAACGATGTACATGCAAAAGTGACCGGTAGTTATTTTTTTCATCAAAAAGAAAAACATCACAACCCCGAAGCGGATGACGTGCTGTTACAGGAAAGATTTCTCGGTTTATGCCATGAAATCACGGGTGTTGCTTTTCCGCAATAGGATTAAAATAAAATCGCGTTTAAATTTTTTTAAGAAACGGTTATTACATTTTAATGCGATTCGGGATGCAGATCACAGCTGCTGCATCAAAGTATTAGTGATACTATATAGATTGCCTATCCGTTCATCGACGGAGAAGGCCGGACGGGTTGCGTCTCATTTTCGTCAGTTGGTTCAGTTTGCGGAATGAATTCCCTTCCATTTTTCCCATAGTCATATGGCCAGCGATGCACTTCGGGTATCTCACCGTGCCAGTTGCCATGACCGGGAACAATGTCGGTGGTCCACTCCAGTGTATTAGCTCCCCAGGGATTATTAGTAGTAAGCTTGCGTCCCTTGAATATTGAATAGAAAAAGTTAAACACAAACAATA
>Ga0207674_10008886_pt1 | contig 11555 bp, 10 predicted proteins | sample KBSCornC72_FD_184303 | JGI IMG/M metagenome (GOLD analysis project Ga0207674, IMG submission 184303) | Corn rhizosphere microbial communities from Kellogg Biological Station, Michigan, USA - KBS Corn C7-2 (SPAdes) (version 2) | ecosystem: Host-associated > Plants > Roots > Rhizosphere > Soil ... | reverse complement strand
GCGCTTTTCGTCGGCGCCTGTTTATGAGGCAACGGAGCCTGGTCGGTGACGGACGAACTTATCGATCGACAATTCGATTTCGCAGGAGAGATCCATGGCTAGCAACGACAAGCAAGGACGCGAGCAGGGGCGCCAACAATCGGCCGACATGGGGCCGACAGGCGCGGCGCGTGCACAGCAGGGGGCAGAGCAGGGACAACGCGGCACCGAGCAGAACTACGGCGCGCAACGCGCGGGAAGCCAGTACGGCGGATCGCTGCAACCCCGCGGCGGGACGCAGGCGGCGCCGTGGTCGAATTACGGCGGCTACGGCAGCGGCCCGTTTTCCGTCATGCGGCGCATCAGCGATGAAATGGACCGCCTGTTCGAAGGATTCGGTTTCGGGCGCGGGGCGTTCGGTGAGCCGGGGTGGCAGGGAGCTCTGACTTCGGGCGGCCAGCAGGGCGCGGCGCTTTGGTCGCCGCACCTGGAAATGTTCGAGCGCGACGGCAAGCTGATCGTGACGGCCGACCTGCCGGGGGTCAAGAAGGAAGACGTCAAGGTGGAAGTCGACGAGGACGCGATCACGTTGCAGGGGCAGCGCCGGCAGGAGCAAACCAGCCGCGAGCAGGGCTATTATCGAAGCGAGCGCAGCTACGGCAGCTTCTACCGCACGATACCGCTGCCCGAGGGTGCGGACCCTTCGACGGCGAGCGCGAGTTTCCGCGACGGCGTGCTCGAGATCGCACTGCAGGCGCCGCAGAAGCGGCCCAGCAGCCGCTCGCTGGAGATCAAGGACGAGCAAGCCACCGGCGGCGTGGGATCGCACGCCGGCGAGTCGTCGCAAAAAACGGGCAGTCAGCAGCAGCGCTGACCGTGCGCCGCCGGGTCGCAAGCGTTTGTCTTACAACAAATTCAGACAAACGCCGATTCTCGGTCGAACCGGCCTCGGTCAGAATGGGAACCATGTAGGGACAACAAGCCGAACCATCGAGGCCGGATTCGGATTAGATGCGAGGCAGCACTTGTCCCTACTCTCGAGTACGAAGGAGAGCAAGCGGAAGAAAAACAATAACGACTACGTTCCTCGAGCCCGATAAGGGCGCGGGAAGTGAGCGGGCCGGGAGACCGGCCCGTTCTTGTTTTCAAAGGCCGGAAACGGCAGGAGGTACTGATGAAACCGATCGTGACTTCGAGTCTCGTAGCGCTGGCCGCGGGATTGATCCTCGGCGGCTGCGCGGTGGCGCCGGTCGACGGTCCGTACGCGTACGGTTACGCCCGGCCTTATTATTATGACAGCGGCCCGGTGTACTACGACACCTGGCCCGGCTACTACCCGGGGTATTACTACTACGGTCCGCCGGCTGTCGTCGGATCCTTCCGCTTCGGCGACCGCGATCACCGCTGGAGCGGCAGCTCCTGGCGACGCAACTCGCTGACGCTCAACAACGGCGACCAGACGAGCTCGCGAGCATCGCGCGCTGCGCGGACGACGTCGAGGAGCCATACGGCAAGCCGCGCGCCGAGCCGCGCGCGCACCAACCGCGTCGCCACGCATCGCGACTCGGACAAATCGTAGCTTGACGCGCGCTTCGCGGCGCGCGAGCGTGACCCGGGGTCGGCCCCGGGTTTTTTTTCGTCCGCGCCGAGTCGGTCGCTTGAACCCCGGCGGCGCCAGTCGTGGCAGAATTGCGGCGATGAACGCCACGGCAATAAGCTTGCGATTCGCTCGACGCAGCGAAGCGCCGGCGCTGGCGCTGATGTCGCGCGACCTGGTGGAGGCCGGACTGGGGTGGCATTACCGCGCCGACCGGATCCGTCAGTTGATCGACGACGTCGACAGCGTGGCGCTGGCCGCATGCGACGGGCAGCGCGTCGCGGGGTTCGCGATCATGAGCTTCGGCGACGAGCATGCGCATCTGGTTCTGCTCGCGGTGCGGACGACGCACCACCGGCGCGGAATCGCGCGGCGGATGACCGAATGGCTGCTCGAATCGGCGGCGACGGCCGGCATTGCGTCGATCAAGGTCGAGTTGCGCACCGACAATATCGCCGCCTACCAGTTGTATCGCGGCCTGGGCTTCGTCGAAATGATGCGCGCGCCCGGCTATTATCGGGGGCGCGAAACGGCGATCTTCATGATGCGCATGCTGCGGCCTCCCGGTCTGACGCTGCACACATGGCGTCCGCCGACGCTCGACCGGCGCTGATCACAGCGCCGCCATCAGCCGCAGCCGGCGGTCGGATCGAAGCGGGCTCGCGCTTGCATTGCCCGTCCCTGCCCCCATCTCGACGTCGGAGCGGGGCGGCCGCGCGGAAGGCGGGTTCGGATGTCCGAGGTTGTCGTACTGATTATCGTCGCGCTGGGCGGATGGATTGCGTTCGATGCGCTGCGGGCGCGAGAAACGGCGACGGTGGCGGCGCGGGAAGCCTGCCGGGCGCAGGGCCTGCAATTTCTCGACGATACCGTCCAGGGTGCGCGTACGCGTTTCGGACGCGACGCGGAGGGCTTGCTGCGCCTTCGCCGTACGTTTTCGTTCGAGTTCTCCGACGACGGCGTGCATCGTCGCGCCGGCCAGGTTGTTCTGCTCGGCGCGCGGCTCGAATCTCTGCAGCTCGACCCTTACCGCGTCGCATGACTGCGACCGAATCACTACGTTTGCAGACCGACGTCGAACACGGCGGCGTAACCCGAGCCTTCCTGCCGGACGTCGAGCAGCAGTTGCCTGCCCCCATCGCGAAAGAGGAAGTCGTCGCTGTTGGAAAGCCTGGGCGCCCCGCGAGCTGCGTAGGGCGCCGTCGCGTAGACGCGCTCGCTCAGAGACTCGTCGAAATAGAGCTGGGAGGTGAACTCGGAGCCCGGCGCCGCGGCGCTGCGGATCTTGAAGTGCACGTGGACCGCGCGTCCGGGATACCAGCCCGGGTAAATCGTCAGAAATCGCGCCGTTCCCGTCGCATCGGTCGTCTGGAAGCCGCGCAGGAATCCCTCGCCGGCTTTTGCCGCGCGCCGGTCGCGTGCCGACGAGTAATCGCCGGCTGCGTCGCAATGCCAGATGTGGACCTGAGCGCCGGCGAGCGGCGAGCAGGCGGATGTACCGACGCGGGAGACGCGGAAGGCAAGCCGCAGTGGAGCGCCCGGCTTGGCCGCGCCCGTGCGCGGGTCGAGGCGCAGATCCGGTCGCTCCAGGTCACCTTCGACGAAAAACGGGCCTTCGGTCTGGCGCGGGCGGACGATGCACGCCGGGGGCGAGCCGTCGTTCGCTGCGGCGGCAGCGTGTCGCGCCGCGAGCAACGCCGCGCCTGACGCGCCGAGCAGCGCAAGCGCCCGGCGCCGGGCGAGCAGTCGCGGTGTCGCCATGGGTTCGTCCATCGATGCGGTCCTGCTGGCGGAGCGCTATTTTTTTCGGAGCGCCGCCGTGCCGGGCGCGGTGATTTCCGCGCGTATTTCGCGCAACTTGGCTTTGATCCGCGCGGCGTTCTCGCTGCCCATGCGCATCATGATCTTCTGGCCGGCAGAGCGCGATTCGAGCTCGGGATCCGCGTATACGTACAAGACCTTCGGCTGCGCCAGCGCGGCGGGCTGCGTGAGGTCGGGGGCGGCAAGCAGGTCGTCGATCGCCTGCACCACACGGTCGTTGAAGTAGCCGTTGGGATAGCCGAGCGCGCGGTAGTCCTCCTGCAGCAGCGGGTAGTAGTGCACGTAGATGCCGGCCAGCGTTTTCGCGTCCACCGCATCGACCAGCCGTACGTACGGGGCGTAGCGCGCGGCGTTGTCGGCGCCGATCGCCAGCGCTTCGTCGCTGCCGGCCGTGACGAACGTTCCGCCCGGCGCCTTGACCGGCAGGTAGCGCGGCGGCAGCGTCTTGCGCGGCAGGTTGTCGACCGTGGTGACAAAACGGTGAACGATCGCATCCTCGTAGAAGATCCGGCCCAGCGCCGCGGAGCCGAACAGATCGGCCAGCACATTCTGCATCGTTGTATCGCTGACCATGAGCGCAGGAAGAGGCTTTTGCTCGACCGATGGCGGCACCGTCGCCCGCGCCTGCTCGATCGGGTGATTGATCGCGGGCGGCGCCTCGGCGGCCGGAGGCACCGCGGCCGCAGGTGACGACGGACTCGGCGAGATCGGCTGGTTCTGCTGGTTCTTCTGCCACAGAAAATAGGCAAGCGCTCCCAGCAGAAGCAGCGCCAGGGCCACCCAGATCAGCCGCGTCCCGCCGTTCCGACGAGGCGGCCGTGTCGGCCGGGCATCGGCGTCGGCGGCGAGCGTCAGATCGTCGCCGTCAATCGCATTGAGCCGATGTGTCGGGTCCGCTGCAGAGCGAGCTGCCATGATCATTCTCCCATTGTCGATGCATGCCCGGTGCCGCATCGGCCGCGCCAAGCGTTGGTCCGCGCCCCGCGGGAGAAGTTCGCCGCGCAGCCTGTCGTGCCTGCCCGACAACTTGCGCGCCGGTCGCTATTTCACCGGCGCCAGCTTTTGCGACAACACCACTCCCGCGAGAAGCACGAGCCCGATCGCATCGCTGATATAGCCCGGCTTGATCAGCAATAAGGCGGCCGCGACCAGAACCGCGCGCTCCCACCAGCGCGCTTCCCTGAACAAATAGCCCTGCAGGCCGGCGGCGAGGCACATGACGCCGACGACGGCGGAGGCTGACGACGTCAGGCTTTCGAACCAGTCGCCGATCAGCATCAGCGACGGCTCGAAGACGAACATGAAGGGCACGATGTAGGTTGCCGCTGCGATGCGCACCGCCTGCCAGCCGGTGGCCCACAGGTCGCTCTTCGCCAGTCCGGCCGCTGCGAACACGGCCAGCGCGACCGGAGGCGTGATCGCCGAGAGAATCGCGAAATAGAAGGCGAACATATGTGCCGCCGGCGGGATCGCTCCGAGCTTGATGATCGCCGGCACCAGCAGCGACACCATGACGATGTACGAGGGTGTCGTCGGCATGCCCATGCCGAGAACGATGCCGGCGACTGCCGTCAGCACCAGTGCGGCGACGAGCGAGCTCTGCGCGAGCACGATCACGAACTGGGTGAACGTGATGCCTAGGCCGGTGATGGTCACGCAGCCGATGACGATGCCCGCGCAGGCGCAGGCCATTGCCACCGACAGCGTATTGCGCGCCCCGTCGACCAGCGCATCGAAGACGTTGCGCCAGCCGATACCACCGCGCGTGCTGGCGCGCAGCAGCGCCATCGGAATGCAGGTCAGCGCCCCCGCCAGCGCGCACAACGGCGCCGAGTAGCCGAGGATCAATCCGAAGAGAACGACGAAGATCGGCACGAACAGGTGCCCGCGAACCGCCATCACGCGGAAAAACCGCGGCAGCTCCGACCTGGGCACGCCGGCGAGCTTGTAGCGCTTGGCGTCGAAATGCACGGCGAAGAACAGCGAAACGTAGTACAGCAGCGCGGGTATCGCGGCCCACAGCGCCACCTGCGCGTACGGGACCGCGAGGAACTCGGCCATGACGAACGCGGCGGCGCCCATGACCGGGGGCATGATCTGTCCGCCGGTCGACGCGACCGCCTCGACCGCGGCGGCGAACGGCGGGCGGAACCCCGTGCGCTTCATCAGCGGTATCGTGATCGGGCCGTCGACCATGACATTGGCCACCGCGCTGCCCGATACGGTGCCGAACAGCGCCGACGAGACGATCGCGACCTTGCCGGGGCCGCCGGCGGTGTGGCCGGTGAGCGACATCGAGAAATCCATGAACAGCTGGCCGGTGCCGCTTCGCTCCATGAACGAGCCGAACAGCACGAACAGCATCACATAACTGGCCGAAACACCCAGCGTCGACCCGAAAATGCCTTCGGTCGAGAAGTACAGCTGCTCCATCAGCACTTGCGGCGTGATCCGCGTGAAGCCGATCGCATAGATCAGGAACGCGACGGCGGTCAGCGGCAGCGCGAGCCCGATGACGCGCCGCGTCGCCTCGAGCACAATCGCCACGGCGACGATCGCGTAGAACTTGTCGGCCGTCGTCAGGTCGTCGATGTAGATGATGCGATTGGTGAAGTATTCGTAATTGGTGAAGATGTGCAGGACGAAGCTGTAGCCGAGCGCCAGCAGCAGCAGGTCTGCAGCCCGCCAGCCCGGCGCGCCGCGGGGCTTCATCGGATAGAGCAGGAAGACCAGGGTCAGCGCGAACAACAGGTGCGTACCGCGGAAGATGATCGCTTCCGGCGGACCGAATGCGGCCACGTACATGTGGTAGAGCGACATCGCGATGGCGACCGCATTGATCAGCCAGCGCAGGGCGACGCTGCCGGGCGTCGTGGCCAGTTTTTCGTCGGAGACGACTACGGGAGGGGCCGCTTCGGACACTTGTCTAGCCTCCCCGGGATGCCGCGCGCCGCGCGGGACAACGCTGCGCCCGCGGTGTCGTCGCGCGCGTCCTGCACCTACATCGCGCCCACTTCCTTGTAGTACTTGGCGGCGCCCTTGTGGAACGGCACGCCGATGTCGACCGCCATGTCCTTCGCCGTCAATCCGGCGATCGGCTTGACCACCGCTGCCATGTCGTCGACATGGGTGGCCATCGCCTTGGTCATCTTATAGACGACGTCCTCGGGCAGGTCGCACGCGGCGACGATATGCGTCGTATAGCCGATCGCCGGCACGTCCTTGTCCTGCTTCGGATAGGTGCCGGCCTTGATCGTCAGTTTGTTGTAGCCTGCGTTTTCCTTCTTCAGCGCCGCCATCGTCTTGTCGTCGACCGGAACCATCACGACGTCGCGCGCGCTGGCAAGGTCCATGATCGCCGATGCCGGCGCGGTCGTGCCCAACGTGAAGACCTGCGCATGCCCGTCCTTCATCATGTCGACGGCATCGGTGTACGAGGCCTGGAAGTTGACCTTGTTCAGCGACTGGTAGCTCATGCCGTTGATCTTGAGCACGTCGCCGGTCAGGATCTCGGAAGTATTGCCCTTGGGCTGGGTGACCAGCGTCTTGCCCTTGAGATCGGCAAATGAATGGATGTTCGCGTCTGACAGCGCGACCACCTGAAAATACTGCGGGTACAGATTGGCCACCTGACAAACCTTCGTCACCTTTTTCGGATACGGCGCACGCCCCTCAAGGCCGTCGACCGTCGTTGCCGAATTGGCGAAGCCGATCTGTGCCTTGCCCTCGTCGACGCCGCGGATGTTGGCGATACCGGCGCCGGGCTGCTGCTGGATCTGCAGTCCCGGTATGGCGCCTTCCCACATGTGCTTCAGCGCGCCGCCTAGCGGGATCCAAGACCCGCCCTGCGGCCCGGTCATCATCGTGACCTGCTGCGCGGCCACCGGGAATGTCAGCACGGCGAGCGCTGCGGCGCCGAGACCAGCGATATGGGCGAGTTTCATTCTGCCTCCTGGGAAACGCATGGCACCTGGAAGACCGAGTGCGCTTATGATGCGTAAGGATTGTGTCAGTCGGCCGCCCCGGCGGTCAAGCTGCAGCCGGGCCGCACGCGGGCAGCGCGGTACCATCGCGACTTTGCAGGGCCGTTTCCGCCAAATCGCTCGAGGTTCGACCGTGATCGCAGAATCCAAATACGCACGTTTCGGCAGCGGCAAATCGGTGCCCCGCGTCGAAGACGAAGCGCTGCTGACCGGGGCGGGGCGCTTCGCCGACGATTTCTCCGTTCCCGGCCAGGCCTACGTCTGCTTCCTGCGATCGCCGCACGCCCACGCGCGCATCGACGCGATCGACAGCCGCGCCGCGGCCGGCCTGCCCGGCGTGATCGCGATCGTGACCGGCGAGGATCTGGTACGCGACAAGGTCGCGCCCTTGCCGCTGTCGGCCGACTTCAAGCGCGCCGACGGCTCCCCCGCAGCGTCGCCGCCGCGGCATGCGCTGGCGGTCGGCACCGTGCGCTTTGCCGGCGAAGCGGTCGCCGCGGTCATCGCCCAAAGCGCGCAGCAGGCGCGCGATGCGGTCGAGTCGATCGACGTACGCTACGACCCGTTGCCGGCCGTGATCGATGCCGCCGCTGCCGTGGCCGCCGGCGCCCCGCAGCTCTGGCCAGCGGCCCCGAACAATATCGCCTGCGAAGCCCGGTACGGCGACGCGGTGGCGACCGACGCCGCCTTCGCCCGGGCCGCGCACCGCGTGGCGCTGGATCTCGTCAACCAGCGCGTCGTCGCCTGTCCGATCGAGCCCCGCACGGTGCTCGCGAGCTACGACGCGACGACGGACCGGATCACGCTGCGCGTCAGTTGCCAGACGCCGACCGGGCTGCGCGACGACTTGTGCCAGGTCGTCCTCGGCATCCCCACCGACAAGGTGCGAGTGCTCGTCGGCGATGTCGGCGGCGGCTTCGGCATGAAGACCGGCATCTATCCGGAAGACGTCGTGCTGGCGTGGGGCGCGCGCAAGTACGGCGTGCCGCTCAAGTGGCGCGCCGAGCGCATCGAGGAATTCCTGGCCGCGACGCACGGCCGCGATATCAGCAGCAAGGCGGAGCTCGCGCTCGACAGCGACGGCAGGGTGCTTGCGCTGCGCATCGATTCGCTCGCCAATGTCGGCGCCAGCGGGACGCCGGCCGGCGTCGTCATCCAGCTGATGATCGGTCCGTGGGTGTCGACCAGCATCTACGACATCGGGACGATCGACATCCGCATTCGCGCGGTGCTGACCAATACGGCGCCGACCGGCGCCTATCGCGGCGCCGGGCGCCCGGAGGCGATCTACATCATCGAGCGCCTGATGGATGCTGCCGCGCGCCAGTGCGGCCTCGATCCGGCCGAGCTGCGCCGGCGCAACATGATCCGGCCCGACCAGATGCCGTACCGCAACGCGATGAACAAGACCTACGACAGCGGGCAATTCGCGCTGGTGCTGGACAAGGCGACCGCGCTCGCCGGCTGGAAGGCGTTCGATGCCCGCGCCGACGATTCGCATCGCCGCGGCCGCCTGCGCGGACGCGGCATGGCGGCGTTTCTCGAGTGGACCGGCGTCGATATCTTCGAGGAACGGGTGACCGTCACCGTCGAAGGGTCGGCCGACGGCCAAGGCACGATAGAGATCTTCTCGGCGACGCAGGCGATGGGGCAGGGACTCGCGACCACTTATGGCCAGCTCGCGGTCGACGTTTTCGGCGTGCCGCTGGAGTCGATTCGGATCGTTCAGGGCGACACCGACCGCGGCACCGGCTTCGGCAGCGCCGGATCGCGCTCGCTGTTCGTCGGAGGCTCGGCGGTGAAGGTCGGCGCCGAGCGCACCGTCGTCGCCGCGCAGGCGCTGGCGGCGAAGGAGCTCGAGGCCGCGGCCGGCGACATCGAGTACCGCGACGGCGTGTTCAGCATCGCCGGGACCGACCGGCGGATCGGCCTGTTCGAGCTCGCGCGGCGGCAACCGCAGCACAGGATCGTTCTCGACTCGGTAAGCTCGGTGGCCGACGCGACCTGGCCGAACGGCTGCCACATCTGCGAAGTCGAAATCGACCCGGAGACCGGCACCGTCGCCGTCGTCGCCTACTGGTCGGTCAACGATGTCGGCCGCGTCGTCAATCCGATGATCGTCGTCGGCCAGCTCGAGGGCGGCGCGACGCAAGGCATCGGCCAGGCGCTGTGCGAGCAGTTCGTCTACGACGCCGATTCCGGGCAGGCGCTTTCGGCGACCTTGCTCGACTACGCGCTGCCGCGCGCGGCGATGATCGAGCACTTCGAGATGACGATGGACGAATCGACGCCGTGCCGCAACAACGCGATGGGCGTCAAGGGCGTCGGCGAGCTGGGCACGATAGGCGCGACCCCGGCAGTGGTCAACGCGGTGATCGACGCGCTGACGCGCGCCGGCGCGGGTGCGCGCGCCGCAGCCTTGCAGATGCCGCTGACACCCGAGCGCGTCTGGCGCGCGTTGCGAACCTAGGGGGATGGCAGCGGCTGCAGCGCGACCCGCGCGTGCTGCTCGCGCATCGTCCTGACCAGCAGCTTCAGCATCGCGTGCACGGCGCGCGTCGCCGGTATCGCTGTCGCGGTGAGCGTGCCCAGCTCGATGACCGACCCGATCAGCGCGTCGACTTCGACGTCGCGGCCGGCTTCGATGTCCTGCAAGGTCGACGTCTTGTGCTTGCCGACCTTGGCGGCGCCTTCGATCCGCTTTTCCAGCGGAACGCGGAAGGTGACACCGAGCTTGGCCGCGATCGCCTGCGCTTCGCGCATCATGTCGGCCGCCAAGGCGCGCGTCGTCGGTTCCTCGCAGATGTCGACCAGCGTGGCGTGGGTAAGCGCGCTGATCGGGTTGAAGCTCATATTCCCCCACAGCTTCAGCCAGATCTCGGAACGGATGTCGGCGAGAATCGGCGACTTGAGTCCGGCAGCGGTCAGCGTCTCGGACAGGGTTTTGACGCGCGCGCTTTCGCTTCCGTCGAGCTCGCCGACCGGGAAACGGTCGCCTTCGAGATGGCGGATCACACCCGGCGCGGCGATCTCGCCGGCCGGATAGACGACGCAACCGATCAACCGAGAGGGCTCGATGCTGCGCTCTATCGTGCCGTTCGGATCGGCAGTCTGCAGCCGGTACCCTGCGTGCGGGCCGCTGAAATTCTGGAAGTACCACCACGGCAGCCCGTTCTGCAGCGGCACGACGATGGTGTTCTCGCCGAACAGCGCCGGCATCTGCGGCGCGACGGCTTCCAGCACATAGGCCTTCAGCGCCAGGAAAACCAGGTCCTGCGCGCCGGCTTCGGCGCAGCTCGCCACCGCGCGGACCCGCGCAAGCTCCTCGCGCCCGTCGTGATGGAGGAGCTTGAGCCCATTGGCGCGTATCGCCTCCAGATGCGCGCCCTGGTCGACCACCGTCACTGCCTGGCCGGATAGCGCGAGCCGGACGGCGAGCATGCCGCCGATCGCACCCGCTCCGATCACCGCGATACGCATAATCTCCTCCTGCAGTGCGCAATCACGCCCGGGCAACGAGCCCACGCAGCAGCCGTTCCATCGGCGCCGCGCCCTTGCCGGGATGTCGCGCTATTCGAAACGATTGGTCAGCGTGCCGATGCCGTCGATGATGACGCTTACCGTGCTGCCCGGCTTCATCGAGCCGACGCCGACCGAGGTGCCGCAGGCGATGACGTCGCCCGGCTCCAGCGTCATGTCCTGCGAAACGAGGCTCACCAGCTTCGCCGGCGGGAAGATGATATCGGCGACCGGATAGTTCTGTCTCTCCTGCTCGTTGAGGATCGTCTTGACGACCAGCGTCGAGGGATCGATGCCGGTCGCGATCGCCGGCCCGAACACGCCGAACGTGTCGAAGCTCTTGGCGCGCGTCCATTGGGCGAATCCGGGATTGCGCGCGATGATCTCGATGGCGGTGACGTCGTTGATGCAGGTGTAGCCGAAAATGCCGGCTTGCGCGTCGGCCTCGCCGGCCTGCGAAAGCCGCCTGCCGACGACGATGCCGAGCTCGCCCTCGTAGATGACCTTGCCGCTGTAGGACTTCGGCATGCGTATCGTCTCGCCGCCGGCGAGAAACGAGCTCCCGGCCTTCAGGAAGTAGAGCGGCTCGTCGGGCACCGCGTGGCCGAGCTTGGCGACCAGCGCATGGTAGTTGTCGACCAGTGCGACCATCTTGC
>Ga0207674_10008884_pt1 | contig 11557 bp, 8 predicted proteins | sample KBSCornC72_FD_184303 | JGI IMG/M metagenome (GOLD analysis project Ga0207674, IMG submission 184303) | Corn rhizosphere microbial communities from Kellogg Biological Station, Michigan, USA - KBS Corn C7-2 (SPAdes) (version 2) | ecosystem: Host-associated > Plants > Roots > Rhizosphere > Soil ... | reverse complement strand
GCACGAGGGGCGGTGTTGGGGAAAGTCAGTCATGGTTGATAACGAGGGAAGAGCGAGATACAGGGGTTTCTCCACTCCGCTTCGCTCCGGTCGAAATGATGTTAGCTTCAGGCGGCGGCAATGCTGGCTAATTGTCGCTCTGGTGGCGTGTTGCGTTTGGCTGGCGGGCTGTAAAGGACGGGTGGAAGCGCCGGGGACGGTGGTGATGATTATCGAGAGCAGTCCGAATAATCTTGACCTGCGGCAGGGGACGGATGCGCAGTCGGAGCGGATTGGGGGGCTGATCTTCGATGCGCTGGTGCGGAAAGATGAGCACTACAATTTGCAGCCGTGGTTGGCTACAAGCTGGGAGCAGCCGGATGCCTTGACGTGGGTGTTTCATCTGCGCGATAGGGTGCGGTTTCAGGATGGAAGGCCGCTGACGGCGGAGGATGTGGCCTACACGATCAACAGCCTGCTAGACGGGACGCTGGTTTCGGCCAAGAGCGGCAACTTTGCCTCGGTGGCGAAGGCGGAGGCGCGGGATCGGCTGACCGTCGTGGTGCATATGAAGCGGCCGGACGAGAGCCTGCTGTTCAACGTGAGCGATGGTCTGTTCGGCGTGGTGCCGAAGGGCGCGGGAAGGGACTTCGGACTGCATCCGGTGGGCAGCGGGCCGTTTCGGTTCGTGAGCGCGGTGCAGGACAAGGATGTGATTCTGGAGCGGAATCCGAATTACTGGGTGAAGTCGCCGGCCCCTCCAGCGGGGGCGCACAGGATTGAGAGGGTGCAGTTCGAGGTGGTGCCGGACACGATTACGAGCGCCCTGGAGCTACAGAAGGGCTCGGCGGACATGGCCAGCAACGTGGTGACGCTGGACATGGTGCATGAGCTGGAGCGGAATCCGAACCTGAAGGTCGAGACCGGGCAGGGTTCGCCGGTGTTTTACCTGACGTTCAACGTCACCGATCCGCTGCTGAAGGACAGGCGTGTGCGGCAGGCGGTGGCCTGCGCGATGGATCGGCAGACGATCATCCGCGCGTTGTGGCGGGGGCAGGCGAAGATCGCCAACACGCTGCTGCCGCTGGGGCATTGGGCGGCGGCGACGGACTCCGAGATGGCGCTATATCCGCACGACGTGGCGCGGGCCGAGCGATTGCTCGACGAGGCAGGCTTTCCCGCGGGCAAGGACGGTGTGCGGCTGACGCTGACGCTAAAGACGAGCACCGACGAGTCGACGCGGCTGATGGCGATGGTGCTGCAACAGCAGATGCGGGCGGCGGGGATTCGGCTGAATATACGGTCGGCTGAGTTTGGAACCTTCTATGCCGATGTGACCCACGGGGCTTTTCAAATGTATGGGCTGAAGTGGATCGGCAGCAATGAAGCCCCGGATATCTTCCGCTATGCATATGGCTCGGAGAGCTTTCCGCCAAGGGGAGGCAATCGGGGGCGGTACTCGAATCCGAAGGTCGATACGCTGTTGAAGGCAGCCTCGCAGGAGACCGACCACGGCAAGCGGCGGGCGGCTTATATCGAAGTGCAGAAGATTCTGTCTGAGGATTTGCCGGGGATTCCGCTCTGGTATCCGAACAATGAAGTGGTACATACGCGGAGAGTTGGAGGAATTCGGCAGCGGGGTTCGGGGAGCTTCGATTTTCTACGGGATGCGTGGGTGCGTTAGGTCGCCGCTACCGGAAGTGGAAGACAAGTTCCCAATTTTTACCTATCTTTTGCACACACTGGAGGTGTAGTTTGATTCGCCTAAAGACTCCCCCTGTGGAGGTCGCACGTGAAAAATATAGCGACTGCCCTGTTGCTCCTTAGCCTATTCGCGGTATTTCCAGCATCGGCTACCGTTCTGTACAACAATCCAACCACCGGAACGGCCTATGGAAGTCTAGGATCTCAGCCGGTGAGCTTTGGGTCTTCTACTACAAATTCGTTCACGCTGGGGAATCTTTCTGTGGTCAACGGCCTCAACTTTCCGCTCTGGATTCCAGCCGGCGATACGGCGACGAGCGTGACGTGGTCGATCACGAGCAGCCCTTTTTCCGGAATACTGGCCTCCGGTACCGTCGGCGTTCTGCCCAATAACTACATCAATCCGGCAGATGGTGGAGTCTACTCCGTCTATGACGAATATTTCTCCATTCCCGACCTGTCGCTTTCGTCAGGGACCTACTGGTTGCAACTGGAGAACGCGACGACGATGAATAACGCCGCCGTGTATTGGGATCAGGCAAATGGCGTTGCAAGCGCATATATGGGCGATATCGATACGCCGGTTCCGTCTGAATTCTTTCAAATCTCCGGGACCACAACCGCGACTCCGGAGCCATCGAGCTGGCTTCTGCTCGGAACCGGCGTGTTTGGCATAGCAGGAATTGCCCGGCGCAGGTTTCAGCAGATGTAGCAACTTCGACCCAGAGTATCAATCGATTCTGTAAATGCGGTGCCGAAACGTGCCGCGTTTTGTGCGCTCATCGGCTGCAGCCGAAGGGAATCCAGACGCTCAGGTGTCATAGCCAGGCGAATAAGCCCGCGGCCATACCTGGCCATGAAATTGATCGCTTCCGGAGTGATCATCTCCGCCCCCATGGTGAGGTCCCCCTCGTTCTCACGGTCCTCATCATCGACAACCACAACCATTCGTCCGGTCCTTGATCGTCGTCTGGACATCAGTAAATGGAGAGTTGATATGCATGAGATTGCCTCGTTGCAGGCAAAGCCGACGGCGAAGAGGAGAACTGTCTGACTGCTGCTTTCTGTGCCCACGCCACACGCTGACATGGATCAGCCATCAACTAACAAGTAATGTAGTGCGCAGGAGAGCAGGAATTGTCAGCGTGCTGTCATTCGATTGTCATGAAGTAAAGGCGTCTCCACTTTGCTTCGCTCCGGTCGAGATGATGTTCGTTGGGGGGCCAAAATGATGTGCTCTTATGCTTTACGGAAATATCGAAAAAGCTCTGAAAGGCAGATGACGTTAAATCCCGGACCGACGAGAGTAGCAACATCAATAGGTCGATCGGTCATCCGTGGGGTAGGCCTTACCGTACATGTTGGCGTGAGGTATGGTTCCGGCACCAGCTATCGGAGCGTTGAGCACTCCGAGGTCAACCATATGGGTAGAAAAGTGCACAGGGCGGCTTAGGCTTTCGAGAAAGGACTGAGGCACGCTCTCAATCCAGACATGCAATTTGTAATCGCCGGGTGGGATGCCGCGAAGCAGGACTGAATCTTTTGTGTCAGCCTCCGCGTAAAGCGACGTGCCGAGAGCTATGACGACAGCACTCATTTCCGGATGGATATTGCAGAAGATATAGGAAACCCCTATCTTCGAGAAGGTTACCGACTTACTTGAGCCGGCCTCGTAGAGGCCCAAATCGAATCGCTTCCCTTCGAAGAGCGAAAAGACGTTGTGGAAGAAAGGATCTTCATTCGGAAACTCGACGACACTGCCGGCAGGAATCACCTGAAGATGAGGGAGGAACGTGCGGTTCTTCTGGAGCAAGGTGTAATGACCGTGAGGCGAGAAAGGAAGGGCGGGCGTACCTGCCAGCGGTTCCAGCCAGATCACGGCCGGCACCGCAAGATGCTTTCCGGGCAGTGAAGAGACGATGCGAAGATGCAACCCTGCAGATGGGCTTGCTTCAGAACGATTCTGGGCATATAGGATTCCGGACGCCAAGGTCGTAGCGCAGAGCATCCACTCTCCGAATCTCATTTTCCTCATCAAAATTTATATCCTGCCCCAACGCCGATGATGTTGCTGGACGCCGGAGGATGGGCAACCGGAGAGCTCTCGAGATGCCGATATTCCAGCGAGAACTGTAAGTAGGCACTTGGGCTATAGATCACATTGCCGGTATAAGTGCGGGTTCTGGCAAGGCTCCGATACAGGCTGTCTCCGGCGACGACGTAACGCCGCAATTCGTCGGCGAAAGCGTTGTCTACTCCGAACGCAGCATTGAATTCCAGCCGTTCGGAGATTCTTTTTTTCAACTGTGCCCAGCCTCCCAGATCGTCCAGTGGTCGGAAGTAGTAGCCGCCTGTGTCGGCATCAATGCGGTAGGCGAAATCCTTGTAGGCTCCTCCCCCAAGCCCACCCAGAGCCTGTCCACGATAGAAGCTCCCGGAAAACTCCAGACGAGCGGGCAGAAAGAAAAGAGCATCGAGCGTGCCCGCCCAAGAATCAAAGCCATGACCCAGTACCTTGGAATAGTGAGGTGCAAAATATCCGCCTATGCCGAAATGGCTACGGTCCTTGCGGTTATTCACTGCAGGCCCTTGAAGCGCGACACGTGCTTCGATACCGGGCCATCGGCTTTGCTCCGCACTGTTCGGAGGAGTCATGGCCGATGTGACGTAAGTGGGTACAGGCGGTGATAGCGGCGCGTCGCCGACATCGATCAACGCAGCCTGCAGCCGAATACCTAGGGAATCGAGCGACCCGAAATCCTGGGTTATGCCGACTTGCGGGTTCCACGTCCAAAGGTTCCCGGACCAGGCGAGCGCCGGTATAGCTACGGCCGTCAGCGAAGTTGGCATATCCGGGTTTAAGATCGGATGATCCAGCGCGAAATAGGCTTCCGTATGCCTCCATTGCAGGCCCGCGTGAGCGGTACGAAGTCGAAGCAGGGTGCTGTTGGCGTTATAGTAGCCGGAGTAGGTGGTGGGCGAACTACCGGATGCCGAATTGCCATCAAAATCCACGCGAAGATCGGCGTAACTCCGAGCACCAAACAAATGAGGCCCGCGGGCGTCGATTCCTAGTACCGTTTGGCGCACGGTTGCACCAGTACTGCCCGATCCGGGAAGCGCTACCGTTGGCGTAGCCGCCGTGTCGACTGCACCTGTATTCACAAAACCGTTCAGCAACAACAGGCCGGTGACTTTTATCGGATACCTGGATTCACTCTCTACTTTTGACTGCTCCAGGGTTGCAATCTGAGACTCCTGCATTGTCTGGTGCTCGCGAATGTCCTGGATCGCCGCAGACGCCGCTTCGGGCTTAGCTTGAGACATCGGAACAGGAGGCGATTGCGTACCAGCATTCGCTCCGCTCTGCGCCATCTGATGCTGCAATACATTTAATTGGTTACGCATCTCGTCCAATTGACGCTGTGACTCTTCTAATTGGGCTTGTGCATGGGCCATAGCGGTTGTTAATTTCTGGATCTCCTGTGAGAGGTCTCCCTGAGCGGGAGCCTGCGCGCACACAAAGTTCACCGGAATTCCGAGAACTATTACAAGGAAGGGCAAGGCTTTCCATAGACCTCGAAGGTCCAGGCCCGAACGCCGAATCCGGTTATGTTCGCACATTTTCATCTGGGGCTACCCAATCGTGTTGGTTATCCTCTGACACCTTCGACTGATCCTGCATGGGAAACTCGCGCGCTACTTTCATCTGGAAGATCGTCTCACCAGGACGGCTGCTAAGCAAAACAACCTCCCCTCCATGCTCAACAGCGATGCAGTGCGCGAGGGTAAGTCCGAGTCCCGTACCTTTTTGTTTTCCTTCGCTCACAAAAGGCTCGAAGAGAATCTTGAGAATCTTCTCCGGAACGCCCGGACCGTTGTCTATTACGCTGACGATAATTTGACGTTCCTGTGTCTCCAGTGCGGCCACAACCCTGGCTGACACTCCCATGGCGCGGACAGACTGGCAGGCATTCAGGAGCAGATTGGAAATGGCCCTCTCGATCTGCTTTCCATCTACAACAACGGCGGTTTCCGTAGGTTCGCCATAGTTCGTCGTCAATGTCACCCCGTCTGCGTCAGGATGGGCCCGGACCAGCGCCGTCGCCCGTTCGAGCAGTGTTGCCATTAGCTCTGGCTGCCTCCTAACGCTTGCACCCGTCCGGCTGAAGATCAATAGCGATTCGATCATGTCTGTTGTGCCGTTCACGGCCGCCCGGATGTCTCCAAAGATCTCGGCGCGCTCCTTTGCGGAAAAGCGATCAGAGGCAAGAAACTCCGAATTGGCGAAGATCGCGGCGAGATAATGTCGGAGATCGTGAGAAACAGAGCTCGCCATTCGGCCTATGGTCGCAAGCCGCTCGGATTCGAGCACCTTCCGATTCGCTTTCTGGATTTCCTGACGCATGCCGGCAAAGGCTGTGCTCAACTGCCGCACTTCCTGCGTGCCATGGCGAGGCACATGGTATTCAACGTCGCCAAGACCAAAAGCCCGGACGCTCCGAGAGAGTTCTTCGAGCGGACGCGTCACCAGCCGAGAAATAATAATCATTAGCATCGTGCCCGAAAGAAGAGCCAGAAGACCCGCAACAAGGACCATACGGTCAATGCGGCTGATTGAGCGCTCCGCGGACTCGAAGGATTTCAGAACGACCAACTGCAATGGAGATGTGGCAACTATGGAGAGATCCTCGGTGGCTGAGAGAAATTGAGCATCTCCCAGCTTCACCATGGCAGGTCCCCGGGATATGCCGGAAAGCGCGCCTGATTGCTTCGCCAAACTCGCCTGTACATTCGGCGCAAGAGTACTAGCTACGATCTGGCCACCGCTCAGAAAAGTCGCTTCGACACCGGTGGGCTGACTGATTTGTCGCACCGTGCGCTCAATAGAAACGCCGCTCAAGACATATCCCAACAGCGTTCCATCCTGATCGCTGCCGAAATAGAGCGGGCGAAGCGCACAGGCGTACAACGATCTACCATCGATCAAATAGCGCTTCGTCGAAGAAGCCAGCAAAATCTTCATTCCCTGGCGAAGAGTATTGTTGTCCGGGGCGTTTCTTGCATAGGCTGCCACAACCCGTCCGCTCGGATCGGCAAGCATAAAGAGGTCAGTACCACTGAGTTGCCAGAACTCGGCGGCTCCATCCTGAATCGTGAGGTCGTCGCCACTGGTCATGAGCGCCTTCAGAGTAGGCAGTTTTGCAAGGAGGGCATTCTCGCGCTCCAGCGCTCCCAATCTCTCGGCCTGCAGGTTCTGGAAGGCAACGACCGAGTGATCGAGGTCCTGGGAAAAATCGTCTGTCACCTGCTCTCTCAACTGGTGGCGAATCAACAAGAGACTCGTGCCGGTCACAAGAGCGATCACTAACGCCATGGTGACGACAAGAAGCACGTATGTTCGAAGGCCCTGCTTCTCTCGTCTGCGCGCTACTTGCCTAATGGCTTCGGGACGTTGGACGGGATGAGCGTCATGGGACAAATTTGTATCCTGCGCCATAAATTGTCAGCAGATGCTTAGGATTTGCAGAATCCGGTTCCAACTTTTGACGCAACTTCAGGATCTGATTATCCACGGTCCGGGTAGTCGGATAGAAATTATATCCCCAGACCTCGTTCAGCAGGACATCGCGTGTGAGGACGCGCTCAGCATTTTCGGTGAAAAACTTCAGCAGTTTGAATTCATGGGCAGTAAGAACGACAGGCCTCCCACTGCGGCGCACTGTCATCTTCTTAAAGTCGACTTCACAGTCAGCGAAGCGATAGGTCGTTGACGGCGACGGCTTGCGCTGTCTACGAATGGCTGCCTGAACCCTGGCGGTGAGTTCCCTTGGGCTAAAGGGCTTGGTGACATAATCGTCGGCTCCCAATTCAAGAAGCAACACTTTATCCGCGACGTCCGTGATCGCGCTGAGCACTACAATCGGAGGCTCCGTCGAAAGCGCCTTGAAGGTTTGGCAGAGTTCTCGTCCGGAGATTTTGGGAAGGATCAAATCGAGGACCACGGCGAGCGGCTGTTCGCGGCGAAAAAGATCCAGCCCGGTTTGGCCGTCGCCCGCAACAACAGCGGCATAGCGCTCTTGAGTAAAGATCCTGCGTAGCACCTTTTGCATGCGAGGGTCATCTTCAATGATTAGGATTGTGCCGAGACTCACCGCTGGCAGGATTTCGTTTTGGGTTTCTGTGGTCAATTCCGTCTCTTGAATCATGGTTTCAACCCTCACCGTCTATTCTGGTCGCAATCGCCCATTTCCGCATAAAAATGAGCACAAAATTACAATCGGATGACAATTTGGCGGTCTGGGACGGAATTTAGCTCTTGACGTTATTTCCCGTGAGCACCGGATCCTCTTAATTAGGCTGGACCTTCATTTACGATCGAGGTTTCCTGAGGAAACACGGCCGCCGGAGACCGTTCCACAGCCGTAGCCCTGCTAGTTTGCGCTGGCAAGTTGTGCACATCTTCTACCAGATAGCTAATCGCACTGAATCCAGAATGGCCCACAATTGAGCTGCGCAACGCGATTGATACAGGCCTCGTTCGCGGACCGCGCTTGATCGTAGCCGCCCATATGATCAGTTCGACCGCGGGGCACGGAGATGTGCAGGGTATGCTCCCGTGCCACCGCCGCTTGGGACTATCTCGGGCCGCAGATTTCGACAAGGATTCGCGAGCTGGTTTGGATGGAACATGCATTCGGCGGAAATTGGATCAAGACGATGAACGCCCCCTTGTGGACTTTTGCCATCTGCGAGATTTCGATCCGTTTAAGATCTCGTGCGAGATCACCTCCTACTCTTCGTCTGGGGGCGGCCTCGCCTGGAGAGCTGTTGTACGATCTAGGCAGTCCCGGTCGTTTAACGAGAGGGCTACGTTTCTGAAATAACGTTGAACAGTGGTCGAACTCAATTGCCACTGTGCCTTCTAGCTTCGTTTACTGAGTGGCATCCATAGCCTCATGAGAACTCCTTGCGATGAAGCCGTAATGCGATCAGCGGGTTCCGGAGTTCTCTGTGGGACACTAGCGAAAACCTGGATACTCGCCGCGACTATTCTCGGATCGAGCATGGCCTTCATTGACAGCACGGTGGTCAACGTCGCCGTACCTGCGATCCAAACGACCTTTCACGCAACAGTAGTGGATGTGCAGTGGGTGATCGCGTCTTACGGACTGTTGCTGGCTGCGTTGATCCTGGTTGGCGGCTCTCTGGGAGACATCTTTGGCCGTCGTCGCATGTTCGTCGTGGGGGTGGCGATCTTCGCTGTGGCTTCCGCCGGTTGCGGCGTTGCCTCAAACATTAAACAATTAATCATTGCGAGGAGTGTTCAAGGAGCGGGGGCTGCGCTGCTGGTGCCCGGGAGCCTTGCGCTCATCAGCATGTCCTTCGATGAGAAGAGTCGTGGTCAGGCGATCGGTACATGGTCGGGCTTTACGGCGATCACCACAGCCGTTGGGCCAGTACTTGGCGGCTGGCTGGTTGAACATGCTTCGTGGCGATGGGTCTTCTTCATTAATGTCCCGATTGCGGCGGCAGTGATCATCATTTCATTCTGTCGGATTCCAGAGAGCCGCGGCGCCGTGGAAGGGAGCGTTGATTGGTGGGGAGCGCTTCTTGCCACCATCGGATTAGGTGGTTTGGTGAGCGGGTTCATCGAATCTCCCAACCTGGGTTGGGGAAATCCTCTGGTCTTCGGTAGTTTGATCGTTGGCTTGATCTGTATTGTTGCGTTCGGAGTGGTTGAGTATAAGGTCACCGCGCCGATGCTCCCGCTCACACTGTTTCAATCCCATAGTTTCAGTGGCGCGAACCTGCTCACGCTATTTCTCTATGCCGCAATTGGAATTTTCTTTTTCCTGTTCCCGTTGAATCTAATCCAAGTTCAGGGATACTCCGCAACGGCGACCGGTGCCGCCATCCTTCCTTTGATTCTGCTTATGTTCTTGCTTTCCCGCTGGTCCGGCGGGCTTGTCGCTCGGTATGGCGCTAGAGGTCCACTGATCATTGGCCCTCTCATTGTCGCTTTCGGTTTCGTTCTGTTCGCGCTTCCCTCGGTTGGAGGCAGCTATTGGAAGGCGTTCTTCCCGGCGGTGGTTGTTATAGGGTTCGGGATGGCGGTCACAGTGGCGCCTCTCACCACCGTAGTTATGGGTTCAGTCAATCAAGACCGCGCCGGCACAGCTTCTGGAATCAATAATGCTGTGGCACGCGTAGCGGGCGTACTTACTATTGCAGTTCTTGGAGTTGTGATGGTGAAGGCTTTTGGTTTTCGACTCGACAATGAGTTGGCTCAGTTTTCGCTAGCGCCGGACACTCTGCGAGAACTTCATGCAGACAAGATCCAACTCGCCGATTTACAGGTCCCCGCCGGCCTGAATCCCGGTATGAAGATCGCGATTAGGGAATCCATCGGGGTAGCATTCGTATTTGGATTCAGAATTGTCATGTTAATTTGCGGAGGCCTGTCTGTAGCAGGTGCTGCGGTGGCGTGGCTCATGATTCCGAAGGATCGCGAACACCCTGGATTCGCTACGAGATTTTAGGGAACGCTCCATCCTGTGGCTTCTGAAGGGCCGGCTACACGGCAAAAGCCAGCATTGTCACTATTCAATTGATGAACGAACGTGCCGTTCTTGCGTCATGGTCGTTGATGACGATAAAAGGAGCAACTGGATCCGCGAGCGCAAACCCGCGAAAAACCTCTTCGCTCAGCGCCGAATGATACTAACCAAGATCGCCCACGAGGAGAACGAACACCCCAAGTGTCTCGGTCGCAGTCCTGAGTTGCTTAAAGGAGTCATCGGCTGTACTGCCCCCAATCTGCGCGTCGCGGGGGAAGTCGGAGTGCCGTTGAAATACGTTCCGCGATGGTTTCGGCTCCATCGGCGAGTGAGCAGAACGAAACAAACCTCCTGGGTTGTGCTTCCAAAGGGCACATTTGTTCCGTACTATACCCGCAACGGCACCCACAGAAAAGGCTGGCTCTAGGCGCACGTCCTTGCACGCCTTCGGACGGATGATTTCTAAATAACTGATTCTGAAGAGACTTTTTGTGGGCGGGTAGGCTAGGGAAGTCTTGTGTTGGTTGCCCCCCAGGGATTCGTGAATATTGAAAACAAATAAGATACAAAGTTTTCCCACAGCGATACCCCTAACGATACCCATTCCAAAGAATGGCATTCACACGACGATTTTCTTCGCACTTTTCTGGCACTTTTGGGCTCACTCCGGATAAGAGATAGCCACAGATGTCCGTTCCCATTCTTCCTCGGCAGGAGATTGCATTGAGACCACGCCACGAGTACGCGTGGCCACTGATGAACACAAGCGCGTTCATCAGGGAGCAATCCTACAAAGTTCCACTGAACGAGCATCCGACTTGCAGAGAGTCAACGCGGCTCGGTGCTCAACCTTTGGGATCAAGGTTCGGGCGGAACGACGCGCTAGCTTACGGCCTAGCGCGTTCGTTGGCGTTCAAGTCCCCTCCTCCGCACCAATCCAAAGAATCAATCACTTACAAGAAGGTCAGCCCGAAACGGCTGGCCTTCTTTTTCGTCACTGTAGCTGTTTTTGTAGCGGTTGTAGAAACTTTTGTTCTTGCCTCTACTGGGTAATTCACTGCTCAACAAGTTCGAGAATTCAGCGGCGCAGCTTTTTGTATCTTAACGCTGTGAGCATTGCCCGAATTTCCGGCCTATCTTCCAAAGCGCAGGCCGTCGAGACACGAACCATTGAGCTGGTCGGCGATGGACTTATACCGCCCTTAATGACGACGGACAACCGCACTGGAAGTGGTCTTTTGGAGGGTACGCCATGGGTTCTATGCTCGTTGATGCCGTATATATTGCCACTCATCCTTCATCCTTGCTGCCGA
>Ga0207674_10008883_pt1 | contig 11557 bp, 9 predicted proteins | sample KBSCornC72_FD_184303 | JGI IMG/M metagenome (GOLD analysis project Ga0207674, IMG submission 184303) | Corn rhizosphere microbial communities from Kellogg Biological Station, Michigan, USA - KBS Corn C7-2 (SPAdes) (version 2) | ecosystem: Host-associated > Plants > Roots > Rhizosphere > Soil ... | reverse complement strand
GCTTGGCTATATCGGGGTGCTGACCTTCGAATTCTTCGCCGGCAGCGACGGCCCGGTCTTCAACGAAATGGCTCCCCGCGTGCACAATAGCGGCCACTGGACTATCGAAGGCGCGGCGACCTCACAGTTCGAAAATCATATCCGCGCGATCTGCGGCCTGCCGCTCGGCAGTACAAAGCTGGTCGCGCAGCGCGTCGAGATGCGCAACCTGATCGGCGAAGAGGCCAATGACTGGCCCGCGATCCTGAGCGACCCCGCCGCCCACCTCCATCTCTACGGCAAGCGCATCCCCCGCCCCGGCCGCAAGATGGGCCACGTCACGCGGGTGGGTTAGAGCGTGTCGGCGAACCGGCCTGACCTGTTCCGCCTCGATCCGACGCTTGATCCCCGAACTCTGGCCGACCGGTTCGCTCACGCAGGCCGATTGCAGATCACCGACTTTCTGGCGTCCGATTCTGCCAATGCCCTTCACGCGCATCTCGATAGCTCGGAGGACTGGCGACACATCATCAATTCGGCCGATAAAGTCTTTGAGGCTTCCACCAGCGATTTCCGGGCAATTTCCGGGGATCAGCGTGCGGTGATCGACGCCGCCATGTACGCAGCGGCAGCAAGCGGCTTTCAGTTTCAATATGATATTATCAGGGTTGCGGATGCCCAGTCTGAACGCGTCGCGTCCGGATCGCTTCTCGACGCCTTCGCACTCTTCATGAATTCGGAACCCGTGCTCGCATTGCTCCAGCGCATCAGCGGGCGCACGGATGTGCGTTTCGCCGATGCGCAGGCGACGCGCTATCTTCCCGGCGATTTTCTCACACGTCACGACGATGCGGTTGCCGGTAAGGATCGGGTGCTGGCCTATGTCATGAACCTGTCGCGCGGCTGGCCTGCGGAATGGGGCGGGCTGTTGCTGTTCAACGATGACAAGGGCAATGTCGTGGAGACGATGCTTCCGCGTTTCAACACGCTCAGCCTGTTCGCAGTACCACAGCCGCACAGCGTAAGCTATATCGCGCCCTACGCCTCCGCGCCCCGGCTCTCGGTGACGGGCTGGCTCCGCACGAAAAGCCCTTGATCCGGCCCCAGCGCCTCCTCCGCCCACGCCAATGCATCCTCAATCAAACGCCGATGGCTCGCAGCGGTTTTCTCATCCACGATCGTTTCCGCATCGCGTGAATAATTGACGTCGGGCTGTTTCGCATGACGCCTAGCCCAGCGAACACAATTGCGCTCAAGCGCAGCGGTTGGAATGTCCAGCGCCAGCACGCTCGCTGCCCTGACCGCCGCCGCAAGGGGATCGGCCAAAAGCTCGTCCATGGTCAGCCAATGGCAAGCATCCCATCCTCCCCGCGCCATAACAGCCCTGAAACTCTCGATCTGAATATCATGGGTCACGATTGCCAAAGCAGCGAGCTTGCCCTGCTCGTCCGTATCCCTATTCAGCGCGCGCGCCACACATTCTGCATGTTTCTGCCCCCGGCTGCTCAGATGCACCGCCGCCCGCGCCGCAAAGGCAAGCCGGTCCGATCCCCCGCGAAACACCGCGCGGACAAAAGCCGCCCGCGCCATCGTCATGAAGATTGGACGCATGGCCTCGGGATCGGCGGTCAGATCGGGAAGGATATTGTTGATCCAGTTGGTCGGCTTGACGACTACCGGCTGTCCGGTTTCCCAGGGCCGCCGCAACAGGGCGCGTGCCAGGTCCAAAGCAGCCGGCAGTGCCGGATCGGTCCCGCCCGTCTTGTCAAACGCTGCACGGCGGGTCGCGATATCGACCAGTATCTGCGGCTCGCGCAGGACAAGCGCGTTGGCCTCGATCAACCGTGACAGCAATGTCGAACCGCAAAAGGCGATGTGGAAGATGTAGCGGTCGGGTCCGGGAACCGGCGTCATCCGGGCCTGAAGATCATCCAGCTTGACCGCGAGTGGCGCGCCGATCGAAAAATCCTCACGGCCATCGAGAAAGCTTGCCGAGGCCAGCCGCTCCCGGCTGGTGGGGACGAAGGTGATCTGCTGTTCGTCAAACAAAAAGCGGTGCGGCAGAAGATGCGGATCATCCGCCGCGCGCACCGCTGGTACCAGGTTCATGCGCAATATCTGCGCCGTCGTGCGCCGGACATCAACCACGATGTCCGGCGCACGACCGGCAGATCAGAACTTCACCGACGCACCGGCGAAGAAGGTGCGGCCCATCACGTCATAGGTGTTGGGGAAGGTGCTGCCGCCATTGGCGTCCGCGCCCACCGTATCCCCGACGATCGGCGACTTCTTGTCGAAGACGTTCTGCACGCCGGCCCGCAGCGTGAAGTTGTCGTTGACCTCGAAGCTCACGGTCTCGTCGAAATAGTTGTAGGCGCCGATCTTCGATTTCAGGATGTCTGTGCCGATATCCTGCTTGACCGTGCCAAAGTAGCGCCACCGGGTCACGAAGTTGACGCCCTTCCAGCCAAGGTTGAGGCTGGCGACATGCTTCCACTTCGGGATCGGCTCAAGGTTGCAGGCGGAGCCGAAGCGACCGGCGCACTGCACGGCGGCCGCTGTCGGATCAGCGGTCTTCTTATAGTTGCGCGTATAGGTGCCTGCGGCCGAAATGCCCCAGGTAAACCCGCCCGGTTCACCACCGAAATAGCTTGCGGTCACATCGACGCCGTCGGTCTTGATCGCCGCGATGTTACCGAGCACTGAAGCGACGCCAAACTCGGTGTTACCGCTCAATGAACCCGTCAGCGTATTGCGCACAATGCCCTGACAGGCCGCGCTGTTGATGTCCTGACTGACATTGTAGCACTGGTCGATGGTGATGAATGGCGGCGTTTCGTCGATCGCGCCCTTGATGGTGATATTGAAATAATCGACCGAAATGCTCAGGCGCCTCATGTTGGGCGGATTGATCACGAAGCCGAGTGTGTAGGTATCGGACTTTTCTTCCGAGAGGTTCGGGTTACCGCCCGTGAAGACGTTGATCTGACCTGAAATCGGCTGCGGGATACCTCCCACGGACGGCGCACCCTGCGCGATGCAGATGGGTGCGATGTTGGCTGGCACGTTGGGTCCAGCGCAGGGATCGTTGCTCAGGCTGCCTGTCCCGGCAACGACCGGGGAGTACAGTTCATAGAGATTCGGCGCACGCACCGCGCGTTGATAGATGCCCCGCAGGCGGAAGCCTTCGGCCGGGCTCCAGTCGCCGCCCGCCTTGTAGGTGTACACGCTTCCAACCGTCGAATAATCCGAATAACGGCCGCCGATTTCGAGATTGAGCGCGTATATCAGCGGCTTGTCCTGAACGATCGGAATCTTCAGCTCGGCATATACTTCCTTGACGTCATATTTGCCGGTGATGTTTTGGCCCTGGCCGTAATAGATCAGGTCACCGGAACCATAAGCGTCATCGACCAGCGTCACGCCCCTTTCGCGACGATATTCGACGCCGACCGAGAAAGCGGCCGGCTTTTCGGCCCAAGGACTTTTGAGGAAACCCAGATCGCCCGAAAGACCGCCACCCGCAATGAACTGAGTGATCTTGGTATCCTCGCGACCATTGCGGAGCACGAAGGCCAGCTGGTCTTGGGGGATCGTCCCCGCATTGAAGACGTTGAGGGGCACGCATCCGCCTGACGGATCGAAGCATTGCGGACCGTTCGGCCCATTGACCACGTCAAGCGCCTGGATCAGGGCGGTATAGGACAAGTCGTTCAGGAAATCCCTGCTCTTCTTGCTCTGGCCGTACTGCGCGAACACATCCCAGTGCATGGTTTCGCCGACATCACCGCGCAGACCACCGACGAACTGCATATTGCGGGTTTTGTTGATTTCGATACGTCCGCCGGTCTCGACCATGCGGCGGCGGATACCGATAGTCGAGTTTCCGACCCGCGAACTGGGATCGTCCGGATCGACGTCACCGAGGCCGATAATTGATGCTCCCGGGCCGAAGAACACATCGCGCTCGCTGTCCGTAAGGAAAGGATTGGACGGGTCGATGTTGAAGGTGAAACCGGCGGTCGCTGTCGGCGCAAGAGTCTGCGTGACGCTGATGTGACTGTAGTTGGCCCGGCCGTAGAATTCGATGTTGTCGGTCAGGTCATAGCGAGCCAACGCCATCACATTGTAGCGCTCGAACGGCAACTGGGCGTAATTGACCGGCGTGAAATTGTAGAGCGTGATGTCGTTTGGATCGGTCAGTACACCGCTTGGGGTGATCTGGACCTGATCGCCATTAGCAAGATCGAAGATGGTCGGCACGCCATTGCTTGAGCCACCGCTGCTGACCAGATCGCTTGAATCCAGCGCCACGCTGTTACGCTTGCGCGCACCGAATTTTACGCCGTTGCGTTTCGAATAGCCGCCCGAGACGACGAGGTTGCCGCGATCGCCAAGCGCCACGCCGCCGGTAAGGCTGAGATCGTACAGCCCGCCATCGCCCCGACCGGTGATCTGGCTGCTGCCGTCGGCGCGAATACCCTCGAATCGATCGTCGAGAACGAAATTGACCACGCCCGCGACGGCGTCCGACCCGTAAACAGCCGAAGCGCCGCCGGTCAGCACGTCAACGCGCTTGATCAGGGCGGTCGGGATCGAGTTCACGTCGACCGCGCCTTGGGTGTCGTACGTCGGGGCGCGCTTACTGTCGACCAGCACGAGCGTGCGCTTCTGGTCCAGACCACGCAGGTCGACCGTTGCCGAACCATCGCCCGGATTGTTGCTGGCCGATCCAAATGCGGCCGTGAATTGCGGGTTGGTGGCGAGAATCTGTTCAACCGTAACGGTATTGTTCTGCTTGATCGCTTCAGCGCTCACCACCGCGACCGGGCTGCTTGCTACAAGGTCGGGCCGGACGATGCGCGAACCGGTGACGATGATCACGTTGTCGCCGGCGTCGGCGGATGTTTCAGTGGCGGGCGTGATCTGAGGCGTGGCTGCCTCTTGAGCCAGGGCCGAAGAGGTCGCCATACCGATGCTCAATGCAGTGATGGCGGCGCCACAGCGTAGCCCCGCCTTTTTCAGGTTTTGAGGAAGGTGCATTACTCCAGTCCCTTTTCTGGATATGTGGGAGGGTGTCAGGCGAGGCCGACAGCCTACCTTCACCGCTGTAAGTAATTCTGATGCACCTGATCCGCGCCGTAAAGCTTACGTTAATTCACTAACGTTGATTTCGGGGGCGTGTTGTTAAAAAGCAACACTGATGTAAGTAGGATGCCTAGAACGCTAGAAATCCGCAGCGGTTCCGACGGACTACCATGATGAACCATTCGCCGGTCCGAGGAGCCGGACCATGCGAATTCGGTTGATGTAATATTATATCGTCTCTAAGCATTGCCTGATCCAGGGAGATGTTATCTCATGTCAAACCTCGTGACGTCCGGTCGAATCAGGTTCATGCTTCTTGCCGCCGCCGTGCCTGCACCGCTGCTAGCCCAATCAACCGATGCGGGTGGACGTGCCGATTATCACGCCACGCCTTCGCAGGACATCATCGTGACCGCGCCGTTCGCACGTGACCGTACCGACATCCTGTCCGGCACCTCCGTGCTCCAGGGCGTCGATCTGGCGCAGGCGATCCGTCCGACGATCGGCGAGACGCTGGACCGCACCCCCGGCGTTTCCGCCACGTCTTTCGGGCCCAACGCCTCGCGGCCGGTGCTCCGCGGGCTGCAGGGCGAGCGCGTCCGCGTACTGACCGACGGCATCGGCTCAATCGATGTGTCCAATACCAGCGTGGATCATGCCGTTGCGATCGATCCCCTGCTTGCCGACCGGATCGAGGTTCTCCGCGGCCCTTCGGCCCTCCTCTACGGCTCCTCGGCGATCGGCGGCGTGGTCAATGTGCTCGACAAGCGCATTCCCCGGCGCGTGCCGGACGAACCCCTCCATATCGCCGGTCAAGCGGGCTACGGTTCGGCAGCCGACGAGCGCAGCGCCGCCGCTGCGGTGGACGTGCCGCTCGGCCCCCAATTCGTCATGCATGCCGACGGCAGCTATCTCAAGACTGATGACCTGCGCATCGGCGGCCATGTCCTGACAAAGGACTTACGCGATCAGGCCACGGCCACCGGCCAGCTTCCGGTCGATCCCGACAATCCGATCGATTTCGCCGGCAATGCCGCGCTCAGGAACCGCCTGCCCAACAGCGCTGCCGAGACCTGGACGGCTGGCCTTGGCGCAGCTCTGATCACGGACACCGGCAATTTGGGCGTGTCCTACAGCCATTATGACAGTCTCTATGGCGTGCCGGTCCGCTATGCGACCGCGCCGGGACAGGAGCAGGAAGCCCCCCGCCTCGATCTCAAGCAGGACCGCATCGATGCCCGCGCGGAAGTGCAGACGGGCGGCGGGTTCCTCGAGGCCATCCGCAGCCGGTTCGCCTATGCCAAATACCGTCATTTCGAGCTTGAGGAGGATGGCGCAGTCGGGACGGCCTTCTACAACAAGGGCCTCGAAGGCCGGGTCGAACTGGCCCAGACCCAGCGGGGAGGATGGAAAGGCGCGAGTGGGGTCCAGTATTTCTCCCGCGATTTCAACGTGATCGGCGAGGAAGCCTTCCTGCCCAAGAACAGCACGCAACAGATCGGCGTCTTCACCCTGCAGCAGATCGATCTCGGCGCGATCAAGGCCGAGGCGGGCGCCCGCTACGAGCACACGAGCCACGACGCCAGCCCGGCGATCGACCAGCCGCAATTCTTTGCCGGCAGCCGCAGCTTCGACACATTCTCCGCCTCCGCAGGCGCCTCCTATTCGCTGGCGCAGGACTGGCGGCTGGGGATGAACCTGTCGCGCACCGTCCGTGCCCCCTCGGCCGAGGAACTGTTCGCCAACGGCCCCCACGCCGGCACCGAAGCCTTCGAGATCGGCAATCCCGATTTCCGGCCGGAGAAGAGCTGGGGTGTCGAGGCGATCCTGCACGGCAAGGGACCGGGCTACACGATCGAAGCATCGGTCTATCACAACTGGTTCGACAACTTCATCTACGATAACGCTACCGGCGCGCTTGAGGATGGGCTGCCGGTCTTCCAGTCGCTGCAGGCCAAGGCGCGCTATTATGGCTTCGAGCTGCAAGGTTCGCTGACGCTCGCGAAGCTGGGCGATGTCGAGCTGCGCACCGATGGCCTCGCGGATTATGTCCGCGCCACCATCGTCGGCGACGGGCCCGCGCCGCGCATCCCGCCGCTCCGCCTGCTGGGCGGGGTCGAGGCCGCGAGCCCGCTGGTCGATGGACGGGTGGAGGTCGAATGGACCGACAAGCAGACCCGTATCAGCCCCTTCGAAACGCAGACCGACGGCTTCACGCTGGTCAACGCATCGGCCAATATCCGCCCGTGGGGCGAGCATGGCCCGGTCAGCTTCTCGCTTTCGGCGAACAACATCTTCGACGTGAACGCCCGCCGCCACGCGAGCTTCCTCAAGGATTACGCCCCTCTCACCGGCCGCGACATCCGCATCAGCGCGCACTTCACATTGTGATGCCCTCCACCTCTCGTCATCCCAGCGAAAGCTGGGATCTCCCTTTTGCTCACCCTGCCAAAAAATGAGATTCCAGCTTTCGCTGGAATGACGGTTGCTTTCTGGCGGGCGAGACGGTCTCTATGCACGCCATGGCCGAACCGCCCCTGCTCGCCCCGGATGCCCAGTCGATCGAGCTGCTTGCGCGCGACGTGATCGCGCGCCTGCCCGAAGCCTTTGCCGCACATCTCGATGACGTCATTCTCCGCGTCGAGGAATTCGCCGAGGAGGAGGTGCTCGCCGAGCTTGAAATCGAGGACCCGTTCGAGCTGACCGGCCTCTACACCGGCCGCCCGATCGGCGATAAATCGGTCTCGGATTCGGGCGCGATGCCCGACATGATCACTCTCTACCGCCGCCCGCTGCTCGACGAATGGGTAGAAACCGGTGTCGCCCTCGACGCGCTGATCGCGCATGTCGTGATCCATGAGGTCGGCCATCATTTCGGCCTGAGCGACGCGGACATGCACGCGCTGGAGGCCGCCGCCGGATGAACCCGGCCCGGATCGCCTTCCAGCAAGTGGCCTGCCTGCGCGGCGACCGGCTGCTGTTCGAGGATATGAGCTTCGCGCTGGAACCCGGCGGCGCGGCGCTCGTCACCGGCCCCAACGGCAGCGGCAAATCGAGCCTGCTCCGCCTCGCCGCTGGCCTGCTCCGCCCCGCAACCGGCCGGATCGAACGCAGCGCCGCCATCGCCTGGCTCGGCGAACAGGCCGCGCTCGACCCCCAGCAGACGCTCGCCCATGCGCTCGCTTACTGGGCCGGGATCGACGGCATCGACCTGCGCGCCACCGAGGACGCCATGGCCGCGCTGGGCATCGCCGATCTGGCCCATGTGCCGGTGCGGATGCTCTCGACCGGGCAGCGGCGGCGCGCGGGGCTGGCGCGGGTGCTGTTGAGCGGCGCGCCGATCTGGCTGCTCGATGAGCCGGGCAACGGTCTCGATGCCGCGACAATGGGCCAGCTCGACGCGATCATCGCCGGCCACCGCGCGCAGGGCGGCATCGTCATGGTCGCCTCGCACCAGCCGCTCGGCCTGATCGACGCGCTGGCGCTGGAGCTGAGCCAGTGAGCGCGCTCGCCGCGATCGTCCGCCGCGACCTCGGCATTGCGCTCCGTAGCGGGGCGCTGCTGCCGGTCGTGTTTTTTCTACTAGTGGCGACGCTCTATCCCTTCGCGGTCGGTCCGGACGCAGCCCTGCTGGGGCGCACCGGCGGCGGGCTGCTGTGGGTCGCGGCGCTGCTGGCGGCGCTGCTGCCCATAGACCGCCTGATTGCGCCTGACCTCGAAGGCGGCATGCTCGATCAATATGCGGTGCGAGGGGTTCCCGACGAATCCGTCGCCGCCGCCAAGATCCTCGCCCACTGGCTGAGCTTCGGCCCGCCGCTGATGATCGCAGCGCTTCCCGCCGCCGCCTTGCTCCGGCTCGACGGTGCGGTGATCCAGCGCATCGAGATCGGCCTCGCGATCGGCACGCCGGGCCTCGCCGCCCTCGCCTTCGCGACCGCCTGCCTCACCGCGGGCCTCCGCGGCGCGGGCGCCCTCGCCGGCCTGCTGATGCTACCGCTCGCCATCCCGCTCCTGATCTTCGCTGCCGGCAGCCTGGCTCCCGGCGGGACGGGCGCGGTCAAGCTGCTCGCTGCAACCTCGCTGCTGCTGCTCGCCGGCGCACCGTTTGTGGCTGGAGCGACGTTGCGGGCCCTGCGGGATTGAAACCAATTCGTTGTTTAGTCCCGGCTCCACCGCGCGAAGATCGCCGTTGGAAGCAGCAGGCCCCGCGCCTCCTCGCGCACCGCCATTTCGCCTGCTTCGATGGTGCCGCCAAGGCCTTCGGTCGCCTGTGCCAGCAGCTCCGCGATGGCGAGGGCTGACATTCGGACGGCGTAGACGGTCAGGACGAGGAATTTCGATTTCTCGTCGAGCAATCTGCGGCAATCGGCGATCAGATTGGGGAGATGTTCCTCCAGCTTCCACACCTCGCCATCCGGGCCGCGCCCGAATTTGGGGGGATCGAGGAATATGCCGTCATAACGCCGCTCGCGCCGCACCTCGCGCGCTGTGAATTTGGCGGCGTCGTCGACCAGCCAGCGGATCGGGCGGTCGGCCATGTCGGCGAGCAGGGCGTTGGCGCGGCCCGCATCGACCGACTTCTTCGACGCATCGACATGCACCATCCGCGCGCCCTTCGCCGCCAGCGCCAGCGTGCCGACGCCGGTATAGCCGAACAGGTTGAGCACCTCGTCCTCCGGCTGCACCCGATCGCGCATCCACGCCCATTGCGGGGCCATGTCCGGAAAGAAGCCGAGATGGCGGAAGGGCGTGCAGAGCGCGGTGAAGCGGACATCCTCCCAGGTCTGGTGCCAGCCGGCGTGCGGGACATCGCGGCTGAGCTGCCAGCGCCCGCCGCCATCCTCGTCCGACGCGGCGACGAATTCGCCGTCGGCGTCCCAATAGTCGGTGGCCGGTTCCCACATCGCCTGCGGCTCGGGGCGGATGAATCGGAAGCGGCCGTAGCGTTCGAGCTTTCGGCCATGGCCGGAATCGACGAGGCCGTAATCGGGCCAGGGTTCGGCGATCAGGGTCTGGAGGGGGGATGCGAAGGCCATTGCGCAATCCCCCTACCCGTTCGGTTCGAGCGAAGTCGAGAACCATTGCCGAGCGCAGTCGGGGCTCGACGCGGAAATTCTCGCTAACGCTCGAAGGTAGTTCTCGACTTCGCTCGAACCGAACGGATTCGGGTTAGGCGACGCGGGCAAGTTTGCCGCCGACGCTGGCGACGGCCATCGGGCCGGAGAGCGCCTTCTGGCCGGCGGCGCGGGCGGCTTCCACCGTGACCGCGTCGATCAGGGCGACGGTTTCCGAAGGCGGCACGATGCGGCCGTGGATCTGGACCTGCCGGGCGAGATAGTCGCAGCGGGTCGCCACCGATTCGAGACCCATCAGCAGCCCGGCCTTGGCCTGCGCCTTGGCGCGCGCCAGCTCGGCCTCATCCAGTGTTTCGGCTGCCTTCGCCAGCACGTCGCGCGCCAGCGCGAAGGCTTCGGCGCCCTTGTCCTGCTGGGCGGCGCAATAGACGCCGAACATTCCGGTATCGCCGAACGCCTGCGCCCAGCTGTAGATGCTGTAGGCAAGCCCGCGTTCCTCGCGCAGTTCCTGGAACAGGCGAGAGGACATGCCGCCGCCCACTGCCGATGCCCAGAGCGCCATCGCGTGCAGCCCATCCTCGCGATAGGCCGGCGCCGGAAAGGCGAAGCTCAGGTGGAGCTGATCGAAACGGCGGCGATCGTGCCGCGTGCCGCTGGTGAAGCTGGCCGGCACAAAGGTCGGCGCAGGATTGGCCGCGATATCGCCGAACCGCCGCTCAGCGATCTTGAGAAGCTCATCCTCATCGACCTTGCCGGCGGCGGCGATGACCAGCCGATCCGGACGATATTGGTCGTCGAGCCAGTTCCGAAGCGCCTTGCTGTCGATCGCGGCGATACTGGTCTCGTCGCCCAGCACCGGCAGGCCCATCGGCTGATCGGCATAGGCGGCGGCGCTCAGATGATCGAAGATGATGTCGTCGGGCGTGTCGCGCGCCTCGCCCAGTTCGGAGAGGACGACCTCCTTCTCCCGCTCAAGCTCGTCCGCCTTCAGATGCGGGTCGCGGACCAGATCGGCAACCAGGTCAAGCCCAAGAGCGAGATCGCCCGCGAGCATGCGGGTGTGGAAGACTGTATGATCCCGCGCGGTCCAGGCATTGATCGAGCCGCCCTTGTCCTCGATCGCCTCGGCGATCGCCCGCGCATCGCGCGAACCGGCGCCCTTGAACACCATATGCTCGAGCATGTGGGCAAGGCCTGACAGCCCTGGCGGCTCGGAACGCGAGCCGACATCGGCATAGAGCCCGACCGCCAGCGTCTCGACGCCAGCCATGGGTTCGACGGCAATGGTCAGACCATTGGAAAGACGGTGTATCCTTGCTGTCACGCCATTTCCTGCGCCCGCATGGCGATGAAGTCCTCGACCGCCGCCAGCGTGGCAGGGAGGATTTCATAACGCTCGGTGCGCTCGAAAAGGG
>Ga0207674_10008880_pt1 | contig 11560 bp, 11 predicted proteins | sample KBSCornC72_FD_184303 | JGI IMG/M metagenome (GOLD analysis project Ga0207674, IMG submission 184303) | Corn rhizosphere microbial communities from Kellogg Biological Station, Michigan, USA - KBS Corn C7-2 (SPAdes) (version 2) | ecosystem: Host-associated > Plants > Roots > Rhizosphere > Soil ... | reverse complement strand
CTTCGCAGCGTCGCGATATGCCTCGGCCTTCAGCACCTGCGCCTGGCGGTCGGCGTTCGATTTGATCCTGAGTGCGGCCTCGTTGCCCTCGGCGCGGAGCGCGTCGGCGACTTGCTTCCGCTCAGAGCGCATGCGTTCGTAGACCGAGCGCAGCACGAGGCTCTCCTCGGGCAGATCGATGCGCTTGATGCGCACGTCGACGATCTGGATGCCGAGATTCTCGGCGTCCTTGTTCGCCGCCTGCACGAGCGCCTGCGTGAGATCCGTGCGCGCGCTCGAGACGACTTCCTGCAGCGTGCGCGAGTTGATCGCGGTGCGAAGGCCGTTCTTGACCGTCGGCGCGAGGCGCAGCTGTGCGCGTGTCTCGTCGCCGCCGACCGCGGTGTAGTACGTCGACGGATCGGCGACGCGCCACTTGACGAAGAAGTCGACGCTGACGTCCTTGCGCTCGGACGTCTGGTAGCGCTCGGGTGCCGAGTCGAGCGTCAGGATGCGGCGGTCGAAGCGCTGCACCTGCTGCAGCGGCGTCGGCAGCTTGAAGTGGAGGCCGGGCTTCATGCCCGCTTCGACGATGCGGCCGAACTGCAGAAGGATCGCGCTCTGCCCTTCGCTGACGACGAACACGCACGTGCTCGCGAAGAGCACGATCAGCATGGCGATGACGGCGGTTGCGGCGCGCATCAGCGGCCTCCCTTGCCGTTGGCGTCCGGCGTGACGACGGCCGGCGCGACGGCTTCGACCGGCGGCGCCTTGCCCACGTCGATCGGCAGGTAAAGCAGGTTCTTGCCGCCCGAGAGATCGATCACCTTGTTGCTCTCGGCGAGCACCTTCTGCATCGTCTCGATGTAGAGGCGCTTGCGCGTCACTTCGGGCGAGGCCTTGTATTCGGCGGCGATCAGGCTGAAGCGCTGCGCGTCGCCTTCGGCCGTCGCGACGCGCTCGGCTTTGTAGCCTTCGGCTTCGGCGAGGATGCGCGCCGCATCGCCGCGCGCGTTCGGAATCACGCTCTTGGCATACGCGTCGGCTTCGTTGCTGCGGCGCTGGCGATCCTCGCGCGCGCTGATCGCATCGTCGAATGCCTCCTTCACTTCCTGCGGCGGACGCACGTTCTGGAAATTGAGCTGCTGCACGAGAAGGCCCGTGTCGTAGCGGTTGAGCGTCGCCTGCAGCACCTTCTGCGCCGCGCCGGCGAGCTCGGCGCTTGGATTCGGCACCGGCGCCGCATCCTGCGGAGCCGCTTGCGCCGCATTCGTCGCGTCCTTGGCCGCTTCGGCAGACGGCTGCAATTGCTGCTGGTCCGGCATGATCGAGGAGAGCCCGCTCGATCCGATCACCTCGCGCACCGCGCTCTCGGCGGCCTGCTTCACCGTCTCGTCGGGATCGCGAACGCTGAAGAGGAACTGCCGCGGATCGGCGACGGTGTACTGCACGTTGAAGTCGACGAGCACGATGTTCTCGTCCTTCGTCAGCATGCGCACCTGGTCCGAGGTCGCGCGAAAGCTTTTCGCGTCGACCTTGAGCACGGTCTCGATCGGCCGCGGCCACTTGAGATTGAAGCCCGGCGCCATCTCGCGCGCGTACAGGCCGAAGCGGAGCACGACGCCCGATTCGTTCGCCTTGATGATCGCGCTCGAGTCCCAGGCGACCCAGACCAGCGCGATCGCGAGGATCGCGACGCCGGGACCGCCGCCGCCACTGAAAAGACGATTGAAGAATGCGCCGATCCGGCGCAGGAGCGCATCGAAATCGGGCGACGGACCGCCTCCGCCGGAGTCCTTCCATGGGTCGCGCTGCTTGCCGCTACCGGGTTCGTTCCAGGCCATTCCTCGTATCCTTTTTGCCGGCAACCATCGCGCCGCGACACCGACCGGAAACCTTCAGAGGCCGGTCTTTGGAGATCTTGCGGTGCGGCCGCACGCATACAAGGTGCGGCCCTGGTGGGCGATCAGGGACGATCGCCTAGGCCATGCCCGGTTGCCGTGGGATTGTAGGTAGGGGGTTTGGAGGGGGCAAGCAACCGGCGACGGAGCCAGTCGCCATCGCCGTCCGGAAGCCCGAACAGCGGCTCGATGAGCGCACGCGGCGCGTCGATGCGGATCAGCCAGCCCGCGTCCTCGGCCAGCTCTTCGGCGACGACGCCCTGCGCGTGAAGACGCGCACGCAGGCGCCCCGAAGCCGACGGGACGTGCAGCTCGGTGCGAATGCGCTCGGCGCCGAGCTTCTGCTCGATCGCGGCCTTCAATCCCTCGAGCCCCGCACCGGTGATGGCCGAAACCCACGCCCGCAGCGCCTGCCCGCCTTCCATGCTGTCGAGTCGAGGCAGCGCATCGGCAATCCGGTCGATCTTGTTGTAGACGAGCACCTGCGGCAGATCGCCGGCGCCGATTTCGCGAAGCACGCTGTCGACGTCGGCGATGCGGTCGTCGCGCTCGGGATCGGACGCATCGACGACATGCAGCAGAAGATCCGCATCGCGCGCCTCCGAGAGCGTCGAGCGGAACGCCGCGACGAGATCGTGCGGCAGATCGCGAATGAAGCCGACCGTATCGGCGAGCACGACCGGCCCGATGTCGAGCCCTTCGAGCCGGCGCACGGTCGGATCGAGCGTCGCGAAGAGCTGGTTCGCGGCGTAGACCTCAGAGCCCGTCATCGCGTTGAACAGCGTCGACTTGCCTGCATTCGTGTAGCCGACGAGCGCGACCACCGGCACGGCGTTGCGCTGGCGCGCGCGGCGCGCTTGGTTCCGCTGCACTTCGACCTTGTCGAGCCGCTTCTTGAGCTGCTTCATGCGCTCGCCGATGATGCGGCGATCGAGCTCGAGCTGCGTCTCGCCGGGACCGCGCAGGCCGATCGCGCCGCCGCGCTGACGCTCGAGATGCGTCCATCCGCGCACGAGGCGCGTCGACATGTGCTTCAACTGCGCAAGCTCGACCTGCAGCTTGCCTTCGTGCGAGCGCGCGCGCTGCGCGAAGATGTCGAGGATGAGGCCCGTGCGATCGACGACGCGGCACTCGGTCAGCTTTTCGAGATTGCGCTCCTGCACCGGCGAGAGCGCACGGTTGACGAGGATCAGGTCCGCATCGAGCGCCTTGCGCTGCTCGGCGAGCTCCTCGGCCTTGCCGGAGCCGACGAAATAGCGCGGATTGGGCCGGTCGACGCGCGCGCTCAGCGAGCCGACGACGCTCGCACCTGCCGAGCGCGCGAGCTCGCCGAACTCATCGAGAGCGGCCGGGTCGGTGCGGCCCGGCTCCTGCGGCTGCAGCAGCAGCGCGCGTTCGCCTTTTCGGGATCGTTCGAACAGCGGGAATTACTCGTGTTGCTCGCCCGCATCGGCTGTCGCGGGCGCGGTGCCCGGAACAGCGTCGGTGCCGACGCGGACATTGCGCGTGGGCACGACGGTCGATATGGCGTGCTTGTAGACCATCTGGCTCACGGTATTGCGGAGCAGGACGACGAACTGGTCGAACGACTCCACCGTGCCCTGCAGCTTGATGCCGTTGACGAGGTAGATCGACACCGGCACGCGCTCGCGCCGCAACGCATTCAGAAAAGGATCCTGCAACGACTGCCCCTTGGCCATGGTCTTCTTCTCCACCAGCGATATCCCCGAACCGGCAAAAAACGGCGCGGCGCAAGCTGCGCCCGGACGCCCCGGTTCAACCGTGTTCCTGACTCCGTGGATCGATCTTAACGATTTGTTCCGGCAAATAAAATGCCGTACGCCACGGATTCGCCATCTCACCGGACCGGCGCGAGGAATGCGCCGATGGCCGCCGCGACGTTTTCGGCGCTGCTCGCGGTATCCGGATCGAACCAGCGCGCATCGAGCTCGCCGCGAAGCCAGGTGATCTGCCGCTTGGCGAGCTGCCGGGTCGCGAAGATCGCGCGCTCACGAAAGGTGGGGGCATCCGTCTCGCCCTCAAGATGCTCCCAGGCCTGCCGGTATCCGACGGCGCGCAGCGCGGGCAGATCGGCATCGAGATCCTCGCGCATGCGCAGCGCACGCACTTCGTCGAGAAAGCCGGCCGCGAGCATCGCATCGAAGCGCGCGGCGATGCGCGCATGCAGCGCCGCGCGATCGTGCGGCACGAGCGCAAGCTTGAGGATGCGCCACGGCGGCCGCTCGGGCGGGCCGCCGGTCAGCGCCGACATCGGCTCGCCGGTGAGCTCGACGATCTCGAGCGCACGCTGGATGCGCTGCGCATCGCCTGGCCGGATGCGCCGGGCAGACACGGCATCGAGCGATCGCAGCCTATCGTGCAGCGCGGGCCAGCCGACGCGCGCGGCCTCCTCGGCGATGCGCGCACGCACTTCGGGCTCCGCCTGCGGCAGCGCCGACAGCCCGGTCGCGAGCGCGCGGAAGTAGAGCCCGGTGCCGCCGACGAGGAGCGGCACGCGGCCTTCGCGCGCGATCGCGTCCATCGCGGCGAGCGCGTCGGTGCGGAACTCCGCGGCCGAGTACGGCTCGGACGGATCGCGGAGGTCGATCAGACGGTGCGGATGGCGCGCGAGCGTCGCCCTGTCCGGCTTGGCGGCGCCGATGTCGAGCCCGCGATAGACCAGCGCCGAGTCGACGCTGACCAGCGCGAGCGGAAAGCGCTCGGCGAGCGCGCACGCAAGCGCGGTCTTGCCGGTCGCGGTGGCGCCCATCAGGAAGATCGCGGGTGGGCGTTGGTCGGCCTGGATCACGATCGAGAGTTTAGAGGCTCTTCCCGAGCCCCTATAATCCGCCACCCCGCAAGGACTTCCGCACATGGCAACCGCAACGATGAAGGCGCTCGTCAAGCGCGACGCCGCGCCCGGCATCTGGATGGAACAGGTGCCGATCCCCGAGATCGGCCCGAACGACGTGCTGATCAAGCTCGAGAAGACCGCCATCTGCGGCACCGACCTCCATATCTACAAATGGGACGAGTGGTCGCAGCGCACGATCAAGCCCGGCCTCGTGATCGGCCACGAGTTCGTCGGCCGCATCGTCGACATGGGCGCCGGCGTGCGCGGCTACACGGTCGGCCAGCGCGTCTCGGCCGAAGGCCACGTCGTCTGCGGCGTCTGCCGCAACTGCCGCGCCGGCAAGCAGCACCTGTGCCCGAACACGGTCGGCATCGGCGTGACGCGCAACGGCGCGTTCGCCGAGTACGTCGCCGTGCCTTCGTCGAACCTCTGGCCGATTCCGGACCAGATTCCGTCCGAGCTCGCCGCGTTCTTCGATCCGTACGGCAACGCGGCGCACTGCGCGCTCGAGTTCGATCTCATCGGCGAGGACGTGCTGATCACCGGCGCGGGCCCGATCGGCATCATCGCGGCCGGCATCGCCAAGCATGTCGGCGCGCGCAACGTCGTCGTCACCGACGTCAACGACTATCGCCTGAAGCTCGCCGCCGACATGGGCGCGACGCGCGTCGTCAACGTTTCGAAGCAGTCGCTCAAGGACGTCGTGAAGGATCTCCACATGGAAGGCTTCGACGTCGGCCTCGAAATGAGCGGCAACCCGCGCGCGTTCAACGACATGCTCGATTGCATGTACCACGGCGGCAAGATCGCGCTGCTCGGCCTCCTGCCGAAGGGCGCCGGCATCGACTGGGACAAGGTCATCTTCAAGGGCCTCACGCTGCAGGGCATCTACGGCCGGCGCATGTACGAGACCTGGTACAAGATGACGCAGATGGTGCTGACCGGCTTCCCACTGGGGAAGGTGCTGACGCACCAGATCCACATCGACGACTTCCAGAAGGGCTTCGACCTCATGGATTCCGGCAATTGCGGGAAGGTCGTCTGTTCGTGGAACTAGCGCGCGACGCCGAAGCTGCGGACGCGAGAGCGATCGCCGCGGCGGCGCCCTGATTGCGGAACGCCCGCCGATGTCCGACCGTCGCATCCGCGACCTGATCGAAAGCGCGCTCGCCGACCTCACGCCGGGCGCGATCCTCGTCGGCCACAGCGGCGGGCTCGATTCGACCGTGCTGCTGCACGCGCTCGCGGAGTCGCGCAAGGCGCGCGAGCGCGGCCTTCGCGCGGTGCACGTCGATCATCGCCTGCAGAGCGACAGCGCCATGTGGGCGCGCCACTGCGAAGGGTTCGCGCAGCAGCTCGGCGTGCCGATCGAGATGCACAGGGTCGACGTCTCGCGCGCGCCGGGCCTCGGCCTCGAAGCGAACGCGCGCCGCGCACGCTACGGCGTGATCGAGACGATGCTCGCCGACGGCGAGATCCTCGCGCTCGCGCATCATCGCGACGATCAGGCCGAGACCGTGCTGATGAAGCTGCTGCGCGGTGCGGGACCGGAAGGCCTCGGCGCGATGCGCACGCTGCGCCGGCTCGGCCGCGGCTTCGCGTGGCGTCCGCTGCTTACATTGCCGCGCGCGGCACTACGCAATTACGCCGATCACCACAGGCTGACGTGGATCGAGGATCCGAGCAACGCCGACGTGTCGCTCGATCGCAACTTCATGCGCATCGAAGTGCTGCCGCGCATCACGCGGCGCTGGCCCGAGGCCGAGACCAGCATCGCGCAGAGCGCGACGTGGGCGCGCGCGGCCGCCGATTTCATCGACGATGAAGCCGAGCGCACGCTGGCCTCGGTGCAGGGGCTCGATCCTGCGACGCTGCGCTTTCGCGAGTGGCTCGCGCTGCACGATGCGCTGCGCGACCCGGTGCTGCGGCGCTGGCTCCGTTCGATCGCGCTGCCCGAGCCGACGCAGTTCCAGGTCGCCGAGCTCGTGCGCCAGCTCGCCGAGGCGGGCGAGGATCGCCAGCCGTGCGTGCGCTGGCCTGGCGTCGAGGTGCGGCGTTATCGCGATCTTCTCTACGCGCTCGCGCCGCTGCAGTTGCCGCCGCTCGACTGGAGCGAGGACTTCACCGGCGAGCCGCTTGCGCTCCCGGCCGACATCGGCGTGCTCAAGCTCGCGCCGCTCGAGCCCGGCGCGCCGCAGCCGCGCCTCGCTGAATCGGCGCAGGTGCGCTTTCGCCGCGGCGGCGAAAGCATCAGGCTCGACGGCGGCGCGCATACGCGCGAGCTTCGCGATCTCCTGCAGGAAGCCGGCATTCCGCCCTGGCAGAGGAGTCGCCTGCCGCTCGTCTTCGATCACGACGGCGCGCTCATCGCGGTCGCCGATCTCTGGATCAGCGAGTCCGGCGCCGAACGGCTCGCGCACGCCCGGGGGCGGCTCGAATGGTCTGCGCGCATCGGGCCCGATGCTGGTTGATCTCGCATGTGGATCTCGCAGGTGGATCTCACGTGTTGATCGCACACGTTGATCTCGCACGGTCCGTGCGTTAGCGTGCGCGCCATGCCGCCTGCCGACACGTCCCAGATTGCCGATTTCGAGAAGTCGCTCGACGAGCTCGAGCAGCTCGTCTCGCGCATGGAGCAGGGCGAGCTCAGCCTCGACGACTCGCTGAAATCGTTCGAGCGCGGCATTGCGCTGTATCGCAATTGTCAGAGCGCGCTCGAGCAGGCGGAGCTTCGCGTGAAGCAATTGCTCGATCCCTCGGCGCCCGAAAGCGCCGTGCCGTTCGATCCAGACACGCCGTAACCTTTGCGATCGTCCCTGATCGCCTCTCCGGAAACGCAACGGGCACGCATGGCGGACATGCAACCTGCAAGTCCAACGCGGCCATCCATGGCCGCACTTTTCAATGACAGCACGCTTCGATGGGATCCGTGAGCGAGCTACCCGCCGACCTGTTCGATCTTTCCGCGCGCGCCGACGCCGTACTCGCGCGCGCGCTGCCGCCCGAGGATCAGCCGCCGACGGAGCTGCACCGCGCGATGCGCTACGCCGTGCTCGGCGGCGGCAAGCGACTGCGTCCGCTGCTCGTCTATGCGACGGGAACGACGTTCGGCGCGCCGCTCGAGACGCTCGATGCGTCCGCAGCCGCCGTCGAGATCATCCACGCCTACTCGCTCGTGCACGACGATCTGCCCGCGATGGACGACGACAGCCTGCGCCGCGGCCGTCCGACGTGTCACGTCGTGTTCGGCGAAGCGATGGCGATCCTCGCCGGCGATGCACTGCAGGCGCTCGCGTTCGACGTGCTCGCGCACGACGCGACGCTCGCGGGCGACGCCGCGATCCATGTCGAGATGCTGCGCGTGCTCGCGGTCGCGTGCGGGTCGCACGGCATGGCCGGCGGCCAGGCGTTCGATCTCGCCGCCGTCGGCAAGGCGCTCTCGCCGGCCGACCTCGAGCGCATGCACGTGCACAAGACCGGCGCACTGATTCGCGCCTCAGTGCGTCTCGGCGCGCTCGCGGCCGGCGTCCGCGACGCGGCGACGCTCGATGCGCTGGAACGCTACGGCCACGCGATCGGGCTCGCGTTCCAGATCCGCGACGACCTGCTCGACATCGAGGCTGGCACCGAGCAGCTCGGCAAGACGGCCGGCAAGGACGTTGCGGCGGCGAAGCCGACCTATCCCGCCATTCTCGGCGTCGAAGCGTCGCGCGCCGACCTTTCGCGCCTCACCCGCGATGCGCTCGCGGCCGTCGAATCGTTCGGTGCGCGCGCGAGACCGCTTTCGGATCTCGCGCGCTTCGTCGCCGATCGAACCAGCTGACGGGTTACTTCACCAGGCGGATCGCGAACGGATAGCGATACTGCTCGCCGTTGTTCGCCTTGAGTGCCGCGACGATCGTCAGCACGAACCAGCCGACGAAGAGGACGCACGCGGCCGGCACGGTGATCAGCGCACCGACGCCGAGCGTGATGAGCGTGAAGATGCCAAGCCCGAGCGCGACGATGATCGCCGTGATGTTGAAGTTCAGCGCTTCCTTGGCCTGATCGCCGGCGAACGGCATCGTCTCGCGCTTCACGAGCCAGACGATCAACGGCCCGAGCACGCAGCCGAGGCCGGTGATGAACGCCGTGAATGCGGCGAGATGGCCGAACATGGCCCACATGCGCTCGTCGGCGTCGCGCGGCGTGACCGCCGGCGCGACTTCGGGCGGCGGCTGCGGTGGCGGTGTCGTCGGATTGACGGTGTCGGTGTCGCTCATTCGCGTGGCTCCGTCGGGGTGACACTTCCACTATTGCGCCGCGGCGCCCGCACTGCAACGGTGACGAAAGTCACCTGGGCAGGAAGTCACCCGGGAAGGAAGTCATGTTTCCTCGCGCGCGGCACGCTCTATTCGCCCGCAACGGTCATGCGGTCGATCAGCATCGAGCCGGTCAGGATGTGCGAGCGCTTGTCGACGTCGCTTCCGATCGTCTCGATGCGCTGGAACATCTCGCGGAGGTTCGATGCGATCGTGATCTCCTCGACCGGATACGCGATCTCGCCGTTCTCGACCCAGAAGCCCGACGCGCCGCGCGAGTAGTCGCCGGTGATCAGCGAGACGCCCTGGCCCATCAGCTCGGTGACGACGAGGCCGCGATCCATCCGCTTCAGCAGTGTCTTGAAGTCCTCGCTGCCGGGCTTGACGACGACGTTGTGCACGCCGCCGGCGTTGCCGGTCGACTGCAGGCCGAGCTTGCGCGCCGAGTAGCTGCCGAGGATGTAACGCTGCAAGACGCCGTCGCGGATCAGGTCGGAGTCGCGCGTCGCGACGCCTTCGGAGTCGAACGCGGTCGAGCCGTGGCCGCGCAGGATGTGCGGACGCTCGGCGATCTGCATCCACTCGGGAAACACGCGCTTGCCGGCGTGATCGACGAGGAAGCTCGCGCGCCGGTACAGCGCGCCGCCGCTGACGGCCGAAAGGAAGTGACCGATGATGCCGCGCGCGACTTCCGGCACGAACAGCACCGGGCATTCGCGCGTCGAGAGCTTGCGTGCGCCGAGCCGCGCGACCGTGCGCTCGGCCGTCTTGCGGCCGATCGACTCGGCCGACGCGAAATCGTTCGCGTCGCGCACGGTGTCGTACGCGTAGTCGCGCTGCATGCCGGCGTCGTCCTCGGCGATCAGCGCGCACGAGAGCGCATGGCGCGTGCCGCGCTCGGTGCCGCTGAAGCCGAGCGAGTTCGCGTACGCGGTCATCGATGCGCCGGCCTGCACGGTCGCGCCTTCGGAATTGTCGATGCGCGGATCGAACGCGCGGCCGGCATCCTCGATCTCGATGCCGAGCCTGATCGCGTCCTCGGCGGTGACGTGCCACGGATGCCACAGATCGAGATCGGGAACGTCGTTGGCGAGCAGCGCCGGATCGGCGAGCCCGTTCGCGGGATCCTCCTCGGTGTAGCGCGCGATCGCGACCGCGTGCTCGATCGTCTGCTCGATCGACTTCGGATCGAGATCGGCCGTGTGCGCCGAGCCCTTGCGCCGGCCGAAATAGACCGACAGCGAGACGCCGCGGTCGCGCGTCCGCTCGACGGTCTCGACTTCGCCGAGGCGCACGTTGACGCTGAGGCCCTCGTCGATGCTCGCGGCGACGTCGGCCTCGCTCGCGCCCTTGGCGCGGCAGCGGCGGATCACGTCCTCGGCAATCTCCTGGAGACGGCCGAGGTCGGTGGAGCTGGTATCTTTGTCGATGATGATGTCGTTCACTCTAGCCATGCCAAACGTTGTGATTGCCTGATGCGCCGCCGCGACCCGCCGCCCGAGCTACCCGACGACGAAGCGCTGCCGCCGAGCCGGAGCCAGCTGCGCCGCGACGCGCTCGAGGTGTTCAAGCTCGCCGAAACGCTCGCGGCGTTGAGCGACGCCGAGCTTTCGCGCGTGCCGCTCGCCGGCGACGTGCGCGACGAGGTCGTGCGCACGCGCGCCGTCACCTCGCACATCGCGCGCAAGCGCGCGACGCAGTTCCTCGCCAAGCAGCTGCGCAAGCTCGACGAGTCCGACATCGAGCCGATCCGCGCCGCGCTCGACCACGATCGCGCGAAGGCGCATCAGGAGGCCGCCGCGCTGCACCGGGTCGAAACGTGGCGCACGCGGCTGATCGACGACGGCGACGCGGCGCTCGACGAGCTGCTCGCGCTGCATCCTGCGGCCGATCGGCAGCAGCTGCGCCAGCTCGCGCGCAATGCGCGCGCGGAGCGCGATCGCGAAAAGCCACTGCATGCGTATCGCGAGCTGTTCCGCGCGCTGCGCGAGTTGTTCGAATAATTCTCGTCGTCCCCGCGAAAGCGGGGACCTAGTGACTTTGATCTGTCGCGCGACAGCGAAGGCGCTGGGTCCCCGCTTTCGCGGGGACGACGTTGCGGATCGAGTCACGCTGCAGTTCCACCGACAGTCATTCTGTCGATCCGCAACGTCGGCTGACCGACGCCCACCGGCACGCTCTGCCCATCCTTGCCGCAAACACCGACGCCTTCGTCGAGCTTGAGATCGTTGCCGATCATCGAGACGCGCTTCAGCACCTCGGGCCCCGACCCGACCAGCGTCGCGCCCTTCACGGGCCGCGTGACCTTGCCGTCCTCGATCAGGTACGCCTCGCTCGCCGAGAACGTGAACTTGCCGTTCGTGATGTCGACCTGGCCGCCGCCGAAATTGACCGCGTACAAACCTTTCTTGACCGACGCGATGATTTCGCCCGGATCGCGCTCGCCCGGCAGCATGTACGTGTTCGTCATGCGCGGCATCGGCAGGTGCGCGAACGATTCGCGGCGGCCGTTGCCGGTCGGCGCC
>Ga0207674_10008878_pt1 | contig 11563 bp, 9 predicted proteins | sample KBSCornC72_FD_184303 | JGI IMG/M metagenome (GOLD analysis project Ga0207674, IMG submission 184303) | Corn rhizosphere microbial communities from Kellogg Biological Station, Michigan, USA - KBS Corn C7-2 (SPAdes) (version 2) | ecosystem: Host-associated > Plants > Roots > Rhizosphere > Soil ... | reverse complement strand
GTCGACCGCCGTAAAGCTCTTGAAACGCTTCGTCAGGTCCCGCGCGACGATCAATGGGTTGTCGCCGAGCATCAGGCGGTGGATTGTAGCCGCACGCGGTAGAATCACCGCGCCAGGATGGGGTCTGACCCTATTCTCAGAGGAGACAGGTTATGCGGATGGCGCGGTTGACAGCGGCCGTTGCGGTCGCTGCGATGGTGGCAGTCCTTTACGCGGCGCCGCAGGCGGAAGGCGGCCGACAGCGCGGTGGAGGCGGAGGCCGCGGCGCGGGCGCGCCGGCCGGGGCACCAGGTGGTGCCGCGCCGATGCGGCTGATGTCGAACTCTTTTATCGATGGCGGGCTCATTCCGCTGAAGTACACGCAGGCTGGTGAACAGGCGTCGCCGCAGCTGGCGTGGGCCAACGCGCCGATGGGCACGCAGAGCTACGTCCTCCACATGCACGACATGGAAGGCGCGCGCAACAAGACGACCGAAGACCAGCTGCACTGGCTGGTGTGGAATATTCCCGCGGAGACGAGGGCACTGCCCGAAGGCGTGCCGATGGGCGATCTCAAGGACGGCAGCCATCAGACAAGTGCAACCGGCAACGGCGTATACCGTGGCCCCGGGGCGCCGGCCAACGGTCCGTACCATCACTACGTGTTCGAACTCTTCGCGCTCGACACCAAGATCGATGTTCCGGCCAACCCGGCGGATCCATTCGACACGCGGACCAAGGTCCTCGCGGCGATTCAGGGACATGTCCTCGGCAAAGCGGTGTATCTGGGATTCTTCCGCCGGCCGGCGTAAAAATCGTTCGGTCGGGCGGGTCGTTCGGGTCGGAAAGTCGTTCGGGTCGGACAGTCGTTCGGGTCGTTCGGGTCGGAAAGTCGTTCGGGGTCATTCGGGTCGTTCGGATCGTTCCGATTACGGAGAAGGAGACGTGCGATGAGCAAGAAGCATCTTGCGGGCATTCTTGTCGCCACAACGGCGTTGGCCGTGACGTGCGTCATACGCGTGATCGCGGCGGAGGGCACTGCCGCGGCGGCGCTGACCGGCGTCGTCAGCTCACAGGCCGACGGACCGATGGAAGGGGTGCTCGTTGGCGCCAAGCGGACCGGATCCACGATCAGCACGTGGGTCGTCAGCAACGCGCAGGGGCAGTACAGCTTCCCGCGCGATCGGATGGAGCCGGGGCACTACGCCATCAGCATCCGCGCGGTCGGTTACGAGTTGCCCGCGACCTCGGTCGATCTCAAAGGCGACGCCGCACAGCTCGACCTGCCGCTCACAAAGATCGCTCGTCCGATGAAAATCGCGACACAGATGTCGAATGCGGAGCTGATCATGAGCGCCCCCGGCCCGGCCGGCCAGCGGAACGCACTGGGCGGATGCGTCAACTGTCACACGCTGCAGCGCGTCTTCTTCTCACACTTCGAGCCGCTCGAGATGTCCGAGGTGGCCGCGCGCATGCCGCGCCATACGAACAATTCGTCGCCGATGCACCCGTGGTACCGACCCCAGGAGGGACCGCGTCCAGCGCCGATGACCGAGCCGACCAATTTCGGCAAATATCTCAGCACGATCAACCTGAGCGCGTCTGATACATTCCAGTTCCCGCTCAAGGTGCTGCCGCGGCCAACAGGAAAAGCGACGCAGGTGATCTACACGGTGTACGACCTGCCTCGCCCCGATGCCTCACCGCATGATGTCGCGTTCGACGCCGACGGCAACGCCTGGTACTCGGATTTCAACTCGCAGTACTTCGGCAAGCTCGATGTGAAGACCGGCAAGGTCGTGGAGTACTCGGTGCCGCTGCGTCGCACCGGACAAATCGCCCAAGGGGGCCTGCAAATCGAGCTCGACAAACAAGGCCGCGTCTACTACGGCAACATGTCGCAGCTGCAGATCGCGCGGCTCGACCCGAAGACCGGCAAGATGGAGACGTTCCAGCTGCCCACGCCGGAGGCCACGTGGGGCGACGCGCACTTGACGATGATCGATCCCACTCGGATGGATGTTGACGGCAAGCTGTGGTTCAACGTCGCGTTCGATACCGGTGAATCCGGCGGCACGTGGCGCGCGGATCTCGCAAAGAGCGAGTGGACGCCCATCAAGTATCCGCAGGGCAGCCCATCGGCCCGCGCCTACGACGTGCTTGCCGACTCGCACAACAACGCGTGGGGCATGCAGATGACCAACGACAAGATCTGGAAGACGGACGCGAAGACGCTGCAGACCACGTGGTACGACTTCCCCACCAAGGGCGCCGGCTGCCGCCGCGGTCACATGGATTCGCAAGACCGCATCTGGTGCGGTGTGTTCAACGGCAACCGTCTCGCGATGTTCGACACCAAAACGCTGAAGTTCACCGAGTGGACGATGCCGACCGAGTGGACGCGCCCCTACGACGCGCAATACGACGAGCGCGCGTATGCGTGGACGGCCGGCATGGACAACGACCGCGCGGTCCGGCTGAACGTCGCGAGCGGCGAGTTTACGGAATATCTGTTGCCGCACCAGACCAACGTGCGTCACGTCGAGGTGCAGAAGTCGGGACCGGTCTCGAGTCTCTGGCTCGGCGATCAGCACGGCAACACGCTGATCCGCATCGAGCCACTCGCCCCATAGTCGGGGTACGCGCGCACGGGAGATACGAACCACAGCGGCACAACGTGCACGGATAGATCAGGAGTAGTCTCCGTGTCCTCCGTGTCTCCGCGGTTCGTTATCGCCGCATCCACGTGAATCAGAGATGAAGTCAAGCCATCGTGCGCTCACTCGCCGGCGATTTCTCGAGCAGCTCGGCGCCGTAGGGGGCTCGTCGCTGCTGATGACCGCGATGAACTCCTGGGATCTGATGGCGGGCGAGGCGGGACAGCGGCCGGCCCTCACCGGCCGCCCGACGAAGGCGAGAGTTCTCGTCCTTGGCGCCGGCATCTCCGGTCTCGTCGTCGCCTACGAGCTGGGCAAGCTTGGCTACGACTTTCGTGTGCTCGAAGCCCGTGACCGTGTCGGCGGGATCAACTGGACCGTCCGCCGCGGATCGGAGCACACGGAAATAAATGGAGAGCGTCAGCTCTGCGCCTTCGATGAGGGGCAGTACTTGAACGTCGGTCCGTGGCGAATCCCATACACGCACACGGGCGTACTCAACTACTGCAAGGAGCTCGGCGTCGCACTTCAGATCTTTCTGAACGAGGCGGACAACTCGTATTTCTATTACGAAGGGTCCGCGGCGGGGCCGCTCTCCACCAAACGCGTACGGCTCCGCGAAGTCAAAGCCGACATGATCGGGTATACCAACGAGTTGCTGGTCAAGGCGATTAACCAGCGGGAGCTCGATCTCCCGCTGACGGCCGACGATACGCAGCGGTTCGTCAGCTTTCTGGTGGCCCAGGGGTACCTGGACACATCGGATCGCCGATACAAGTCATTCGTAAGCCGCGGCACGGGAAGTCCCTACCAGTTCGCGGAACTGCTGCAATCGGGCTTCGGCAGCCGACTGCGATCCATCCCCGCGAGCGACGGCACGACCGCAGCGCCGATGTTTCACCCGGCTGGCGGCATGGACCAGATTCCCAAGGCATTTCAACGCGCGATCGGCGCCGACCGCTTCACGTTCAACGCCGACATACAGTCCGTGCATCAGACGGACACGGAGGTCGAAGTCATCTATCTCGAGACGAAGAGTGGCAGGAAGACGCGTGTCGCCGCCGATTATGTGATTGCCTGTTTACCTCTTTCCGTGCTGGCCGGCGTCGATATCACCCTGTCGCCGGAAATGATGCAGGCCGTGCGCGCGACCACGTACAGCGACAGCGCGAAGCTCGGGCTCGCGATGAAGCGGCGCTTCTGGGAAGAGGACGATCAGATCTTCGGTGGCCACCTCTATTCAAATCTGCCGCTCGGAGAGTTCTCGTACCCGTCGAGCGACTTTTTTTCGCGGAAGGGCGTGCTGCTCGGCCTGTACGCGAATGCCACGGTCGGCGATCTCATCAATCAGCCGGTGAAGGCGCGCGTGGAGCATGTGCTGACGCACGCGAGCAAAGTGCATCCGCAGATTCGGCAGGAGTTCGAGAGCGCCTACGCGGTGTGGTGGAGACGCGTCAAGTACAGCCAGGGCGGTTTCGCGACCGGCGCGGCGATCGCCCGCCGCGAGCAACTCTCACGCGTCGAGAACCGGATCGTCATGGGCTGCGCCGCGACGGCGCCGCAATCAGAGCCTGACTGGCAGGAAGGTGCCGTGGCCGCGGGGTGGCAGGCGTTGAGGTCGCTCCATGAGCGGGCGATGCGTGGTTAATGGGTTCAGCGGGTTCAATGGGTTCGGTGGGTTCAGTAGGTCCAGTTCAGGAGGTGCCAGGAGGTTCTAAGGGTTCAATAGGTTCTAGCGTTCCAGAGGGTTCTAGCAGGTTCCCGTAGTTCCCCGGTGCGCGTGTGCGATGAAACACGCCGTCATTGTCAAATATTGATCTCCCCACGCCTCGGTCGGCTCGATCGCCGTCCGTTCGAAGTATTCGTTCCAGCTGTAGACAAGAATCACTTCCGGGTGCAGGTCAAGCGCGCGCTGCCATTGTTCGCGATACATCTGACCGTTGTCACGCTCGTGCACCATCGATTGCGCGCGGCCAAGCGCGGCGTCGTCGTAGCCGGGGATCACCGGCACCAGGCCATTGGCGAGTGGCTGTGGCGTCGGCGCCCAGAACGGCCAGTCACGCGGTTCGAGCCGGAGAGTGCCGTTAAAGGGGTTCTTGCCCGGATCGTAGCGACTACTCCAGTAGACATTGCGCAGCAGCACACCCGGCACGTCGAAGTCGAGGCGGGTCGAAAACAGCATGACCAGCGGCTGACCGTGGAGCCGGAGGTACTGAGGGCTGCGTCCAAAATCCTGCCTGGTCTTCTCCACCCACCTCGCTTTCACCGCCGGCGGCTCGTCGTACAAACTGTCGAGCACGAGCGCGAAGTTCACTCGGTGGCCAGAGAGGCGGTGAACGAACGCCTGCGCGTTCGCCCACGTCTGCGGCAACGCTGGAATCACGTGCACGGCAACGAAATCGAAGCCGGCCTCCTCCATCTGCCGAATGTGCGTCGCCATCACCTCGGTGTCGCGTGAGTCGTACCAGCCGAGCGCCGGCTTGGGAGCGTCCGAGGGGACGCGGGTCTCGTGGTTGCGCCAGCCGGCGAGGTCCGACTGATACCAGGCGAAGTAGTGAATGCCGACGATCGGCCGCTGGGCGGCCAACCGGCTTCGGATCTCTCGGAGACCGAGCGGACTATCCGTCCACCGCCGCAGGGCAGGATCATCCCAGGCGCGGGGATCGCGGCCGAACATCTCGACAAACAACTGCCGGATCGCCGTTACCCGACGCGCCTCGGGAAGCTTTGCGATTTCGCGTTGTACCGCATCGATGTCGAGGCGACGATCGATCCACTCGCGGAGCTGGGTGCAATCCTGACCCGTTGGTTCGCGCCGCAGCACGTCGAAAAATGCTCGCCGCGCCTGCTGCAGGCGGCCAGACTCCTCCGTCGCCTCGAGCGTCCGCGCCAATGCCGCCTTTTCCACCGGGCTCCCGTCCCACCTGAGGATCTCCACGCCGGACGGAGGACGGCACAACACGTCCATATACGCATCCGCAACGAGCCGGCTTGGGCGAAGGGGAGGTGCTTTGGGCCGCGGCGTCGTCCACAGTGATGAACCAAGCACGGCGACGGCAATCGTCAGGCCCACAAGCGTGGCGATAAACGTCCGGGTCAAGCGCTCCGCACGTTACCACGGCGTGTGCCGACGCATGGTCGGGTGAAGCCTCCCTACGATCGGACCCTCAGGTGGCCAACGAGTGTCCACTAAACTTTCAGATTGCCGCTGTGTCCTGAGCCCTTTTCCAGCGGAACGTCTCGAACGATCCGAACGAACCGAACGATCTAGGAATTAACCGCCTCGGCAAGGGCTGGCGGGGCGCATAACGAGACAAACTGGGCGGCCACGATTGACGCGATGGCGTGGAGCACGTCGTTCCGCTCATCGCCGTGGCGCACTTCGAGCGCGAGCACACCTACGCACCCGTCCGGGCCGAGCAGCGGCACCGCGATGGCCCCGGTTTCGCCGTCGCCGCCGTCGACGACCGCTATCCTGCCGGAGCGGAACGCCACACCGATGGCGTTGTCGGCATCGCGGCCGACAACAGGGAACCTCGCCAGGACGTCCTCGGCGTATCCGCAGGAAACGCGTGCCCTCAGCGCCGTCTTGTGTCGTTCCCACGTCCAGAGCACCGCGCCCACTGCATTGAGGATTCGAACAGCATCGGCCAGTCGCGGCTCGAGTTGTGTGAGGCTCGAAGCTCGGGCAACCCGCGTACACAAGTCCGCGATGTCTGCGAGTGCAGGTGGTACGAACGGTAACGGCAGTTCAGCCTGTTCGACGTCCTCTGCGACGATATCCTCCGCGGCATCCTCTGCTGCGGTGTCGACCATTTCAGCGGATTCGATAGGGTCCGATTCGTAGAGCGGTTCGACGTACTGCGGAATGGTCCGTGTGACGTGGTCGAGTCGTGCGTGATACCCCTCGCGCGCGTCGGTTGCCGCCTGACGCGCAGCCCCAAACGCCGCGTTGAGGAGGAACCGCAGTCTTGTGGGGGGCCGCTTCTGCGACTCCGGGGCAACGAGGGGCTGCTCCTCGGCGGGCTCGGGATACAGTGCGAGAAACTGTTGCACTAGCGGGTCGGGGTCGAGGCCGATCGCCTGCGCGTAGGCGCGTATGTAGGCGCGACGGAAGATGCCCTGCGGCCAACGCGAGAGGTCATCGGCTTCGAGCCCTTCGAGCAGTGCGACCTTGATCTTGGTTTTCGCCGAAATGTCGTCGAGCGCGACCTGTCGCTCTTCCCGCTGCTGGCGAAGCCGGGTACCAAAACTCGTTTCCATTACAACAACCTCAGATCAATCGTTCGCATCATTGGGACCGCTCGGATCATTCGGTCGTCCCTTCGCTCGACGTTTCTTTGTTCGGTCATTCGGTCCTTAATGACTCTCGTCCCAGACATTGAGGCGCTGCGGAACGGAGAACGCCCCGAAAGACTGGAACGATCCGAACGATTCGAACGAGTTTTGACCCAGTGGGGAGCGACGCCGCGCCGCCTCCGGCGAGGCAGCTTCGACGCGGCGAGGGTCAAGCATGTGACGTCGACCGAGAGTAACAAGATGTAACACGCTGTTCAAGACGAAACTCGCCCGAATGCTGTGATCATGGAGGCGTTCACGCGCAGATACGCGAAAGGGGTGACGCCGATGAACGACGATGAACGGGCGATACGGAACCTGGTTGACACGTGGATCTCCGCGACGCGGGCAGGCGACATCGAGACCGTGCTGGATCTGATGGCCGACGATGTGATCTTTACGGTCGCTGGGCAGAAGCCGTTCGGCAAGGAGGCGTTTGCGGCCGTGTCCCGCCAAATGACCAACGTGCGATTCGAAGGACGAAGCGACATCGAGGAGCTGAAGGTCCTGGGCACGTGGGCGTACCTGCGGAACTACATCGAGATGACGATCACGCCTCAACAGGGTGCACCAGTGCACCGCGCCGGCTACACGTTGACGATTCTTCGGAAAGAGGAAGACGGACGATGGGTCGTGGCACGCGACGCCAATCTGGTCGCGTAGGAAATCCCAGAGCCAAATCCCAAAACCCAAATCCCAAATCCCAAGGTTCAGTCACGGGCCGCAAGACTTGGAGGTGCAGAGAATCAAATTTCCTCGAGGTTTCTGGAGCTTGTACTTTTTGTTGGGGTTTGGAATTTGGGATTTGGGATTTCCGACCATGGCATCGGCGTTGCTCGTTTCGCCGCGATGTCGATTGACGACCTCTGGTACAAGAACGCGGTCATCTATTGCCTGGACGTCGAGAAGTACCAGGACGCCAACGGCGACGGCGTCGGCGATTTCGAAGGATTGATGCGACGGCTGGATTATCTTGCCGGGCTGGGGGTGACCTGCGTCTGGCTGCAGCCGTTTTACAGCTCGCCGAATCGCGACAACGGTTACGACGTCGCGGATTACTACAACGTCCACGACAAGCACGGCTCCCTGGGCGATTTCGTCAACTTCATGAATCACGCGAAGGCGCTCGGCATCCGAGTCATCGTCGACCTGGTCGTCAACCACTCCTCGGTGGATTGTCCGTGGTTCAAGGCTGCGCGGGCCGACAAACAGTCATTCTTCCGCGACTGGTATGTGTGGGCTGACGAGCGGCCGAAGAACCATCGCGAGGGGATCGTCTTTCCCGGCCAGCAAACGACGACGTGGACCTTCGATCGGAAGGCGGGCCAGTACTACTTTCACCGCTTCTACAATCACCAGCCGGACCTGAACACCTGGAACCCATACGTCCGCGCCGAGATTCACAAGATCATGGGGTTCTGGCTGCAGCTGGGGGTCTCCGGCTTCCGGATGGACGCCGTGCCGTTCCTCATCGGAAAGAAGGGCGCAGGGATCGAACGACAGCAGGATTTCAACATCCTCAAGGAGATGCGCGACTTTCTGCAGTGGCGGTCAGGCGACGCCATCCTGCTTGCCGAGGCGAATGTTCCGCCCGACGAGAGCATGAACTACTTCGGCGACGATGGGGAGCGGCTGCAGCTGATGCTGAACTTCGCCGTCAACCAGCGATTGTTCTACGCGCTGGCCACTGGTGATACCGAGCCGCTGGTCTGGGCACTGGAACAGACCCACAAGCGCCCAGCGAACGCGCAGTGGGTTCAATTTCTTCGCAGCCACGACGAACAGGATCTGGGACGGCTGGAGCCGGAGCAGCGCGAGCAGGTGTTCAAGGCATTTGCACCGCAGAAGCGGATGCAGTTGTACGACCGCGGGATTCGCCGGCGGCTGACACCGATGCTGGGCAACAACCGCCAGCGGCTCGAGCTCGCATTCAGCCTGCTTTTTTCCCTCCCCGGGACCCCGATGATGCAGTACGGCGACGAAATCGGGATGGGCGACAACCTGCGGTTGCCCGAACGGGAGTGCGCGCGCACGCCGATGCAGTGGACGAGCGAACGGCACGGTGGGTTTTCACGCGCGCGGCGCATTGTCCGCCCGGTCATCGACGACCCTGTCTACGGCTATGAAAAGGTCAACGTCGCCGAACAGCGGCGCGATCCACAGTCGCTGCTGAACTGGACGGAACGCGTGATTCGCGCGCGTAGAGAATGCCCCGAAATCAGCTGGGGCGACTTCGCGGTGCTTCGGACCAATATCCCCGAAGTGCTCGCCATGCGCTACGACTGGCGTCAGACCTCCATGGTGACGCTCCACAACTTCTCGAACCATGAACAGAAACTGCGGCTGCGCGTCGGCGCCGAGCGCGATGAAATGCTGATGGAAGTGTTCGACGGACGCCACAGCCGACGCCAGAATGACGGTCAGCACCGAATCACGCTCGAGCCGTACGCCTGGCGATGGTACCGGGTGGGAGCACCTGACAACGTCCTCGACCGGAGCGATCTATCTGTCGGCCGGCACGACGCGCCCACGGCACGCGACGCCGGCAAATCGTGAACTTTCGGGTATAGTCAGTTCTTCCAGCACCCGGAGGACCGACGATGCGCGTGATTTCATGGATGGCAGCGGCTGTCGCACTCTCGCTCGCCACGCCTGTGCTCGCTCAGGAAGCATGGGACAACTTCAAGTTTCCTGAGGACGGCTTCGAGGTGAACTTCCCCGGCAAGCCGAGAATCGAGAACACCACCTACATGTCGCAGTACCGCTACAGCCTCCCCGCGAAGGTGTACTCCGGGTCGAATGGGGCGGAGCGGTACTCGGTAACTGTCGTCGACTATCGGCCGCTGCCCAAACTTGGCGCTGAACGCGCGAAGCAGTGCCCCGCCGGCGCGGAAACCTGCATCGGCACCCAGGACGGCCGGCGCGGGGGAATTATCGGTCTCGGCTACTGGAAGATGGATGTTCGCGGGGCACTCACATTTGCCGCGCTCAAGTACGTTCAGCGGCCTGGCGCGAAGGTCACGGACATGAACCTGCAGTTCCAGCAGGTGGTCGAAGGGATCTTCGTGCAGCTCACCAACCAAGATCAGTCGCGCACGTTCGCCTACCTCACGATGCACGAGAACCGTCTCTACCTCTTCGAGGGGACGGTTCCGAAGGGCGCGCCGGAGCCGGGGCTGTTCCAGGGGTCGGTCGGTTTAGTTGACGCGAAGGGCGGAAGCATCCGGTATACGGATTACTACTCCAACGCCATCCACGGCCTGCGGGAGCAGGAGCCGCCTCCGTTCCGCGTCGATGGCGGCGCGATTCAGACGTGGCCGGCGGACACGGCGATCACGAACCCCAATTGCCCTGCGGGCTTGAACGATCCCGCGGCGCCCTGCATGACGCCGGCGGCGGCTGTTGGCCCGGCGGCAGGTTACGGCGCGGGAGCGGGCGCGGGCGCGGGAGGACGCGGAACGGCGCCTCGCTAACTGGGGTTCACAGGGTCCACGAGGCCTGTTCAGCAGGTTCTGTCCAGACGCGCACCGTACCTTCTGAACCTAGGATTAGAACCTCCTGAACCCATTGAACAGGACCTACTGGACCCACTGAACCCATTGAACCCATTGAACCTAATGAAGCCCATTAGCGAGGCGGCAGCGATCCGAGGTATGCCGAGATCGCGATGATGTCGTCTTCCGACAGCTTCGCGACGACCTTCTTCATCAGCGCGGCGTTTGTACCCGCGCTGGTTCCGTTCTGCATCTGAATGAGCTGCCGCGCGATGTAAACCGGCTGCAGGCCGGCAATGCGCGGCACTTCCCCCAGACCGGTGAGCGCATCGCCGTGGCAGATGGCGCACTGAATGGTTTTCCCTCCGCTGCCGGTCTTGACGAGACCCTCTCCCTTTTTGATGCTTCCGGGGGGGACATAGGCGATAAACCCTGAGTGAGGATTGCGAACCGTGACCTGCATCGGGTCCTCGGGAATCTGGATGATGCGCCGGCCGATCGGTTCCGTTCCACCCTCCGGCATGATCCGTCGATGGCGCGCGTCGGCGCTGACGTATGTCTTCGGTGGTGTGGCGCTCTCGATGACCTTCACGAACGGGTTCGGTTTGATCGCGGCGAAGTACTCGGCTGCCTCCCGCAGGTCCTCGTTTGACACGGCGCGCGCGATGGGGCCCATTCGCGCCTCCTCTTTCCGTGCGCCACTCTTGAAATAATTCATCTGCCGGATGATGTATTCGGCCGGCATCCCCGCGATGTCGGCTGACTCCGGATGCCCCTGACCCGACATCAGGTGGCACGAACCGCACGCATTCGGCATCGGACCCTTCACACTGCGCGGCGGCGCCGGGTGCTCGTCTGGAAACCAGTCAGGCGGATTTGCATTTCCGGCGATCGCCGACGCCTCGAGTTCCTTGCTGCTGCCAGCAACACGGACAACGTTTGGGACCTTCGGCTCGGGAGGCTGCACCTTGTCCGGGATGTTGTAGGCCCATTCAGGGAGCCCGTTCGGGATCGCGGTGGGCGTCGGGTTCTGCGCGGCAACGGCCGACGTCAAGAGTACGAGCGGAAGCAGGGATTTGAGCAGCGTGCGCATCG
>Ga0207674_10008877_pt1 | contig 11563 bp, 13 predicted proteins | sample KBSCornC72_FD_184303 | JGI IMG/M metagenome (GOLD analysis project Ga0207674, IMG submission 184303) | Corn rhizosphere microbial communities from Kellogg Biological Station, Michigan, USA - KBS Corn C7-2 (SPAdes) (version 2) | ecosystem: Host-associated > Plants > Roots > Rhizosphere > Soil ... | reverse complement strand
CGCCGGCCCTCGTCCCTGCTCGCTCTCGCTCGGCGGCTACGCGCCTCGCTCGGGCCGCAGGCGCTGCTGATTCCACGACCACTCCCATCGCATCAACTTCGCAGCACGACCGACTATCCAACTACCAACACCATCGCCGCCGTCACGAACAGGTTCAGGACCGCGACCGGCAGCAGCCACTTCCAGCCGAACTCCATCAGCTGGTCGTAGCGGTATCGCGGCAGGGTCCACCGCATCCACACGTAGAAGAACAGCAGCAGGAACACCTTGAGCAGGAACCACAGCCAGCCGAGCCAGGACGGCAGGAACGGCCCCAGCCAGCCGCCGAGATACAAGCTCGTCGCGACCGCGGACACGGTCACCATGTTCACGTATTCCGCGAGGAAGAACATCGCGAAACTCATGGAGCTGTACTCGGTGTGGTAGCCGGCCACCAGCTCCTGCTCCGCCTCCGGGAAATCGAACGGCGCGCGGTTCGTTTCCGCGACGCCGGCGGTCATGTAAATGAGGAACCCGAGGAACTGCGGAATGATGTACCACCGCGGGATCACGTGGAACCAGTAGCCGGACTGGTTCATGACGATCTCGCGCAGCGAGAGCGACCCGGCCATCATGATCACGGCGGCCATCGCGAGGCCGTATGAAAGTTCGTAGCTGATCATCTGCGCCGCCGAGCGCAGACCGCCGAGCAGCGAGTATTTGCTGTTCGAGCTCCAGCCCGCGAGCACGATGCCGTAGATGCCCATCGACGTAATCGCAAAAATGACAAGCACGGCGACGTTGACGTCGGTGATCTCCAGCGGGATCGGACGATCGAGCAGCCCGAACAGCGTCGTCTCGGTGCCGAACGGGATGACCGAGAAGGCCGCGAACGCGGCGGTGGTCGAGATGATCGGCGCGAGGGCGAAGAGCACCGTGTCCGCCGCCTTCGGCTTCAGCTGCTCCTTGAACAGCAGCTTGATGACATCGGCGAACGGCTGGAGCACGCCTTCGAACCCGACGCGGTTCGGCCCTTCGCGGTCCTGGATGTAGGCGCACACCTTCCGCTCCAGCCACACCATGAACGCCGCCGACAACACCAGCATGTTGAAGACGACGAAGATGAGGCCGAGCTGCGCGATGACCGCGGGCGGCGGCAGGTACCGCGTCATCAGTGCGCCCCCACCGGTGCGCGCGACGCGCGCCAGTCGGCAGGCAGCGTGCACCGCCCTTCGCGGATGTGCGCCTCGAACTCCGCGCGAAAGTGCTTGACGGTCGTCAGCGCCGGGGTCGCGGCGGCGTCGCCGAACGCGCACAGCGTCTTGCCGGCAATGTTGCCGCCCACGCTGACCAGTAAATCGATGTCGCGCATCTCCCCTTCACCGTTCTCGATGCGCGTCAGGATCTTGTGGAGCCAGTCGCCCCCCTCGCGGCAGGGGGTGCATTTGCCGCACGACTCGTGCTTGTAGAAGTAGAGGAGGTTGCGCGCGACCCACACCATGCAGGTGGTCTCGTCCATGACGATGATGCCGGCGGAGCCGAGCATCGAGCCCGCCTTCTGCACATCATCGAAGCTGGCGGCGACGTCCAGCTGGTCCGGCAACAGGATGGGGACGGAGGATCCGCCGGGAATGACCGCCTTCAGCTGATGCCCGTCGCGAATGCCGCCCGCATAGTCGTAGATCAACTCGCGCAGCGTCGTCCTCATCGTCGCTTCGTAGGTGCCGGGCTTCTTGACGTGGCCGCTGACGCAGAACAGCTTCGGCCCGCCGTTCTTCTCGGGACCCAGGTCGACGAACCACTGCGCGCCGTTCAACACGATCGGGGGCAGGTTGCAGAGCGTCTCGACGTTGTTGACCGCGGTGGGCTTGTTGTAAAGGCCGGCGACCGCGGGAAACGGCGGCTTGATGCGCGGCTGCGCGCGCTTGCCTTCGAGCGATTCGATGAGCGCGGTCTCTTCACCGGCTTCATAGGCGCCGGCGCCGCGATGGATCACGATGTCGCAGTCCCACCCGCTGCCGAGGATGTTCTTGCCGGCGTATCCCTGGGCGTAGGCCTTCGCGAGCTCCGCCTCCATCACCTTCTGCACGTGGTAGAACTCGCCGCGGATGTAGATGTACGCGACCTTCGCGCCAATCGCCCAGCAGCCGATCAGGCAGCCTTCGAACAACAGGTGTGGATTGCGCTCCATCAGCACGTGGTCCTTGAACGTGCCCGGCTCGCTCTCGTCGGCATTGCACGCGATGTAGCGCGGCTCGGTCTTCTTGTCGACGAACTGCCACTTGAGGCCGGTGGGGAATCCCGCGCCGCCGCGCCCGCGCAGGCCGGACGCCTTCACCATCTCGATGACGTCGTTCGGCTGCATGCCGAGCGCTTTCTTCAGCCCGTCGTAGCCCTGGTGCTTCAGGAAGAAATCGAGCGTGAAGCTGTTCGGCTCGCGGACGTATTTGGTCAGAACCGGTTCGTAGGTCATCGCTTCTCGATGCACAGGTGACAGCCGGACAGCGCGTCGGCGCCGCGCGCCTTGATGTCGTCGACCAGCCTGGCGCAGCTTTCCGGCGTCGCCTTCTCGTGCCAATGTTCGTTGTTCACCATCACGATCGGCGCGCGATCGCACGCGCCGAGGCACTCGAACTCGAGCAGCGTGAACATCCCCGAGGGATCCGTCTGGCCGACCCTGAGCCCGAGCTTCTCCGAGAGCGCCTCGGTCACGCGTTCCGCGCCGGCCAGCGCGCACGACAGCGTACGGCACACCTGCAGCACGTACTTGCCCACCCGCTCGCGGAAGAACATCACGTAATAGGTCGCGACGTCTTCCACTTCGGCCGGAGTCAGGTTCAGGATCGGCGCAATATGCCGCATCGCATTCGCGGTGAGGTATCCCTCCTGCTCCTGCGCAAGATAGAGCGCCGCGAGCACCGCGGAGCGCTTCTGGTCGGGTGGATACTTCGTCAGGATCTCGTCCAGCGTCGCCCGCCGCTCCGGCGTAAAGGTGAACGGCCCTGCTTCGTCGAGCGTCGCACGTTCGGACTTATGAAAGTGCGCCTCGTCGTAGACCATCAACGGATGGAAACTCATCGATCCACGTCTCCCATGACGACGTCGGTCGAGCCGATGACGGCGATGACGTCCGCGATCATTCCACCGACGATCGCGTTGGGCAGCGCCTGACAGGCATAGAAGGAGGGCGCCCGCAACTTGATCCGGTAGGGACGATTCGTGCCGTCCGAGACGATCGAGAACCCGTGCTCGCCGCGCGGTCCTTCGATCGGCACGTACGCCTCACCGGCCGGTACCGTGAAGCCCTGCGAGTAAATCAGGAAGTGCTGAATCAACCCTTCCATCTCGGTGTAGACCTTGTCCTTCGGCGGCGGCACAATCCGGTAGTCCTGGATGTCGTACACGCCGGTCGGGCTGATGCGGGCCAGCGCCTGCTGCGCAATCCGCGTGCTCTGACGCATCTCCTCCATGCGCACGAGATAGCGATCGTACACGTCGCCTGCCGTGCCGATCGGCACTTCGAAGTCGTAGGTTTCGTAGCCGAGATACGGAAACGCCTTCCGCACGTCGTAGGGCACGCCGGCCGCGCGCGCCATCGGACCCACCAGGCCGTACCCGACCGCAGCCTCTTTCGAGATGACGCCGACCCCGCGCGTGCGTTTCAGCCAGATCTGGTTCTTGGTCAGCAAATCTTCGTACTCGTTCAGCTTGTCGGGGAATGCGTCGAGGAATTTCTTGACTGTCTCATGGAACCCGAACGGCAGGTCTTCGCGCAGACCGCCGATGCGGATGTAGCTCGGGAACATCCGGAAGCCGGCGAGCATCTCGTTGACGTTCAGGAGCTGCTCGCGTTCACGGAAGCAGTACATCATCACCGAGACCGCGCCGATCTCCAGCCCGTGGGTGCCGAGCCACACGAGGTGACTCATGAGACGCTGCAGTTCGGCGATGAGAACCCGGATGTCCTTCACCCGCTGCGGCATTTCGACGCCGAGCAGCTTTTCGACGGCGAGCGCGAACGCCAGGCTGTTCGACTGTGCGCCGAGGTAGTCCGTCCGCTCGACCAGGGGGATCACCTGCTGCCACTTCTTCTGCTCGGACGTCTTCTCGATGCCGGTGTGGAGATACCCGATCGTGGTGTCGGCGCCGACGACGGTCTCGCCGGACAGCTGCAGCACGAGGCGCAGCACGCCGTGCGTGCTGGGGTGCTGCGGCCCCATGTTGACCGTCATGATCTCGCTGCGGAGCTCAGGGGCCGTGTTCACAGACTCCTCTCGATCAACTCACAGATCGCGTGTATCACCGTCCGATGGACCTCCTGCACCCGCGGCGTCGACGCCGCCGCGACGTTGATGTGAACGGCGGCCACCATCCCGATCGCGCCGCCGTCCTGGCCGGTCAGCGCAATCGTGCGCAGGCCCAGTCGGTTCGCCGCCTCGAGCGCCTGCAGCACGTTCGGCGAACTGCCGCTCGTTGAAATCCCGAGCGCCACGTCCCCGGCGCGCCCAAGCGCCTCGATCTGGCGCACGAACACGCGCTCGTACCCGTAATCGTTGCAGACGCTCGTGACGATCGTCGAATCCGCGGTCAAGGCGATCGCCGCCAGGGCCGCGCGTTCGCGCACGAAGCGGCCGACCAGCTCCGTCGCCATGTGCTGCGCATCCGCGGCGCTGCCGCCGTTTCCGAACGTCAACAGCTTGCCGCCCGCGCCGAGCGCAGTGCGAATGGCCGCCGCCGCTTCGATAATCCGCGGCACCACCGCGTCGCGTGCTCGCTGGTGGACGGCGACCGTCTCGCCGAAAATCGCCTGCACCACCGCGGCCTCGCCGGCGCCAGCCGCCTGTGCCATCAATCCTTCCGTGCGCGTTCCCGTGTCGCCTCCAGGTTCGCGACGAACTGTTCCTGCGACACCTGCAGCGGCTCGTACGTCTTCACCCGCTCCTTGATCTGCACGGGGTAGTCTTTCCGCAGCGGATAGCCTTCCCAGTCGTCCGGCATGAGGATCCGGCGAAGATCGGGATGCGCGCTGAAATTAATCCCGAAAAGGTCGTACGCTTCGCGCTCGGACCAGTTCGCGGCGGGCCAGACGCTGGACACGGACGGCACCTCGGCGTCAGCCGGGACGCGCACCTTCACCCGCAGGCGTTTCGGGGTGTCGCCGAATCCGGCGACCCCGAGGCTCGCGAGGAGATAGACGATCTCGAACCGCGGCTGACGGGGGTGGTAATCCACGGGCACCAGATCCACGAGGAACGCAAAGCGGAGTTCCGGCAGGTCGCGCAGGGCCCGGCAGGTCTCGACGAGCTCGTCGAGCGCCACATAAATTGTCGGCATCCCGTCGCCCGCCTGGACGCTCTCCAGCTGCGCAGCCGGCAGCGTACGCAACAGCACCTCGATGACGGCCGTCGATTCCATTACGCGAACGCCTTGGAGCGATCGATTTTCTTCTGCAGCTGGACAATCCCGTAGATGAGGGACTCGGGACGCGGCGGGCAGCCGGGGACGAACACATCGACCGGGACGACCTGATCGACTCCCTGGACGATGGCGTAGTTGTCGAAGACGCCGCCAACCGAGGCGCAGGCGCCCATCGAGATGACGTACTTCGGCTCGGGCATCTGGTCGTAGATGCGCCGCAGCACCGGCGCCATCTTCCGCGAGAGGCGGCCGGCGACGATCATCAGATCCGACTGGCGCGGCGAGCCGCGGAACACCTCGGCGCCGAACCGCGCGATGTCGTACCGCGAGGCGCTCATCGCCATCATCTCGATCGCGCAACAGGCCAACCCGAAGGTCACGGGCCAGATGGAGGATCGCCGCGCCCAGTTGACCATCTTGTCAACCGTCGTCAGCAGAACGGGTACGTCTTCTTCTTGCTCAGGCATTCCTAATCCCTAATCCCTAATCCCTAATCACGAATCCCTAATCGCCAATCCGCGAATCCGTCATCAAAGAATCGTCGAATCCTTCAATCCCGCATCCCGGATCCCACATCCCGCCTCCCGGATCGCGTCAGCGCTCATGCCCCCAATCGAAAATCCCCTTGCGCCACACATAGATGTAGCCGGCAAGCAGAATCAGGAAAAACGTCACCAGCTGGATGTACCCGGTCCAGCGCAGCTCACGCAGGGCCATCGCGAAGGGATACAGGAACGCGATTTCGATGTCGAAGAGCAGGAAGATCATCGCCACCAGGTAGAACTTGACCGGGTGGCGTTCGCGCGCGTCGCCGACGGGCGGCATGCCGCATTCGTAGGGGGCGAGCTTCTCAGGGGTCGGCTTTCGCGGCGCCAGCAGATGCGCGCCAACGATGTTGAGGGCGCCGAACCCGGCGCCGAGAAACAGCATGAGCAGGATTGGTAGCCAGCCGTGCATGCGCTCGTCAGGGGCGCCGCGCTTGTGAATGTTTTCTCAAGGCCGCCCGAAAAAAAGCGCGTCCAGACGGTTTGCGGCCGCTGACGCGTGGGCGCGGCGCCTCGCGCACCGCACATCTCAGGAATGCTATCACAGGGAATCACACTATCGGGGCGCGGGATCCGGGATGCGGGATCCGATCTCTGGCGGCTGGCGGCTGGAAGCTGGTAGCTGGAAGCTGGAAGCTGGTAGCTGGAAGCTGGTAACTTCGACAGATGCGTCTCGCGTGGTTCAGCCCGATGCCGCCGGTCAGGACCGGGATCGCCGCCGTCAGCGCCGAGCTGGTGGAACCGCTGCGCAACGAACACGACATAGACGTCTACACGGACGACAGCCGACGAGCGCCCGACCGCGCCGAACGTGGGGCCCACGAGTTCGTGTGGCAGCATCGGCAAAGGCCGTACGACCTAATCGTCTACCAAATCGGCAACTCGTCACATCACGACTACATCTGGCCGTATCTCTTCCGTTATCCCGGTCTGACGGTCCTCCACGACGCGCATCTGCACCACGCGCGAGCGGCAGCGCTCCTGAGAACGAGACGTGCGCACGACTACCGCGTCGAGTTTGCCGCCAACCACCCGGACGCGGACCCGAGTCTGGCTGAGCTCGCCGTCGAGGGGTTCGACAATCACCTTTATTACTCGTGGCCGATGACGCGGCTGATCATCGACGCGTCCAGGCTGACCGCCGTGCACATGCCGGTGTTGGCGGCGGCGCTCCGGACGCAGCACCCGTCAGCGCGCATCGAGGCGATCCGCCTCGCGCACGGCGAGCCGATTGCCCCCGAGCGTGCGCGCGCAGCGCGTTCCCGGATCCGCAACGCGCACGGCATCAACGCCGATGCGATCGTCTTTGGCGTCTTCGGCGGCCTGACGCCGGAAAAGCGGATCCCGCAGATTCTCGATGCGCTCGCCGCGGTTATCCCCTACGCACCGTCCGCCCATCTGCTCCTCGCGGGGGCAGCTGCGCAGCACTTCGATGCGTCCGACGCGGTGCGAGCTCGAGGCCTCGGGGCACGCGTCACCACGACGGGTTATCTGCCGGACGATCGGGAGCTGCTCGACCACATGGCCGCCTGCGACGTATCGATCAACCTGCGCTGGCCCACCGCGCGCGAGATGTCGGGCCCGTGGCTGCGCGCATTGGCCGCCGGCCTCCCGACGATCACCACGGATCTGGCCCACCTGGCGGACGTGCCGTCTCTGGACCCGAGGACGTGGGCGGTACGTCCGGGATCCGAGATCCGGGATCCGGGATCCGTCGCGGAGGACATGGAGATACGGAGAAGATCGGATCCCGCATCCCGCATCCCGCATCCCGCCACGATCGCCGTCGATATCCTCGACGAAGATCATTCGCTTCGCCTCGCGATGCGGCGGCTCGCGACGGATGCGCAGCTGCGATCGTCGCTCGGCGCCAGCGCGCGATCGTACTGGGATCGCGAGCACTCCCTACCTCGCATGCTCGAAGACTATCGCCGCGTGATCTCCGAGGCCGCCGCGGCATCCGCACCGAAGCCATCGCTGCCGGCACATCTGATCAACGGCGGCAATGCCACGCTGCGGCGGTTGCTCGCGCCATTCGGCATCGAAAGCGATAATGTCTTCCTGGGGTAAAATCAGTTTGACGATACGTTTGAACGGCGAGCCGTACGAGATCGCCGGCCCTGTCACGATCAGCGCCCTGCTCGCCCAGCTGAACATCGACCCTCGCATCGTCGCGGTCGAGCACAACATCAACGTCATCAAGCGTCAGCAGTACGACGAGACGGTAGTGAACGACGGCGATGAAGTGGAGATCGTGCGGTTCGTGGGTGGTGGATAGGGAGCACAAGCTCAGGGGACGACAGCAATGCATTCCGACCCGTTGGTGATTGCCGGCCGCACGTTCAATTCGCGGCTTGTCGTGGGCACCGGCAAGTACCCTTCCCACACCGTGATGGCCGACGCGCACCGGGCGTCGGGGACTGAAATGGTCACCGTCGCAGTTCGCCGCGTCAACCTGACCGACCGGAGCAAGGAATCGCTGATCGACTACATCGATCGCGAGAAGATTTTCATCCTGCCCAACACCGCGGGTTGCTACACGGCTGAAGATGCCATCCGCACGGCGCGGCTCGGGCGGGAAGTCGGGCTCTCCCACTGGGTGAAGCTGGAAGTGATTGGCGACGAGAAGACGCTCTTTCCCGACAACGTCGCGCTGCTCGAGGCGACGCGCGTGCTGGTGGGCGAGGGGTTCGTCGTGCTGCCCTACACGAATGACGACCCGGTGATTTGCCGCAAGCTGGAAGAAGCGGGGGCCGCGGCCGTCATGCCGCTCGGCGCGCCGATTGGATCGGGACTCGGAATTCAGAACCCCAACAACATCCGCATCATCAAGGAACAATCGCGGGTGCCGGTGATCGTGGACGCAGGCGTCGGCACCGCTTCGGACGCCGCCATCGCGATGGAGCTTGGCGCCGACGGCGTCCTGATGAACACGGCGATCGCGCTGGCCAACGATCCGGTGGCGATGGCGACGGCGATGAAGCTGGCGATCGAAGGGGGACGTCTCGCCTATCGCGCGGGCCGGATTCCGAAGCGCGAGTTCGCCTCCGCGAGCAGCCCTGGTGAAGGCCGCATCGCCCCGGTGGCGGCCGCCGCCGGAGGGCGCGCCGGCGCCTGATGGCGGACCACGAGCCGCTCGAGGACACGCTCCGCCGGCTCAAGGAAGAGCGAGCGCGTGCCGATGCACGCTACAACGAGGCGCTGACGGCGCTCGACCGGACGCTGCGTCCCCCGGTCGCGATTCCGCAACCGGTTCCCGGCCTCGACGACCATCAGCTCGCACCGTTGAATCAGACCTGGAACACCGTTCCCGCTGAACCGGCCCGCGGCGCGGGCCTGCGCGGGCGGCTCACCGGCCTGATCTGGGCGGTGGTCGCGCCCTACCTGCAGCGACAGCTGACCTTCAATTCACAGCTCGTCGATCACTTGAATCGCACCGCGAACGCCCAGCGCCAGGCCCAGCAAACGGCGGAAGCGTCGGTTGCCGCGATCCGGGATCACGTGGCGGCGATCGCGGAATTCCAGACGCGGCTGATGCTGTACCTGCAGGAGATGACTGCATACGTGGATACGAAGGATCGCGACAGCGCCGGGGGGGCGCTGGTGCTGAACGCGTCGCTGAGCGGGCTCGCCGAGAATCTGGCCAAGCACGCAGAGTCGATGGCCGCACGCGAGCATCGTTACGAGAGCCGCGCCGCCGCCCTCGCCGTATCCCACGACGACCTGCGCGCGATGATCGGCGTCGCGCAGCAGGCGGTTGTCGCACTGAAGCGTGAGGTGGAGCGGCTGAGCACCGGTGCCGAGAACGATCGCGTCCCGCACCACGCATCCCCGATCCCGGAAGCGTCAGACGCCTTCGGCCCGTCGCTCGACGCATATAAATACCTCGGCTTCGAGGATCAATTCCGCGGCTCGCGCGACGCGATTCGCGCGCGCTTCGAGTCTTACCTGCCGCTGTTCGAGGGAGGATCGGACGTCCTGGACGTCGGCTGCGGACGCGGTGAGTTCCTCGATCTGCTGAAGGCGCGGGGCGTCAGCGCACGCGGCATCGACCTGAACCACGAGATGGCGGAGGTCTGCCGCGCGCGCGGCCTCGACGTGACCGAGGCGGACGCCGTTGGGTATCTATCGCGCCTCGCCGACGCATCGCTGGGCGGCATCTTCTCGGCGCAAGTGGTCGAACACCTTCAGCCCGGATATCTGCTGCGCTTCCTCGAGCTCGCCTTCGTGAAGCTGCGCCCCGGCGGTCGCCTCGTCCTCGAAACGCTGAACCCTGCGTGCTGGGTCGCTTTTTTCGACAGCTACATTCGCGACATCACGCACGTGTGGCCGCTTCATCCGGAGACGCTCAAATACCTCGTCGTCGCGAGCGGATTCACCAAGGCGACGATCGAGTTCCGCTCCCCGGTTCCACAGCAGGACCGGCTGCAGACGATTGGCGTGCCCGGAGGAGCGGACACCACCTTCGCGGATCTGGCGGAAGCGTTCAATGCGAATGTCGAGAAGCTGAATTCGCGCATCTTCACATATCTGGATTACGCCGTCATCGGGGACAAGACGGCTTGAAGGGTTTGCTGGTCGGGTATTTCGTGGTTCTCGGCGTCGCGTGGGTTGCCGCCGCGCCGCGCGCCCAGCCAGCAGCCGCAGCGCAACCAGCGAAGAAGACCGCGCGGCCCGTGCCATTCGCTCCAGGCGAGACGTTGACCTACGACGTGTCGTGGTCGTCGTACGTCACCGCCGGCAGCGCCACGCTGAGCGTGATCGAGAAGAAGCCATCCTACGGCTCCGAGGCGTATTACATCGCCGCCGAGGGCCGCCCGACGCCGCTGCTGTCGAAACTCTACGACCTTTATTACAAGGTGGACACGCTGCTCGACGTGTCCACGCTGCTGCCGCAGCGCGCATCGACTTACAGCCGGGAAGGCAGGCGTCAGCGGATGAAGGTGACGATGTTCGACCAGGCGGCGAAAAAGGCACACTACGAAGTGCAGGCGGGGACGGTGGTGCAGAAGGACTTGGCGATTCCGGCGAACACGCAGGACGCGCTCTCGTCCATCTACGTGCTTCGCGCGAGCGCGCTCAAGCAGGGGAACACGTTCGTGATGCCGGTCTCCGACAGCGGCGAGACATACACGGTGCAGATGGAGGTCGGCGCGGTCGAACCCGTGAGCACGGGAATCGGTCAGATACGCGCCTGGAAAATCACGCCCGTGCTGCCCTCGGCCGATGCGGGGGGTGCGCGGCGCCTGACGCTGTGGGTATCGGACGATCCGCGCCGCCTGCCGGTGCGCCTGCAGGCGCAGCTGGCGGTGGGATCGTTTGATTTGACGCTGCGCGCCGCCACGCGGTGAGCGGGCTTACGAAACGGCGACGAGCGGTTCCAGCTGCAGATGCAGGCGCGACAGCGCTACGCCGTGCTGCGCACAGACGGACTCGATGTCGCGAAGCTGGCCTGCTCGAATCGATCGGGTACTGATCACGATGCGATCGACCGATCCATCCTCAATGAGCGACAGCAGCGTCCGGTAATCCCCGAGGACCGTGTAACCCTGGATCCGCATCCCGCGCTTCGTGGGATCGTCGTCGATGAACCCGAGCATCCGGAACTGACCGGAGTTCAT
>Ga0207674_10008876_pt1 | contig 11564 bp, 8 predicted proteins | sample KBSCornC72_FD_184303 | JGI IMG/M metagenome (GOLD analysis project Ga0207674, IMG submission 184303) | Corn rhizosphere microbial communities from Kellogg Biological Station, Michigan, USA - KBS Corn C7-2 (SPAdes) (version 2) | ecosystem: Host-associated > Plants > Roots > Rhizosphere > Soil ... | reverse complement strand
CGGCGCGGTCGCCTTGCTCAGCCGCGGCGCCGAGCGCGTCCGCGGCTACCAGGCCCGAGCGAGCTCCCAGGACGAGGCGGGTTCCGACCACGAGGGCTCCCGGGGCGGGGCGGGCTCTCAGCGGGCGGAGGGGCGGCTGGCCAGCCCGTTCGGTATGAATGTTGCTTTGTTCCTGGCGGTAGCCGACGACCTGGCCGCACGTATTGAACGGGACGGCCTGGACGGGATTCCGCCCGCCGACCTGTCACCCGGCCTGCTGGCTGGCGCCTGAGCTCGGGTTGGCTGGGTTGATTGGGGCCGGACGGGGCGCGAGCGGCGGGCGGCCGGGTTAGTCGCAGTTCATGGTGGAGACGGCGGTGGTGGAATGCTCGCCGGCCTGGGCGTCGGCGTGGACCTGGGCGGCGGTGAGGGCGAAGCCGGTGTCGTCGACACCGACCGCGGCGGCGAAGACCACGCCGTAGACGGTGCCGTCGGACGCCAGCAGCGGCCCGCCGGAGTTACCCGACTCCACGGTGGCCCGGATCTCGTAGATCTGCCGGGTGACCGTGGCGGTCTGGTAGATGTTCGGGCCCTGGGCGTTCTGGATGCCGCCGATCCTGGCGGGCACGGCGTGCAAGCGTGTCGCGTCGAGCGGGTAGCCCGCGACCACGGCGTTGTCGCCGGGGTTGGCCTGGCCGGCGAAGTGGAGCGGCCTCAGGTTGAGCCCGGGCACGTACAGCACGGCCACGTCCACTTGCGGGTCGTAGAACACCACGGTGGCGTCCAGCCGCTGGCCGGTCGTGGTCGTGACGGTCTGCTGCTGCGTCACCCCGGCCACGACGTGCGCGTTGGTCATGACGTGGTTCGGCGAGATGACGAAGCCCGAGCCCTCGATGGCACGCCCGCAGCTCGGCGCGATCCCCTGGATCCGGACCACGCGGTTCTTGGCGGCACGGAAGCCCGCGCTGTTCAGTACGTTCTGGTCGGGGGCCGGGATGGCCAGGATGCGCTCGGCGCCGATGCCGCTGAACACCTGGGCGTAGGTGCTGTTCTCGGCCAGCAGCCGGCGGAAATCGCTGAACATCGTCTTGGCGGGCGTCGGCATGAACTTGTCCAGCGTCTGCAGCGCCAGGGAGTTGTTCACCTGCTGGTCGACCACGGGGAACGGGGACCCGTTCAGCACCGAGCCGACCACCCACGCGATCAGCAGCACCGAGACCATGCTGACCACGGAGCCGCCGACCGAGTCCACGGCGGTCGCGGAGCGCCACGTCACCGTGGACCGCATGGCGGCACCGATCGAGGAGGCGATGAACTGCCCGATCACGGCGAAGCTCACCAGCAGGACGACCGCTATGATGTCCTGCTGGGTCTGGCCGCCGACCAGGGCGCGGGAGATGGCCGGGCCGAACTCGGCGCCGAGCAGGGCACCGCCGACGAAGCCGAGGAAGCTGAGCACACCGACGATGAAGCCCTGCCGGTACCCGGACACGGCGAACGCGGCCACGATCACGATCAGGATGAGGTCGAGTACGTCACCGTGCACGAGCTAACGGTATAGCGTTTTCGCCGCTGTCAAGCCCTGGGGCGGATATCACATGTCGGCGACAACGCCGGCATCCCACGGCTTCTCCCAGCCGCCCAGCGCGAGCAGCCGGTCCACGAGCGCGGCGGTGAAACCCCAGATAAGCATGCCGCGTACCCGGAACGCGGGACTGCTCCGCCCGTTCGGCAGCCGGAGCATCAGGCGGGTGACGGGATCGGCCAGTTCGGCCACGCTGACGCGTTCGACCGCGGCCACCTCGCCCGCGTCGACCGGGCCCACCGCGGACGGCTCGCGCCACCAGCCCAGTACCGGGACGACGCGGAACCCGGTCCGCTCGATGAAGACCTCCGGGAGGGTTCCCACCACGTCGACGCCGCCGGGATCCAGGCCGACCTCTTCGGTCGCTTCGCGCAGCGCGGCTCCGACCGGGCCGCCGTCACCGTCGTCGATGGCGCCGCCGGGAAAGGCCGGCTGGCCCGCGTGCAGCCGGAGGCCGTCGCTGCGCTGGATGAACAGCAAGTCGGGCCCGTTCGGTCCGTCGCCGAACAGGACCAGCACGGCGGACGGCCTGCCGCCGGTGGCAGGCGGCGCGAGCGGTGCCGGGACCTCCATCGTCCCGGCCGCGCGAGCCAGCCGGAGCAGCCAGGACGGGGCCGACTGGGACGGGGCCGGCTCGGGCGGGGCCGGCTCGCGGCCCGGGGTCACGAGAACGGGCCGGGCTTGACGAGCTTCGCGGCCACCTTCGGGTCGGTGGGCCCCTCGCCGTAAGAGGGGCACAGGCGGGCCAGCCCGCAGGCGCCGCAGGCGGGGCGGCGCGAGTGGCAGACCCGCCGGCCGTGCCAGATCATCCGCTGGGACAGGTCGGTCCAGTCCTTGCGCGGGATGAGCGTGGCCACCTGCTCCTCGACCTTCACCGGGTCGAGTTCCGTGGTCCAGCCGAACCTGCGGGCCAGCCGGCCGAAGTGCGTGTCCACGGTGATGCCGGGGATGCCGAAGGCGTTGCCGAGCACCACGTTCGCCGTCTTGCGGCCCACGCCGGGCAGGGTAACCAGGTCCTTCAGCCGCCCCGGGACCTCCCCGCCGAACCGCTCGCAGAGCGCCTGCCCCAGGCCCATCAGGCTGGTGGTTTTGGCGTGGTAGAAGCCGGTCGACTGGATGATCTTCTCGAGCTCCTCGCGGTCGGCGCCCGCGTAGTCCGCGGCCGTGGGATAGCGGCCGAAAAGCGTCGGGGTCACCAGGTTGACCCGCTTGTCCGTGGTCTGCGCGGACAGGATCGTCGCGACGAGCAGCTCGAGCGGCGTCGTGAAGTTCAGCTCGGTGTACACGTCGGGATAGAGCACGGCCAGTTCCCGGGCGATCCGGCGGGCGCGCCTGACCAGCGCGGTATGCGAAGGGGGCTCGGCGGTCACCGTTCCAGCTTAGGGCCGCTACGATCCCGACGGATCCGGGACCGTGGTGTGTACGGCGCATCTGTCCGGGTCGTAACCGCTGGGAGCGAGCCGGGCGGCCAGCGGGGCGCTCAGCCGGTCGGCCGGGTCCACGTGGCGGCCGAGCACCACGACCGCGACGTGGCGGGCGCCCGCGCGCTTCAGGGCGGCGGCCGCGGACTGGGCGCTGGCGCCCGAAACCCAGGAGTCGTCGAGGAGCAGGACAGCTCCCGGCCCAGACCGTTCGGCTATAAAGCGGTCCGGGTTGGGGTCACGGCCCTGCTCCCCCGGCCTGATGGCCAGCCCCGTCCGCGGCAGCCGCAGGTACGGGCCGGCCATGGCGAGCAGCGGGTGCGGCCCCGGCCGGCCGCAGCCGGTCGGCACCACGGCCAGCCGGCCGGGAGCGGGCATGCCCGCGTGCCGCCACACGCAGCGGCCGTGGTCGTGCAGGAAGGTGAGCAGCAGGGTCAGCAGCGCGGTACGCGCCGCCGGGTCCGGCGAGCGCCAGGACTTGTAGCGCCACAGGCTGACGGCGAACGCCGTGCCCTTCACCGCGTAGGAGATGGGCACGACCGCGTCGGCGAGCAGGCCCGGGCCGAGCAGGTCGTGCTGGCCGCACTGGTAGCAACGCGCGTACCCCGGCCGGGCCGGGCCGCGGCAGACCGCGCAGATGCCCGGGCGGCCGGCCGGTTCGGGCGGGTAGATGGTGGTCCGGCGGCGCAGGGTGAACCAGGCGCCTGCGGCAGTCGTTGATCCGGGCATGGGGCGATGGTAAGGATGAGCACCGACAAGCGGCCCCGGCCTGGTCGCGAACGGTGACGACATGGGCCAAAACTTGCCCATCGGGCCGCCTGTCATCTCCTGATGCGGCAGAATGAGGCCAGCCAGGAAGGCGGCCGGGCATTGGCGCGGCGTATCCCCGCGGCCTGATGTGACCCTTGGCGAGGAGTCTGCGTGACCGACAGGAGGGACACCGCATTGCCTTCTGCAAGCCAGCCGGGGTCCCGCGCGGACCGGATGATGTGGGCCACCGTGGACCTCGTCCGCCGGCACTGGATGTTCTGGCTGCTGCTGGCGGGCGGGCTGGTGCTGCGGGGCATCGCCCAGATCGCCTACGAGCCCGCCCTGCTGTTCATCGACTCGAAGAAGTACATCTTCGGCACCGACTTCACGAACACGATCTGGGGCTCGTTCGACCCGCTCGGCTACTCGCTGGTGATCCTGCGCCCGATCCTGCTGGCCGGCCGCAGCCTGGCTTACGCGGCGCTGGCCCAGCACGTCCTGGGCATGGTCATGGCGGGCGCGCTGTACGCGCTGATGGTGCGGCGCGGCGTGTACCGGTGGCTGGCGGCACTGGCCGTGGCGCCGGTGCTGTTCGACGCCTACCAGCTGAACGCCGAGCAGACGATCATGCCGGACGTGCTGTTCGAGACGCTGCTGGTGGCCGGCGTCGTGCTGCTGCTGTGGCAGCGGCAGCCTGGGCTCTTCCTGGTCATCCTGGGCGGGCTGGCGCTCGGCGCGTCCGCCCCGGTGCGCCAGGTGGGCGAGGCGCTGATCGCGCCCGCGCTGATCTACGTGGTGTTCGCCGCGCAGGGCTGGCGGAGGCGGATCCTGCACGGGGCCGTCCTGACGGCCTGTTTCGCGCTGCCGATCGTGGGCTACATGAGCTACTCCGCGGTGATCATGCAGTACGGGTTCGAGCTGTCCAACATGGGCAACGCGTACCTGTACGGGCGGGCGGCGCACGCGGCCGACTGCGCCACGCTGAAGATCCCCGCCGTCGAGCGTCCGCTGTGCCCCAATGCCTCGGTTTCGGCCAGCCTGGGCGTGGACGGCCTGGTCAACTCGCCGGAGTCGCCGCGGGTGCTGTACGAGCCGGTCAACGTCTACCTGGGCATGGTGATCGACACCAACCCGTGGCAGAAGGACCTGGCCTACCACGTGCTCCGGCAGCAGCCGCTGCGGGTGGTCGGCGACATCGCGGGTGACTCGGTGAAGATCTTCGCGCTGACCAGGAACACCGAGCAGGGCGACACCCCGATCTCGCGCTGGCAGTTCCAGTTCGGCTACCCCTACTACCCGCCCGGCCTCACCAAGCACGGCTATAACAGCGCCAACAAGGTCTTCGACCGAGCGGGCGGCGGCGGGCACGCGCGGGTGCACTGGAAGGCCGACATCGCGCTGCGGTACTACCAGCTGCACGGCGGGTACACGCCGGGGCCGGTCTTCCTGTTCGGGCTGCTGGCCGGGATCGGCGGGATCTTCACCTTCCGGCGGCGCCGGGACTCCAGTCCGGCACTGGCCTGCCTGCTGATCACCGGGTGCGCGGTGGCCGTGCTGCTGGGCGCGGACCTGTACGAGTTCTCCTGGCGCTATCAGCTGCCGGCCCTGGTCACGCTGCCGGTAGCGGGGGCTTTCGGGGTGACCGCGCTGGTCGGATTCTTCCGCGCACGGGCACAGGCACAGGCACGGGCGCAGCGGAGCGGGGTTGCGGCTATGGCCGGCGGTGCCACCGAGGCCGCCGGTGCTGTTGAGGCCGTGGAGCCTGTTGGTGCGATGATTTCTGGTAAGCCGGCGGCCGGCGGGTCAGCGCATGGTGGGTCAACGGCTGGCGGGTTGGCGGCTAGCGACGCGGCGGCTGAGGTTGGTGACACGGCCGACGAGCTGGCGGTGGCCGGATCCGAACAGTCGGCGCCCTAGCCTCATGCGGGCTCAGGACGACGACGCGGACATCCGCATGCTCGCCTCGGGCGTGGTCTACGAGGACAACTGGATGCGGCTGCGCCGGGACCAGATCGAACGGCGCGACGGCTCCCGCGGCACCTACGCGTTCGTGCAGAAGCGCGACTTCGCGCTGGTCATCCCGGCCGAGGACGATGGCTTCCACCTGGTCGAGGAGTACCGCTACCCGATCGGGCGGCGCACCTGGTCGTTCCCGCAGGGCGGCTGGCCGCACGGGGAGACGGGCGAGCCCGAGGAGCTGGCCCGGCTCGAGCTCGCGCAGGAGACCGGGCTGCGCGCGCGGGAGTTCGTCCGGCTCGGGAGCCTGCATGTCGCGCACGGGATCACCGACCAGGCCGGCCATTACTTCCTGGCCACCGGGCTGGAACCGGGGACGCCGGAGCGCGAGTCCGAAGAGCAGGACATGCGCCAGGCCTGGATGCCCCGGGCCAGGTTCGAGGAGATGATCGGCGCGGGCCTGATCACCGACGACTCGACCGTCGCGGCGTACGCCCTGCTGCTGCTCCGCGAGCGGGCCCCTAGCCAGGGACATGGGTGGACTGATATCGGTTCGTAGTGGAGGGAGTGTCGTGATGAGCCGATATGAGCAAGAATTCCGGCGGAGCCTGGCCGACCCCGAGGGGTTCTGGGGTGACGCGGCCGCGGACATCGACTGGTACCAGGTGCCGACCGTGGTACTCGACCGATCGAAGCCGCCGTTCTACCGGTGGTTCGCGGACGGGGTGATGAACACCTGCTTCAACGCGGTGGACCGGCACGTGCGCGACGGCCGCGGGCAGCAGGCCGCGCTGATCTACGACAGCCCGGTAACCGGGACCCAGCGCACGTACACCTATGACGAGCTGCAGGACACGATCGCGCGGTTCGCCGGGGTGCTGCGCGGCCTGGGGGTCGACAAGGGCGACCGGGTGATCGTGTACCTGCCGATGATCCCGGAGGCGCTGATCGCCATGCTGGCGTGCGCCAGGATCGGGGCGGTGCACTCGGTGGTGTTCGGCGGGTTCGCGGCGCCCGAGCTCGCGACCAGGATCGACGACGCCGCGCCCAAGGTGATCCTCACGGCGTCGTGCGGGATCGAGGTCAGCCGGGTCATCGAGTACAAGCCGATCCTGGACCGCGCCATCGACCTGGCCAGCCACAAGCCGGAGCACTGCGTGATCCTGCAGCGGCCCCAGGCCACCGCGGCCCTGACCGAGGGCCGCGACCTGGACTGGGCCGACGCGGCGGCCAACGCCGAGCCCGCTGACTGCGTGCCGGTCGCCGCCACCGACCCGCTGTACATCCTGTACACCTCGGGCACCACGGCCCGGCCCAAGGGCGTGGTGCGGGACAACGGCGGGCACGCGGTCGCGCTGCGCTGGAGCATGCACGCCATCTACGACACCCACCCGGGCGAGGTGTTCTGGGCCGCCTCCGACGTGGGCTGGGTGGTCGGGCACTCCTACATCGTCTACGCGCCGCTGCTGGCCGGGTGCACCACGGTGCTGTACGAGGGCAAGCCGGTGGGTACCCCGGACGCGGGCGCGTTCTGGCGGGTGGTGGCCGAGCACAAGGTCAAGACGCTGTTCACCGCGCCGACCGCGTTCCGCGCGATCAAGAAGGAGGACCCGGCGGGCGAGCTCACCAAGCCGTACGACCTGGCCGGCTTCCAGTACCTGTTCCTGGCGGGCGAGCGGCTCGACCCGGAGACCTACCGGTGGGCGGGCGAGCTGCTCGGCATCCCGGTCATCGACCACTGGTGGCAGACCGAGACCGGCTGGTCCATCGTGGCCGACCCGATGGGCCTGGAGCCGATGCCGACCAAGCCGGGGTCGCCGACGATGCCGGTACCCGGCTACGACGTGCGCATCGTCAGCGCCGACGGCACCGAGGCCGGACCGGGCGAGACCGGCGACATCGTGGTGCGGCTGCCGCTGCCGCCGGGCTGCCTGCCCACGCTGTGGCACGACGACGAGCGGTTCGTCGCGTCGTACCTTTCGGCTCATCCCGGCAGCTACACCACGGGGGACGGCGGGTACCGGGACGCCGACGGGTACGTGTACGTGATGGGCCGGGTCGACGACGTGATCAACGTGGCCGGGCACCGGCTGTCCACCGGGCAGATGGAGGAGGTGCTGGCCAGCCATCCGGCGGTGGCGGAGTGCGCGGTGATCGGGGTGAGCGACGCCACCAAGGGCCAGGTGCCGCGCGGGTTCGTCGTGCTCAAGGCCGGGATCAGCACCGAATCCGCCACCGTATCGGCCGAACTCGTCCAGCTCGTCCGCGAGCGCATCGGGGCGGTCGCCGCGCTGCGCCGGGTCGACGTGGTGGCCGCCCTGCCCAAGACCAGGTCCGGCAAGATCTTGCGCAAGACCATGCGCGGGATCGCCGACGGGACGGACGAACCCGTCCCGTCGACGATCGAGGACCCGGCGGTGCTAGACGCGCTGCGCCCCGTGCTCGGCAGCTGAGCCCTCAGCGACTGGGGCTGGGTCGATTTGACTGCAGTTCCGGGGGTCAGGGCACCCGGAACTGCAGTCAAAGCCGGACGGTAGGGTGGCCGGCGTGTTCGACGGCATCGGCCTGACCCGCCCGCTGTGGCCGCACCAGGTCCGCGCGCTGGCCGCGCTGGACCGCGACGTGGCCCGCGGCGACCCGGCCACCTACCTGGTGGTGCCGCCCGGCGGCGGCAAGACGCTGATCGGGCTCGAGGCGGCGCGGCGGCTGGGCCGCCCCACCGTGGTGCTGTGCCCCAACACGGCGATCCAGGCCCAGTGGATGGCGCAGTGGCAGGCGTCGTTCGGCCCGGACGTGGTGCCCGCCACCGCCAGCCGGGAGCTGCCGACCCCGCTGACCGTGCTGACCTACCAGGCCCTGTGCACGCTGGGCGCGGCGGGCAACGGAGAAGAGGAGGCGGGCCGCCCGGCCCCGCGGCCCAGGCTGAGCACCGAGGGGGTGCTGTCCCTCTTGCACCCGAACGGGCGGGCTTTGATCGCCCGCCTGCAGGCCGGGGGTCCTTGGACGCTGGTGCTCGACGAGTGTCACCACCTTCTGGAGCTGTGGGGCCGACTGCTGCAGGCGGTGATCGAGCAGCTCGGCAAGCCCCGGATCGTCGGGCTGACCGCGACCCCGCCGCACCTGATGACCGCCGAGCAGGCGGTGCTGCACCGGGCGCTGTTCGGCGCGGTGGACCTCGAGGTGTCGGCGCCCGCGCTGGTGCGGGAGGGCCTGCTCGCGCCGTACCAGGAACTCGCATTCCTGACCCGGCCATCCCCGGCCGAGGCGGACTACATCGGTGGCTCGTCCCTCCGCTTCGCCGAACTCCGCGCCGGACTCCTCGCCCCCGGGTTCGCCAGCGTGCCGTTCCTGGGCTGGCTGCAAGCGCGGATCGTGGAGCGGCGTTCGTCTGAGGGCGCCCAGGTGTCCTGGGCGCGGTTCGAGAAGGACGAGCCCGCGCTGGCCGACGCGGCCGTCCGGCTGCACGTGGCCGGGCTGCTGGACCTGCCGGAAGGAGCCAGGGTCCGGGAGCAGCACCGGCACCCGCCGGCCGCCGCGGACTGGGTGGCGCTCATCGGCGACTACACCCAGCGGTGCCTGCTGGCCAGCGAGGACCCGCGGGACCAGCGCGCGCTCGGGGCCATCCGCCGGGCGCTGCCCGCGGTGGGATACCGGCTGACCCGGGCCGGGGTGCGGGCCGGCGAGTCCCCGGTCGACCGGGTGCTGGCCCGGTCGGAGAGCAAGGCCAGGGCCGCGATCGAGATCCTGGCCGCCGAATCCGCCGAGCTCGGGGCCCGGCTGCGCGCGCTGGTGTTGTGCGACTTCGAGGACGCCGGCGGGATGGTGTCTGCCGACCTGGCCGGCGTGCTGCGGTCCGGCAGCGGCGGGGCCCGGCTCGTACTGGAGACGCTGCTGGCCGACCCGCAAGCGGCCGCATTGGACCCGGTGCTGATGACGGGCCGGCACGTGGCGTGCGGCCCGGAGGGTGTGGATCGGCTGCTGAAGTGGCTGCGTGAGGCCGAGCCAGGGCTCGAACTGGGGGTGGCGCTCTCGGGTGACCTCGCGGAGATCACCGGCCCGGCGGGGTGGGAGCCACGCCGGTACGTTCCGCTCATCACGCGATTCCACGCCGAGGGCGGCACCCGGTGCCTGATCGGCACCCGGGCGCTGCTCGGCGAGGGCTGGGACGCCCCGGCCGTCAACGTCGTGATCGACCTGACCGCGGCCACCACCCCGACGTCGGTGGTGCAGGCGCGCGGCCGCGCGCTGCGGCTCGACGTGGGCTGGCCGGGCAAGGTGGCGGACAACTGGAGCGTGGTCTGCGTCACCGGCGACCACCCCAAGGGCGCCGCCGACTTCGACCGGTTCGCCCGCAAGCACGACCGCTACTTCGCGCTGGCCCAGACGGGGGACGTCGTCTCCGGGGTGGCCCACGTGGACCCGGGGCTGTCGCCCTACGCCCCGCCGTCGGAGGAGCAGTTCGACGCGCTGAACGCCACCATGCTGCGGCGGGCCGGCGAACGCGACGGCGCCCGGGAACGCTGGGCCATCGGCACCCCGTTCGCGGACGAGCCGGTGGCCACGGTCACCGTCGCCACCCGGCGCCCGCTCGGCCTGCCGGCCAGGGCGGCCGGCTCGCTGATCCGGCGCCGGCGCCGCGGCCGGACGGCCGCGACGGTGCTGGCGGCCGCGACCCTGATCGCGATCCTGGCCGCGGCCGCGGTGGCCGCAGCGCCGGCCGCGGTCGCAGCGGTGGCCGCGGCGAGCGCCGCGGTGGTGATCGCCGGCGCCGTGGCAGTGGGGCGGACCGCGGTCCGGGTGTCCGCGGCGCCGGGGAACGGAAGCCTGGACGACCTGGCCGCCGCGGTGGCCGACGGCCTGCACGCGGCCGGGCTGACCAGCCGGGGCGGCGACGCGGTGCGGGTCGAGGCGCAGCCCGACGGCGGCTACCGGGCCCGGCTGCAGGAGGTCCCGGCGGCGGAATCGGCCCTTTTCGCCGAGGCCTTGGACGAGGTGCTGGCCCCGCTCAGCCAGCCGCGGTACATAATCCCGCGGCTGATCCTGCCCCCGCCGGCCGGTCCGGCCGCGGCCGCCGGGCTGGCCGTCCGCCGCCTGGTCACCGGCCACGTCCCGGCCACGGTCGTCTACCACGCCGTGCCCACCGCGCTGAGCGGCCACAAAAAGCTGGCTCTTGTTTTCGAGCGCGCCTGGAACGCCCGCGTCGGCCCCGGTTCGGTGGTCTACGCCGGCTCGCCCGAGGGCACCGGCATCCTGGCCGCCCAGCGCGGCGACGACCCGTTCGCCCTCACCACCCAGATCCGCACCCTGTGGCGGTAAGCAGACCAGCCTGGTCGTGCGCGGTGATGATGCCGAGCAGGCGGCGGGTATCGGCGACCACGCCCGGAGCCCGGGTGACGGCGCGGGCCCGGGCGAAGGCTTCGGCTGCCTCGGCCGCGCGGGCCTGATCGCTGGTTACTACGGCCAGACAGCTCAGCGCCAGCGCCCGGGCCCCCAGCGCGGCCACGTTCCGGTCCGCCAGGGCCAGTAGTCCATCGGCGGCCGCGAGTGCTTCGGTGAGCGCCTGGACACTCTCGTCGAGACGGTCCAGCTCAAGCAGGGCGAGCCCATGGAACATGTGCATAGCCGGTTTCTCGGGTGGGAACGTCAGCTCCCGCTCCACCGTCGTCACGGCGAGCGCCGCCGCCGCATCTCCCAACGGGAGATGGGCCCAGGCAAGCCACGACCGGGCTTCCAACGCGGGCTCGACGGCGCCGATGGTGTCAGCGATACTCACCGCTTGCGCGAGCATCGCAGCGGCCTGGTTCGCATCGCCCGAAGCCAGCCAGGCTCGGCCAATATTGCCGAGCGCATTGGCCTCAACCTGGCGGTAACCG
>Ga0207674_10008875_pt1 | contig 11564 bp, 21 predicted proteins | sample KBSCornC72_FD_184303 | JGI IMG/M metagenome (GOLD analysis project Ga0207674, IMG submission 184303) | Corn rhizosphere microbial communities from Kellogg Biological Station, Michigan, USA - KBS Corn C7-2 (SPAdes) (version 2) | ecosystem: Host-associated > Plants > Roots > Rhizosphere > Soil ... | reverse complement strand
CCCCCCCATGCAGCAGGGCATAACGAAATATCGCGGCAGGGTATCCGAGTACCTAAGCACCCGGATACCCATGCCGCGTATCCGCGAAACAATGGTGAGATTTATACGGAAGGGGAAAGGGGTGATGCGGAAGACTTTGGAGTGAGAACGACCTCCGCCTCATAAACGCCACTCAGCGCATCTAGCATTGCTTTTGCAGTATCGGCTGGCAAAGACTGAGCCCATTCCTTCAACATATCAACCGACGATTGCGAACGGTTAGTACCAGTAACAAGTTCTCCCCAAATACTGCGACCGTCCACCAATCCAGGGAATCCCCAAACGGCTTTTGCAATGTTAGTGTAATCCTCTGAATCAAGCTTTGCCATAATGTCTACCTTAATTAGTGATGGATGAGCAATATTACGATCGCAATTGCCGGGAATACCGGGAATATTAGCCTTTGACGTATGCTGCCATGCTATCCATTCTTTCCACGGATTGGGTGCAGGCGGTGCAACACTTTGGTAATTAGCAAGCCAAAGAGGATAGGTATTCAACTTTGTAGCGTTAGACAAATGCTGCTTAGCAAAAGCCGAATACGTGTAAACAATTGGCCTGACCCCAATGGCCTTTTGCACAGTGCTTAGCCAATCAATCGCAAAGGAATACGTCCCATAATTGGAAAGCGAAGTATCTTCCAAATCGAGAACAGGAGGCAGGTCGCCTTTCATCGGCTTATATACAGACAGGAATTTGCGTGCCTCTTGCACTCCCGTTCTGCCTGCTTGTGGGCGTGCGAAATGGTAAGCGCCGAATGGTAATCCAATTGCCTTTGCGGCAGCGCGAAATGTTGAATATTCGGCGTCGGTATACGTCAGCCCTTCCGTTGCTTTTGCGAAAACAAATGAGCAACCCGCCGCCTTGGCCTTAGCCAAGTTAGCACCCTTTTGGTGATTGCTGATATCAATCCCCCATGGGTAGTTGCGCCATTCTGTCATGGCTTAGCGCGCCTAGCCTTGGGCTTGGGCTTAAGGGAATCTTTTTCGATTGGGTCTGCAACGTCCTGCATTGACTGTAAATCAATCTTGTTATCAACAGCGCTAATCTTGTCCCCCAACGCTCTAAACTTTGCGTCAAGTTTTCCGTTCACGTTATCGTGAATGCTGTCTATCTTGTCTGTCTGCGCGTCTGTCTTATCAGAAACAGATTGAGTTTGCTTACTAACAATCACAAGGCCAATTGTGGAAGGAATCAGCATGACAACGAACGTTAGGAATTGCCCCGCGTCCTTACCTGAATATACAAGTGTGCCGACTATGCCGACGCAAAGACACGCAAAGCCAATGACACCCAACGCAATTGGGGTTGATATCTTACCGTTCATTTACCGTTCCCTACTTTCATGTTCTATCGAATGTTAAACCGATGCGGATATTTGTTCCTGCCAATGCGGCATCACTCGCAAACTTGATTGGCCTATTTGGCAAGTGAATTTGGTCTGTGTATTTCTGTAGGGATGACGACGCGACAAAGGACATGATACCGTAAATTTGGGTAGTCAATATATCTGAAATATAGATCGACCCAACTCCGGTAACACTTGACGCCATGATCGCTACGGTACATAGTCCCGACGTGGAATGCGGATACACAGAGATAGCAGGGGAGCCCGGCTTGTTAGCAATAAACAGATAGGAAATGAGGTCGTCACCTTGCCCAATTCCGCCAGCGGGGGCAAAGTACCCAGAATGGTTCACGTAGTTAGCCGCCTCCATCCATCGATATGATGCCGCCAAAGTGCATGTTACCGTCGTATTCTTATGGTCGACGGCTATGTCATTGTAAACGCGGAAGAACATGTAAGGGGCGCGGACAGGGGCGTTGAACAATACGCGCGCATCCCCCGCTGCCCCGTTATTGTCCATGATATAGAATGTGTCTATAAAATCCGGGTAATCCGTGATCGGGACAGCAGCGCCCGAGTTGAACCAAAGAACGTCAACGCGGCGAGGAACGGGGGAAGTGTAAACGCCGACCGATTCGCTCATATTGAAACGCATAGAACCGTACTGCCCAACAGAATAACGATTTGAAATCCATTCGTTGCCAGCGCTGCCAGTGTTGAAACTGCCTGCATTCAAAAGGACCAATGGAGCGTCAATTGACGGTATGCCAGCAGTGGTCAACTGTTGCTGTGTTGCCAACCCAATAGCGGCAGCGCTAGGAGGAACGGGAACGGCTCCGCCGACAGCCGCACCAATAGACGCAGCGCTAGGCGGAACGGGGACGGCTCCGCCGACAGCCGCACCAATAGACGCAGCACTAGGCGGAACGGGGACGGCTCCTCCGACAGCCGCACCAATAGACGCAGCACTAGGCGGAACGGGAACGGCTCCGCCGACAGCCGCACCAATAGACGCAGCACTAGGCGGAACGGGAACAGCGGCACCAATAGCAGCCGCACTAGGCGGAACGGGAACGGCACTGCCGACGGCAGCACCAATAGACGCAGCACTAGGCGGGACGGGAACGGCAGCACCAATAGCGGCCGCACTAGGCGGAACGGGTACGGCAGCGCCAATGGCAGCCGCACTAGGAACCGCAGCGCCGATAGCAGCCGCACTAGGCGGAACGGGAACGGCACTGCCGACGGCCGCACCAATAGACGCAGCGCTAGGCGGAACGGGAACGGCTCCCCCGATGTTAGCGGCGAGACTAGATGCAACCAACGCATTAGCGACGGCCTGTCCCAAACCTGAATCAACAATCAGTTGCGCCAGAATTTGAGGGTTGTCAATGTTGCCTGCGTTGTCGAGTACAACTAGGTCCGCCTTATTGGAACATGAGGCAAACAATGGCTTACCGGCGTCCCATGAAACAGTAGAACCGGGAGCCATGGGATACCCATTACCGCCGCTAGTGTCGTTGATATTGATTGTCAATGACGTACTAGAGTTGAACAATGTCAGCGGGGTCGGCAGTCCATTGATAAGGACAGGAGAAAACGTTGTCGTGGTAATAGGGTAAGTGGTAATCATTAGTGTTTGACCGCCACATGCAAATGATCGTAGTGTCCCGCAACCTGCCAGAGAGTCTTAAAACCAGCATTCAACGCCATACGGTTAGCGTTGTCCAATGCCGCTTTCTCCCCACCGCGAAAGCCAGTATCCGCATTCACGTCGATAGCCTCCCCAATGTAATGTTGGGAATTCTTGACGTGAACAGGATGCACACCACCAAAGGCAGGGTGCTCACTAACCTTGTAACCCATCGCTTGCAGTTGCCTACCGAATGTTACAAGCCCCGCCTTGTCGGCCTTATTGACGATAGCAGCGTCAGCAGCGGTAGCGGAGGATTCGGGAACGTCAACGGAAACCGTTGTGGGAGTAGTGGATTCGCCCTTGCGAGCGAGTGCCTCACTGAGAGCGGTAGTGTCGCTAGAGATAATGGCAGTAACCATGTCCCCAAGGTCGCCGGGAATTTCAGTAAACGAACGCCCGCGAGCGGCACCACGAATAATGAGGGCGGCGCCGAGAATGAGAATCCAACCCAATGTATTCATTAGAGAGCCTTTTTCGCAATACCGATAACTCCGCCGGTCACTGCCGAGCGCAAGAGAATGACCACGCCGAGAACAAGGAACACAATGGCGACAGTAATGGTCAATGCGTTACCGGCAACCTTACCGATTTGGTCGTTGACGGCATTAATACCGGAACCGATAGCCTTACTCACTCCATCCGATAAGGCGCTTACACCGGGAATGGAAGAAAGTCCACCATCTGAGCCGGGAGGATCAAGAGTAATGGGGTTGCCGTTTGATCCGGGATTCTTGCCAGCAATCAAATCGCGCTCGTACTTTGGGCCAGCGCTTTGCAGAGCAACAACGGATTGTCGCGCGAATTCCATGTTCGCCTTGTATGCGCCATTGGCGAATGTGGACCATGGGGTGAACTTGGAGCCAGCAGCCTTGTAAATACGGAATGCCGCTTGTGCATTGGCGTACGGCTCAGTCTTGACGGCATCACTAGGCTTGTGGACGTCATTGATTTGCATCAGTCCCCAATCGTATGTGCCATTGGTATTGGGTCCACCTTTAGCCTTTGGGTTCATGCCGCTTTCAGCCTTGGCAATAGCGATTGCGGTTTGCAAGTCCGCGCCAGAGAACCCGGCAGCGTGCAAATACCCTGCCGCTTCCAAACCTGAAAGCCCTCCCTTGTACGGCATTACGGAATAACCAAACGCTGCCCGGGGCGAATAAGGTTAGGGTTACTGCCGATCACCTTACGGTTAGCCGGAACTGCGTAAATGGCTTTCCACCCGCCGCGAACGTGATACTTGTTAGCGATAGCGGTAAGATTGTCTCCTGGCCGCACGATATGGGTGCGAACCTTTGGCGGGGCAGGCTTGGGAGCAGGCTTGGGGGCAGGCTTAGGGGCAGGCTTGGGGGCAGGCTTGGGAGCGGCTGGTGTAGGCGTAGGCGTAGGCGTAACAGGCTTGGGGACAGGCTTTGCTAGCGTCGCGCCAGCGTCGAAATCGTTGGGCGGTAAACCCAATTCGCGTACTGCCATGTCTCGCATTTGGCCTTGATCGTAAGACAGGGTAGCGCCAGACAAATATGCCTGCATGGCGAGTTGCGCATCGCCGGGATTCTGCCCCTTTGAAATGAGGAATGCGACCGCCTTACGCAACCACGTAGAGTTATCCTCATACGGCGCATCCTCCGCCACGGGAGGCGGAGCGGAAGCGACGACGGTACCGCTAGGGATTAGCGGCAGTGCATTGCCAGAGGAATCCATGACGTAACCGCTACCGCCGAAACCGCCGATGCTACCGACGCCAACACTAGAACCGACATTGGAGCCGGAAGGGTTGGCAGCGTCCGTTTCCTCATCCGTAGCGTCAGCAGCATCGGTAGCCGCGATATCACTAGCAGGCTTCATCTTCCATGCCATAAGCGCAAGAATAGCGACGAACGCCGCCGCTAGATAAAGAACAGGAACGCCTGCAACCTTGCGCTTGAAAATATTGGTGACCCGCTTAGGGGAAGGGACAGAGGGAGTTTCGCTCATTCAGTATCACGCCTCAAGGAACTTCGAATAAGGGGAAGCGGCCTGCCGCGCATTACGGTTAGCGGTAGCCTGTACCTTTTCGTTCGAATAGTCGGACGGAGTGGGAGTCATGTAGTCGCCGGAACCTGTTTGAATAGCGTCACGGTCGGCAGCGAAGAATTCCTCACCAAAAGCGGCGCCGTCCCTAATAGTTGGTTCGATACCCTCCGCAAACTGCAATGTCCCATGCCCCCACATGCCAGCAGCCTCACGCGCGGCAGCAGTGCCAGAGGAAGAAACCTGACGATTGATAATCTCATTGTGTTCCGTATTCGCTTGTGCGAGAGCGGGATTCACGCTCTGCGTTGACGGGACAACATGTGACGCGACCTGTCGAGTAGTAAGTCCACCTTCCGTGTCAGGGTCTGACTCAAACTCATTGAAATCCGGAGCGTTATCCGCTTCCGCAGAGGACGCGTCATTGTCAACAACAGTAACCGTAGAGCGAACCTCCGCCTCATCCGGCGAGACGGAATCACGAATACCATAGAGTAGGGTGGACACGGTAAATCACTTCCCGGTGACAGGAGAAACCGCAGAACGGACGGCCTTGCTAAAGCCTCCGAGTAGCGAGTCGAGAACCCTAGCGGTATCCGAACGCTTTGACACGATAACCGCGAGAGCGGCGAGGAACACAATAGCGGTTAGGACGCCAATAGCCCGATCGACCATTGTAATTCACTTCCTTTTCTGAAATGCTTTAGTGGCAGAGAATACCGCTGCCATTAGCAGCAGTAAACCAATTGCCCGGATGAGTGGCGCAATACGCGTGCCTGCCGTTGCGGATGCGACAATCACTAGGACCATCACGCCAATAACGGCAGGTACGCCAGACTTGGGGAAATGCCCTTCCTTGCGAACGCCGCCCACCAAAGCGACAGCGCCAGCCGCAAGGAAGGGCATTTCCGGCCGCATTATCGCCGCGCGAAAGTGCGAACAACGGACAGCAGGAACAGGCCGACAACGACGGCGATAAGCACGCGGTTGTTAAGTCCGTTAATAGCCTTGTTAAGCATGATCGTTTCCTTATCTGTGAGAGTGTTTAGACGTTGTGTGTGCGGAGCGACCAAATCATTAGCAGCAGGACGACCCATGCAATACCAATGATCTTGATACAGTCCATGAGCGCAACGTCACCGGGGCTGCCCTTGTCGCCAGCATTCTTGGGACCGACAGGCTCACGCGAAGTGACAAGGTTCGGCCGCCCGCTAGGGGATTCCTTATCCATTGCCATTTGCGTCAGTCCTTAACCTTGCCCTTGAATTCGTCAGTCTCGCGGTAATCCTCGCTCTTGTAACGCTTACCATCGTGACCGATAACCCAAGTCTGTTCGGGATCGTCCTTACGAGGGGCGGTAGCGGGAGCGGTAGCGTTACGAGTCGGGGACTCTGTCTTGTCTTGCTTAGCCATGGCTAATCACTCCCTTACTTGTTGTTGTAGAACGCCTCTGCGTCCTTGACCTGCGCGAGTTGAGTAATAATCTCCAACTGCGTAGCGGAAGCGCCGGGGGTCAACTTGGCCTGCAGGAGCGTTCCGACGCGAGACGAAAGCCACGTGTCGCGGCCACCGCCGAGAGCGAAGAAAGGCCACACAACAACGCCAGTGTCAATACCGGGGAGAACGCCTGGAGTAAGCGGCGCATAGGAGGTAGTGATATCGGCTCCCATGTAACCGTACGCGCGACGCATAACGTCCTGCTGCGAAGACATGAGAATGCCCTCGTCAACGGCGTTGTTGTCGAACACAAGGCCGCAGTTGGAACCGCCCGGGAAAGCGGTACGAACGTTGGCAGCGCGAGACACGGCGATAATGCCCTTGATAAGACCGCCACGGTTGGTCAGGTTCACTGTGTTCTCGGAAGCGGCATTGACAGCCTGCGTCTCATAACGAGTCTCAACAAAGTCGCCGAAACCGACAGGGGCAGTCTCCGCAGGAACACCGCCGACAGTCGCACCGACAGGGGCCCAATAGTGTTGTTCGACGCGAACCGAAAGAGTCGCCGCACTAGTGGTCGTACCGGCAAACGCAACAGAGGAAGCGTTGACGTCGATCTTCAACTGTAGAGAGGCGTTGGAGTCGAGGTTGGGAATGCAACCATAACCGCTGTCGTAATCCTGCTCCAGATCGAGATCGAGACGGAAAACCGCAGTGCCCGTAGTGGCAGTGGAAGCGTAAGCGTACTCCGGTCCCATATGCGGATCCTGATACGCGCGAGGGATGTTAGTAGCCTCAACACCAGACCCAAGATACTTGTTAATAAGGTACAGGTTGAAACCGCTAACGGGCTGATAAATAGGCTGCCCCGTAGCGTCTGTGAGTGTCACGCCCGAAATAAGGTTCCACGGCCCATCGCCAGCGACGACAGCGCCAGCGGAAGCGGAGGTAACGGAAGCGGTAAAGATCATTTCGACCTTGCGCACGAAACCAGTAGCGGCAAGGGGAATGGGCTGATAGGACGTTGCGCCAGCGAGATTGCTAACGGTCTGTGCAGCCGCGAAGCGTCGCTGGGGACGGGACGCGACAGGGAAGCGGATACCGGCCGTGGGCGCGATTTCCTTAACCTCGTCTGCCATAGCAGAAACCTACTTTCTAATAAATGGTGTTAATTCCGAGTGCTAAAAGCCGAGTCCGACCCATGCACGCGAAAGGCGAGTGTCCTTGGAAAGTGAATACAGGTGTAGCGTCCCAAAGACGATAACGACGACACAAACAACTGCGATACCATGAATCGCTGTCAGGTGAGTATGCGGCTTCATATTCCTATTCTCCCATCGGCTACGGCGCGCATGGAAACGGATTCAGCGGAGTAGGTTGATCCGCTCCGGCGGGCTGTCAGACCCTACGGGAATCCAGATAAAATCATGCTTACCGTTCTGATTAATCATTCTCTGTAATACCTTGCTATTCGTCATGCTATCCATGTCGGCCAAGCGCTTTAGGTCTGGCAACTCGGACGCTCTACCAACGAACGCATGGGACAGGTTCGCGTAGATACTCACCGGCATATGCGCGGGTCGCTGAGCGAGCGTTATTAACGTTCCCTTCGACGAACGCATAAGCGCATACATCATGCCGACCATTGGGCCAAGATTCAGGTACGCGGGGGACGTAATGAACAGGCCCTCATCCAAATGCACTGTCCATTTGCCTTGCTTGCTAATCTCGTCAAGTGCAATGGTGAATTCGCGTTTCATGAGTTCCGTCGCGTCCTTGGCTCCCATGTGCTCAACCTTGGGCCAGAACAGAATCTTCGTCTCCGTCATATTCGGATGCTTTTTCCACGTTGTCCAGCGAGTCCACCCATCACGCTTGCTGTAATACTTTTGAATGGTATCGTCTGGCTTCAGCTTGCAGACAAAGACAATGACGCTACTGCCACGCTTGATACGAATTTCATCCAACTGTCGCGCGAGCAAGGTTTTACCGCTGCCAGTTCCACCCGTTACTAGGCAATGGTCGCCTTGCTTCCATTCGAGCGCGAGGCGCATGAACTGCTCACGCGAACGTGGGCCAATGCGAACGCTATTCCCCGCTATCGTCGGCATCGAGAAACGCCTCTCTACGCGCCTTGCGCTCTTGAATCTCAAAACGCGCAACAGGGCCGACAGCAAGCGCAAGCATCCCATACGCAATGATGAGAGACATTCGCCCGCTTGTCGTGCCAGCCTTGAGAATCGTCTTACACAGGCCGGGATCGGTTAGTAATGCATTGTAGGTTTGCTCGCGGAAAACGTCCTCTGCATTGCGCAACGCTTCCGACGTCATGGGCATTTGAGCCCACACAAGCGTCATTGCGACAAGCCCGTTGACCTGAATCAACGCCTCTGTCGCTTGCGCCGCTAGTTTGTCATTACTGCCAACAGAGCGTCGCGTACTCGGCTGGCTTTTACGGTGCGCGTCGCAATACCTAGGCTTCCGTCCACGGCCGCCGTACGTGAGAGCCTTTCCGCATTCCACGCACCGTAGAGTGTCATCCTCATTAACGTGCGGTGGAGCCTCGTCGGTTGGGACCTTTGTATCGTCAAAAGCGATGACGTCCAACACTCCGGTAGTCATTCCTTAACCGTCTTTCCTCGTAGGAGTAACGGCAGTTTCTCGACCGTTGATTCGTCGTGGTTCTGGCCGCTGACCAACGACTCAACCGCCTTGGCGAGTGTATCCACGGTCTGCCCCAACACTCCTACCTGTTCCCGCAGTTCCTTGACTCCCTCGCTACCATTGGAAGCGTCCGCAGGGTCATCGGCGGGCGGTGCGGGAGGAATATTTGCGGCCTCTTGGGTATGCTTATCAGCATCCTCAACGACGTGGCTTTGCGCGTCGTTGACGGGAGCGTCTGTTACGGCTTCGGTTCCAGCAGGGATACTCATTTCTTGCCTCCGGTAATCATGCGAATCATTGGGGAACTACTCAGAGAATCAATCAGCGGTCCAACTTGATCCTTGATTGAGTCGGCGATATCAAGGATGCGACTGATACTCGTATTCGTTTGGTTGATACCCGACGCAAGCGACGCCATATTGCCGTGCATGACGCGCGCCCAATCGGGGGCGTCCTCTGGGATGGGCTCTAGCACAACCGCCACGAAAGAGCCTGCAATATCTCCGTCGTCAAGAGGCGCAATGGTCATGACGTAACCGCCACACAAGTAACTACAGCAGTATCTACAAGGTTGGGCGCATAAACCCAGACAGCGCCAGTGTGACCGGTAAGCGTAAAGGAACGGGACGCAGGTACTACTACAAATGACGTAGACGCAGACTGAGCCTTATTCTTTTCGTCAGCGAAATTCACAACGTCCGTTGCGTTGGCGGAAGTCACGTTAATTTCGAGACTTTTTCGGTTCGGATCGGCCGGTAGCAGTAGAGTCGGTTCTGCCCATGCCTTATTGACATTGAGCGTGTTACTAATCAGCCGTGTGATTCTCGGCGGCTCGATATTAGGCTCGATAGGAACCGTAGGCATTTGCTCGGGAGTCGGTGGCTCAGCATGAGACTCAACCAAATTATCAATTACCTCGGCGTCATCATCCTTAGCGTCACCTGCAATGTGTGGAGAATCAGGAAAATCAAAGTGTGGGAGACTCATTCGAATAAACCTTTCAATATTGTCGCTTTGGCGACGCTGTCGGTTACCCGCCATTTCGCACGGAATCCGCGCCCATGCGCTAGAATGGGGCAAGCGGGGCAGCCACCACGCGGCGGCTGCCCCGCCGTTCGCGCCGAAAGGCATACGGCGCGAACAACTCCGAACAATGCCTATTCTATGGCATTCCAGAAAGGTTTACGAAATGGTTTCGCAGAACGCATCGCAGGAAATCGCCAAGCCGGTCAACGCTCCCACTATCTTTACTGACAACATTCTCGCTACCATGACGGACTTTGATTCCGTCAAGGCTATTTTCGAGAGTGCCAACGTCGCTGTCGAGTCTTTCGACGATTACGGTACTGGTTTCAAGGTTGTCAAGAAAGACGCGCTTATTGGTATTCCGATGATCCTCGTTGAGTGGCGCTTTTCGGTCGGCGATTATGGGAACTTCGTTTCGGTCGCCGCAGTCACTAAGCACGGTGACAAGGTGATCTTCAACGACGGTTCTACCGGCATTCGCGCGCAGTTGGAAATGGTCACGGAGCAACGCAACGAAAAGCAGCACCCGACTCCGCAGGCCGGTCTGCTTGTCAATGAGGGACTTACTCGCTCTGACTATACGACCGATATTCCCAACGCTAAGGGAGAGTTGGTTCCCACTTCCGCGAGTACGTACTACCTCGCTCAGTAATCGCGTCAGGTAGTCCGGTGAACAGGCCGTCCCGCGTCCCGAGCGGGGCGGCCTGTTCTGTCTCAGAGCGGAGTAGGTAAACCAATTGGCAGGGAAAAGGGTACGCGATTACGCGGCGGAGGAACGCCGCCGTAATCAACTTGCGCGAGAGCGTGGGTTTACATCACGCGGTGCCCAACGACACGCCATTGAACGCGGCCAGTTTGCCGCTATCCGGCCGAACCGTTTGCGTAAACCGCAGTCAATTGAAGCGCAAAAGTTCCTGCTAGGTGACCGCACCAAAGGAATAGAACGTAAGGACACGGTATTACCGCAGTTCGGTAGTCGGTTCTCTGACGCGCAACGCGCAGAGGATTGGTCCGACATTTACGCGCGTTCGGCCGCAGCGCAATACACGCCGGATGAGCGGCCGGAGGGAATGTCGAAACGCGAATACACAGACGCCTACCTTGCCGCTTTCGTGCGCGGCGATGAGCGGTACGTGAATACGCGGCACAGTGGCGGTAGCGAGGCGTTGCGGCATTGGTTTGTTGACGTGGCGCAATACATGACGGCAGACGAATACGAATCCAGATATGGGGCAAAGGAATAAGAATGCTTGGAACCAAACCTCTGTCGGGGGCTGAGCGTGCGCATAGGCATCGTACGCTCAGCCCTGACAAGGCAAAGGCTACGCGGCGCAAGTACCGTCACAA
>Ga0207674_10008874_pt1 | contig 11565 bp, 9 predicted proteins | sample KBSCornC72_FD_184303 | JGI IMG/M metagenome (GOLD analysis project Ga0207674, IMG submission 184303) | Corn rhizosphere microbial communities from Kellogg Biological Station, Michigan, USA - KBS Corn C7-2 (SPAdes) (version 2) | ecosystem: Host-associated > Plants > Roots > Rhizosphere > Soil ... | reverse complement strand
GAGCGATACGGCGCTCGCCGGATGGGACGGGTTTGGACTTGCGGTCCAGGCCTACCAGAAGCGGGCCAGCGCCGTGATCGACTATGTGAGCGCGCTGGCAGCAACGTTAAACCGCCGCCTGATGGTGCGCCTGGTGAAGGGCGCCTATTGGGACACCGAGATCAAGCGCGCGCAGGAGCGCGGGCTTGACGATTATCCGGTCTTCACCCGCAAGGCGATGACCGACCTCAACTACATGGACTGCGCCCGCAAGCTGCTCGGCCTGCGTCCCGTTCTATTTCCGCAATTCGCCACTCATAACGCGCTGACGGTTGCAAGCCTGCTGGCCTCGGCCGGCGATGAGACGAACTTCGAATTCCAGCGCCTGCATGGCATGGGCGAGGCGCTCTATCGGCAACTGCGCGAGGACCGCCCTCGTCTTGCCGTGCGCACCTATGCGCCGGTCGGCAGCCACCGCGATCTCCTCGCCTATCTGGTTCGTCGGCTGCTGGAAAACGGCGCCAACTCCTCTTTTGTGGCGCTTGCTGCCGATAAGACCGTGCCGGTATCTGAATTATTGCGACGACCTGCTGACATCATCGGCTCAGCCGACAGGGCACGCCACCCGAATATCCCGTTGCCGCGCGACCTCTATCAGCCCGACCGCCTGAATTCACGCGGCATCGAATTCGGCGAGCGAGCCGCGCTGGAGCGTTTGATATCGGACAGCGCCAGGAGTTTTACAGCCGTCGAAGCCGCGCCATTGATCGACGGCAGGCCGATCACCGGGATGCGCAGGGGGCTTTCCGGGCCCATTTTCGGCAAATCGCCGATCGGCCACGTCGTTGTCGCCACGCCAGCGCAAGCCGATGCAGCAATGTTAGCTGCGCAGGCGGGTTTTTCGGACTGGAGCCGAACGTCGGTAGCCGAGCGCGCTGAATGTCTGGAACGTGCGGCCACCCAACTCGAAAAGCGGTCGGCGCATTTCATTGCGCTGTTGCAGCGCGAGGCCGGGAAGACCCTGGACGATGCGCTGGCCGAGGTCCGCGAGGCTACCGACTTCCTGCGTTATTACGCCTGGCAGGGTCGAAAGCTTTTCGGACACGATCACGTCCTTCCGGGACCTACGGGGGAAAGCAATGCACTACGATGGCGTGGGCGCGGCGTATTCGTCGCGATATCGCCCTGGAATTTCCCGCTTGCCATATTTACGGGCCAAGTTGCCGCCGCGCTAATGGCAGGCAATTCGGTTGTCGCCAAACCTGCCGAGCAGACGCCGCTGATTGCAAGCGAGGCGGTACGGCTGCTGCATGAATCCGGCATACCGGCCTCAGTGCTTCAATTCGTTCCGGGAGACGGCGAGATCGGTGCGGCACTGATTGCGCATCCGCAAGTCGGCGGCGTGGTCTTCACCGGTTCGACCGAGGTGGCGCGCTCGATCAATCGAACGCTGGCGGCCAAGGATGGTCCCATCGTCCCATTGATCGCCGAGACCGGTGGGATCAACGCGATGATTGTCGATGCGACCGCGCTGCCGGAGCAGGTTGCCGACGATGTGCTGGCCTCCAGCTTTCGCTCGGCCGGTCAACGCTGCTCGGCGCTGCGCCTCCTGTTTATTCAGGACGATGTGGCGGATCGCATGATCGAAATGATCACCGGCGCGTCACGTGAACTTGGGATCGGCGATCCCTGCGATCCCTCGACCCATATCGGCCCCGTGATCGACATGGAAGCCAAACGACGGCTCGATGATCACATCGCGATCATGAAGCTGCGGGCGCGCGTTCACTATGCAGGCGAAGCACCACGGGGCATTTATGTTGCCCCGCATATTTTCGAGCTGAAAAATGCCGACGAACTATCCGAAGAGGTGTTCGGACCAATCCTGCATGTCGTGCGTTATGCCGCGGGCCAAATTGATGGCGTCCTGCAAGCTATTCAACGAAAGGACTTTGGGCTGACGCTCGGCATCCATTCGCGGATCGATGACACGTCCCAGGCCATCATTGATCGCCTCGCCATCGGAAATATCTATGTCAACCGCAATATGATCGGCGCTGTTGTCGGCGTGCAGCCGTTCGGGGGCCACGGGCTTTCCGGCACAGGCCCCAAGGCCGGCGGTCCGCATTACCTCGCACGCTTTGCCGCTGAGCAGACTATCACCATCAACACCGCTGCCGCGGGCGGCAACGCCAAACTCCTGTCGGACCGGCCTTGAGACGGGCTCCTTCAAATTGATCCTGGATCAATGGCTGGTCTGGACGAAGCACATTCCGATCGGCGAAGGCCGGCCGGCGGGCTGGCAAGTGAGACCGGGGGCGCAGGTCCAGTCTGCAAAGCTCTTGTCTGGCGCAGCTTTGTTGTTGACAGGCAGGGCGCAGCGGGCGCCCCAACCGTCGCTATATTCGCTGCCGTCGAGCTCCGAGCTACCACGCAATTGCGGTCGATCGGCAAATCCACGCGAATAATCCACCGGCGTTCCGTCCCGCTGCGCGCGGAGAATGTCGCGACGCCGGAGCTGCTCACCAAAGAAATGCGGTGAGGCCGGAACGACCGTCATATTCGATGGGTTGGCCCGCAGCCAGTCCACCCCTGGAAAATGAAAACCGCCGATCCCGCGCGTCTGATGACAACCAGCGCAGGTGATATCGTTGAGCCTTCGCTCAAAGCCTGCCGGCGAACGGATGTTCTGCAAGTTGACCCCGCGATTTGCCGCCTGCTGAAGCGCGGACACAATATCGCTTTCGGTAAAGACAGGCGGAACGACCGGATCGTCTCCCTCCACCAAACCAAACGCGGATTGCCGGTCGGATGTGGCAAGGCCCGCCGGCGTCGAGGCAATGGCGCCATTGGCAAGAAACTCCGGTGGAATCAGAAGTGTCCCACGATCGAAGGTCGCGAGGTGTTCCGGATCGAGCAACCAGCGCCGAAACGCCCGCTTGAGATGGTCGTCGGCGAGAAGCCGCTCACGATCGATCTGGTTTTCGAGCGGAATTTCCTCGAACGCCTTTTTCGCTTCATCATATCGGAACACCTTGAGCAGGTAATCGGTGCGAAAATCCTGCGCGGCGGATTTCGGGACATGCGCGATCTGCAGGTTGATCTCAATCCGATCGATCTGGTTTTTCCCCACGAGCGCCAGCGGACCGTCGCGCGAATCCAGCAGCGCGGCGGCAGAAAGACCATCCCGCATATCCGTGGTGAGCCAGCGACGCGCTATTTCGGAACAGGCCCGGGCTCTATCCGCCGGGCTTCTCGCGTTCAACACGATGTTGAGCGTCATCGGCGGCCGCGTCGTAAGTTCTGATTGCCCTTCTGCCGCCAGGCGATAGATCAGCCGGATCTCGCCGCAGGTTTCCGGCGCCACATAGGCCCGGTCCATGCGGTTGACGATCCCCGCCAGAACAAATCGGACATCGGGAGAATCCAGCAGCGCCCGATCGAACAGTTGAACATCGTAGGATGGCCCGACGCCGACGGTTTGACCCGGATGATCCGCCTGCTGCCTCGCTACATACCGACCGAACTCGCGGTCGATCGCCTGGCGCACGGAAACCATGGGCGGAGCCGCAAACAGGCGGGCGTTGGATACGGTTCCCTCGGCCGTTCCGTCCAATAGAATTCGATTCGCCCCGAACGCCGCCTGATCCAGATCGCGCAATGTCACGGGATCGGTGATCGCCGTCCCGCGCTCCAGCTGTGGATCGCCGGCGCTTGCTGGTCCTGCAACCACACTGAAAAGCGCAGGCGCAAGACAGCCAACAATCAGCTTTCGGAAGTTACGTCGCATACGGTATGTCCGAACGACAAGAGCGTGCGGACAGTAGCCGATGAGAATGCCGACTGTCTTGTTACAATCCGGAGAACGCCGCGCCTCGCTGTTTGGCTCAGCGCGCGGTTCAGCGGGCGACGATCAGGCCCTTGCTGGTGACGACCACCCACCGTCCATCCTGGCGCCGGATCGCTTCGACGCGTCCCAGACCCGGCACGGGGTCGCCGGCATAAACTTCGTAAACCCCGGGACGCCCCTCGATCAGGGCTCCACCGTCGGCGACGTCACGCAGTACCCAGCCTTCGACCGTCGGCAGCCGGCCGATTTCCGGCCTTGGTGCGGCCGCCGCGGGTGCAGGGATCGAGCCCGTGACGTCCTTGCTGACGGCCGGGACTGCTGGGGCGGCGCTAGCCATCGGAACTGGTGGCGCAGCAGATGGTGCAGCAACCGCAGGCGCCGCCCGCAGCTTGTCGACCGCCTCACTCAGCTTGGCCAGTTTGGCCGTCGGTTCGGCCTGCGCTTTCTCCATCCGATCAAGGCGCTCGCCGGTCTTGCCGAACTGGACGGCATTGGCCTTCGCGATATGATCGATATTGGTCCGGAGCGAACCGATTTCGGTATCGATACGCGCGACCGCGGCTTCGAAGCTGCGATTGGCGGATGAGGCGGCATCGTCAGCGGTTGCGTGCTGCATACCGATCGTGGCCAGCGACCCGCCGATGGCACCGATCACAGCGGCAAGGGCGACCACCGCTGCCATCGCGGAGAAACGGGGTGCGCCGGTCAAGCCGAGGCCTTCTTTGATGCCGGCGCCCGCCTCCGCATGATGCTCGCCGGGAGCCATGACCATCAGCTTGCCGAATGTCGTCGTAGGATCCGAAGAGGACGAGCCGGCATGCGCATGTGCCTCATTGGCAGGGGCTTTTGGCTCAGCCTGGTCGGGCTCTGCAGATGCGGAATGCGACTCGGACGGGCTTTCCGTCATGCCTTCGGCGACGTCGGCCGCCGCCTTTTCCCCGGCCGTCGCATCAGCGCCGGCTTCGGTCAGTTGCTCGCTCACGATCAAACCTCCTGTCAAAGGTTGACCATTTGCTAACTTTGATTGCTTTCGAAATTCTTACCTCAGTCGGGACTTACGGAAATTTTAGAAATGGTTCCGTCGGTTTTGCCCCTTCAAATCACCACGGGCTTGTCCGGCAGCTCGTTACGACTACCAGGCTCCGCGGGGAAATGAATGGCCAGCAGTGTCGAGACTGCCTCGATACCCGCGATAACCCCCCGCTCGAAATGGCCCGATCTGAAGTCATTTTCCATTCTTCGGCAGATGGCTTCCCAGGCGGAGGCTCCGACCCTGGCATCAATGCCGCGGTCTGCAACAATCTCGACGTCCTGATCCGCCAGCAACAGATAGATCAGCACCCCATTGTTGTGCGCCGTATCCCAGATGCGCAGATGCGAAAAGACATCAAGCGCCCGCTCTCGCGCCGGTTGGTTCCGAAACAGCGGCGCGCCATCCAGCGCACCCTCGACGACAAAGCGAATCTGCCCTGAATTCGTGGCTTCGCCCGATTTGATGGCCCGCTCGATAGCCGCGAGCACCTGTGGCGTGAAGATGCGGCGCGCCCGCCAATGATGCTCCACAAGGTGTCTTGCGATGCGCTTGATGCCCATGGCTACCAGCTCCCGGAGGCGCCGCCGCCACCAAAGCTGCCTCCCCCACCGCTGAAGCTTCCGCCGCTGCTGCCGCCGCCAGACCAAGAGCCGCCTGATGATCCGCTCGACCAGCCTCCCCCACCCGCCGGGCCGGCTGTGGAAATGCCGTCGCTGATCATCGTGAAGACCGCGGCGATGAGACCCGCGATAACCGAGACTACCAGCGATCCCACCGCAAACCAGGCTATCAGGCCGATCAGACCGCCGGTGGCCACGGAGCCCATGAGCCGACCGAACAGGCCGCGCAAAAGGCCGCCGCCCACCAGGACCACGATGAAGATGAAGACCGGATTAAAACGATCCAGCAGATCGCTTAAGCCAAAATCAAGCTGCGGCTTGGCGGCGGGCGCCGGCAGCGGCTCGCCCTCGATCACTCCTACAATGCGGTCGACGCCTGCCGATACGCCACCGGCAAAATCGCCGGTCTTGAATCGGGGAATAATGATTTCGTCGATAATGCGTCTTGCCGTGACATCGTTGAGGGCTCCCTCCAAACCGTAGCCGACCTCAATGCGGAGCTTGTGGTCGTCCTTGGCGATCACCAGCAGCGCGCCGTCGTCCACCCTCTTGCGGCCGATCTTCCAGGCTTCTGCGACCCGGATCGAATATTGCTCGATCGTCTCCGGCGCGGTGGTCGGCACCAGGAGGACCGCGACCTGGCTGCCCTTTCTCGTCTCAAGGTCCGACAGGGTACGCGTCAACGAGGCGATATCGCTGGTCGACAAGGTCCCGGTCTGATCGACCACGCGGCCCGTGAGCGGCGGTACCGCGACATCGGCCAGGGCCGCGAAGGCCCAGCCTACGAGCAGCGCCAGAAGGGAAAGCCTCGCGGCGATCATTGATCAAGCCACGCGGCTATTTCGCGGGCGCCGCTGGAGACTGATTGAAATCCACCTTGGGTGCGGTCGAGATTTCCTTTTCGTTGTCGACCGAGAAATTCGGCTTTTCCTTATATCCGAACGCCATTGCCGTCAGATTGGTCGGAAACGACCTGATCTGGACGTTATAGTCCTGCACCGCCTTGATGTAGCGGTTGCGAGCCACGGTGATACGGTTTTCGGTTCCCTCCAGCTGCGCCATCAGATCGCGAAACAGCGCGTCGGATTTGAGCTGCGGATAGTTCTCCGTCACCACCAATAGCCTGGAGAGCGCACTCGAAAGTTCGCCCTGGGCGGCCTGGAATTTGGCAAAGGCCCCGGGATCATTGATTACGTCGGGCGTCGCCTGGATGCTGCCAACCTTGGCGCGCGCATTGGTGACGCCTAGCAGCACGTCCTTCTCCTGCTGGGCAAAGCCTTTTACCGAGTTGACGAGGTTCGGCACGAGATCGGCGCGTCGCTGATACTGGTTCAAAACCTCCGACCAGCTCGACTTGACCTGCTCGTCATTGCTTTGAATGGCGTTGTAGCCGCAATTCGTCAGGCTCAGGGTCGCCAGCGTCGCCAGCACCGTCCAGAATTTACGCATCGAACTCTCCCTCGGATTCGCTCCTCAGCCATAGCACATCTTGCGGCTGACCGGGCGTCCACGTGGATCTGATGCGGTCTGTCAGGGCACCATGACCAGGCTGCCCGTGGTCTTGCGCGAGGCGACATCACGATGCACCTGCTGGACATCGGCCAGACGATAGATGGTCGGCGGCGGCAATTTCAGGATGCCGCGGCTTAACGCGTCCATGACATCTTCGGCGACTACCTTGAACTGCGCCGGCGTACGAATGTAGCTCTGAAGCACCGCCCGGGTATAGAAGAGCGATCCCTTGTCCGAGAGATCGGTTACCTTGACCGGATCGGGATGGCCCGAGGCACTACCGTAATTGACGAACATGCCGAGCGGCGCGAGCGAATTCATCGATGCCTCGGCTGAATCCTTGCCGATGGCGTCATACACCGCCTCCACACCCTTGCCGCCCGTCAATTCCCTGACCCGCTTGGGTATGTCGTCCCGCGAGGAGACCAATACGTGTTCTGCGCCGACCGCTTTGGCCGCCTGAACTTTTTCTTCGGAGCCAACCACGCCAATCACCCGCGCGCCGAGCTTGCTGCCCCACTGAACCAGATGCTGGCCCATCGCGCCCGCCGCTGCCCAGACCAGGATATCGTCGCCGGGCTTGACCGGGTAGGTTCGTTTCAGCAGGACCTGCGCGGTCATTCCCTTGACGTAGGAGGCGGCCGCGGCTTCAAAGGAGACCGAGTCCGGCAAGCGGACGGCGCGGAATGCCTCGAAGGCTGCGGCCTCGGCATTGGATCCGTAGGCAAATGTCAAATAAGCGACGCGATCTCCGGGCCGGAATTCCGTGACACCGGGGCCTACGGATTCCACGATGCCAGCGGCTTCCTGGCCAATGCCCCCGGGCAATGGCAGCTTATAATATTCCCCCTGGCGCATCTTTGTTTCGAGATAGTTGAAGCCAATGGCATGATTGCGGACCACCATCTCGCCAGGTCCGGCAACCGGCATCGGCCGTTCCACCAACTCGAGAACTTCCGGACCGCCATAGCGCTGCAGGTAGACAGCCTTCATGCTCTTCCCCCTTTAACCGGCCAAGTGCCGGCCCAATTTTGTGATTTTGAATGGGTGTGATCGGCTCGCTATAGCGAATCGATTTTGTACGGGTTGCTGGTTCGTTGAAATTTTCCGCTAAGGCACCATAACGAGACTTCCGATGGTCTTGCGCGAGGCAACATCGCGATGCACCTGCTGGACATCGGCCAGACGATAGATGGTCGGCGGCGGCAATTTCAGAATGCCGCGGGTCAACGCATCCACGAGATCTTCGGCGACTTCCCGATAGAGCGCCGGCGTCCGAATATAGCTCGGCATAACCGCCCGCGTGTAGAATAGCGATCCCTTGTCGGAGAGATCGGTTACCTTGATCGGATCGGGATGGCCCGAGGCGCTGCCGTAATTGACGAACATTCCGAGCGGGGCGAGCGAATTCATTGAGGCCTCGGCGGTATCCTTGCCGATTGCGTCATACACCGCCTCCACACCCTTGCCGCCGGTCAATTCCCTCACCCGCTTGGGTATGTCGTCCCGCGAGGAGACGAGCACGTGCTCGGCGCCGACCGCTTTGGCTGCCTGGATCTTCTCTTCGGAGCCGACCACGCCAATTACCCGAGCGCCGAGCTTGCTGCCCCACTGAACCAGATGCTGACCCATCGCGCCCGCCGCCGCCCAGACCAGGATATCGACGCCCGGCTTGATCGGGTAAGTGCGCTTGACCAGAACCTCGGTCGTCATTCCCTTGATCATTGAGGCGGCCGCCGCTTCAAAAGAGACCGTGTCTGGCAAGCGGACGGCACGAAATGCCTCGACCGCCGTCGCCTCGGCATCAGCGCCACCCCAGTTCATATAGACCACGCGATCTCCGGTCCGGAAATCCGTGACACCGGTACCAACGGATTCCACCGTGCCGGCGGCTTCCTGACCGATGATTCCGGGCAGCGGAAACGGATAGTCGCCTCGACGCATTCGGGTCTCTGCAAAGTTGAAGCCGATGGCATGATTGCGAACCACGATCTCGTTGGGTTTGGCGACCGGCATCGCCAAATCCACGAGCTCCAGCACTTCCGGTCCGCCATAGCGCCGCAGATAGACTGCCTTCATGCCGCTTCTCTCCCAACCCTTGTATGACGTGCCCGGCCACTTTTATGATTCTGAACGGGCGACCGGCTCGCTATAGCGAATCGATCTTGTACTTTCCGGCTACCACCCGGCCAAAGGCATAGGCCGACTGAATCGGATTATAATATTCCTTGCAGTGCTTGAGCTTGCCGTCGTTGAAATCGAACCGCATGACGTAGCGATTGCGATATTCACGCCCACTCGGCATCTTCATCTTGCCGCGCGCCTCGATGAAAATGCGCGTGCCATCGGCGTTCATGGTGATATCGGCTTCGTTCAGGCCTTCGGCATCGCCCTCCGCCTTGAACGCGGTATTCCAGAACTCGAGCACCTCCTTCATACCCCGATAAATCCGATAGGAGGCCTGATCAGTTTTGCCTGACTCGTTGAACGGAAGTTCGATGATGACATCGTCCCACATCAGGCTTTGGACGGTGTCGATGTCCTTGGCGAGGACAGCCTTCAGGTATTTCTTCAGTGCGGCCATCGATTGTTTGCGGCCCTCCGGCGAATCCACGGGATCCACGTAGTGCTCAAGCTGGTAACCGAGGTCGTCTGTCTCTTGCTTCATTGGATCGCCTCCCTTTTTGGTGTTGTCGCTTGTGCGCCTGCTGCTGTGACCGCAGCTCTTCGCGCCATTGTCGCAAAACAATCTTTGATGCGCTCGGCTAAAATCATTGGGCAGCAGAACGGAGAAGTCAATGCGCGCACATTGCGCAGACTGTTTTCGCGCATTCAAATAACTCAAGACAGGTTTGATTTTTTCTCGAAAGCCTTTGGAGGCAAAAGGAAGCGCTTAAACCTGAAGCACAACGCGTCCAGTAATCCTGCGCTCACGCAAATCCGACAGAACTTCGTTGGTCTCCTCCATCAGCCGGCCCTTGACCGGAACCGCCCGGAATTTCCCTTGCTGCCCAAGCGCGATGAGATCCTTGAGCTCCTGCAACGAACCAACCTGGGTGCCGGAAACCGTAATTCCCAAAAGCGGAAAGAACGCCACCGGCATCTGGAAGGCACCGCCAAACAGGCCGACGATCAGAAGCTTGCCGGTGCGCCGAAGCGCGCTCAGCGCAAATTTGGCCGAGCTTTCCGAGCCGACAAAATCGACCACAACAGCCGCACCGCCGGTTGCCTTTACAAAGTTGCGCCCGGCGTCAGGCGCGGTCGGATCAATCACCGACGTGGCGCCGGCGTCGAGCGCGGCCTGCGCCTTGGTCGGATCGATCTCGGCCACGACCGGCGCAACGCCGACCACTTCCTTCGCAAGGCCGATGGCCGCGAGCCCAACCCCACCGGCGCCAATGATCAGGAGCGGGTCCTCCTCTCGCAGACGGCCGACCTTGTTAAGCGAACCGAATGCGGTCAGCCCCGAACAGGCATAGGTCGCCGCGACCTGCTCGGGAATGCCGTCAAAAGCCACGAGATAACGCGGATGCGGGACGACAACATAATTCGAGAAGCCACCTTGCTGCATGATGCCGATCGAGCGGCCACCGCACATGTGCTCCTGGCCGTGCGAACACAGGAAGCACTCCGCCTTGCCGCAGCCGATCCAGGGATAGACGACGCGGCGAGCACCCACCGCGATACCCTGGGCCTGCGGACCAAGAGCTGCCACTTCGCCCACGATTTCATGGCCCGGAGCAAACGGCAGATTCTTTTCGCCGCGGCCGATTGGGGTCTTGCGACCATTGCCGAGATCGAAATAACCGTCGGCAACGTGCAGATCGCTATGGCAGACACCACAACCGGTGATGTGAACAAGAACTTCGGTGCCGCTGACCGAGGGCACTGGCTCGCACTGCAATTCCAGGGGTTCGCCAAACCGGGTGATACGATAGCTTCGCCACTGCGCGGGAGCCTGTGTCATCGTTCAACCTCACTCGGTTACGATCGTGCGTTACGCCCTCATCATGCACCAGCGCGCTGGGCAAACTGCCAGGCAATCGCCGCGAGCGGAATCGCGGTCCTGCCTTCTTCGGCCGCACGGGGACTGGAAGCGGTGCCGTCCCGCGCGCGCGCCGCGATACCCTGCATGATCGCGGCCAGCCGGAAAAGATTATAGGCCAGATACCAGTCCACATCAGGGATAATGGATCGGCCTGATGCCACGCGGTAGGCCTCGATGATCTCCTCCATGCTCGGGATACCGAGCGCCGGCAGATCAAGACCCTTCAGGTTGGCGCGACCGTCATAGGGAACGGCCCAGCTGATCAGAACATTGGCGAAATCCGCCAGCGGATTGCCAAGCGTGGACAATTCCCAATCCAGCACCGCCCGCACCCGCGGCTCGTCGGGATAAAAAATCATGTTGTTGAGACGATAGTCTCCGTGGACGACCGAGACACGGTCCTGCTCCGGAATGGTGCCCGGAAGCCACGCGATCAATCGTTCCATCGCCTCGATCTTCTCAGTCTCGGACGCACGATACTGCTTGATCCAGCGCTCAACCTGGCGGGCGCAATAATTCCCCG
>Ga0207674_10008873_pt1 | contig 11565 bp, 8 predicted proteins | sample KBSCornC72_FD_184303 | JGI IMG/M metagenome (GOLD analysis project Ga0207674, IMG submission 184303) | Corn rhizosphere microbial communities from Kellogg Biological Station, Michigan, USA - KBS Corn C7-2 (SPAdes) (version 2) | ecosystem: Host-associated > Plants > Roots > Rhizosphere > Soil ... | reverse complement strand
ATAGGCGACCTCGACCGATGGCAGGCTGCTCGCCGCGGGATATGCCTCGCCCGCTTTCCGCCCGATCATCAGCGCCACGAGATCGTCGTGGGTGATGGCACTCAGCACCCCGCTGTCGATCGGTCTGCCGTCGCGCAACACCGTCGCCCGGTCGCAGATTGCCATCACTTCGTCGATCCGATGGGATACATAGAGCACAGAGTTGCCACTCGCCTTGATCTCCCGCAGCACCTTGAACAGCCGCTCGGATTCGTCGCGGGTCAGCGCCGCCGTCGGCTCGTCCATCACGTAGAGCCGGGCCGGCGCACCGTCCTCGCCAAGAAACGCACTCGAGATTTTGACCAGCATGCGATCGCCCGTCGACAGCCGCGCCATCTTCTGTCGCACATCGATATGCCTGATCCCCAGTGTTTCCAGGGCCCCGAGCGCCACACGATTGAGCGCCTGCCAGTCGACGAGCACACCGGCCCGCCGTGGATAGGGTCGCCCGAGAACGATGTTCTCGGCCACCGACAGCGTCGGCACCACGCTCAGTTCCTGGTGGATGAAGCGCAGGCCGAGCCGATGCGCGCCCGCGGGGCTCTCGATGCTCACGCCTTTGCCGTCGATCGCGATCTCGGCGCTGTCCGGCGCTACCACGCCGGCGAGAATCTTGATCAGCGTCGACTTGCCGGCGCCGTTCTCTCCCATCAGCGCGTGGATTTCACCGCCCGCCACATCGAGGTCGATACCGCGTAGCGCCGGTATCCCGGCATATGCCTTCGAGACATTGCGGAGCGAAAGGAGGGGAGCAGCGTTCAACGATCAGCGCCTTCGTGCCTGGCGCCCTCCTCCTCTAGGTGGAAGGAGGGTGTCGACCCTCTGGTCGTGGTGTTTCAGTCAGGGTCCCCTCCCCGTGAGGGGAGGGGATAGCTAGGAGCGGCTCTTCGCCGCGCTAGAGGGGGTCAGCCCTTCGCGTTCGCAGACGTCACCAGTTTGGTCGGCACGTAGATCACGCGCTGCTTCAGCGTCTCGCCGCCCAGTACGCGGGCCACTGCGTCGGCGGTCGCCGAGCCGATGCCCTTGAAGTCCTGCGCCACGGAGGCCTCGAAATTGCCGCCCTTGGCGATCTCGTCGCGCGCTTGCGGGTTGGCATCGATGCCGGTGATCACGATGCCTTCCTTGTCGCGGCCGGCCGCCTGGATCGCCTGCAGCGCGCCGAGCGCCGGCTGGTCCCAGGCCGCCCAGACCGCACTGATTGAGCCTGGCGTCGGATTGGCAGCGAGGATCGCTTCCATCTTGGCGCGGCTGTCGGCGATGCCGCCGTCGGAGACGTCCGGCGTGACCTTGTCGAGGATCTTGATGTCCGGGTAGTTGCCGAACACCGCACTCGCCACCACTCCGCGCACTTGCACCGGCGGGAAGGCGTCGAACACGAACATCACCACATTGCCCTTGCCGCCGATGCGGTCGGCGACATAGCTCGAGGTCTCGGCCGCCATCGCGTAGCCGTTCGAGGTCACGTTGGTGACCAGCAGCGGATCGGCGCCGGCATCCATCCCGAACACCGGAATGTTCGCGGCTTTGGCCGCCTGCAGGCCGGCTTGCACCTGGGCCGGATCGACATTGATGACGATCGCGTCGACCTTCTGGGTGACCATGTCCTCGATGCGGCTGATTACGGCGGCGACGTCGTTCTGCGTATCGATGACATTGACGTCCCAGCCTTTGTCCTTGGCCACGGCCTGGAAGGCCTCGACATAGAACTGCGTGCCCGGCTGGGCGAGGTAGGGGGTGATCACCGCCACCTTGGCGGCGAGTGCCGACCCGGCGATCGACGCCGCGGCCAGAGCCGTAGCCGCGAACACCACGCGGCGAAGAGATTTGCTGAGCATGTTGGAAGCCCTCCTGGAGACCCGCGCGATTGTTTTCCTTGCGCTTCAAGTCACTATAGGGGAGGCAAAGGCCCGTTGCTACGGGCATCTGGGGAGGCACGGGCGTGGTCGCGACGCTGATCGGCATCGATGTGGGAACCACCGCCACCAAGGCGGTGCTGATCGATCTCAGCGGTCAACGTCTCGCGGAGTTCGCGCGTCCCTATCCCATCTCCCGCGTTACTCCCGGCGCCGCCGAACAGGACCCGGCCGACTGGATGCGTAGCGTGCTCGACGCGCTTGCCGGCTTCGCCGCGCAACACGACCTCGGCGGTCTCGCCGGCATCGGCATCTGCTCGCAGGTCAACACGCACGTCTTCGTTGACGCCGCCGGCGACGCCATCCGGCCAGCGATCACCTGGCAGGATGCCCGGCCGGCAATCGACGCCGCCGCGATCGACGCTCAGGTCACCGCCGAGGACAAGCTCGCCTGGTTCGGCGGTCCCGTGCCGATCGATGCCAGCCATGCTCTCTCGCGCATCGCCTTCGTCGCTCGCACCGAGCCTGAGATCTTCGCACGCACCCGGCATGTTCTGCTGCCCAAGGACTATTGCGTGCTGCAGCTCACCGGGGCCGTAGCTTCCGATCCCATCTCCGCCGTCGGCCTCGTCGATCGCAACGGCTACGTCGCGCCACTGCTCGATCTCGTTCATCGAGCCGCCGAGCTATTGCCGCCGCTCTTCGGCTTTACCCATCTTGCGGGCCGCGTGCGCCCTGGACTTCCATGCTCCGGAACCCCCGTGGTGGTTGGCGCAATGGACGCCTGGGGCGGGATGTTCGGTGTCGGCGTCGCCGCGGAGGGCGATGCGATGCTGCAATGCGGCACCAGCGAGATCGCCGGCATCGTCAGCTCGACGGTGAGCCCGACGCCAGGTGTGGTGTTGTTCCCGCCCTATGACGGCATCACCATGCACGCCGCACCCACCCAGTCCGGCGGCGCGGCGCTGCAATGGTTCGCTAACGTACTCGGCAAAACCCCGGCCGACCTTTCGACGCTCGTCGCGACCACGGCGCCATCGTCTACCACCCCATACTTCCTGCCGCACCTCCAGGGCGAGCGCGCCCCGATTTGGGACAGCGCGACGCGCGGCATCTTCGCTCGTCTCGACGGCAGCACAGACACTGCGCAAATGGCCCGCGCGGTGATGGAAGGTGTGGGGTTCTCGGTGCGCTGGGCGTTCGAGGCCCTGCAACAGTCAGCAGCGAGGAAGGTCGGCCTAGCCAAGATCGGCGGAGGCGGCTCGCGGTCCGACGTTTGGACGCAGATCAAGGCCGATATCCTCGGCTTCCCCCTGCGGCGCGCGACTGTCTCCGAGTCAGCCGCGCTCGGCGCGGCGATTCTCGCCGGCATTGGCAGCGGCGCGATGAGCTCACTGCACGACGCCATCGGCGCCCTCATCCGCTACGACCGCACGTTCGAGCCGCAGCATCAGTACCGCGGGCTGTACGATGACGCTTACGGCAAATACCGCGACCTCTATCGAGCCATGCAGCCGTTCAACGCCCGCTTCAACAAGGAGCAACCGGCCTCGACGTCGCACCGTTGATAGACAATCCGGAGGTGATGAATTGGCCGCAGCAGATACCGCTCACGCGCAGGGCACGGTTCTCAACGCGGTCCGCCGCGTAGCGCTCAATACTGGCAAAGTCCTGCTGGATCCCGATACGTCGCCCAGGTGTGCCGCCACGGCATTCTTCGGCTTCCTCTCCTTCTTTCCCGCTCTCGCGACGGTTGCGCTGCTCTACGGTATTGTCGCCAGCGGACCGCTGGTCGTCGAAACCGTCAACGGCCTCAGCTACTTCCTGCCACCGATGGCGGTCGACATTCTCGACGAGCAACTGAAGCTCCTCGCCGCGGCGCCTCCGGCGACGCTTGGCCTGGGCCTGCTGATCTCTATTCCGCTGGCTCTCTGGTCTGGCTCGCGTGGCATCGAAGCATTGCTCTTCGCCATGTCGCGCGTGCGCGGCGCGCCCGAGCGGCGCGGCTTCATCAAGGAGGTCCTCGTGGCCGTCGGCATGACCATCGTCGGCTCGATCTTTGTTGTCGCCGCCCTGCTCACGGTTGCGGGGCTGCCGGCACTGCTGCCGTTCCCCACCGGCGCCGAGTGGCTGCTGCTCGTGTTGCGCTGGCCCGTCCTGCTGGCGATCTCCGCCGTGGTGATGGCGGTGCTCTACCGCTTCGGCCCCGACCGCCATCCGCACAGGCTGCGCTTCATCTGGCCGGGCGCCGCGCTGGCGTCATTGCTTTGGATCCTCGCCGGCGCGGTGTTTTCGATCTACGTCCAGAACTGGGGCAACTACCCGGCCACCTTCGGCTCGGTCTCAGCGGCGATCGTGCTGCTCCTGTGGATGTACAACTCGGCGCAAATCCTCGTCCTGGGCGCCGCGTTCAACGCCGCGATCGAGCATGAGGCCGGCAGCGGCCCCTCCAGCGGCGTCGTCACCTCAGGAAGCTGACTCAGGGCAGGGTATACGCCACCAGCTGATCCGCCACCTTGGGCTCGAGGATCGAATTGCCGCCCACTGCCCACACGACATATTCCTTGCCCTTGTAAGTGTAGATCGCCGGCTCGGCCACGGCGGGCGCCTGCACCAGCGAGGTCCACAGCACCTTGCCCGATTTGAGATCGACCGCGCGCACCCGGCTATCCATCGACGCGCCGATGAAGATGACACCGGTCTTGGTGATCACCGGGCTGCCGATCGTCACCGATCCCCACGACGGGGGCATGTAGAAGCCCCATTTCTGCACCTGGCCGAAGGGCTCGCGCCAGTTCAGTTTGCCGGTGTTGAGATCGTAGGAGGAGAGAGTGCCATACGGCCCATTCCAGCACGGCATGCCGAGCGAATTAAGGAGCGTCTGGAGCTGGAAGCCGTAGGGAGCGCCTTCCTGGGCGAAATACCCGTTGGCATTTTTCTGCTCCATGTTCTGGCCGGCATTGATCTTCTGATACTCGTCGCGCGGAATGAGCCTGTAGATCTGCGCTACGCTCGAGGAGTTGACCACATAGGTGTTGGTCGTCGGGTCGACCGCGCCGCCACCCCACTCGACGCCGCCAGCGGTTGCCGGATAGGCGAGGGTGCCTTGGGTACTGGGCGGCGTGAAACGACCCTCGTATTTGAGGCCGGCCATCGTTCGGCTGCATGCTCCCAGACTCATCGCGTCGGCCAGCCACGAAATTCCCGGGAACTGGTCCGGTACCGTGGCCTCCGGCACCGTCGGCCAGGGCTGCTTGGGCGCCACCTGCTCGCCCTGCACGCCGTCCGTCGGCACCGCCTTCTCCTCGATTGGGAAGATCGGCTCGCCGGTCAGGCGGTTGAGCACGTAGAAGAACCCAAGCTTGCTGGACTGGATCAAAGCCGGCACCGTCTTGCCGTTCTGTTGCAGGTCGAACAGCACAGGGGCCGAGTTGGTATCGTAGTCCCAGATGTCGTGATGGACGATCTGGTAGCTCCACTTGATCTTGCCAGTGTCCGGATCGACCGCGGCGATCGACGTCGACAGCGGCATCTCCTCGGTCCGATCGCCGCCGTAGTAGTCTGGGCTTGGCGAGCTGATCGGCATGAACAGCAGGTTGTTCTGCGTATCCACCGACATGCTGCTCCAGACATTGGACGTGCCGGTCTTGGGGTTGAGATCGGGTGGTATCGTATCGAGCTTCCAGTTGAGCTTGCCGCTCTGCGCATCGACCGCGAACACCGATCCCGGCGGCTGAACCGCCTGCGTCCAGTCCTGCCCGGACCAACCGATGAACAGCTGGTTCTTGTACACCGTCGGTGGCTGCAGAATCGACAATGGCCACTTGGCGTTGACCGTGTTCCATTGGTTGATGTCGAGAACACCGTTCTGCGCAAAGCCGGTGCACGCCTGTCCGCTGTCGGCATCGACCGCGAACACCTTGCCGTCCATCGTCCCCAGATAGACGATCTTCTGGCATGGTTGTCCCGCCTGGGGACTTGCCGACTGCCAGTACGAGAGCCCGCGATTCTTGAGCTCGCCCTGCGTGGGATCAACCAGCTTTGTGTGCGTGTCGAAGCTCCACTTCACCTTGCCGGTGTCGGGCTCGAGCGCAAAGATCCGGTCAAACACCGTCGACACGTAGAGTGTGTCGTTGACGAACAGGGGTGTCGCTCCCCAGTCCGACGCCTTGGGCCCCTTAGGGTCCTTGCCGTCCGAGACATCGCCCGAATGGAACTCCCAGGCGCTCCTGAGCTGTCCGACATTGGCGGGGGTGATCTGCTCCGCCGTTGCATATTTCTGCGCGTTCAGCTGTCCGGCGAATGTGTACCAGGCCTGCGATCCATCGCTGGCGGTCGAGCCCGGTTGATCGTCGGCGAACGCCAGCGACGCGAGGACGATTGCTGGGACAGTGATGAGGGTGTGGCGGAGGATGGACATGGGTCAGCTCGCAGTCGAAGTCATACGCGGGGCAGCGAGGGTCGCGAACCAGGCGACGGTGGCGGCGATATCGAGGGCAAGAAGGATCCAGGCCTCGAGCAGGTAAGCGGCCAACCCGGTGCCGATGAAGTCGAGGACGAGCAGCGCCACGAGCAGGGTGCGCAACCAGCCGTGAACGATGTGCGCACCGGTGAGCCAGGCGGCAACCGCCATCAGCAACGTCGAGACCACCACGAGCAGCGCCCCCTCGGTCCCGTGGATGCCGTTGCCGGTCCAGAAATAGTTGAAGAGAGCGTCGGCGAATGCCAGTACGGAAATGAGCACAACCGCTCCCCACGGGATCGTGAGCGAGCGGCCTGAGGCGTTGATGGTCATGGCGGAAGAGTCCTGGGCTGCGTTCCCATTGGAACACGGCGCGAAACGCCGGCTCTCTGTCCCGGTTCCGTGGCAGCCGAGGGGCGCACTGTCGCAGGGGCCCGGATGGTCGGGACCGCTACCTCTGGCTTACCCTTGGCGCCCCGGCCGTCGCGTCTTCTGCCAGTCGAGCAGCGCACACCAAACTGTGACCACTGCGATGAGCCCCAGCGCAAGGATGGGCGTCCACCACCACGCTCCGAGGCGATAGCCCTGCCACCAGCGCAGACCGAAGATCATGAGGTTCGACAGCAGCAGCGCCGCGAGCACGTGTCGGCCGGGCTGCAGCAGGACCGTGGGGACGGTCAGCCGCGCCAGGCCGCGCGCGACCACCAGGTAGATCAGCAGAGGCAGCGCCGCGCCCGCCACCCAGGCAATACTCGGCGGAAACCGCTCCGGCAGCTCGCCGCCATGCCGCCAGACCAGATAGGCGAACACTCCGGTGCCGACCGCAGCCACTACCCATTCGAGCCAATGCGGCAGCTCGGGTCGCCGCGCGAAGGCGATGCCCACCAGGAACCACGGCAGGTACGGCAGGATCGGAAAGCTGGCGAAGTTGCGCGTGCCGACCAGCGTTGCCAGCAGCGGCAGGTCTTGGCTGATCACCAGGAACGTCGATGCGAAGCACGCAAGTATCGCCGCCACCAGCAGCAGCCAGCTGCTGCCGATTGCGAGCAGCAACGGTCGCGCCACCGCGATGACCAGGTACAGCACCGTGAAGCTCGCGAGGAACTCGCTCCACCCATAGAGCCGGCTGAGCGTGAAGAGCGGGATGAGCAGGTCCGCCGTCAGCGGCTTCTTGTCGACCAGGAGCTCAAAGGCGAGCTCGGACACCCAGGTCGCGACCAGCAATAGCAGGACCGGCCACAACCGCTGCCCCCATCCCTTGCTGCGCTTCGACAGTCCGACGCCGTAACCGAAGGCGAACATGAAGCCCGAGAAGGTGATGAGATTTATGAAGACGCTGATCGTCTCGGACGGCGGTTTCGGATGAAACGCCAGCAGCTGGATGCAATGGGCGGTGATCATGCCCCACACCAGCAATGTCTTGAAGATGTCGAGGTCGGCGGATCGTCCGCCGGCCCCGGTCGGTGTCTGAGCCGGAGCTCTCAAGCGTTAGACCACTTGGCCGAAGCTGATCCGCAGCGCCTTCTGCCGCGCCACGTCGAGCGATTCGCTGGGCACCGCATTGCTCGGCCGCATGATGATGTCGCGCAGCCGGTCGACGGGCAGTTTGGGCTGCCGATTTTCGTCATAGAGGCCGTTCGTTTCCTGCAGCGTGTCGGTGATCTGCGTGTAGCAGAACCCGGCCAGGTCGGTGCTCTCGTAGATGCCGTCAAAGAGCTGCTTGATCATCTCGAGATATTCATCGTCGCTCTGCGCCGTCGCATAGCCGAACCACGCCTCGCCCGTCTTCGGGTGCATCGACAGGCCGCCGAACTCGGTCAGCATCACCGGCTGGCCGCGGCGATCCTCCGGATGCAGCAGCAGGCGTTTCCGCGTCGGCCGCATCTCGGTCAGCGTCCTCTCGATCGCCTCCTGCGTGCCGTAGCGCTCGTCGATGTGCGCCTTGAACTGCGTGTAATCGTGAATTCCCCAGATGTCCGAGACGGTATGCTCCCAACCCTCGTTGGAGATCACGGGCCGGGTCGGATCGATCGCCTTGGTCAGGTAGTACAGCGACGTCGCGAAATCCTGCTGATCCTTGCGGAAGCCGATATTGGACACCCCCCAGCTTTCGTTGATCGGTACCCAGGTGACGATCGACGGGTGGCTGCGGTCGCGCTTTACGGCACTGAGCCATTCTCGCGTAAGCCGGTCGACCGCTTGCGCATTGTACTCATAAGCGTTGGCGATCTCCCCCCAAACCATCAGCCCGAGATGGTCAGCCCAGTAGAGAAAGCGCGGGTCCTCGATCTTCTGGTGGATACGCACCGCGTTGAAGCCGAGCGTCTTGATCAGCTCGACTTCGCGCTTCAGCGCTTCAGGGCTCGGCGCCGCCAGATGCGATTTCGGCCAGTAGCCCTGCTCGAGCACCGAGCGCACGAACACCGGCCGATCGTTCAGCACGAAGCGGCCGTTGAGGATGCCCACGCTGCGCAGCCCGAAGTAGCTTTCGACCGCATCGACCGGCTTGGCATCGCCCCCAAGCAGCGTGATCGTCACGTCGATCAGGTTCGGATTGTCGGGGGTCCAGTAGAGGTCGCCGCGATGCACGCCGTTCTGGGCTGCTGGAATGGCGACGCGCGTATCCACGATATTGCCCTGCACGCGCACGCTCTGCTCGGCCAGGATCGCATCCTTGCGGGTCAGCCGCACATGCAGGAACCCGTCATAGGCCTGGTTCAGCGTCGCCTCGACCCGCACGCTGCCGTCAGTCAGATCGGGCGTCAGCTGCAAGTCGCCGACGTAGGTATCGGGGACTGGCTCGAGCCACACCGTCTGCCAGATGCCCGAGGTCCGGTTGTACCAGATGGCATGCGGCTTGAGTTCCCAGTCCTGCTTGCCGCGCGGCTGTGTGATGTCGGTCGGCTGGTCCTCCGCTCGCACCACCACCACCTGTTCGCCGGATGCAGCCAGGTTCGCCGTAATGTCGGCCGAAAAGGGCGTGTGTCCGCCTTCGTGCTCGGCCACGAGCGAGCCGTTGACCCAGACTTTGGCGCGGTAGTCGACGGCACCGAAATGCAGGAGCAGGCGCTGCCCGGCCAAGGCGTTGGCTGAGAATGTGCGGCGATACCACAGCACCGGGTGGAAGCCTGTGTCGCCGATTCCCGACAGTTCCGACTCGGGCGGAAACGGCACCACGACCTGCCGGTCGAAGTGCGTCGCATCGTCCTGCCAGTGCTGGGCGATGCCGGTGTTGGCGTCGTCATAGGCGAACTGCCAGGTGCCATTGAGATCGATCCACTGTGCCCGCGTCACCCGTGGTCGCGGATGCAGCACTCCCTCCGAATTGGCCATCTTGTCCTCACGTCATTGACTGTGTCGTTGTCTTGAAAAAGCGCGGATCGGATGGGCCGGGAGGGGCTCCATCCGATCCTGCTAGCCCGGCTGCACAAGGCCGGGTCCCGCCTGGGAGAAGGCTGGCGGGAAGTACGTCAGCTCAGCTGCACCCGGATCATCTGGTACGAATAGGGCGGCAGCTTGCCGGTGAGCGAACCACCATCGACCGCAATGCCCGATCCGGCCTTGGGAACAACGGCGTTCTGGTCCTTGAGGCTGTTGACCGCGCGCAGGTCGGAATGCGTCATCACCTGATGGTCGATGACGCGCGCAGCTCCGCCGAAGCCCTTGAGGTCGATCGCCAGATCCAGCGTATCGCTGGCGTGCCGGTTCACCGCAAAGAAGCTGATGGTGTTGCTGGCCTTGTCGTGCACACCGGAGATGTCGAGGTATTTCACATTGTCGGCAACGTCCGCGTCATAGCCCGCGCACTCGACCCCGAGGTTGAGCGCCGTGCCGCGGCCGAAGATCGAGGCGAAGTAGTAGGGATAGTAGATGGTCTGCTTCCAGGCCGGCCCGCCGGGCTCGGTCATGATCGGCGCGATGACGTTGACGAGCTGCGCGATGCAGGCGATGCGCACCACGTCGGAGCGGCGGATGAAGGTGTTGAGGATGCAGCCGACCTGCAGCACATCCTCGAAATTGTAGGCGTCCTCGAGCAGCCGCGGAGCGTGCGGCCAGCCGCTGTTGCCATCGAGCACCGCGCGGTCGGCGGCGTTTGAATGATACCAGACGTTCCATTCGTCGAACGAAATGGTGACGTTCTTCTTGCTCCGCTTCTTGGCCTTGACGAAGTCGATCGTCGAGGCAACGGTGCCGATATAGGTGTCGAGCTTGTGGTTCAGCGCCAGGTAGTTCGCCGTGTTGTTTTCGCGGTTGGCGAAATACATGTGCAGCGATACGTGGTCGATCGACTCGTAGGTGTGCTCGAGCACGACCCGCTCCCACTCGGGATAGGTCGGCATGTTCGAATGCGACGAGCCGCAGACCACCAGCTCGAGCGACTTGTCGAAGGCGCGCAGAGCCTTGGCCGTCTCGTTGGCGAGGCGGCCGTATTCGTCGGCGGTCTTGTGGCCGACCTGCCAGGGGCCGTCCATCTCGTTGCCCAGGCACCAGAGCTTGACGTTGAACGGATCGGCGTGGCCGTTGCTCTTGCGCAGGTCGCCCCAGTACGAGCCGGTCGGGCCGTTGACGTATTCGACGAAGTTGCGGGCCTGGTCGAGGCCGCGCGAGCCCAGGTTGATGGCCAGCATCGGCGCGGTGCCGACGGCCTCGCACCAGTCGATGAATTCGTGCACGCCGACGGCGTTGCTGTCGGAGGTGTGCCAGGCAAGGTCGAGGCGGGTCGGCCGCTTCTCGCGCGGGCCGATGCCGTCTTCCCAGTTGTAGGCCGAAACGAAATTGCCGCCCGGATAGCGGACCATCGGGATATCGAGGTCGCGCACGAGTTGGGCGACATCGCCCCGCATCCCGTCTTTGTCGGCCGTTGGGTGGTCGGGCTCGTAGATGCCCGTGTAGATCGCACGCCCGAGATGCTCGAGGAACGCCCCGTAAACGCGGTCGTCGATCGGCGAAATGGTGAAGTCCTTATGCGCCGTAACTGTCGCGCGCATCGCGAAGCCCTCCCAAGGCACTTTATTGATTTATATCTAAACTCCTGATGCAATATCCGCTGGCCGTCAAGTAGGCGCGGCGGCGAGCGTCCAGCTACTCGGTTTCGAGCCGCAGCACGATGTCCTGGTCATAATTGCCGAAGCCGCGGCCGAAAATGTTGATGCCGCCGGGGTGGGTCGCGGTTTCCTTGACCGAAATCCTGAGCCGGATCGAGTGGTGGAT
>Ga0207674_10008871_pt1 | contig 11566 bp, 9 predicted proteins | sample KBSCornC72_FD_184303 | JGI IMG/M metagenome (GOLD analysis project Ga0207674, IMG submission 184303) | Corn rhizosphere microbial communities from Kellogg Biological Station, Michigan, USA - KBS Corn C7-2 (SPAdes) (version 2) | ecosystem: Host-associated > Plants > Roots > Rhizosphere > Soil ... | reverse complement strand
TAAAAACTTGTCGCATCGTTCTTCAGCAATTGTTCACTAAAAGCGGTGCGGTCATTTTTATACGCATTCATCCACACATGCATGTAAATATGTGTAAGCGTGTCCGGTGAGTTGTTTATGTATTCCATTCTTTCAAAACCATCCAAAGTATTATCATCATCATGCAGCGTTACATCAAGCGAATAATTAACTTGTTGTTGCCAGTTTAATTGACAATTGACAGTTGACAGCAAGCAAAAAAAGAAATAAGCAGTTATAAAAAAACGCACAGGATATTTTTTGTTGAAGATAATGAAATGATGTATTGCCTGAAAAGTTGATTTTAATTTTTTATGAACTGAGCCAAATCATTCTAATCATCTTTTGTTGCGTCGCACACTTGTACTTTCGGATCAATAATGAACATGAGCGATCCACTTTGAAGCACTGCAAATAACTTAATTTCATAAAAGAAATAACTGCTATGAATTTTCGCGAAGCAACAATACAAGATATACCTCAAATGCATACAATAAGAATCGCAGTTAAAGAAAATATTCTTCCTGATCCATCAATGATAAAAGAAGAAGATTATGCAAATTTTTTAACTGTTCGCGGCAAAGGATGGGTGTGTGAAATCGAAAATGAAATTGTTGGTTTTGCAATCATTGATCTGAAAGAAAAAAATATCTGGGCTTTGTTTGTACATCCGGCACATGAAAGAAAAGGTGTTGGTAAGCGTTTACAACAAATAATGCTGGATTGGTATTTTGAAAACAATGATGAAACAGTTTGGTTGGGAACAAGCCCCGGCACAAGAGCGGAAAGTTTTTACAGACGTTCAGGTTGGAGAGATGTTGGCAGAAGAGCAAACGGAGAAATAAAATTTGAGATGGCGAAGAAGGAATGGAAAAATATCTTGCTACTTTGAGGTTTTTAATGCATTGTGTTTCTTGCAAATAGCTCCGGAGGAGCGATATATTGGTAGAAAGAAAAAATCATAGTGATTGAAAAGCTCCGTACGAGCGAAATATAATTTTCACATAAGGAAATATATCGCTCCTGCGGAGCTTTGGTTGAGATTAATTGATTCATTTTTTACCAATATTTCGCCTCTAACGAGGCTTATGAAATCTCGCTTTAATCTGTATTCTGTGGTTTTTGTAAGTTCAATAAAGTTCAGAATGTACAAGTGAGTGACACAACAAAAGTTTAATAGTATTACTACAGCTAAGTCATAAAAATATTTTCTTTTATATTGCGAACCTCATCATTAATAAGATTGCTATCATGAAAAATTTCATTGTATTAATTGCTCCTGTTTTATTTTTCGCTTCCTGTACGGGTTCATCAAAAAATTCAACAACAATATCGTCTGCAGATTCAAGCGGCTACCAACTTATATGGTCTGATGAATTTAATGGTAACGTTGTTGATACAACAAACTGGAATTTTGAAATAGGCGGACATGGCTGGGGGAATCATGAGCAGGAATATTATCAGCCCGCAAATGCAACGGCGAGTGATGGCAATCTTATCATCACGGGAAAGAAAGAAGATGTACAATCAAATCATTACACATCATCGCGAATGACAACAAAAGGTAAGCGTGAATTTTTGTATGGCAAAATTGAAGCATGCATTAAAATTCCAGTGGGGCAAGGCTTCTGGCCTGCGTTCTGGATGTTGGGGGCAAATATTGACACTGTTGATTGGCCTTCCTGCGGTGAAGTAGATATTATGGAACACATCAACACCGATAGCCTGCTTTACGGCACGCTTCATTGGGATAACAACGGTCATGTGCAAAAAGGTGATACGCTTGTTTACTCGCCATCTGATTATCATGTTTATTCTGTTGAATGGGATTCATCTTCTATTCGCTGGTATCTCGATGACATGCAATATCACCAGGTTAATATAAGTAACAACGTTAACAGCACCGATGAATTTCATAAACCATTTTATATTCTTCTGAACCTTGCCTTGGGCGGCGATTGGCCCGGGCAAAAAATCGATGACAGTAAGTTGCCTGTAAAAATGTATGTGGATTATGTACGTGTGTACAAGAAGGTTTAATTTTTTAAATCAGCTTAAGTATTCATTCATGAATGCAATTGTATTTTTGTTTCCGTCGCTGTGTTAATCTCATCTCAACATATTGTTACAACACCGTTATAACCTCATTAGCGATTTTACTTTCCTGCAATTTTATTTTCTAAAGGGTAAATAAAAAAATGTAGAATTATGAAAAAGCTAATGGTAATAGTGTTCGCACTTGGACTTAGTGTAGCCGCTTCTTCGCAAAAGGTAGTAGTCGGTGCTCATGGACGTGTTGGAGGACATTTTTATTACAGACCTTATACTTCTGTGGTAATAGGGGCTTACGCACCTTTTTACTATCATCCTTTCTGGTATGGATACTATGGTTATCCTGCTTATAATAATTATTATTACAGACCTACCAAATTAGATCTTGAGATAGCAGACATAAAAAATGATTATGCAGAAAAAATATGGTCAGCAAGGCAGGATAAAACTTTATCCGGTAAAGAAAGAAGACAAGAGGTTCGTGAACTAAAACACGAGAGAGACAGGGCGATCATTAACGCAGAACGAAATTATTATAAGCAGTAGCTTTGCTTATCACGTAAAAAAGTTGCCTTTATTGCAGGCAACTTTTTTGTTATAAATTTTTTTCTATTCTGTAGTCAGATGTAAAATTATTCTATGGTTCCAATGGCTCTTCAAAAATACGTTTCAAGGAAATTTGTAGTACGGGAGAAACAATAAGCGGGAATTTTTCTACAGTAACAAAACTCGGGTCAAGGCCAAAACCTCTTTCTTCACTAAGGCTGATCTCTTTCAACCAGAAGTGAAGCTTCATAATCACTTTTTCAAGAAATGGTAATTCATTATCGCTCGACAGATATTTTTCCATCACTATAAACTGAAAATCTCCTACGACATTATTACGTTCAAGGCTTTCGTAACGGCTGGTAATATTTACTTCATTGTTGTTCACCAATTCTTCTACAACTTTTCTAAACATCAGGTTTATTTTTTGCTGCACCCTGAAGCCAAGCCGGAATTCAACTCGAATAATATCATTAGGAATTATATGCTCGACAACATACTCGCAGGTGTAAGGATCATCCATCGTATCAACATGCACAAACCAATAAATATCCGCACGCTTTGGTTTTTTGTTAAGAATTGAATAAATGATCTTGTGTTCAATTTCTTTCGGATTATTTGCGCTCGTCATATATACAAGATGCGTTGCATATTTATTGATCGTTCTGTCATTACTTAACTCTTGTATCATTGGCAGATAATGCTCGAGGCGCACAAATTCAATGTACCTGTTCTTTATTCTGCGGCTCCTATACCAAACATACATTACGGCAAAAAGGGCGCCCCCCACAAATAATGTCACATAACCACCGTGCGGAAATTTTTCAAGATTGGCAATGAGGAAAGATATCTCAATGGTAAAATACACAAACAAATAAAGATAGATGAGTGATGAATTCACACGTCTGCTTACAAGAAAATTTGAAAATAGAATCGATGTACTGATCATACAAAGCGTTATAGCCAAACCGTATGCAGCAGCCATACTTGTTGAGTCTCTGAAGTATAAAACTATTCCGGCACATCCTAAAAACAACAGCATATTAATACCGCCAATGTATAGTTGGCCTCGCTCTTCCGTTGGATAATTGATCTTCATCTTTGGCCATAAATTAAGACGTATGCTTTCACTAACCAAAGTGAAGGAACCACTGATCAATGCCTGGCTTGCAATGATCGCCGCAGTTGTTGCGATTACAATTCCTATTAACCGGAACCAATCAGGCATAAGGCTGAAGAGCACTTTGAGTGTTTCAGTGTCAAAATGATCTCCCTTGAAATGTCCTAATAAATAAGCGCCTTGTCCGATATAGTTTAAGATGAGACAGGATTTAACGAATATCCAGGAAACACGAATATTGCCTCTTCCACAATGTCCAAGATCAGAATACAATGCTTCCGCACCCGTAGTACACAAAAACACGGAACCCAACAACCAAAAACCGTGGGGATATTTTGTTAAAAGTTCAATAGCATAATAAGGATTGAATGCACGGAAAATTGTAAGATCATCTATCACATGCATCCCGCCCAATACCGCCAGCATACTAAACCAGATAAACATGATAGGCCCGAATAACCTGCCTATTGATGCAGTGCCGAACTGTTGAAAAAAAAATAATACTGCAAGAATTAATAATACGATCAATACAATCGTGTTTTGCGAAATATTTACAAGTGCAGGTATTTGATTAAGTTGCCGCAAACCTTCTATAGCAGAAGTAACAGAGATTGGCGGCGTTATCATCCCGTCAGCAAGAAGTGCCGCTCCGCCAAGCATTGCCGGCAGAACCAACCACTTTCTTTGTCGCCGTACCAGTGCATATAAAGAGAAAATCCCGCCTTCACCTCTGTTATCAGCTTTTAAAGTAAGAATAACATATTTTACGGTGGTTTGTAATGTTAGGGTCCAAATAATACAAGATAAACTTCCGATTACAAGTTCCTCTGTAATGATCTTTCCTTTTACAATTTCATCAAAAACGTAAAGAGGAGAAGTTCCTATGTCACCATAAATAATTCCCAACGCAACGATCAAACCTGCCGTAGTAACCTTGTTGAATTGTTTGTTCACAATTTTAAAGTTGATTTAAAATATCTTAATTCATATGGCGCAAGGTTTTTTAATGAGTTATTAGCCGGATTCGTCAAAAACGCGCCGAAGTGATATTTGTGGCACAGGAGAAACAACGAGCGGAAATTTTTCAACTGTAACAAAACTGGGATCCAAACCAAAACCTCTTTCTTCGCTAAGGCTAATTTGTTTCAACCAAAAATGAAGTTTCATTATTATTTTTTCAAAAAAGGGTAACTCATTATCGCTTGAAAGATATTTCTCCATTACGATGAATTGAAAATCACCTACCACATTGTTACGTTCCAGGCTTTCGTAACGGCTGGTAATGTTTACTTCATTATTGTTTACGAGTTCTTCCACTACTTTTCTGAACATCAAATTTATTTTTTGCTGTACTCTAAATCCCAGCCGAAACTCAACACGGATAATATCGTTGGGTATAATATGATCAACAATATATTCGCATGTATATGGATCATCGAGCGTATCTACATGCACCAACCAATATATGTCCGCACGTTTTGGTTTTTTATTAAGAATGGAATAAATAATCTTATGCTCTATTTCATTGGGATTATTGGCGCTGGTCATATAGACCAGGTGTGTAGCATATTTCGGTATAGTTCTGTCATTACTTAACTCTTGTATCATTGGAATGTAATGATCAAGTCGCACAAATTCTACATACCTATTCTTTATCCGGCGACTTCTATACCACACATACATTACCGTGAACATAAGTGCTGCAAGCAGAAGCGTGATGAAACCACCCTCCAGAAATTTATGAGATAATGCTGCAAGGAAAGTAAATTCTATAGCGAGATAAAGAAGAATAAAACAATAAATAAGAAAAGGATGAACCCGATGCAGCACGAGGTAATTAGAAAAAAGAATCGTCGTGGCGATCATGGTTATGATAATTGCCAAGCCGTAAGCTGCTTCCATCCGGGATGATTCTTTAAAGAAAAGTACCACACCAGCACATCCTAAGAACAGGAGTATATTCATACCGGGTATAAATAATTGTCCTTTAGCTTCAGAAGGATAATTTACTTTCATTTTAGGCCAAAGATTCAAACGAAGTGCTTCACCAATGAGTGTAAATGAACCTGCTATCATTGCCTGGCTTGCGATAATGGCGGCGCTTGTTGCAACAATCACACCTATAATTACAAACCAATCAGGCATTAAATCGTAGAAGCTGTTGATATGAAGCTGTTCTTTTAATTTCGATGTTATAGTCAGCCCGTTTCGGTGTGCCAGCAAGTATGCTCCCTGCCCGATGTAGTTTAAGAGCAAGCATGATTTTACATACATCCATGACACTCTCACATTACCTCTTCCGCAATGGCCCAAATCGCTATATAAAGCTTCGGCTCCTGTAGTGCAAAGAAATACGGCACCTAATAATATAAATGCACCTTTGTAGTTTATCAAAAAATTAATTGAATAATAAGGATTGAATGCCCTGAAAATAGTAAGATCGTCCTTCAAATGAATTAAACCGAGTATAGCGATCATAGTAAACCAAATGAACATAACGGGTCCGAATAATTTACCGATAGATCCCGTTCCGAATTGCTGAAGAAAGAAAAAGGCTATTAATATTGCCAGCACTATGTACATGATAACATTTGCGGAAATATCATGAAACACGGGAATGTTTTTCAAACCTTCTATTGCAGATGTGATAGAAATCGGAGGAGTAATTATACCATCTGCAAGTAATGATGCTCCTCCGATCATCGCAGGAATCACCAGCCATTTCCGCCTTCTTCTAACCAGGGCATACAAGGCGAAAGTCCCACCTTCACCCCTGTTATCCGCTCTTAAAATTAAGACCACATACTTAATGGTTGTTTGGAGAGTAAGGGTCCAGATGATACAGGACAAGCTTCCGAGAATCAATGCCTCATCTACCATCCTGCCGTTTATGATTGAATTGTAAACATAGAGAGGAGAAGTTCCTATATCGCCGTAAATAATTCCTAACGCAACTATAAGTCCGGCCGCTGTAACCTTGTTGAATTGTTTGCTCACAAGTTTTTAATTAAATCTATAAATCCCTTATGCTATTTTGTATAGATATTTTTATGCCAGAGTGCAGTAACAGATATTGAGCTTCCGTTGCGTCGCACTCTTGTACTGTCGGACCATTTTCGCCTGTAAAAAAAGTTTGCAAAACTATCGGAATGTTGTACTTTCTGCATAATCTTTAACAAAAATCATCAACAGTTATTTTATTCGAGCCAGCTCTTTTAAAATTACACACTTCATCATACTGTTGATGTGGTAAAACCTAAGGGTCGTATTTTCTAACAAATGTATAATGAAAAAGTTTTTTAAAATTTAATTTGAATAAATAGAGTGCAACATTCAAAGAAATTGGTTTTTTGATTTTTATAAATTTTATGAATTTCAAATTTTTTATAAGGCTTACATTTGTTTGCTTAATTAAATTATCTATTTCATGTTGAAATTTGCCTTTTGCTTGCTAACATTCGTGTGCTTTTTGGTAAGTAGTAAGTCTCAAAGAATTGTTTATTCTCAAACCGACAAGAATGATGTTAAAACGATGGATTATGATATCATCGGCAAAATGAATAATCATTACCTCATTCATAAGAATAACAGAAATGAACACAACATCACTGTTTATGATAGTGAAATGAAAGTTGTAAGAGTAGAAAAACTTGATTTCCTTCCTTCGAAAGTATTAAGCAGTGACATTCTTTCTTACAAAGATTTTTTTTATTTCTTTTATCAGTATCAGAAAAAAAATATTGTTTATTGCATGGCGGCGAAGCTGGACGGAGATGCGAAATTGATGGGGGAGCCAAAAGAATTAGATACCACTGCCATCAATTTTTTTGCATCGGATAAACTGGATAATATTATATGGAGTGAAGACAAACAAAAAATAATGGTGTTTAAAGTAAACACAAAAAATGCCGACAAGGATGTTCTCACCACTTCCCTGTTTGACGGAGATCTGAATCTTATTCACAGATCACGTATAAACATTACAATGGCTGAGAAAAATGATTTTTTGCAGGAATTCAGTTTGGATAATGACGGCACTTTTGTTTTTCTGAAACCTGCAGGCTCTTCACAGGAAGATAATATTGCACAGGCATCACTAATGGTTAAAAATGCGGAGAGTGACAGCCTTTTTTCTTACAATCTGCCCATCACAAAGATCTATCTTGATAATATCAAAATAAAGATAGATAACACCAACAAACATTTCTTACTTACTTCATTTTACTCAAAAGTAAAAAGAGGGAACATTGATGGTCTTTATTGCTTACTTTGGGATAAAGCACAGGCTCGTGAACTCTTTGTAACCACCAGCACTTTCTCGGATGAAATGCGCAACGATGCAAAGTCGGAAGGAAGTCCAAAAGCAGCTTTTAATGATTTTTACGTGCAAAACATTCTCATCAAAAAGGATGGCGGCTTTGCAATAGCTGCTGAATCTGTCTATTCATCATCACGGGGAAATTACAATAATCGTTGGGACTATTATAATTATCCTTACATGTCTCCGTATGGTTATTATAATTACTATTCTTATTCGCCTTTGTATAATTATTATTATCCTTGGTATCGTTGGGGAGGAATGCCCATGCAAATCAATCGTTTTTATGCAGACAATATAGCTGTCATGTCTTTTGATTCAACAGCCAATCTTATCTGGAGCAATGTGATTCATAAATCTCAGTACGACGATTATACTGATAACTTTATTGGATACGGTACAATGAACACAGGTACTCAATTCCATTTTCTTTACAACCAATCAGAAAAAAGAACCCTTTTGCTTACCGATCAAAGCATAACTCCTGACGGACAAGTTAACCATGCACCCACTTTGCATGAACTTAGTAAAGATTATCAATTCATGCCAAGATTTTCAAAGCAGGTAAGCAGCCATGAATTAATTATTCCTTGTCAATACAGAAATTTCGTTTGTTTTGCAAAAGTTGAATTTTAACAGCAAAACAAGTGATATCATTTTTTAAAGACAAATCTCCGGCGGCAGTATTTGGTCTTGTTATTGTTAGCCTCGGTATAAGAGCATTCTTTTGGAAACAACTGCCTACAATAGTTACCTCCCCCGATGATGGATTGATTTATTATCTGCTTATTCGCCTTTCTGCATTATCTGGCAGCGCAGTAGCTGTATTGTATCATCTCCTGGTAGTTGTTCAGGCATTGCGTTTAAATTACGCATTGAATGATGTGCGCATGTTTCCGAAGCCTGCATATACTACAGCAGTTGCTTATGTTTTGCTAACGGCTTTACTGCCTTCATGGAATAATCTTACTTCCGCACTTGTAATAAACAGCTTGCTTATCTGGCTTATTTACCGGATGATAAGATTATACAATACTCAACAACCAAAAACACTTGTGTATAATATTGGCTTGATCACCGGAAGTACAATTCTTCTGTACTATCCTTCATTCCCTTTGGCATTTACAGTTTTTTTTGCCGTGGCTTTTTTGAGACCTTTCAGGCCAAATGAATGGGTCATATTGCTGATAGGAATAATTACTCCTTTATATTTTCTTGCGGGCTGGCTTTTTCTTAATGATAAATTTTATCTGATTACCGACACGCTAAAAATATTTCGTCTCACTATTATTCGTCCTGCAAATCTTGTTTTCACGGTTATAACATTTTCATTTGCCGCCTTTGCTGTAATTGTCGGAATTTTTATGTGGCAGTCAAACAATGGACGGATGGTGATACAAGCCAGGAAAGTGTGGAGCATTTTATTTATCATGCTCATCTTGTTATTGCCTGCAGTTTATTTGATGAGTGATGCATGGCCTAACGCTCTTTTATTAGCAACAGTACCCGCATCTGTATTTGTTTCAAACACTTTTTTTTATCCGAAAAGAAATATTGGACCGGCATTGTTGTTCTGGTTGTTTGTTGCATTGATTGTTTACGTGAACTGGTTTGTTGGTAAAATTTAACTGTTCTTATAAATGGAGCGTCTAACTTTGCAGTGCGAAATATTAGCTTGTAAATGATGCCAGAAGTTCAACAGATGAAGTGATTGCGACGCAAGGGACGATGCTATAAAAAACTAAAGCTGGTATTATTATAGTTATTCAAATCATTATAATCATTGCTTCATGAAATTTGGAATTGTTGTTTTTCCCGGCTCGAACTGCGATCGCGATATGCACGATGCTTTGCAGAAAGATCTGAACAAAGAAGTGATAATGCTGTGGCATAAAGATAAAAATTTGAGCATGTTTACAACAGATGATTGTATTGTGCTGCCCGGTGGTTTTTCATTTGGTGATTACTTGCGATGCGGCGCTATTGCGCGTTTTAGCCCGATGATGCAAAGCGTGATTGAGTTTGCAAATAAAGGCGGCAAGGTGCTTGGCGTGTGTAATGGGTTTCAGATTTTGTGTGAAAGTGGATTGCTTCCCGGAGTATTACTTGCAAATGGCAATCAGCAATTCATCAGCAAAAATGTGTTTATAAAAAATGATCACAGCAGACCTTTAAAAATTCCGATTGCACATGGCGATGGACGATATTTTGCAGAAGAACACATTCTTGATGAACTTGAAGCAAACAACCAGGTGATCTTTCGATATTCCGATGAGAAAGGAAATATTGATGTTGGCTTCAATCCAAATAGCGCGATCAGGAACATCGCCGGCATTAGCAATAAAGAAAAAAATGTGTTTGGTATGATGCCACATCCTGAACGTGCTACTTCGCCATTTCTATGTAACCAGGACGGCGTAGAAGTGTTTCGCATTTTGGGTTTGAATTAACAGATTGTTTGAAAGAAAGCTTCGTTTGATTCGTAAATAACGGAAACTGGTGCTGCAGAACATTTTGTTCGGTAGCAATATTGTGCCGCTTGAGCGACAAAATAAAATTGCGAGACTGTAAGTTTCGCAGAGCAAAAACGAAACACATAATGACGATGAAAAGATTTTCACTATTTGCAACTTTAGCTTTTATAACAGTAGCAGCAATGGCGCAGTTCAAAGATCCTGTGCAATGGAACGTTACCGCTACAAAAAAATCGGGAAAAACTTATGAATTAAAATTCAGTGCAACCGTTGCAAATCCCTGGCATATTTATTCTCAGAATACTCCAAAAGGCGGACCGGTGCCGACAAAATTTTCCTATAAAACAAATCCGCTTATTACATTCAATGGAAGCGCAAAAGAAGTTGGTGATCTGAAACAAGTGCACGATCAATATTTTAATGTTGATGTAAAATATTTCAACAACAAAGTTGATTTTGTTCAAACCGTAACACTGAAAGCAGATGCAAAAACAAGTGTAAGCGGCACGGTTGAATATATGGTTTGCAACGATGAGGAATGTTTACCTCCAAAAAAAGTTCCTTTTGATCTGAAGCTTCAATAAATTTCGCTGCAATGAAAAAATATTTTTTCTTCTCTGTCATTTTTTTATTGGCAGCTTTTGTTTCTTTTTCACAAGCTGACAGCACGTTCAGTTGGAATGTTTCAGCAAAAAAAATCTCTGACAGTATTTACGAATTAAAAGCAACATCAACTGTTCCGGTGGGTTGGCATTTGTATGGAGCAAACGCAAATGTTGATGGTCTCGGAGCCGAAACAATTCAATTTAATTACGATTATGAAAATGCACAAAACGTACAACCGGCAAGTGTTTCAGGCAAACAGGAACAAATAACGGATTCCATCTTTAATAAAAAAGTAAATATTTATAAAGGTGATATTTCGGTAACACAACATGTAAACATTCATGGTGTTGTTCCTTCACAATTAAAGGGAACAATCACTGCTTACCTCGGAAGAAAAGATGAATTTCAAACTCCTGAATTTCCATTTGATGT
>Ga0207674_10008868_pt1 | contig 11571 bp, 7 predicted proteins | sample KBSCornC72_FD_184303 | JGI IMG/M metagenome (GOLD analysis project Ga0207674, IMG submission 184303) | Corn rhizosphere microbial communities from Kellogg Biological Station, Michigan, USA - KBS Corn C7-2 (SPAdes) (version 2) | ecosystem: Host-associated > Plants > Roots > Rhizosphere > Soil ... | reverse complement strand
GCAGCTGCAAAAGGAATCAGGGTTGGGTACTGTTCAAGTTAAAAGCGATACCGCCTTAACAAATTGAATCACAGGCTGAATTTACTTCGCCTCGTAAACATCCGCAGCGCAAAAACAATTCATATCGATTCTTGAAAAAAGTGGAATAATTGTGTATGTTTGTGCATTCTCCTTTCCCTTGTAAAAATCACAAAGATCTAATAGTCTTCTTCCGTACTCCCGTGGAATGTCCCTTGACACTATTTTTTTAAACAAAAACTTTGTGAATGAAAAAAATTTACACAGCTTTCCAGAACGAGAATGTACAGGCTGCGGTTATTATCGCGACTGTGTTTCTTGTGACAGGGTTAATTTCTCTCTTTATTGTTTTCAACTAAAAGCATACAGATAACCCGTATCAATCAACTGGAACAAAATGCTTGAAACCGCCCCATTTACGGGACGGTTTTTTATTATAACCTATCTTAAAGAATAAATGGGCCTACGTCAATGAGAAGCACGGAGGAAATAAAAGGATTGATCATTGATTTTGCAAAGAACGATGACCGGATCAGGGCTGTTTTGCTAAACGGGTCCAGGGTCAATAAAAATATCTCTTCGGACAAATACCAAGATTTTGACATCGTTTACGTTGTAGACGATATTGAAAGTTTCATTTCAGACAAATCCTGGACAGAAAATTTTGGCGATAAATTGATCTGGCAATTACCGGATGAAATGTTTGTCGGCGAAAAAGACCCTGAAAGAGGAAACCGGTACGCCTTGCTCATGCTATTCACTGATGGGAACCGGATAGATCTCACCTTGCAGTCTTTAAGCGATGTCAATGCAAATTATAATCCTGGTAGCCTGGCGGTCGCCTTGTTGGACAAAGACGACATGTTTACCAACATCGGTTTGCCAAACGACTCAGATCACCTGGTGAAGGAACCCACCGAAAAAAAATTCCTGGACACCTGTAATGAATTTTGGTGGGTTTGCACGTATGTGGCAAAGGGGCTTACGCGCAACGAGATCATTTATTCGAAAGAAATGCTCGAGACCGTCGTCAGGCCAACGTTTATGAATGTCACCGCCTGGTATATAGGAACAGAAACAAATTTTTCGGTTTCGATGGGTAAAGGCGGAAGGTTTACGAAGAATCTTTTACCTCCCTGGTTATACAATAAAATATTAGAAACATATTCGGATCACACATTAGAAAATAATTGGAAGGCCTTATTCTTAATGATGGATATGTTTGGACAGTTTGCCACTGCTGTTTCAGAAAGATTGCGATTCAAATACATTAGTTCAGAGGAAGAAAATGTCAAGGCTTATTTGAACCGGATATATAAAGAGCAAGCGAACGATGAGATGTGAGATCACGTACAGACATTACCATCGACATTTTTCAACCTTTCATTTTCTTTTCTGTAATTTCAGCAAAACATCTTTGATATGCCACTGTTAATAGGACTTGGAATTATCATACTGGTCATTATTTGGATGACGAGCTTATATAATAATCTTGTGCGACTGCGAAACCGCCGGCAAAATGCCTTTGCGGATATTGATGTTCAGCTCCGCCAGCGTCATGACCTTGTTCCCCAATTGGTAGAAACCGTGAAAGGTTATTCCTCGCATGAGAAAGAAGTTCTGTATCGTGTGACGGAGGCCCGCGCGGCGGCCATGAACGCTACATCGATCAATGATAAAATTCAAACCGAGCAACAACTCACTACTGCTTTGCAGGGATTAAAGGTTTCTTTGGAGGCCTACCCTGAGCTGAAGGCTAACCAGAATTTTTTGCAGTTGCAGGAAGAGCTAAGCGATATTGAAAACAAACTCGCTGCAGCACGTCGTTTCTTTAATGGTGCTACTACAGAATATAACAACGCTGTTGAATCGTTTCCCGGCAATATGGTAGCAAGAAACTTTGGCTTCCAGAAAGAAATACTTTTTGATCTTGGCACAGAAGGTCGCAAGCAAATGGAAGAACCACCCGTTGTTAAATTTTAGACTACGACTGGTTTATGCAATATATAGGTCTTCAGCACCAGATCAGCCGCAATAATCGTAACTCTTTTTTCCTGCTGATCACTTTCCCGCTATTGCTGCTTAGCATGCTGTATACATTTCTGTTTTTTGCCGATAAACAAGATATCGGATCAACAAACCAACATTTTCTAACCGGAGTTCCGTTTGTTATCATTTGTGTTTGTATTTGGTTTTTGATCGCCTGGGCGGCTCATGCAACGATCATCCGAATGGCTACCGGCGCGAAACCCTTGCAGCGGGCCGAAAACAAGAGAGTTTATAATCTTGTCGAAAACCTTTGCATCCAGCAGGGAATGAAAATGCCAGCAGTTTATGTGATAGATGATGATTCATTGAATGCATTTGCCAGCGGCATCAATGAAAAAACTTACGCTGTTACTTTGTCTAAGGGAATAATCGAAAAACTCGATGACGAAGAATTGGAAGGAGTGATCGCACATGAATTGACGCACATTCGCAATCGCGACACAAGACTACTGATCATCTCGATCATCTTTGTCGGCATCTTTGCCTTCCTTGCGCAAATGGCTTTGCGAAGTTTACAGTTCGGTGGCCGCGGGAAGAAAGGAGGCGGCTATATCGTTCTAATAGCCGTCGCTGTAACTGCGGTGTGTTATTTCATTTCCTTGTTCCTGAGATTTGGAATTTCACGATCGCGGGAATATTTGGCTGATGCGGGTTCGGCAGAGTGGACGAAAAAACCCTATGCGCTTGCCAATGCCTTACGAAAGATTGATGATGATCCGTTAATAGAAGCAGTCCACAGTAAGGATGTTGCGCAACTCTTTATAGACAATCCACACCGTCACAGAAAAAATTTTTTGGATGGAATATTTGACACACATCCGCCGATCAAAAAGAGAATACAACTATTGGAGCAGTTTGTGTAAGGCGGCTTTTATTTTTTCCCTTCCAGCATAGGCACAAAAGAGAACTGGTCAAAAACTTCCTCCTTTAAGCCATCGTTGTCAAGTCTTGTGACGCGCATCATACGCTGTACCTCGCCGGCGCCAAGGGGCAATACCATCATCCCTCCCGTCTTTAATTGTTTGATTAATTTCGGAGGAACTTCCGGCGCTGCGGCGGTAATAAGGATTTTATCAAACGGCGCAAACGTTGGTAAACCTTCAAAACCGTCTCCGTAAAAAAATTTGATGCCGGGAAATCTTTTCAGATAACCGAACTTCTTATTCAAATCAAACAATTTTTTTTGTCGCTCGATCGTGTACACCTGGGCTCCCATTAGTGCCAGCACAACGGCCTGGTAAGCGCTCCCTGTTCCGATTTCAAGGACTTTATCAAATGGTTTTACTTCCAGTAATTGACTTTGGTAAGCTACAGTGTATGGCTGGGAAATGGTTTGGCCTTCGCCGATTGGAAAGGCACGATCGGCATAAGCCATCTCGTCAAACGCAGAGTCAAGAAAATAATGTCTTGGAATGTTATCAATCGCATTTAACACACGTTCGTCGGTAATTCCCTTTTCACGAATCCCTTCTGCCAGCTTTCTCCGTAAACCTTTGTGGCGGTATGTATCTTCTGTGGGTCGCATAAGATTGCCGCAATTTAAGCAATGGAGAAGTATTTAATCTTACTATTACAAATTCACCGCCAAATATTGCCTGTTGAGCGAAACAAAAATAAAAAGGAGCTGCATTCTCTTAGTTTTGTGTCGCAAAGAAAAATACTACCCAACAACATAACGGGAAATCTGACTAAGACCATCCACGCAAAGAGGCGGGCACTGACGAAGTGCCTTTTTTTTATCCTGTGTTGAATCCCTCGCCTCTTCTTCTTTGTGAAGGCAAAAGCCGGTAAATTTGCCGCTCATTATTATCTTGATCGCGCAGAAATTAAAATCACTGGAACTTACTATTTAATTACGGAAATGGAATTGACGAAAAACTTTGATCACTCTTCGGCTGAAAGTAAATGGTATAGTCACTGGCTAGAAAAAAGATACTTTACGAGCCTGCCTACCGGGCAGGCTGGCGCTCCCGACGACCGTGAGCCATACACTATTGTAATGCCTCCGCCAAATGTCACCGGCATTTTACATATGGGTCACTGCCTTAACAATACTATCCAGGATATCCTGATCCGTCGTGCAAGGATGCAGGGAAAAAATGCATGCTGGGTGCCTGGTACCGATCATGCCTCGATCGCTACAGAAGCAAAGGTGGTTCAAATGCTCCGCGAAAAAGGGATCAACAAATCTACCCTGACCCGCGATGAATTTTTGAAGTATGCCTGGGAATGGAAAGAGCAATATGGCGGGATCATCTTACAGCAACTAAGAACGCTGGGTTGCAGCGCTGACTGGGATCGTACGACCTTCACGATGGACCCTGTTTACTATAATGCTGTCATCAGTGTGTTCGTCGATCTCCATAGCAAAGGTTATATCTATCGCGGTAAAAGAATGATCAACTGGGATCCGAAGGCAAAAACTGCTTTGAGCGATGAAGAAGTGATCAGGAAGGAAGTGAAGAGCAAGCTGTATTACCTCCGGTACGAGTTAGATATTGAAGGCTCGCAGTCGGCAGTCGGCAGTCAGGAGTCACCCACTCACCACTCACCACTCACCACTGACGACTTCATCACCATTGCCACCGTTCGCCCCGAAACTATTTTAGGGGATACAGCCATTGCCGTCAATCCAAATGATGAACGATATAAACATCTTCACGGAAGATTTGCTTTTGTTCCATTGATCAACCACCGCATTCCGATCATCACTGATGAATATGTTGAAATGGATTTTGGGACAGGTGCATTGAAGATCACGCCGGCCCACGACAAGAACGACTACCAGATCGGCGAAAAACATGGACTTGAGATCATCGACACTATGAACGATGATGGCACCATGAGTGACGCGGCGCAACTATATATAGGTGAAGACAGGTTTGAAGTGAGAAAGAAAATTGTAAAAGAATTAGAAGCGCAAGGTCATTTGGTAAAAGTTGAAGATTATACAAATCAAATTGGTTTCAGCGAAAGAACGGACGTTGTAGTGGAAGACCGCCTTTCTCTGCAATGGTGGGTAGATATGAAAAAACTCTACAAGCCGGCACTGCAAGCAGTCATCGATGAAGAAATAAAATTCTATCCCGCCAAGTTTAAAAACCTCTATCGCAACTGGATGGAAAATATCAGGGACTGGTGCATCAGTCGCCAGCTGTGGTGGGGACATAGAATTCCGGCATGGTATGATGAGAACGGGAATGTGTATGTGGCAAAGACAGAGGACGAGGCAAGGCTGCAAGCTGCAAGCCGTAAGCTACAAGACTCAAAAAAGAATATGCTAACCGACGTCTTGCAGCGTGAAGCTAGCAGCATAAAGCTTACGCAAGACGAAGACGTCCTCGATACATGGTTCTCTTCCTGGCTCTGGCCATTCGAAGTTTTCAAAGGCTACAGCGATCCGGGTAATGCCGATATAAAGTATTACTATCCTACCAATACGCTCGTCACAGCTCCTGAAATTATTTTCTTTTGGGTGGCCAGAATGATCATGTCTGGTTTTGAATACATGAAAGAAAAACCTTTCAGTGATGTGTATTTTACCGGGATTGTGCGGGATGAGCTGGGAAGAAAAATGAGTAAGCAACTCGGTAACTCTCCGGATCTCCTTGGACTCATCGATAAATATGGTGCAGATGCGGTGAGATTTGGGATCATGATCTCCTCTCCTGCTGGTAATGATCTCTTGTTTGATGTAAAAGAAGAAAGCACATTGAAGCAGGGAAGCTTTTTCATCAATAAGATGTGGAATGCGTTGAAGTTGGTAAGAAGTTGGGAGTCGAGAGTTCGGAGTCAGCAGTCCGAAATCGGCAGTCGGCAGTCGGCAGTCAGCAGTCGGCAGTCGGCAGTCGGCGGTCGGCAGTCGGGAAACTTCGCAGTTGAATGGTTTGAGAATAGATTAAATGAAGTAAAGGCGGAGATTGAAGAATTGTACAAAGAGTTCAAGTTGAGTGAGATCTTGAAAACAATTTACTCATTGGTCTGGGATGATTTCTGCAGTTGGTATTTGGAGTGGGTTAAACCTTCATTTGAAGAATCTATTGATGCAAATGTTTACAACAAAGCTGTTGAATTCTTTGAGGAATTGATGCAGCTGCTTCATCCATTTATGCCTTTTGTAACAGAAGAGATCTATCACGAGCTAAAGGAAAGAAAGGAAGGCGATGATCTTACTATTAAGAGAATGAAAGAATTCAGAATTCAGAATTCAGAAGTATTAAAACAAGGTGAATTGTTAAAAGAAGTGATCACTTCGATTCGCGACGCAAGAAATAAAACTCAATTGAAGCCAAAGGATCAGGTCAAACTTCATATTCAAACTGCTGACAATTCTGTTTACAAAAACATCCAGGGAATTTTGCAAAAACAAGTCAATGCTGAATCTGTTAGTTATGTAAAGGAAGGCGTCCCAAACTCCATCAATGTAGTTGTACAAAAGGATAAATTTTTTATTGAATCGGAAAATCTTGGCGATAGTTCTTCTCAGAAAGAACAACTGCAAAAGGACCTGGATTATTTGGAAGGCTTCCTCGCCTCAGTTGAAAAGAAACTAGGCAATCAGCGCTTTGTTCAAAATGCAAAACCCGAAGTGGTGGAAGTTGAAAGAAAGAAAAAAGCCGATGCCGAAGCAAAGATCAAAGCGATCAGGGAAAGCCTCGAAAGTTTGAACTAAAAGACCTCATCCCCTGGCCCTTCTCTAAAGGAGACGTACTTCTGTACATACAAGTCCAAGCTTTTTGTTCTTCCACATCGGTGTCAAATAATGCCTAACAGATATCAAAAGCTGAAATGCTTAATTCCAAATTTTAAAATCAATTCTTAACCGGGCCTACATTCCCCTCGGGAAGGGATACGAGGAACGGGCTTTATTGCGGTATCACAATCGGAATTAAAAACTCAAACACAACCTTTTGATTTGATCCTGTCACCTCACTGTCGAGTAAGTGACTCAATCGAAAACCAAAAGTCAATGGGTATTCATTCCACCATTTTGTATCGACGTAGATTTCTCCGCCGACACTTCGAATATCCGTCGTTGAGATCTTATCTTTTGAATAAATCTTTTCAAAATCATAAAATGCATTCCCTCGAATACGCTGGAAATACAAAATATTCCCAAAGCCCCAATCAGGATACACGATTGGAAAATGATAATTCACACTTGCTCTCCACATCCGGCTCAGGTAGTAGTCATCATATCCCCTGGCATTCGCGAAGCTATTGCTGAATATGATGTTTGTCGTATCACGCTGCTGAAAAGAACCATTGAGTACAATACTGTGAGTGGGGAAAAAGCCGGGCAAATAAATAAATGCATTGGCGATAAACTGGTAACTATCATATAAAGTAAGGGCATAACGATAGTTCATAGAGACACTATACCCGAATCGTGGATAAATATGCTGCACTGCCTGCGGCGTAAATTGGCTCCAGGAAAGATAGTGATGCAGGTAACTAAACCGATTGCCGAGCGAATCGGTACCCTTAAAGTTTTGCAATTCGTACACGTAATTTGTACCGATGTTCAGATTTTTTATCGTTCGTCCATTTGTAAAATCAAAAGGGAGACTCAAACCAATTCTCGCTTCCAGTTTATTGATCTCGAAAGGCGTTCCATTAATGACCACAGGCTGATCAAACGTGTTTTCCAATCCTCCGTTTATGAAAGGATAAAACCCCCCGTACACGAAATTTACACCCACTCCATTTGATTTGTCACTCCGGTTGTAGTGATAAAACAATTCGGTCGACAGGGTGTTTAAAATATTATCACTGTAAATCGAATAAGTAAAATCGGGATCCTCGAAATAAGGACGCCAGCTATGAAACCGGAAAAGATGACCGCCCTGTTTATACGTCTCTACGTCAAATTTTCTGTCGGGAACCTGGCCGAGTAAAATATCATGCAACTCATTTGAGTAGGCAACGGGGAATTCAACTGCTGCATCCTTGATCTCCATCTCAGTTATTTCATTCCATTTCGACTCATCTATGTTCAGTTCTCTCAACTGGTATCCGTCAGCTGTAAAACCACTCCATACCATTTTATTATTGACTGCATTTACAAAATAATTTCCTAGGGGAGTCTGTGTGATCCTGTAAACTTTCTTGTCACTCAAACGTAATCCATACAACTCATCGTTGCCCGAAAAAGAAGCGGTGAAGTAAATCATGCCGTTGTTCACGTTGAGATAGCCGATCACTCCATACGAAGGAATGGTCAATCGCTCGACACTTCCAACATTAATATTAGCAATGGCCAGTGCCATTCGGCCATCATTTAATCGTACTGCTGTAACTAACGAGTGATCATCAATAAATTTCGGATCGGTGAACAGGGTGATCTCTGCAGAGTGGAATTGTTGAATCACCTTTCCATCGCCGGCATCCAAAATATGCAGCTCACTTACGCCGCCGGGACGTATTTGCACCGCCGCAATTTTATTTCCATCAGGTGAGATATCCGGAGTAAAATACTTTGACCGGGAGCTCAGCGTTTGTTGCTTACCGCTATTTACATCCAGGATACGTATCTCACTAAAATTTTCCCAACCCCACCGCGCATCTGGTTTATATCCCGCGTACACGATCTTTCCGTTTCGGTAACTAAATTGCTGGTCGATAGAAATATCCCGCGTTCTCAGTTTGTGTTCGCCATTTGCATCCCGTATATAAAACGCAGCCAGCTTCCGGTAACTGCTCTTCAAGTATAACAATGAATCACCGTTAAACTGGTAAGGAAAATAATAATTCGTAACATACTTTGTATTGGGTGAGGTGATATTTTTGATACCGGCGTCTCCGCCCTGATTCAACTTTTGTTGCGACAGTTTATCCAGATTTGGCGGAACTCCGTTCTGCGTTCTGTTCCCTGATGAATCTTTTTTTACTCCTTCATTTACTTCACCTATCTCTTTATAGAAATTAAAGGCGTCGGTTCGAAACGTTTTGTAATCAACACCTGAATATTTTTTTATCGCCTTTTGAAACGGGTAAAACAATCCTTTAAATGCGCTGGCATCATGCGTGACCCTTGTCCAGAAATCAAGACCATACTTCTCCCTGCCATAGTTCACCATCAAATATCCAAGCGGATAGTGATCCGGAACATAATCCTTCATCGAATTATTCCGAAGTTTCATCCAGCTATAATTCTTGTTGTACTGCCACAGGCTTTTATATTGATTCAGGAAAAAGGCAACTCTCCCTCTCCCCTGGTTTGTCGTGACCGTTTCATTATATACGGCGTCGCCTTCAAAGAACCAGTCGGGTACAGCTGCATTCATCGCCACCAACAATCCTTCATCACCAAATAAATAGTAAGCGAGCTTGCTGATACCATTGCGAAAATTATTGAACTGCTCCACATGCCTGAACTCGTGCACGGCCAATTCCTCCGGCCAATTAATGCTGCCAACATCAAAATTGCTGGTTGGTGGCGTTAAATAATACTCACTCCGAAAAGGAGCCAGCGAAACGTATCCATTTGAAATCGTTGTTTGCGTTTGCAAAACAATGTTGATCTTATGTAACCGGCTGCCCAAGGGAGCCGGGTTATTTTTTGCCAGCCAATGAACAATATTTGAAACTCTTTGAGCAGTGGAATCTATTCCTTTGGGAAAAATAATTCTGGCAGTATCGGTGTTGATCTGTTTCCAGTGAATGGACGTAGGATTGCCCCCAAAAACCTGTGCTTTTGAACCATAAACAAGCAGCAATAAACAAACAGCAATCGAGACTTTCTTCATGAAGGGAAGATAGAGGAAAAAATTTTTATTGGATTTGTTATCTTCAATAAGAACTTTCAACTCCTCCAAAACATATCAATTATGAAACTCTCTGGACTACTGCTTGCAATTTGCTTAACTGGTTTTGTGTTTGGTCAAAAGCAATGGCCGGTATTGAAACACTATGAGGACAGGTTCATTGAAAAAATTGCAATGCCTGTCGGAGGCATTGGTACCGGCAATATTTCTATCGGGGGTAACGGACAATGGAAAGATGTTGAGATTATGAATAAACCGGGCATGGGTTTTTATGGATCTGTTACACCCAAACAAGCTCCATGCTTTATGGTGTTCACGGAAACAACCACCGGTGAAAAAAAATCGAAGGCATTGATGGGACCAATACCACCTCCTCAATATGCAGGTCAACAAGGAAGTGAAGCACCCAATCATGGGCTGCCACGTTTTGAACATGCGTCATTTGATGCAGCCTATCCGTTTGCCACCGTAAATCTTGAAGACGATGGAATGCCCGTCTCTGCAAAAGCAAAAACATTCAATCCGTTTATTCCGGGTGATGAGATCAGTAGTGGTATCCCGGTTGCTGTCATCCGTTACGAAATAAAAAATAAAACAAATGGATCATTGACGGTTGCCGTAGCCGGCTCATTGGATAATTTCATTGGAATGGATGGCTCAAAGGCTGAGTTCAATTCCTTTGATCGCAGCCTGAATTTACTCGGAACAAAGAGCAACAGGAACACTTTCAAACAAACAAATACGCTTGCCGGTATATTCATGACATCAGACAGCGTTGATCACGATTCAAATGCCTGGGGCACTATCGCATTGACAACTCCATTGATCGGCAATGATCGGACGATCAGTTACCGCACCCAGTTTAACCCTAAGGGATGGAATGCCAACATCACTGATATGTGGGATGATTTTTCCGATGATGGCATGTTCAGGGATCTATCGTTCACCGATAAAGTAAATGACCCGAGAGCCGCATTATCAGTACGATTTCAATTAGCACCCAACGAAACAAAAGAAATTGAGTTCTTACTGACATGGGTTTTCCCAAACAGAAAAAACTGGGATGATAAAGTAACGATCGGAAATTATTATTCGACGCTTTATGCAGATGCGTGGGATGTGGCTGAAAAGACGTTACCGAAACTTTCTGCCCTTGAAGCAAAAACAATTGATTTTGTTAACCTCGTTGTCAACAGCAGTTACCCGGCGATCGTAAAAGAAGCCGCATTATTTAACACCAGCACACTACGTTCGCAAACTGCATTCCGCGACAAACAAGGTTATTTTTTTGGATGGGAAGGTGTCTTTGCCTCTACGGGTTCTTGTTATGGCAATTGCACGCATGTATGGAACTATGAATATGCAACGCCATTTTTATTTGGTGATCTTGCTATGAAAATGCGTGACGTGGAATATCAATACGGGCTTGATGATAGCACCGGTCTTATGGCATTTAGAGTTTCGTTACCGTTTGATAAAAAAACAAACTGGAAGGTTGCAGCTGCCGATGGTCAAATGGGAACCATTATGAAAACATATCGGGAATGGCAACTATCGGGCGATGATAATTTTTTAAAAAAGATCTATCCCGGAATAAAGAAAGCTTTGTCCTTTGCCTGGATACCGGAAGGATGGGACGCAAATAAAGATGGTGTGATGGAAGGATGCCAGCACAATACAATGGACATTGAATATTTTGGACCGAACCCTGAGATCGAATTCTGGTATCTCGGTGCGC
>Ga0207674_10008867_pt1 | contig 11572 bp, 10 predicted proteins | sample KBSCornC72_FD_184303 | JGI IMG/M metagenome (GOLD analysis project Ga0207674, IMG submission 184303) | Corn rhizosphere microbial communities from Kellogg Biological Station, Michigan, USA - KBS Corn C7-2 (SPAdes) (version 2) | ecosystem: Host-associated > Plants > Roots > Rhizosphere > Soil ... | reverse complement strand
CGCGGCCGCGATGCCCTCCCGGTTGGCGAGATTGATCACCGACCGCTCCTTGGTCCCGAACACGCCGAGCTGTTTCGCCCGCTCGAGCAGGCCGGTGAGCTCCGGCATCGGCTTCATCAGCTGGACACCGTTAGCTTCCTCTTCCAGCCCCTTGTCGATCTTGATGAACGGCACCACGCCCCGGTCGATCAGCGCCTGCGGCGTGGGCTTGCCGCCGACCTCCCCGTCCATCGTCCGTTCGAACAGGATCGCGCCGATCACTTTTCCGGAACCGAAGCAGGGCGAACTGATGATTCGGCTGCGCATCTGGTGGATGAGGCCGAACATCTCCTCATCGGAGCTCCACGCGCCCTCCTCGATGCCGTAGCCCGTGAGCGCCTTTGGCGTGGACCCGCCCGACTGGTCGAGCGCGGCGATGAACCCATCGCCCCGCTCGATCTTCGCTGTCATTTCAGACTGGTTCATTGCGTCCCCTTGGTTGCTGTCCTGCGGCAACGTTCGGGGGCGCTGTTAGCGCCTCGACGGGACGAGTCCAGCCGACGAAGAAAGAGTGGAGAGGCGATCGCTCGCCCCTCCACTCCGGTTTGCGGCGCTCAGTCGCGCGGCTTCAGGTTGACGAGCCGGTCGAGGACCGCGTTCAGGCCCTCGCCATTGCTCGAGTAGACATCCACGCGGCCGATCTTCTCGGTCACGCGCTCCAGCGACTCAAGCTCCTTGAGCCGCAGAAGCGTCGGATTGTCCTCCATCAGCTTGGCCGTGTTGAGCAGCGACCGCGTCGCGGCCGTCTCCTCGCGCCGGCGGATGAGGTTCGCCTGAGCGACCTTCTCCGCCTCCACGACCTTGTTGATCAGCTCGCGCATGTCGCCCGGCAGGATCACGTCCTTGACGCCGAGCTCGATGACGCTGACGCCGATGTCGCCGAGCTGCTCGCGGACGTGCCGGACGATCTGCGTGTCGACCGACTCGCGATCGTTCAGCACCTCGTCGAGCGTCCGGCCGCCGACCGCCTCGCGGACCGCGAACTGCACGAGCTTGTACACGTGCTGCTGGTAGTCCGGAGTCGACAGCGCCGCCTTCTCCACGTCGGTCACCTGGACGAACGAGGTCAGCGTGACGCGCAGCGACACGCGATCCTTCGTCAGGATCTCCTGAGCCGTCACTTCCAGCGGAAGCGGACGCGTGTCGAGCGCCTTCGACGTCACGACGCGGCCCACCTGCCAGTAACCGTAGCGGCCCGGACCGACGGTCTCGACGAGCTCGCCGTCGAAGAACACCAGTCCGGCTTCGGCCGAACCGACGCTCACGACCGCGATCGGCTGGCCCCCCGCCGAAGCGATGGCGTCCGCCTTCTCGAACGCAATCAGCTCGGCCTTGGTCAGCCGCGGGTCGGCGAGCACGTCGTAGAAAGCGACCGAGATCTCGCCCAGCACCTTCCACACCCGCGCCACCTGGCCCGGACGCACGACATAGCTCGCGCGGCCGTCGACCGAGATCACCGCGACCTGCCCTTCGGCCGGCCGGACGATCTCGAGGCACTCGCTGACGAGCTCCGGGTGAAGCTTTTCGATGGTCTCACCCCACTCGCTGACGAGCAGTCCGCGTGCCGAGACGATCTCGACATGCAACCGGTTCAGGAAATCCCAGAACGCATGACGTCCCGGGCCCAGAACACGAATCAGGCGGCCATCCTTGACGAGGAGACCGCGCTGGTTTTCGGCAATCACGTAAACCTTACGCATTTCGCCGGTCCTCCTCTCTTCTTCCTCTTGCCGGCCCCATTGCCGGACAAAAGGGGGCGGCCCCTACTGCCGTTGGCGAGTCGGGTAAAGGCGAACCGGCAGACTGTTGCCGGATTATCGATCATCGTTGCTGCGGTGCAACAGAAGCGGGGCAGTGCGAAACGGTAAAGGTCGGCCGGAGGATGTCCCCCGGGATCGCGGCGGTCCGGCGATTGAGGCGCCCGTTCGAACGTTTGCCCGCCGCCGCAGCAGCGCGGCCGAAGCCGCGCTCTGGGAGCAACGGACGCCCGCTCTCGCGCGGCGCCGGTATCCTCGCCGGCTCAGAGCCGGACACCGGGTGGCTTCCGGATCCGCGCTGTCGGCCGAAGCCTCGGGCGCTTCCCCTTCCGCCTGAACACCCTGCCGGCCTCCCCGTAAGAAGTGCCTTTGCAGGGCAACTGGAGCGGGAATCGAACCCGCGACAGCTAGATTATCAGTCTAGTGCTCTACCCAACTGAGCTATCCATGCGAAACGTCGTGCGAGGACGTTACTGGTCCTAAGCCAGGTGCTTTCTTTGGCCATGGAACACGGGACCGGTACGCCGGCCGCGCCCGCCGGGTCTCACGAGCCCGAGCGAAATGGCGGCAAAAAGCGGCGCGCCTATATCGCCAACGCCATTTGCTGTCGAGCGATCAGCGTTGCAACGCAGCAACACCGGGCAGCGTACGCCCTTCCATCCATTCGAGAAACGCGCCGCCCGCAGTCGAGACAAAGGTGAAATCGTCGGCGACTCCGGCCTGGTTGAGGGCCGCGACGGTGTCGCCGCCGCCCGCGACCGAGACCAGCGAGCCTTCCTTGGTCAGCGCCGCGGCGGTCCGCGCCAGCGCCACCGTCGCCGCGTCGAACGGCTCCGTCTCGAAGGCGCCCAGGGGGCCGTTCCACACCAAAGTCCGGCAGGTCTTGAGGACGTCGGCCAGCGCCTCGACCGCGGCCGGGCCGACGTCGAGGATCATCTCGTCCGCCGCGACCTCGTGGACGTTGACCGTGCGGACCCCCGGCGGGTTGGCCGCGAATTCCTTCGCCACCACCACGTCGTACGGCAGATGGATCGTGCAGCCGGCCTGCTCGGCGGCGTCGAAGATCGCATTGGCCTCGCCGGTCAGCTCATGCTCGCACAGGCTCTTGCCGACATTGACCCCGCGCGCGGCGAGGAAGGTGTTGGCCATCCCCCCGCCGATGATCAAATGGTCGACCTTGCCGACGAGGTGGCCGAGCACCGCGAGCTTGGTCGAGACCTTGGCTCCGCCGACCACCGCCGCGACCGGCCGCTCAGGGTCGTCCAGCGCGCTCTCCAGCGCGTTGAGCTCGGCCTCCATGGCCCGCCCGGCGAAGCTCGGCAGGAAATGGGTGATGCCCTCGGTCGAGGCATGCGCCCGGTGCGCGGTCGAGAAGCTGTCGTCGACGTAATAGTCGCCGAGCGCGGCCATCGCTTTCGCCAGCGTCGGGTCGTTCTTCTCCTCGCCGAGGTGGAACCGCGTATTCTCGAGCACCCCGATATTGCCGGGCAGCATGGTCGCGATCGCCCGCTCGGCCTCGGGCCCGGCGCAATCCTCGATGAACCGCACCGACCGCCCCGTGAGGCGATGGATCGGCAGCACCAGCTGCGCGGTCGACATGTCGGGCCGATTCTCGCCCCTGGGCCGGCCGAAATGCGACAGCAGCAGCACGATCGCTCCGCGGTCGCTCAATTCGAGCACCGTCGGCAGCATCGCCCGAAGCCGTGTGTCGTCGGTCACCTTGGCGCCGTCCATCGGCACGTTGAGGTCGACCCGAACCAGCACTGTCTTGCCGGTCAGATCCTCCGGCAGGTCGTCGAGGGTTTTGAACGCCGCCACTTACCCCAGCTTGGCCATCGCGCAGGCGGTGTCGACCATGCGGTTCGAAAAGCCCCATTCATTATCGTACCAGCTGACGACGCGGACCAGTCTGCCCTCGATCACCGCCGTCTCGAGGCTGTCGACGGTCGAGCTCGCGGCGGTGTGCATGAGGTCGATCGAGACCAGCGGCTCGTCGGTATAGTCGAGGATGCCTTTCAGCCGCTGGGACTCCGACGCGGCCTTCAGGATCCGGTTGACCTCGTCCCGGTCGGTCGCCCGGCCGGGAATGATCTTGAGATCGACCAGGCTGACGTCAGGCACGGGGACGCGCATGGCCGAGCCGTCGAGCTTGCCCTTGAGCTCGGGCAGCACCTCGCCAACCGCCCGTGCGGCGCCGGTCGTGGTCGGGATGATCGACATCGCCGCGGCGCGGGCGCGCCGCAGGTCGGAATGGATCTGGTCGAGGATCTTCTGGTCGTTGGTATAGGCATGGACGGTGGTCATGAAGCCCTGCTCGATGCCCAGCGCGTCGTTCAGCACCTTGGCCACCGGCGCGAGGCAGTTGGTGGTGCACGACGCGTTCGAGACGATCTTGTGCTCGGGCGACAGCTTGTCGTCGTTGACGCCGTAAACGACGGTCAAATCGGCGCCCTTGGCCGGGGCCGAGATCAGCACCCGCTTCGCGCCCGCCGCGAGATGCTTCTCGCCGCCGGCGCGGTCGGCGAAGAAGCCGGTGCATTCGAGCGCCAGTTCGACTCCGTTGGCGCTGTGCGGAAGCTTGGCCGGATCCCGCTCCGCGGTGACCTGGATGCGCTGGCCGTTGACGACGATGTCGGTGCCGTCGGTCGTGACCTCGCCCGGAAACTTGCCGTGGACGCTGTCGCGCTTGAACAGCCAGGCGTTGGCCTTGGCGTCGGCGAGGTCGTTGACGCTGACCAGCTCGAGCCCGCAATCGGGCCGCTCGAGGATCGCCCGCGCCACCAGCCGGCCGATTCGGCCGAAGCCGTTGATTGCAACTTTGGTCATTGGATTCCTCTTGTCTTCATGAAGTCGGTGACGCGCTGGGCGACCTTGTCGGGGGTCAGGCCGAAATAGGCGTAGGCGTCCTTGGCCGGCGCCGAGACGCCGAAGCGGTCGATCCCGATCTTGAGGCCGTGCAAGCCCACATAGCGCTCCCAGCCGAAGGTGGTCCCCGCCTCGATCGACACGCGCAGGATCTCGCGGTTGCTGACGTCGGGCAGGAGGTCCGCGCGATAGTCGCCGGGCTGGGCGTCGAAGCGCTCGGTGCAGGGCATGGACACCACGTCGGCACCGATGCCCTGCTGTTCAAGCTTCGCCGCGGCGGCAAGCGCGATCTCGACCTCCGAACCGGTGGCGAGGAAGATCACCTTCCGCGCGCGCTCCGCCGCCTTGAGCCGGTAGGCGCCCTTCGCGCAGAGGTTCTCGCGCGACGCCGCGGTCCGCACCGGCGGCAAATTCTGGCGGGTCAGCGCGAGGATCGACGGCTCGTCGCTCTGCAGCGCCAGCGCCCAGCATTCGGCGGTCTCGACCGCGTCGGCTGGCCGGTACACCGCGATCTGCGGCATCGCGCGCAGGCTCTGCAGATGCTCGATCGGCTGGTGCGTCGGCCCGTCCTCGCCGAGCCCGATCGAATCGTGGGTCATGACGTAGATGACCTTGGCCTTCTGCAGCGCGGACAGGCGGATCGCCGGCCGGGCGTAATCGGTGAACACCAGGAAGGTGCCGCCGTACGGGATCACGCCGCCGTGCAGCGCCATGCCGTTCATCGCCGCCGCCATGCCGAACTCGCGGATCCCGTAATAGATGTAGCGCCCGCCGTAATTGTCGGCCGTAAGCGGCTCCAAAGCCTTGGTTTTCGTGTTGTTGGAGCCGGTCAGGTCGGCCGACCCGCCGATCGTCGCGGGCACCGCCGCGTTGATTGCCTCGAGCGCCATTTCGGACGCCTTGCGCGTCGCCACCGGCTTCAGGTCGGCGAGCAATTTGTCGAGGTAGGGCTTCAGCCACGCATCGCCGACCTTCCCCGTCTGCCGGGCGAGGAATTCGTCCTTGCGGCCGCTCCGTTCGAGCCGGTCCCGCCACTGCGCATGATCGAGCGAGCCGCGCTTGCCCGCCGTCCGCCAGGCGGTGAGGATGTCGTCGGGCACCTCGAACGCGGGGAGGTCCCAGTTCAGTTCGACCCGCGCCGCGGCCACTTCCTCCGCGCCCAGTGCAGCGCCGTGGGTCGCCGCCGTGCCCTGCTTGTTGGGCGCGCCGAAGCCGATGATCGTCTTACAGCGGATCAGGCTCGGCCGCTCGTCTGCGATCGCCTTCTCGAGCGCCTTGCTGACCTTGCCGCTGTCGAGCCCGTCGCACTCGATCGTGTGCCACTTGGCCGCCTGGAAGCGCGCGACCACGTCTTCGTTGCGCGACAGGTCGGTCGAGCCGTCGATGGTGATGTTGTTGTCGTCCCACAATACGATCAGCCGGCCGAGCTTCAAATGGCCGGCGAGGCCGACCGCCTCATGGTTGACGCCCTCCATGAGGTCGCCGTCGCCGGCGATGACGAAGGTGCGGTGGTCGACCAGCTCGTCGCCGTAGACCGCGTTCAGATGGCGCTCGGCGATCGCCATTCCGACCGCCATCGCCACGCCCTGCCCGAGCGGGCCGGTGGTGACCTCGACCCCGGGCAGCTCGAAATTCTCGGGATGGCCGGCGGTCGGCGAGCCGAGCTGGCGGAAGCGCTTGATGTCGTCCAGCGTCGGCCGCTCGTAGCCGGTCAAATAGAGCAAGGCGTAAATCAGCATCGAGCCATGGCCGGCCGACAGCACGAACCGGTCGCGGTCCGGCCAGTGCGGGTCCGCGGGATCGAACTTCAGATGCTTGGTGAACAAGGCGGTCGCCGCGTCGGCCATGCCCATCGGCATGCCGGGATGGCCGCTGTTGGCGGCCTCCACCGCGTCCATCGCGAGAGCGCGGATCGCGTTGGCGAGGCGGCGTTGGGTCGGCTGCATGTGGCTCCGTCGGTCGGGATCGTTTCGGCCCTGATGAAGGCCGCTGGCGCGGCCCCTTTGGAAGGTGCGCCGTGAAGCGTCAATGCTTGCCCGGAATCGGGAAGTTGCGTAGCTGCATAACGATGGACGACGCGCCGCTTGCCACTGCCCTCGACCGCGCCGAGCGGGCGCTCGAGCGGGTCCAGCGCGCGCTCGCCGCCCAGCAGCCCGCCGCCGGCCGCGACGAGGAGCTTCGCGCCAAGGTCCGCGAAGTGGTCGAGGAGCTGGACGAGCTGATCCGCGAGGCCGCCGCCTGATGTCGTCGATGATCGACCTCAATATCGCCGGACGCACCTACCAGGTCGCCTGCCGCGAGGGCGAGGAGGAGACTCTGCGCGCCGCGGCGCGGCTGGTCGACGGCAAGAGCCGCGAAGCGCTGGCCGGGCTCGGCACGCTTAGCGAAGCGCGCCAGTTCCTGTTCGCCTCGCTGCTCCTGGCCGACCAGTTGATGGAGGGCCGCCCGGACGCCGTGCCGCCGCCCCCCGAGTCGTCCGGCCCGGACCCGGCGCTGGTGCAGCGCGCCGAAGCGCTCGCCGGGCGCCTCGAGTCGCTCGCCCAGCAGCTTGAGAACGACGCGGCGGTCTCCTAAGTAGGGGTCGACGGGTACTGCCCGGTACGAAGCCACGAAAATCCCTGAGGCGATTAAATATCCTAGGGAGCTGTCCCTGTCCGGACCCTGGTCCGGTGCACATGGTTCCCACCTGACGTTTGTGGCGTCAGAGGATTTCCGGCAAACGGCCACGGTGGTCCCGTCACTTCCTCCCGGCCCCGGCAGCCAGCGGCCCGAGATGGAGCCGCTGTCCAAGGAGACGCTGCGCCACGCCGCGCTCGACGCGCGCAAGGCGTTCGTCGCGACCCTGTCCGACGCCCAGCGCGCCAAGCTCGAGCACCGCCTCGCCGAACATCTGACCTCGCTGTTCGCCGGCGTGTCGGTGGTCGGAGGCTATTGCCCGCTCGGCTCGGAGATCAGCCCGCTGCCGGCGATGGAGGAAGCGCGCGCGGTCGGCGCGATCGCCGCCTACCCCTGCTTCCACAACCCCGGAAAGCCGTTCCGCTTCATCGCCGGCGACCCGCTCGAGGCCGGCCCGTTCGGGATGATGCAACCGGCCAAGCGCCATCCGGTGGTCGAGCCCGACCTCGTGCTGGTGCCGCTGATCGCGATCGACGGCTCGGGCACCCGCCTCGGTCGCGGCAAGGGCCATTACGACCGGGCGCTGATCCATTTGAAGAAGATCGGCGCCCGGCTGGTCGGCGTCGGCTGGTCGCTGCAGCGCCTGGCCGATGTGATTCCGGCGGACGACTGGGACATTCCGCTGAACGGCTTCGCCAGTCCCGACGGTCTGGAATGGTTCAGGTAGCCGTGCGTAAGATTATGCTTCCACACACTTATTCCATTGAATCCCGGCGTCGCGACGCCGATTTGGACGTTTTTCGCCCGCTCTGCGTTGGGACGGGCGGGATTAGGCGACAGGAGCGGGCGTGAAACTCATTCGGGCATCTTTGAGCGCGGCGGCCGCCGTCGCGCTGGGCACGGCTTTCCTCGGCATCGCGCCGCGTCCGGCCGAATCGGTCGCGGCGCGTCCCGTCGTGTCCGACCAGGCCGCGGCGATCGCGGCCTTCTATCGTTCGCGCGGCGGCGCGCCCTTGTGGTTCTCGCCGCGCTCGGGCGCCGCGCCGCAGCAGCTGATTCAGCTGCTGACCACCGCCTCGGCCGAGAACCTCGACCCGCGCCGCTACGATACGCGCACCCTGGCGCGGCTCGTCGGGGCGGCGCAGCGCGGCGACCCCAATGCAATCCGCGAGGCCGAGGCCCGCTTGAGCCAGGCGTTCGTCACCTACGTCCGCGACCAGAAGCATGATCCGCGGGTCGGGGTCATCTACGTCGATCAGGAACTCAAGCCGACCCCGCCGTCGGCGGCGACGATCCTCGGCCAGGCCGCGGCCGCCCCGTCGCTCGCCGACTATGTCCAGAAAATGGGCTGGATGAACCCGATTTACGCCAACCTCCGGCTCGCGCTGGCCAGCGGCCTGTACCTCAACCCGACCCAGCGCCACCTGCTCGCGCTGAACCTCGAGCGTGCCCGGGTCCTGCCCTCGACCAGCGGCCGCTACGTCATCGTCAACGCCCCGGCCGCGCGGCTCTACATGTACGAGAACGGCCAGGTGGTGGACTCGATGCGGGTCGTCGCCGGACGGCCCGACCCGATCGCCCAGACGCCGATGATGGTTGCCTACATGCGCTACATCGCGCTCAATCCATACTGGAACTCGCCGGCCGACATCACCGCGAAGAAGCTTGCGCCGACCATCCTCAAGGAGGGCCGCGCTTACTTCAAGAACCGGGGCTACGAGCTGCTGTCCGACTGGTCCGATCACGCGCGGGTCATTGACCCGATGTCGATCGACTGGCGCGCGGTCCAGGCCGGGCGCGTGCAGGCACGGCTGCGGCAAAAGCCCGGGCCGGCCAATTCGATGGGCAAGATGAAGTTCATGTTCCCCAACGCGCAGGGCATCTGGCTCCACGACACGCCGGAAAAAGAGAAGATCGAGGATGCCGCGCGGCTGCAGAGCAACGGCTGCGTCCGGCTCGAGGACGCCCCGCGCTTCGCCCGCTGGCTGTTCTACGGCCGCCCGCCGAGCCCGAAGGGCGCGCACCCCGAGCAGAAGGTCAACCTGCCCGCCCCGGTGCCGATCTACCTGACCTACCTGACCGCGGTCCCGAGCGGGACGTCGATCGTCTATTTCGACGATTTTTACGGCAAGGATCAGGTCCAGCCCGGGCGGACGCGCCGCGGCGGGCTGTTCGGGATCGCGCGGTGAGCCCGGCCCAGCCGTCGCCCCGAAAACTGGCCGGAATCGGGCTGATTCTGCTGCTGATCGTCCTTTGGGCGGCGTTCGTCGTAAGCCTCGCGCCGTTCGTCGGACGCTGGCCTGTGCTGGTCCAGGCACCTTATTATCTGGTAATGGGACTGGCGTGGATCGTCCCGTTGCGGCCGCTGGTGCGATGGATCGAGAGCGGGCGGTGGCGGCTCCCAAAGTGAGTGCGCGTTGAAAAAACTGTATTAGGGCGCTATATCACTAGCATGTCGCAAGGACTGGCTCTTCAGCACCCGTTGCGGGTGCTCCGGAAGAATGCGGCGCAGCTAAGCCTGCGCGCGCAGCGCCTGTGGCGCGCCTATCCGCGCGAAACGGCGGGCTTCGGCCTGCTTGCACTCGCCGGCGCGGTGGCAATCGGCGGAGTCGCCCATTCGACCCCCGAGCTGGCGCGGGCGAAGCTTGCCGAAGCGGCGCCGCCTGCGCCGCCGCCGATGCTCTACCGCGAGGTCGCTCCCGACCAGGCGCTCCAGATCAACCAGGGCATTCCGCTGAGCTCCGGGCCCAATCCCGCGGCGACGCCCTTCGCCTTCAAGGGCGACAGCGCGGCGCGCAAGCGCGCGCTCGAGTGCCTCGCCAGCGCGGTCTATTACGAGGCCGGCAGCCAGGACGACGCCGGCGAGCGCGCCGTCGCCCAGGTGGTCCTCAACCGGGTCCGCCACCCCGCCTTCCCGGCAAGCATCTGCGGGGTCGTCTACGAAGGCTCGACCCGGGCGACCGGCTGCCAGTTCACCTTCACCTGCGACGGTTCGCTCTACCGCCAGCCCGACCTCGCCGGGTGGCGCCGCGCCTACACCATCGCCCAGCAGGCGCTGAACGGCGCGGTCTACGCTCCGGTCGGCTATGCCACCCATTATCACGCCAATTATGTCGTGCCCTATTGGGCGCCGACGCTGGCCAAGAATGCCATCGTCGGGGCGCACATCTTCTACCGCTGGGCCGGCGGCTGGGGCCATCCGGCCGCCTTCACCGGCCATTATTCGGGCCATGAGCCCAACGCCCGCGCGCTGCGCGACGCGGCGCTCGCCGCCGAGGTCGCGACCGCCAATCAGCCGAGCGCCGAGGCGGCCGAACTCGCGGCCGAGGTCCCCGGCGTCGAAGTCAAGGGCGCCGCTCCCGGCCGGGTCGCGGTCCGCTTCAAGCTCGAAGCCGCGCGCAAGGCGTCGGACGAAGCGCCGCACGAGGATTATGTGAAGAAGTTCGACGCGTCGGATAACCTCAAGTGGACGCTGTCGAACGAGTTCGTCGCGGCTGACGAGCAGCCGTTCGGCAAGTCGGACAACGCCGCCGGCGCGGCCGCCCAGCGTTAGTCGCCCCCGCTTCCCGTTTCCTTGGGCGGAGGCGGCGGCGGCCCCGCCAGCGCCAGCTCGACCTGCAGCCGGATCCGGTCGAGCCGGCTGTCGACCGCCAGCGAATCATTGGACAGGATCGCCCCGGCGCCGAGCTGGCGGCTGGTCACGGCCAGCTCGCTGAACGGCCCCTGGCTGCGCAGCGGGTCCCGGTCCTGCAGCATCACCACCGCATCGTCGAACGCCGCGCAGCGGTCGAGCTGCCCGAGGCTCGGCTCGGCGCGCAGCCGGTTGTGGCAGTCGCGGCTGGCGCTCGCCAGCGCCATCTCGTCGCGCGTCCGGAAGATCCGGGTCGCGTCGCGGACCGCGGCGTCGATGAGCGCGGCGCTCGGGTCCGAGTCCATCGGGTCCGCCGCCGCCTCGCGGGCCGCAGCAACCGGCCGGTCGGCGCGCGGCGGCTTGAGCGGCCCGAGCGTGAACACCAGGGCGCCGACCGCGGCCACCGCGAGCGTCGCCCACAGCCAGTCGTACCCCCGCCCCCCGCCCGGTTCGTCCTCGACCAGGACGAGCGCGTTCTTCGTCTCGCGCGCGCGCTTGAGCTCGCGATAGGCGTGGATGATCTCGGTGGCACGCTGGGCGTCGCCGCCCGAGCGGTCGGGATGGTGGACCTTGATCAGCTGGCGGTAGGCGCGCTCGACGGCGGCCCAGTCGGCGCCGGGCTCCAGTCCGAGGACGGCATAAGCAGCGGCGTCGGCGACCATCG
>Ga0207674_10008866_pt1 | contig 11573 bp, 12 predicted proteins | sample KBSCornC72_FD_184303 | JGI IMG/M metagenome (GOLD analysis project Ga0207674, IMG submission 184303) | Corn rhizosphere microbial communities from Kellogg Biological Station, Michigan, USA - KBS Corn C7-2 (SPAdes) (version 2) | ecosystem: Host-associated > Plants > Roots > Rhizosphere > Soil ... | reverse complement strand
TGCGGGGGGGCCTGAATATGAATCTCGACCCTTCGATTGAGCTGCCGCCCCTCGGCGGTCTCATTCGAGGCCTTCGGCCGCGCCTCGCCGTAGCCGTAGACGATGACGTTCGAGGCCGGGACGCCGCGGTCGATCAGGTAGTCGGCGACGTTCGCCGCGCGCTGCTCGGACAGCCGCTGGTTGAAGGCATCGGAGCCGACCGAGTCGGTGTGCCCTTCGACGATCACGCGGTTGTCGGGATACTGGCGGAAGTTCGTGCCGAGCTGGTCGAGGGTGGAGCGCGACTCCGGCCGCAGCGCGCTGGAGTTGTAGTCGAAGAGGATGTCGCTGGTGAGCTGGACGTTGATCTCGCCTTCCGAGGGGCGCGTCACTTCGACGCCGGGGATCTGCTTCAGCTCTTCTTCCTGCTTGTCCATGCGGCGCCCGACCGCCGCGCCGACCGCGGCACCGGCGGCCGCGCCGACCACTGCGCCGGTGCGGTTGTTTCCGGACTGATTGCCGATGATCGCGCCGGCGATGGCACCGGCCACGGCGCCGATGGTGGCGCCGCGCTTGGTCTTCTGGTTGTCGTTCGGAGCGCTGCCGCCGTCGGTGGTGGCGCAGGCCGCGGCGAAGGCGGCGATGAGGATGAGGATGGTGGCTTTGCGAATCACTTTTGTTTCTCCTTTACAGACGGGATGACGGGATGACAGGTTGCCGGGTTACTGAGGTCCGACATCCCATCATCCCGTCATCCTTACGTCCTTACTGGTTAGGCATTGGCGCGGATGTGAATCTCGACCCGGCGGTTGGCCTGGCGGCCGCTGGCCGTGCCGTTGGTGGCGCGGGGCGTCGACTCGCCGTAGCCGACGGTGTCGAGGCGCGAGCCGCTGACGCCGAGCTGGTCGAGGTAGTTGGCGACGCTGTTCGCCCGGCGCTCCGAGAGCCGCTGGTTGTACGCCGCGGTGCCGGTCGAGTCGGTGTGGCCCGCCACTTCGATGGTGGTGTTCGGGTACTTCTCGAACACGCCGGCCATCTCGCGCAGCGATTCGCGCGACGCGGAGCGGAGGTTCGCCGAGTTGAAGTCGAACAGCACTTCGTTCTTGACGGTGACCTTCAGCTCATCTTCCGAGGTGCGGGTCACGTTGACGCCTTCGATCTGCCGGAGCTCGCGCTCCTGCTTGTCCATCATGGCGCCCACGATCGCGCCGGCCGCGGTCCCGGCCACGGCACCAACCACGGCGCCGCGCTTGGAGCTGTGATGTCCGCGGTTGTTTCCGATGACCGCGCCGGCGATCGCGCCGGCCACGCCGCCGATGATGGCGCCCTTCTTGGTCTTGGCGTGATTGTCGGTGGTGGTTGTGGTCTGCGCGAAGCCGGTGCCGGTCGTGGCGACCAGGAGAACCGTCAACAGCATTGCAGTGGTCTTTCTCATGTTTTTTCCCCTTCCTTGAGTTGCCTTGCCCTCTTCTTCGCAACCGGGGTGCCACGGTCACAATAAGTAAGGAAGAAACGGCATGGCGGGTGGTACCATGCGCGGGCATGCCCGGGGAGCGGTCACTGCAAGAGGCGATCCATAACCGACTGACAGCAGGGGATTTGTCGTTTCGGGAGTACATGGAGATCGCGCTTTACGACCGCGAGCTTGGCTATTACAGCGGCACCCGATCGCCGGTCGGAAAGGCGGCTGACTTCGTCACGTCGCCCTCGCTGAGCCCGGTGTTTTCGTTCGCTTTGGGCAGGTTCATCCGCGAATTCTTGAGCCGCAGCGGCGACGTGGTGTCGCAAATCGTGGACATCGGCTGCGGGGACGGCACGCTCATCCATAGTCTATGTGCCGAGGTTCCGGGGCCGGAGTACGTGGGCGTCGAGCGGTCTGACCCGCTGGCGGACCTGCCCGCGGCGGACTCGCGCCTCGTCATCAGCAATGAATTGTTCGACGCCCAACCCTTCGCCCGGCTGGTGCGGCGGGGGGGAGCGCTGCACGAGCTGACGGTGGTCGGGCGCGACGGCGGGCTCGACTGGGGCGAGCGGGCGGCCGGCGAGGAGTACGTCAGGTACTTCGCCGAGCGGGGGATCGAGCTCGACGACGGCCAGTTCGCCGACGTCTCGCTCGATTGGGCCTCGCTCTACGCCGACATCTGCCGCGTCGTGCCGCGCGGGCTCATCGTCACCTTCGACTACGGCTTCCCGCAGGAGACCCTCTTCCGCTCCCGCCTGCGGCGCTACGGCACGGCGGCGGCGTACGCCGGGCAGCGCGTGTCGCGCGACCTCCTCGCCAACCCCGGCCGGCAGGACCTCACCGCGCACATCAACTTCACGGACCTCATCCGGACAGGGGAGGAAGCAGGCTTCACCACGCTCTTCTTCGACCGCCAGGCCAAATTCCTCCTCAGCCTCGGCATCACCGAGCACGAGCTCTTCAAGCCCATCGATGAAGTGCGGGCCGAGTCGCTCGCCGCGGGGGTCGAGTTGCTCGAGCAGCGCGACGAGGCGCGGCGCCTCGTACTCCCCGACGGCATCGGCGAGGACATCCGGGTGCTGGTGCAGGGGAAGGGCGTGCCGGCGGAGGGGTGGATGTTCCAGCGCAAATTGTTCTAGCTTTCGACGTTGACAGTCGTCGACCGCCGTTTACAATACGTCGGTCTTTCGACGGACCTGCCCGCTCTCCAACGATATGGCTAATTATTCAGTGCTGCTGGTCGCTGCGCTCATCGTCATCTCACTGCCCGTGGTGACGTTGTTCATCCTGGCGCCGCTTGTTCGGGCCTCGCGCGCGAACAAGGTGAAGCTCGAGCCTTACGAGTGCGGGATGCCCGCCACCTCGCAGGCCTTCGACCATCGCTTCTCGGTCCGCTACTTCCTGATTGCCGTGCTCTTCATCATCTTCGACGTCGAGACGGTCTTCCTCTTCCCGTGGGCCATCCGCTTCAAGCAGCTTGGGTGGTTCGGCGCCATCGAGATGGCCGTATTCCTGGCGATCCTCCTGGTTGGGTACTTTTACGCCTGGAAGAGGAAGGTCCTTACATGGGTCTGATCGAGAACCGCTTCGATCCGAACGTCCTCACCACCTCAGTCGACAAATTCTTCAATTGGGCGCGCAAGTCGTCGCTCTGGCCGATGCAGTTCGGCCTGGCCTGCTGCGCCATCGAGATGATGGCGGTGCTCGACCCGCGCCACGACATGGCGCGCTTCGGCGCCGAGGTCTTCCGCGCCACGCCGCGCCAGGCGGATCTGATGATCGTCTCCGGCACGGTGACCGAGAAGATGGCGCCGATCGTCCGCCGGCTGTGGGACCAGATGCCGGAGCCGAAGTGGGTGATCGCCATGGGCTCCTGCGCGACGTGCGGCGGCCCGTACGACACCTACGCCGTCACGCAGGGCGTCGACCGCCTGGTGCCCGTCGACGTCTACATCCCCGGTTGCCCCCCGCGCCCCGAGGCGCTGATCTGGGGGCTAATGGAACTGCAGAAGAAGATCGAGAAGATGCACGTCATCCGCAAGGGCGGCGAGAGCTACGACTTCGCCCGCGCCGCGGTGCGCGACTCCCTGCGGCCGGTGCACGAAGGGCCGGCGCTGCGTTCCGACCAGGCCGCGGCGCAGCTGAAGGCGGCGCCGGCGGCGGGCGTGAAGCGCGCGCCTGCGCCGGAGAAGCCGAAGGCTGCCGCGCCGGCGGCCGAAGCCGCCGCCGCACAGACTGCGTTGGATGAGGCGCTCGAGGACGCTGAGGCTAACTAGTGACCGACGCGCCGCAGACTCCGCCGCCGCCCGCCGCCCCCCCGGCCGCCCCCGCCGCCCGGACGGTCGAGGACATCAAGCGCGACCCGCTCGTCCTGGTCGCCGTCTCGCGCGACTGGAATGCCATCGTCGACGCCAAGGACTTCGCCGGCGAGATCACGCTGGTGGTCGAGCGCGAGAAGATCGCCGAAGTCTGCAGCTCCTTCAAGCGCGAAGGCTTCAATTACCTGGTCGACCTCTCCGGGGTCGACTACTCGAGCTATCCCGGGCACACCGGGCCGCGCTTCGGTGTGGCGTACACGCTCTACTCGTTCGATGAGAACAAGCGGGTGCGGCTGCGCGTCTTCACCGACGAGAACACCGCGATTCCCTCCGTGACCTCGGTGTGGAAGACGGCGAACTGGCACGAGCGCGAGACCTTCGACATGCTCGGCATCGAGTTCGAGGGGCATCCGAATCTCGAGCGCATCCTGATGTGGGACGGATTCAACGGCTATCCGCTGCGCAAGGACTTTCCGGTACGCGGCATCGACACCGGCGCGCGCATCTATCCCGAGGTCTTCCCGGACGGCGGCGGCCCCATGGCCGGCTCGACCGGCAAGGACGTCAAGGACGTCAACGTCTACAAAGGGAAGTGGACGCGCTACGGCACCTGGCCGGCGGCGGAGATCGCCGCGCGCGCCGCGGCCGGCGGTCAGCCGCCGGCGCCGGAGCTGGCGGACGTAGTCGCCGAGACCGCGCAACCCACCGTCGAGGCGCCGTGGCACGATCCGGAGAAGCCGCTCACCGAGCGGATGGAGCTGGCCAAGGCCGGCAGTCTCAAAGACAAATTGTTTGCCGCGATGGCCCAGACCGACTGCACGGCGTGCGGCTGGGACTGCGAGGGCTACGCCGAGGCCATCGCCAAAGGCGAGACCTCGGACATCACGCTCTGCGTGCCGGGTGAAGAAGAGACGGAGTCGATGCTGAGGAAGTTGCTGGCCGAGGCGGGGAGAGCGTAGCGCGATGTTCGACGTCCACGAGATGGAAGTGAACTTCGGGCCGCAGCACCCGTCCACCCACGGAGTGCTGCGGGTCATCCTGAAGATCGACGGCGAGCGCATCGTCGACGCCAAGCCGGTCATCGGCTACCTCCACCGCGGCACGGAGAAGCTCTTCGAGAACATGGCGTATCCGCAGTGCATCCCGCACACGGACCGCATGGATTACGTCGCCTCCGCCACCAACAACCTCGGGTTCGTGGAGGCGGTCGAGAAGCTGATGGGGGTCACCAAGATGATCCCCCGCCGCGTGCAGCTCATGCGGGTGATGCTCTCGGAGCTGCAGCGGATCTCGTCGCACCTGCTGTGGCTGGCCACGCACGCCATCGACATCGGGGCCATGACGCCGTTCTTCTACTGCTTCCGCGAGCGCGAGCAGATCCTCGATCTCTTCGAGATGTACTGCGGCGCGCGGCTCACGCTCAACTGCATGCGCATCGGCGGGATGCCCGACGACCTGCCGCCCGGCTGGCTCGACGACGTGGAGCGCTTCTGCGCGAAGTTCGACGCCGCGGTCGACGAGTACGAGTCGCTCCTGACCAACAACCGCATCTGGAAGCGCCGCACGGTGGGCATCGGGGTGATCTCGCCCGAGGAAGCCATCGACTGGGGGATCACCGGCCCGCCGCTCCGCGGCTCGGGCGTGGAGTGGGACCTCCGCCGCAAGCAGCCGTACGAGTGCTATCCCGAGCTGCAGTTCGAGATCCCCATCGGCAAGAACGGCGACACCTACGACCGCTACCTGGTGCGCATGGCCGAGATGCGGCAGTCCAACCGCATCCTCCAACAGTGCATCCCGCTGGTCAAAGCCACGCCCGCCGGCGACATCAAAGCCAAGATCTCCAAAGTGGTCCGCCCGCCCGAGGGTGAGGTGTACCACTCCATCGAGTCGCCGAAAGGTGAGCTGGGGTACTACATCGTCAGCGACGGGAAGTCGCAGAAGGCGTACCGGTGCCATGTGCGGCCGCCCTCGTTTGTGAATTTGCAGGCTTTGCCGGCGATGGCTCGGGGGCACTTGGTGTCGGACTTAGTAGCTCTGATTGGGACTATCGATATCGTTTTGGGAGAAGTCGACAGATGAAAAAGCTGAGGTTCGAGGTGCGAGGTTCGAATGAAGAAGTAAGAAGAAACTACTTCTTCATTCTTACCTCGAACCTCGAACCTCGAACCTCTCCGGAGGCCACGCGATGACGCCCGCCCTCATGAAGTACCTCGTCTGGCCTCTGGTCAAATTCCTAGTGGCCTTCGTCATCGTCCAGGTCATCGTCGCGGCGATGAACTGGGTCGAACGAAGGCTGCTCGGGCTGATGCAGGCGCGCCTGGGGCCGAATCGCGTCGGCTACAAAGGGCTGCTGCAGATCATCGCCGACCCGATCAAGTTCATCCTGAAGGAAGACATCGTTCCGTCGAGCGCGGAGAAGGTGGCGTACTTTCTCGGGCCCATCCTGCCGCTGATTCCGGCGTTCCTGGTCTTCTGCCTGATTCCGTATGGGCCGCCGCCGACGTTCGTGGTCACGCACGTCAATGTCGGGCTGCTGCTGATCCTGGCGCTCACCTCGACCGGCGTCTACGGGATCATCCTGGGCGGCTGGGCCTCGAACAACAAGTACTCGCTGATGGGCGGGCTACGCTCGGCGGCGCAAATGGTGTCGTACGAGGTACCGTTCGGGTTGTCGATCGTCGGCGTGCTGATGCTGTGCGGCAGCTTCGACCTGGTGCACATCGTCAACTACCAGGCGCACAACATCTGGAATCTCTTCCCGCAGATCATCGCCGCGTTCATCTTCTTCGTGTCGATGAACGCCGAGAACAACCGCACCCCGTTCGATTTGCCGGAGGCCGAGTCGGAGCTGGTGGCCGGCTATCACACCGAGTACTCGGCGATGAAGTTCGCCTTCTTCATGCTCGCCGAGTATTCGGCGATGCTCGTCAACTGCTGCCTGATGGTCAGCCTCTTCCTCGGCGGCTGGACGCTGTCGATCAGCGGCTACGGGCTGACCACGGCGACGCTGCAGGCCATGGGCATCTGGGGCGGGATCCTCGGTGCGGTGATCTTCATCGCCAAGGTGCTCTTCTTCATGCTGGTCTACGTCTGGTTCCGGGCGACGTTCCCCCGCTTCCGCTTCGACCAGCTCATGGAGCTCGGATGGAAGTGGATGATCCCGCTGGCGCTGGCGAACATCGCCGTCACCGGCCTGGTCATCCTCGCCGCGCCACAAGGCGGCGGCGAGATCGCCCTCTCCGCCGCGGGCGTGATCATCATCGCGTTCACGCTGTACCTGCTGTTCCGGCCGAAGCCGAAGGTGGTTGCCCATGCAGGTTGAGTATCCGAAGGCGAAGTGGACCGACAAGTTCCTTCTCCTCGACATGTTCGAGGGGCTGAAGACCACGCTGCGCGAGCTGTTCAAGCCGAAGGTGACCATCCGCTACCCCGAGGAGCGGCTGGAGCCGGCGAACCGTTTCCGCGGGATGTTCAAGTTCTCGTACGACCGCTGTATCGCCTGCAAGCTCTGCGCGGTCGCCTGTCCCATCGACATCATCTACATCGACGTCCACGACGAGCAGCGCGAAGTGGACGGGAAGATGAAGAAGCTCAAGGTCCTCGACCGCTACGACATCGACGTCAAGCGCTGCATGTTCTGCGCGCTCTGCGAAGAGGCCTGCCCGACCAAGCCGAAGTCGATCTGGCTGACGACCAAGACCTACGAGCTGGCCACGTACGACCGCAACGATCTCTACTTCAACATGCAGCAACTCGAGTACTGGGACGACCGGCCGCGCTTCGCCGGGCTGCCGGAGGCGGAGTCCGAGGGGCGGATCGAGGGCGGGCGGAAGCAGATCGAGGGGGGGACGCAGTGAGCATTGCGCTCCTGGTCTTCTTCGTGATCGGCACCATCGCCGTCGCGGCATCGGCGCTGGTCATCACCATGCGCAATCCGGTGCACTCGGCGCTCTTCCTCCTCCTCACTTTCCTCTGCGTGGCGGTGCTGTTCGTGATGAAGGGGGCGGAGTTCGTCGGCGCGGTGCAGGTGCTGGTCTACGCCGGCGGCATCATGGTGCTCTTCCTCTTCGTGGTCATGCTGATCAACGTGCGGCATCTGCCCGAGGAGCGGGTGCTGTCGCACTTCTGGAAGGGCGGCTTCGCCGTCGGCCTCGGCGTGTTCATCCTGCTGTTCGCCATCGTCCGCCCCGGCGTCTACCGCGACGTGCGGACGAACAAGGCGCCGCTGACCACGGCCAAGGACCGCGTGCTCGGCCCCTCGCGCAAGAATCCGGGGAAGCTCGCCTACCGCACCGTGCGGCGCCACAACGTGAACTCCGAGGCGGTGGGGGACGCGCTGTATCGCGACTACCTCGTGCCGTTCGAGGTGGCGTCGCTGTTCCTGCTGGTGGCCATGATCGGAGCGATCGTCATCGGCAAGCGCGAGCTGAGCGCGGAGGAAGAAGAGACCGCGCCGAATTACATGCTGGAAAAGGTGAAGACGGAGGAGAAAGTGAAGGAGGCGATGAGTGCCTGACGCAGTACCGAGCACCGAGGCCTACCTGATGCTCTCCGGAACGCTCTTCGCCATCGGGCTGGTGGGAGTGATCATCCGCCGGAACATGATCACCGTGCTCATGGCCATCGAGCTGATGCTCAACGCCGTGAACATCAACCTCGTCGCGTTCTCCCACCACCTGGCCTCGCTGGAAGGGCAGATCTTCACCATCTTCATCATCACCGTGGCGGCGGGGGAGGCGGCGGTGGGATTGGCGATCATCATCCAGTTGTACCGGCTGCGGAGCACCATCAACATCGACGAGTCGAGGGAGTTGCATGGTTAGTCCGTCCATCCTCCTTTGGATCGTCCTGCTTCCCGCGATCGGCGCACTGGTCAACGGCTCGCGCGCATTCGCCAGGCCGCTGACGCCGAAGAGTCGCTTCTGGACCAACCTCTTCGCCCTCGGCACCACCGGCATCTCCGCGCTGCTGGCCTTGTGGACGGTGATCCAGTACGCCGCGCACGGCACCGAGCACGCCTTCGAGCACACGTACTACAAGTGGATCCCGTCGGGCCTCGGCCAGGTCGGCAAGACGATCGCCGACTTCGGTACCGATTTCGCCCTGCGCATCGACCCGCTCTCCTGCACGATGCTGCTGGTCGTCACCTGGATCGGTTTCCTGATTCACATCTACGCCACGGGCTACATGTCGCACGAGACGGGCTACACCCGCTTCTTCACCTACCTCAATCTCTTCATGTTCATGATGCTGCTGCTCGTCCTGGGGGCGAACTACATCGTCATGTTCGTGGGATGGGAAGGGGTGGGACTCTGCTCCTACCTGCTCATCGGCTTCTTCTACGACAAGAACTTCGCCGCCGATGCGGGGAAGAAGGCGTTCATCGTCAACCGCATCGGCGACTTCGGCTTCATCCTCGGCATCTTCCTGATCTTCAACACCTTCGGCTCGGCGGACTACTCGAAGGTCTTCGCCGCGGCGAGCGCCAATCCGGGGATGTACGGCGGCGCGGCGACGGCCATCTGCCTGCTGCTCTTCGTCGGCGCCTGCGGCAAGTCCGCGCAGATCCCGCTGTACGTCTGGCTGCCGGATGCCATGGCCGGACCGACGCCGGTGTCGGCGCTGATCCACGCCGCGACGATGGTCACCGCCGGCGTGTACATGGTGGTCCGCTCGAACGTGCTGTTCCGCCTCTCGCCGACGGCGATGGCGGTGGTGGCGACGATCGGGGCACTGACGGCGATCTTCGCCGCGACCATCGGCATCGCCCAGACCGACATCAAGAAAGTTCTCGCCTACTCCACGGTCTCGCAGCTCGGCTACATGTTCCTCGCCGCCGGCGTCGGCGCGTTCACCGCGGCGATCTTTCACGTCATGACCCACGCCTTCTTCAAGGCCTGCCTCTTCCTCGGCGCCGGCTCGGTCATCCACGGCTGCGGCGGCGAGCAGGACATGCGCAAAATGGGCGGCCTGCGAAAGTACATGCCGAAGACGCACTGGACGATGGCCATCGCCACGGTGGCCATTGCCGGCATCCCGCCGCTGGCCGGCTTCTTCTCCAAGGACGAGATCCTGGCCAGCGCCTGGGGCTACAACAAGGTCCTCTGGCTCATCGGCTTCTTCACCGCCGGCATCACGGCGTTCTACATGTTCCGGCTGTACTTCATGACCTTCCACGGCGAGTACCGCGCGGCGCACGTCGAGGGACATCCGGAGTCGGAGCCGACGCACGCCGGCCACGACGTGATCCCCTCGCATCCGCACCTCGACGACGGCGACCAGCACAGCGACAAGGCGCACGGCCATCACGCCGGCGCGCACGCGCCGCACGAGTCGCCGTGGTCGATGACCGCGGTGCTCATGGTCCTCGCCGTCGGCTCCATCGTCGCCGGCTGGGTGGGCTTCCCGACCGGCCTGTTCGGCGGCGCGCACGAGACGTGGTTCCAGCGCTGGCTCGAGCCGCTGCTGCTGCCGCTCGGCGAGCACCACTTCCACTTCCACACCGCGCCGCTCGGGGAGGAGCTCTTCCTCATCGGCTCGTCGATCGCCGTCGCGGTCCTCGGCATCTTTGTGGCGTGGCGGCTCTACAAGCGGCGGCCGGCGGTGCCCGATCCGGTGGAGAAGCTCGGATTCCTGCACGGCCTCCTGGCGAACAAGTACTACGTCGACGAGCTTTACAACGCCACCGCGATCGCCGGCACGATGGCTTTCAGCAAGGCGCTGGCGTGGTTCGACACCTGGATCGTCGACGGCATCGTGAACCTGGTCCGGCACATCACGGTCTTCCCGCTGGGCCACGGATCGAATCTCTTCGACAAGTACGTCGTCGACGGCCTGGTCAACGGCGTGGCCAACACGGCGCGGGGCGGCTCGCGATTCTTCCGCCGCATGCAGAGCGGCTTCGTTCAGAACTATGCGCTGGTGATGGGGGCGGGCATCGTCCTCATCACCGCGGTTTATCTCTTCACCAAACCTTAGCGGCCGAGGAGCAACGAGCGGATGGACAGCATTCTCAACTGGATCACCTACATCCCGCTGATCGGCGCGCTGGTCATTCTGTTTTTCGAGCGTGACAGCCGCACGATCCGCTACACGGCGACGGCCGTCGCAATCCTCGATTTCTTCGTCTCCCTGGTCCTCTGGTTCAAGTTCGATCCCAAGCTGACCGGCGAAGCGATGTTCCAGTTCCGCTTCACCACCGACTGGATCCCTTCGCTCGGGGTGAAGTACGACTTCGGCGTCGACGGCATCGCCGTCCTGCTGATCCTCCTCACCACCTTCATGGGCGTGATCGCCATCGCCTCGTCGTTCTCGGCCATCGAGCACCGGCAGAAGGAGTACTACGTCCTGCTGCTGCTTCTGCAGACCGGCATGATCGGCACCTTCTGCGCCCTCGACTTCTTCCTCTTCTACGTCTTCTGGGAAGTGATGCTGGTGCCGATGTACTTCATCATCGGCATCTGGGGCGGGTCGCGCCGGCTCTACGCCGCGATCAAGTTCTTCCTCTACACCCTCTCCGGATCGGTGCTGATGCTGCTGGCGATCCTGGCGCTCTACTTCTTCAACGACGGCGGCATCCCCTTCCTCAACATCAAGGGTCTCGGCAACCCGGCGACCTTCGCCGTGCTGCAGTACCACAAGATCGGGCACCTCATCCCGCCGACGCTGCAGTTCTGGATCTTCGCCGGCTTCTTCTTCGGCTTCGCCATCAAGGTGCCGATGTTCCCGTTCCACACCTGGCTGCCCGACGCGCACGTCGAGGCGCCGACGGCCGGCTCGATCATCCTCGCCGCGGTTCTGCTGAAGATGGGCAC
>Ga0207674_10008863_pt1 | contig 11573 bp, 7 predicted proteins | sample KBSCornC72_FD_184303 | JGI IMG/M metagenome (GOLD analysis project Ga0207674, IMG submission 184303) | Corn rhizosphere microbial communities from Kellogg Biological Station, Michigan, USA - KBS Corn C7-2 (SPAdes) (version 2) | ecosystem: Host-associated > Plants > Roots > Rhizosphere > Soil ... | reverse complement strand
TCTGTTCGCCACAGGCAAGGCGGACGTGCAGCCGGAGTCGCGCCCGGTGCTCAAGGAGATCGCGAGCACGCTCAAGCAGCACGCCGATCTCAAGATCCTGATCGAGGGTCACACGGATAACGTGGGGTCATCGGCGTCGAACCTGGCGTTGAGCGACGCCCGCGCCGCCGCGGTGAAATCGACGCTCGTCTCGGACTTCGGCGTGGATGGTTCGCGGATCACGACGAAGGGGCTCGGCGACACGAAGCCGTCGGTGCCTAACACGACCAGCGCCGGGCGCGCGCAGAACCGGCGAGTAGAGGTGGTCAAGCAGTGAGAACCAGGCTGCGCGCCGCCTGCGTGCTTCAGCGTTCGTGGTTCCTCGTGCGATCAGAAACTCTGTCTCAGTCCACTCGCAGCCTGTTGGCAGCGTGTCCCGCGGTGCCGGCAAGCCTACATAGATGTGTTTTGCAGCGTTCTCCGCATGCAGTCCGTCAGCGTCTTCAGCGTTCGCGGTTGCAGTCGACGGTCACCCGGCTGACACCTGCGAAACCCTCGTCGAGCCGCTCTTCGAGATCAGCCTCTCGAGCTGCATCACGAGGATGGCCTGTTCGCCAAACTCCACCGCGGCGTGGCTGTATTTCTTTTCGACGAACGCGCGCAAATGTCGCGACAGAAAAAAGAGCGAGTTCGTCAGCTGGCGAGCTCGCTTCGTCGCCGAGTATCGGAACATGTCGCTGCTGAACGCTCGGAAGCGATCGAAATCCAGCACGCGCGGTGCGGCTTTGTCCTCGTACGGCAGATGCGCGTACGGGGGAAAAGCGAAGCTGATGGTGTCGGTGTGAAACCGACGGTCGAGAAGCATCTCGGCTGGCAGCGAGGAGAGAAAATCGAACACGCCCGCGTCGAGGTACGGCGTTATGACGTTTGCCGCGTCGCCCAGGAGACGAAATGGGCTGAGGGCGATGCACCGCCGCGCCCTGTTCCAGAACCGAAACGAGCCAACTGGATTCGGCTGGTTCGTGTGACGCGAGAGCTCTTCGACGAGATGTGCGACGGCCTTCTCACGGGGGAAATCTCGGTACGCCGCTCGTGACAGGAACTTCGGTAGATACCCCTCGGGGGCGAGAATCTTGTCGGCCAACTCCTCGAGCTTTCCCTGTTCGTAGAGCCGAAGCCGTTCTTCGTTCAGGAACATTCCCCCCGTCAGGACATCGCCCGCGATTCCGTCGTACACCGGAAGGCGCCTCGCCCCGAGAAAATCTCCCATCGGCAAGAACCAGCCGTGCTCGGTGGCGCAAAACCCGCTCATTTCATTCTTGCGGATTTCGCCTTCGAAGCGGGAATCCGCTGGGTCGAGCAGCACATGGTCGAGCTTCAGCGCTTCGCAGATCTGCTTGCCGATACGCGCATCTTCATTCGCGCGCGGCGGCGGGTGAATCAGCGTTAGGCACGTCGGGTGCCGGTTCGCCTTGTGGACAGCGAACAGGATGTGCCGCGAGTCGCGTCCGCCGCTGAGCGGCACGAAGAAATCGTCGTTCGGCGGCAGCCTCGCCTCGATCGATTTCTGAAAGAGGCCGGCGTACGTTTCGATCGCCTCGGAGCGACTGATGTCGCGCGCCTGGTGCCTGATGATTCCGGTCGACTCGATGTTCAGGTGGCCGCGTTGCCACGTTAGTGTGCTGCCGGCGGGAACAGCGCGAATCGACTTGAATAGCGTGTCCTCGGCAATCACGTACCCGAAACGCAGAAAGACCGAAAAAGCATCGTCGTCGAATTCCACGTCGCCGACGATCTCCAGGAGTTTGGTGATCGACGGCGACACGGCGAATTCGTCGTCGCGCCGGAAGTAATAGACCGGATAGAACCCGTAGCGGTCGTTGGTCAGCGTGAGTCGTTCGCCATCCCAATTCCAGTCGACGAACACGTCGCGTGCTCGATTCCCGAGCGAGACGCGGACATCGCCAAACGTACCGGTGGCTTCGCCCGTAAACCGGGCGTGAAAGACTTGGTCCATATCGAGTTATGGGGGATCCGAGTCTGACTATGTCTCGCCGGGTTAGGCAACGGGCCGGCGATCCCAGAGCGCGTACAAAATCGCCACTGCCGCCGATTCCGCCAGTGGCCTCACAGACGAAGGGGGGAAACGGATGCAACGGAACCAGCGGATCAGCCGGATCGCTCCTCAAGCGCCGAGAGCTCCGCTCGCCGCGAGCCGGGATCGAGAATGAACTGACCTCGGGACGCATGGGCTACCCGAGGTCGTTGAACAAAAAGAGGATGAGAGACCGGACCTGCCGTCGGAGCCATCGCTGCGCACGGCGCAAATCTGCGAACATCGGCGAAATCGATGTTCGAAATCTGCGTTAGGTCTTGCCGTTATAGACCTTGCGTGACCCCGACGCCCGGCTGGCGATGTGATTCCGACGGTTGATGTTTCGGTCGACCCGCCGATCGAGCGTTCTTCGCGCCCCACCTTTCGAGCTGCAAGAGGTGGATTGCCTGCGTGCCGAATTCCGCGGTGGCGCGGCTATAGCGCCTGTCCACGAGCGCGCGCAAATGCCTCGACAGAAAAAAGAACGGGTTGGTCAGCTCGTGATTCCGTTCCGTCGTCGAATACGCATAAATGTCGCGGCTCAACGCTCTGAAGAGCGTGTAATCCAGGACGGGTGGCGCGGCTTTGTCCTCGTAAGGCAGATGCGCGTACGCGGGATACGCGAAGGCGATGGTGTCGGTGTGAAACCGATGATCAACCAGCACTGCGGCCGGCAGGGCGGAGAGAAAGTCGAACAGCTCCGCATCGAGAAATGGCGTTATGACGTTCGCCCCGTCGCCCAGGAGACGAAACGGACTCAGTGCGACACAACGACGCGTTCTGTTCCAGAAACAGAACGAGCCAGCGGGATTCGGCTGGTTCGCGTGACGCGCGAGCTCTTTGACGAGATGAGTGACCGCCTTCTCGCGGCTGAATTCTCGGTACGCCGCTCGTGACAACATCTTCGGGAGATACGCTTCGGCGGGGAGAATGTTCTCGGCCAATTCCTCGAGCCTGTTCTGCTCGAACAGGCGAAGCCGTTCTTCCGTCAAGAACAATCCAGCCGACAGTACATCACCCGCGATTCCGTCGTAGACAGGAACGCGTCTGTTCCCGATGAAATCTGCCAACGGCCAAAACCAGCCGTGCTCGTAGGCGCAAAATCCGGTCAGCTCATTCTTGCGGATCTCGCTTTCAAAACGGGAACGCGATTGGCCGAGCAGCACATGGTCGAGCTTCAGCGTGTCGCAGACCTGCCTGCTGACTCGCACGTCTTCATCGGGGCGCGGCGGCGGGTGAAGGATCGTCAGACACATCGGGTTTCGGTTCGCCTTGGAGACGGCGAACAGGATGTGCCGCGAGTCCCGCCCGCCGCTCAGCGGCACGAGGAAATCGTTGCCAGACGGTAACGTCTTCTCGACCGATCGTTGAAAAAGCCCGGCGTACGTTTCGATCGCTTCGGCACGACCAATGTCGAGCGGCTTCCGCTCGATGAGTCCGGCAGATTCGATTTTCAAATCGCCGTGGTGCCACGTTACGGTGCTTCCGGGAGGAAGCGCGCGAATCGACGTGAATAGCGTGTCCTCGCCAATCAACCAGGCGAGACGGAGAAAGACGGAAAGCGCGTTGACGTCAAGCTCTACGTCGCCGGCAAGGTCCAGGAGTCTGGTGATCGACGGCGAAACGGCGAATTCGTTACCGCGCCGGAAGTAATAGACCGGATAGAACCCGTAGCGGTCGTTGGTCAGCGTGAGCCGTTCGCCATCCCAATTCCAGTCGACGAACACGTCGCGTGCTCGATTCCCGAGCGAGGCGTGAGCATCTCCGAGTGTTTCGGTTGTTCCGCCGGAAAAACGACCGTAAAAGAACAACTGATCCATACCGAATAGAGTCTAAAACCTCGGGAGGACACTGCATCCCGAGGTCTTCGACGGTGTCAGCGGCCTTCATGAATCCGTCCGCATGACGACCATCGGACTCACACGACCTGCTCGCCACGCAGGAACCGCGCCGGCACTCACAGTGACGATCAGGAATACGATTGCCGCCCCAAACAACACGACAGGCTCTCGAGCAGACGTCTCGAACAGCACGGGCTGCACGAGCGGCGCGGCCACGAGGGCGATCCCAATCCCCGCTACACCACCAACGGCGGCCATCCGTACGGCATCGCGCACGATCAGACCGGCAACCCCGCCTGCCGAGCCGCCTAACGCCAATCGCACGCCGATCTCGCGTGTCCGCTGTGTCACGACGTACGACACGACCGCGAACAGCCCCACTGCGGCAATCGCCAACGCCAATAGACCGAACGCCGAGAAGAGCGTCGCGCCCAGGCGCCACGAGCGCAACTGCGGGTCGATCAGCGACTGATACGGCGATACGCGTGCGTACACCGGTCGCGCGCTCGTGCTCTGGATGATCCGCTGGATCGGCGTGACCCATCGTTCCGGTTCGCCGGCCGAGCGAACGAGAATCCCGTGATACGCGGGGATGTTCGGGAAGGGTGCCGACGGCGCCTGGCCCAACGGGACGTAATACTGCATCAGCCTCGCTTCATTCCCTTCCGTGCGCAGCGACCGCGCGCGCGAGTCCCGCACCACGCCCACGACGGTGCGACACGGTAGAAGCGCCGCCGCCGACATCGGATCGCCGAGCATCGGGTCATGCACGTGGCCGGCCTGGACGCAGCCACCGATCGCGCTCCGGCCCGGCCACATCGTGCGCGCCATCGTCTCGTTCACGAGCACGACGAGCGGCGTGCCTGTAGTGTCGCCACGTGTGAACAGGCGACCTTCACGTAGCCTCACCCCCATCAGGTCGAGGTACGCGGGTGTTGCGGCGTACATGATCGGGAGCTGCTGCGCGGCGGGCGACGGCATCGTGTAGCCCGGTACGTGAATCGGCGGGATATTGTGCGACGAGAACGGCATGCCTTGAACCACTGTCACGCCGGTCACTCCGGGAAGACTCGCGATCCGCTGTGCTGCCTCGGCAAGCGCGCGATCCTGCTCAGGCCCGGGCGTCGGTCCGCGAAAATCGAGCGTGACGTGAATGAGACGCGCCGTCGAGAAGCCGAGGTCCTGTGACTGCACGCGCGCGAGGCTTCGCACGAAGAGACCCGCGCCGATGAGCAGGACGACGGACATCGCGACCTGCACGGCGACCAGCGCGTGCTGATACGCCACTCGGCCCGATGCCCCGTGTCCCCCACCAGCGCGAAGCTCGAGCGAGAGATTACGCCTGGTGAGCTGCGCGATCGGGCCGAGGCTTGCCAGAAGTCCGGCGCCGCACGCAACCGCGACGGAGGCGGCGAGCACCGTTGGCTCGATGACATCCGTGATCGCAGCAACGTTAGGCATCAGCGTCACGCGGACGATGGTGCCAATCCAGTGGGCGAGCACGAGGCCAAGCACGCATCCGACGAGCGACAAGAGAAGGCTTACGACGATGGATTGGCGAGCCAGGTGCAGGAGTGGCGCACCGAGGCTCAGGCGAACGGCTGCCTCGCGACGTCGTTTGGCGGCGCGCAGCAGGAGCAGCGTGCCGACGTTCGCGGTCGCTACGAGCAGTACGACGACGGACACTCCCGTGAGCCAGAGCGCGATGCGGGCCTGTGGTGTCGAGCGCGACGCGTGTCCTGGCATGACCGACTCGAGCGGCACGGCGGTCAGTCGATCGGCACCGTCGGCGGGCAGCGTCGCACGGAGCGTTTGCAGCGCGAGCGCTTGGGCTTCGTTGACCCTAACGCCTCTGCGAAGGTGCGCGACGACCGAAACCATGCGGATGCGCGGGTCGCTCCACCAGCCTGCCGCGCGATTGCGCATCGCCGTCGTGAGCGGAATGAAGAGATCCGCGGGGGCGAGGTCGGTTCCGCTGAAGCCGCGCGGCGCGACGCCGATGATCGTCAGCCGCAGACCGTCCACCACGAGTTGCTGACCGACCGCGCTCCGTTCGCCCGCGAAGCGTCGTTGCCAGAACGCATGGCCGAGCACGACGACCTCGTTGCCGTTAGGCAGCGCGTCGTCCGACGGGCCGAACAGTCGCCCTGCGGCCGCTTTGACGCCGAGCACCGCGAAGTACTGCCCGGACGCCTTGATGGCCGGCACCTCGGCCAGGTCGGCTCCTTCGCCGGTTGTCACCGAATCGCTGGACACCGCGGCGACGGCGTCGAACGCGCGATCCAGCGCCGCGAGGTCACGGAACGCCGGATACGACGTCGTCTCCATCGTAACGACGCTGCCATCGTTGACAGTGAGGGTCGTCGCCACGCGCACGACGCGCTCCGCGTCCTGAACTCCGGGCGGCGGCGCGAGCATGAGGCGACGGACCAACCCGAACATCGCGGCGTTCGTCCCGATGACGAGGCCGAACGTCAGCACGATGCCGGCAACGAACGTCGGTTCGCGCCGGAACGTGCGGAGTGCATAACGAATGTCGGCGAGCAGGCTCATTTTCGCGGCCGGCGCCCAAGGGTGAATGTGCCGGCCGGTGGCTCATCGCCGCAGTGTATGACGAGTCGACTCACGAGACCCTCTGGATCGGATTGGGCATGCTGTCAGCGGCGACGCCGCGATTACCGATCGATAGCTGCGTGCCTGGGCTCGGAACAGTTGGCTAGGGGCGGTTGCACAGGAAAGCGGGGTGAGTGGGACTGCTGGCGACTGCCGGGGACGGGCGCCGGGCGACGGGCGACGGGCGACGGAGGAAAGAGCGGAGAGGCAGAAGGCGCAAAGGCGCGGGTCATTCCGAGCGAGCGCCAGCGAGTCGAGGAATCGCCGTCGTCCCGACCGAGGGGCTAGTCCCTCTATCGGGACGACGGCGATTCCTCGCTACGCTCGGAATGACACCGCTCTCTACCGGGACGACGGCGATTCCTCGCCTGTCGGCTCGGAATGACAACCGCTGGACGGCCCACGTCGCGGTCGCTAAGCTGTCAGGGCGTACAGGACGCATCCCGTCCGCGGAAAGGGCCGAGCCCACCTGTGCAGTCAGCTGTCACAACACCTTCGATCTTCTTTCAGCCCGGCGTGCGGACGCGGGCGGCTCACGAGAGGAGATCGTCATGACCGAACCCGCCTCGCGGCTGCCAGCGCGTCCGTCGCTGGAGCAGCTCCGCAAACAAGCCAAGCATCTGCTCCGTGACGTTCGCGCCGGCGACCCCGACGCGTCCGCACGTGTGCGCGCCATCCTCCCACGCGTTGTCGATGGCAGCTCAGCGCTGGCGCTCGCCGACGCCCAATTCGTGCTGGCGCGCGAGTACGGCTTTCACAGCTGGGCGGCGCTCGTGCACCACGTCGAGCGTCTCGCGCCGTCCAACGAGTCCCCGCCGCACCGGCCGCCCATTCGTCCACTCGAGCTGCGCTCCTCACGGGTTATCACACTTCCCGATGGCGGCTCCGCTCCGGCAGATACCGTTTGGGACATGTACCTCGCGGCCCACGCCGGCGATCTGGACCAGGTGAAGGCGCTCGTGGCCCGCCATCCCGGGTTGGCGCGACACGAGTACAACTACACGCCCCCACTCCATTTCGCCGTACGCGAAGGCCACAGCCGCCTCGTTAGGTTCCTCGTGGATCGCGGCGCGATCGATCCGTCCTACCGGAGCTATCCCTTCCAGGACACGCTGCTCACGATCGCCGAGGATCGCGAGCATTCGGCGGTGGCGGCGATGCTGCGTGAGCGCATCGCAACTCGATTCGCCTTGAAGGAAGGCCTAACGACACTTCTCGACGCGGCTCAACGGGGTGACCTCGCCGCCGTCGAGCAGGAGCTCGGTCGCGATCCGTCGTTGGCGCACGGTAGTAATGACCTAGGGATGACGCCGCTGCACGCCGCCGCGAACAATGGGCACCTCGCGGTAGTGCGCGCGCTCCTCGACGCGGGCGCTCCGGTGGACGCGGTCATGGGCGACGGATATCGCCCCGTGCACAACGCGCTCATGCCGCGAGGGCGCGTGAAGCCGTCGCCGGAGGCTTCGCACGCCGTGGCGGATGCGCTCATCGCGCGCGGCGCCGCGTACACGATCGTCGTGGCGCTGCTACGGGGCGATCGCCAGTTCGCGACCCAGGCGCTCGCGCGGGATTCGTCGCTCGCGAACTTCGAGGACACCTGCCATCGACGGCCGATCTCGATCGCGGCCGAGCGGGATGACCTGGAGGTGGTTCGACTCCTGCTGCGGCACGGGGCCGACCCGAATCTGCCAGAGGAAGGGGCTCCGCGTGGACACGCACTCTGGACCGCGGTGTATCATCGGCGGCGAGAGATGGCACGCGTGCTCGTGGAGCATGGCGCCGACCCGAACGCGGTGGTCGAGTCGAGCGGAACGCCGATCGGGCACGCGCGCAAGGATCCCGAGCTCTTCGAGCTGCTTCTCGCGCATGGAGGCCGTGAGCAGTCGAGTGATCGCGAGCGGCTGGAACAGCTCATCAACGACGGCGACGTTGCCGGCGCAGCCCGGTGGCTCACGGAGCATCCGTCGCTCGTGAGCGACGACGCGGCGTTCTGGAGCGAAGGGCTGCTCGCCGGCCCGGCGAACGGCGGCAACCACCCGATGCTCGAGATGTTGATTCGCCACGGCGCGCGGGTACCGACGGTCACGAAGTGGGGCCGCTTCTACTACTTCAAGCACACGGACACGGCCGAGCTCCTCTTGAGGCACGGCATGGATCCGAATCACATGAACTGGCACTATACGACCCTGTTGCACCATGTCGCTGCGGACGGCGACATCCCGAAGGCTCGCCTGCTGCTCGACCACGGCGCGGCGATCGACGCGCTCGATGAGGAGTATCGGTCGACGCCGTTAGGCATGGCCGCGCGCTGGGGACGAAAGGAGATGATCGAGCTCCTGCTGGAGCGTGGTGCCGACCCGAACCTCGCCGGTGACCCGTGGGCGACGCCGCTCGCGTGGGCTCGGAAGAAGGGTCACGGCGAGATCGAGCCCGTGTTGATTCGTTCCGCCGATCGGGGGACAGATCCGGGGGTCAGATGACTGGATCTGACCCGGACACCTGCCGCGACGCCTCGCCGCTTTTGCCGGCGGTCGATGCCATGCAAAACTCAGAAGGGGGAAACGGAAACGGCCGGAAACATCGGATTTGGCGGATCGCTCCGCTTTGTAGGACACCGCCTCCCGCGACGAGCCGTGATTTTCTTGGGGACTACCTCGGGACGCTCGAGCCCTCCGAGTCTGTTCCTATCAAAATCGGCTCGTTGCGGTTGGAATCATCCCGACCTCGGAGTGATCCGCCCGATCAGTAGTTTCCGGCCGTTTCCGTTTCCCTTCCGAGGGTTGCATGGCATCGACCGCGGCCACACGGGCGACCGGGTCAGATCCGGGGATCTGACCACCGAATCTGACCCTTACCATACGGGTACCGCCAATGCCCACCGCCAAGCTGACGCGAAGTGCACCCTATTTTCCGGTCACCGACGTCGCCCGCGCCGCCGCCCACTACCAGAGCGTCTTCGGGTTCACCACCGAATACTCGGCCGGCTCACCCGCGGAGTTTGCAATCGTGACGCGCGATGGCTTCTCGATCATGCTGCGCCGAGTGGCGGACACGGGCCCCATCAGCCCTAACGAGCGGCAGGGCGGCACGTGGGACGTCTTCTTCTGGGTGAACGACGTTCGTGCGCTGCACGCGGAGCTCCTCGCCAACGGGGCGGACGTCGTGTACGGGCCGCTCCTTCAGGCGGCCTATCACATGGAGGAGTTCGCCGTCCGGGACGTGGACGGCTACGTCCTGGGCTTCGGTCAGCCGGTTACCGCTTGACCTGATTCCCCGCGATCCAGACCGAGGCGATCCGCTTGACGTTCGAGATGTTCGCCAGTGGGTCCGCGTCGAGCACGACAAAGTCGGCCCACTTCCCGGGCTCGAGGGTTCCGAGATCCCGGTCGAGCTTCATGCAGCGGGCGGCGTCGCGCGTCGCGGCGGTGAGCGCCTGGCGTGGCGTTAGGCCGGCGCTCACCATCTGCTCGAGCTCCATGAGCTCGAAGTAGCCCTGGAAGCGACCTGTCGGCCCGGTGTCCGTGCCCATCGCGATCGGCACGCCGGCGTCGGAGAGCGTCTTGAGGTTTCGTTTCGCGACCTCGAGCGCGACCTTGTATCGCTGTGCGGCAGGGCTGGCGCGCATAGCTTGCTGCGCGTCGGGCTTCTCGAGATTCGCCATCCACTCGCGGTTTGCGTGGGTCAGGAAGAGCGAGTCCGAGAAGAAATCGGGCGTCTTCTCGTATACGAACGTCGAGACCTCGCGCATGAGCGTGGGACTCACGCAGACGTTTCGCTGCTTGAGCTTCGCGATGACGTCGGCGTCGACGTCGGCGTCGCGAATGCTGTGCGCGACGAAGTCCGATCCGGCGTCGAGGAGCGACTTGGCGTCGTCGAGGTAAAAGAGATGCGTAGCGACGCGCATGCCGCGCTTGTGCGCTTCGGCGATGACTGCCCGGTAAACCTCGGGCGTCATCTTTGGTGTGGTGCCGAGGTTGTCGTCGACGCGGATCTTGACGATGTCGACGTGCTGCGCGACGTCCTGGGCGACCTGCGCTCGCGCCTCGTCGGGCGTCTTTGGCGTCAGGACGGTCCCGGCGAGAAACACGCGCGCGCGGTCGAGCGCCGGGGTGTTCTGCGCCGCTCGCGCCGCGAAGACGGATTGCGGCTCGCCGCCCAAGCTGAAGACGGTGGTGACGCCGTAGGCGGCGTAGGTGCTGAGGTCCTTGGGGGCGTTGACGTGGCCGTGCGCGTTGATGATGCCGGGGATGACGGTCTTGCCGGTGAGCGCTAGCGTTCGAGCGCCCACGGGGATCCGCACGGTGCTGCTCGGCCCTGCTGCCACGATGCGGCCGTCGCGGACGACGATCGTCGCGTTAGGTACGGGAGCGCGGCCGGTGCCGTCGATCAAGGTGAGGCCCGTGAACGCGCGCACCGGCGGTCCTTGTGCGATGGCGATTGCCGGCACGACGAGGAGTGCGGCGATGCGACTGGCCAGGTGGAAGCAGGGCATGAGCCTCGACGGTCGGTTGGGCGGCGTGGAACCGGAACGCGGCTTGAATGTGCCGGAGCTAGTTCCTCCGAGCAACCGATTTTGCCTGGCGGGTCCAGATCACGCGCTTAACCTTGACCCCCTTTGGGCCGAAATGGACAACGAGTCCCAAGGGGATCTGAGCAGCGCACAGATAGTTCAGGAGTTGTACCGGGGCGAGTGGATCGAGTATGAGACTCGTTTTCGTCTCGACGATCACCCTGGAGTCCACCACCATGTCGGCTTTGTAGCAGCCAACCGGCTCGCCGAAGTGAAACAGCTCGTACTTCACTTCATGCTCGACCCGCAATCCACGGCGTGTCAGGTCTACGCCAAGCGACCGCCGATAGACCGGCTCGAGAAAGCCATAGCCGAAGCTACGAAAGACCGAGAATGCCGCGGCGATGATCGTGCCGGTAAGGGCTTGGAGGGGGAACGCATCATCAGGTGAAGTCGTGTCGACCGGTCGGTCGGCCATAGCCATAACGTAGACGACAGGCAGCGACATCGAGACATCCGACTCGCGCGCTCATAA
>Ga0207674_10008860_pt1 | contig 11575 bp, 5 predicted proteins | sample KBSCornC72_FD_184303 | JGI IMG/M metagenome (GOLD analysis project Ga0207674, IMG submission 184303) | Corn rhizosphere microbial communities from Kellogg Biological Station, Michigan, USA - KBS Corn C7-2 (SPAdes) (version 2) | ecosystem: Host-associated > Plants > Roots > Rhizosphere > Soil ... | reverse complement strand
CGTCGATCGGTCGGCGTTGCCGGTGCAGTTCTCTGCGCCTCTGCGTGAAACTCCGGCGCGACGACCTGCGGTCCAAGGGGTCAGACACCTCGGATCAAGGTGTCTGACCCCTTGATCCCGGACGCCGCTCTATCGGGACGCTCTGTCAGAGCGTTTCAGGCAGAGCGGCGTCCAATCATTCGTGGGGCCGATATGCCAGTCCAGGTACGGCGACGTACGAGGTACGAAGTCGTACAGCAGTGCTTTCCCTATTTGAGGTACCGCTTCAAGAACTCGAGAAAGATCGGCCAGTCATACGGCAGAATCCCGTGCCTTCCCTCGTGCATCGAGTATCCGAGGACGCTCAGCACCGGCTCTCCGGGGGCGGGATAGTGGTCGGCGGTCAGGCCTTCCTTGCCGAACAGCTTCCACACCGGTGACGCCGCCACCGCGGACAGGTACTCCCCCTTGGGGTCCGACCAGAAGTCCGTGCTTCCCGTCTGGAGCAGGAGCGGCCGCGGCGCGATCAGCGAGACGAGCATGTGGCCGTCGAACGGCAGCTCGTTCACTCGGTCCCCGTACGACTGGTAGTTGTGCGCGAACTGATAGTCGTAGCGGGTCGAGTCGGTCATGTGGCGGACGGTCTCGCCGTAGTTCCGGCGGCTGAGCGCCGCGCCGCTCTCGCCCGACACGCTGGCGAGGATCACGGCGAAGCGCTCGTCGGTCGCGCCCGTCCACAGCACGGTCTTGCCGAGCCGCGACGATCCGAGCAGTGCCACGCGCTTCGCGTCGATGGCCGGCTCGGTCTCGAGATGATCCATCACGCGGCGCAGCCCCCACGCCCACGCGGCGATCGCGCCCCATTCGTCGGGTGCGGGCTGGGTCTGTCCCGGCTTCAGGTACCGTCCGCGGATGCCGAACGGGATTCCTCCCTTGAAGTCGGGCTCGATGTCGCCGTAGTACAGCGTCGCGAAGCCGATGCCGTTCGCGAGGAAGGGGAGCACGTCGACGCGGCCGAACGCGCTCGCTGCCGGCGCCGGCACCCGCTTCTTGTCGCGACTCCACATCTCGCCCGGCTTGATCCCCGGATCGTCGACGACGTTCGCGTTGGGGGAGAAGCTGATCTGAAGCAGCAGCGGCACGGGCCCCTTCGCGTCGGCCGGCACGTACGACAGCAGCTCGGCCTTCGGACCGCTGCGGTCGTCGGTGAAGTACAGCGTCGTCTGCCGGCGGATCGCCTTCCCGCCGAGCGCGACGGTGCCGGTGTCGAATCGGTCGACGATCACCTTGTCCGGCTTGCCCGGCGCGCGCCCGAACTGGATCGATTCCATCATCCGCAGGATCTCGGGTCGGCGCACGCGCGTCCACGTCGCCGCGTCGCGGACGCGCACACCCTTCGTCGTCACGAGTGGATCGGGGAGCGTGTACGTCCCGACCTTGCTCTCGTCGTAGTTGACGGGAATGCCGGCGACGACGGCCGGGGGCGCGGGTTGCGCCTGTTGCGCCGCGGCGGGCTGCGCGGGCGCACCCTGCGGTGTCTGCGGCGTCTGCGCCTGCGCCGACCCGGCGATCAACACCATGGCCGCGGCGAACGACTTCGAGGTACGGGCGACGAACGACATCAGTCCTCCTTGAGGCTTGGAGCGGGTGCGCGATGCGCATTGCCCACTGCGCAGTGCGCTTTGCGCGATGTGCGATGTGCTACCACGGGAACGACAGGGAGGCGGAAGCGTCCGGAGGCCTGGCGCAATGAGCATCGCGCATCGCGCATCGCACTCTATTCAACGCGACCCGACCCAAATGAGTTGAACGGGGCCGAGCAGCCCGGACGGTGGAAGCGTGGGCATGCCGCCGAACGGCGCCGGGCCCGCCGAGAGGATCCGCTTCGTCGGCATCGCGCGGTCGCCGATCATGCGGTTCGTCCACTCGTTCGTAACACGGACCGCGATCTCGTTCGCGCCGGGGCGCAGTGCGCCCGTGACGTCCACCTCGAACGGTGCCTTCCACGACAACGGCATGGCGACGCCGTTCACGGTGACCTGGGCGAGATCGCGCACGTCGCCCAGCGACAGCACGATCCGGCGCCCGCGCCAGCTCGCCGGCACTCGCACGGAGCGCGTGTAGGTGGCGGTGCCGGAGACGTACTTCACGCCGGAATCGGCGCTCGTCGTCCACGACGCGAGCTTCGGCATGACGATCGACGGGGGAGCGCCCAGGTCCGGCGCGAACGCCACGCGCCACGGTCCGTCGAGGGTGGCGAGGGTCGTGCGCGTCACCGCGGGCAGCACGCGCGCTTCCGCCGGCATCGCTCGGCGGAAGACGACGAAGAGCGCGTCGTGCTCGGTCATCGGCAGATGCACGCGTGTCCGCGTGCTGTCGACGGCGTAGGACGCTTCTTCGACGCGCCCGCTCTCCGGGCGCCAGATCTCGGGCTCCTTCCCGGGAACGCGGAAGCGGACGTCCAGCTCGACCGGCTGATTCGACGAGCTGGTGACGTAATAGATCTCGGCATCGGCGGTGCGCCGATGGATCCATGCGACCTCGCCGTCCAGCGGACGGGCGAATTCGACATCGGCCATGATCCCCGCCTGCGCGAGCACCGTCAGGAGCGGCTGTCCCCAAACCACCGTCCCCGCACCGTAGCTGCGCCGCGTGCGGTCCACGCCGTCGAGATCCCCCCACACGTCCTCCGCGAGCGCCGAGTGTTCGGCGTCGGCGGCCGCGCCACCGACGAGGCTCGGCGAGCGCACTGGCCGAGGGCCGACGACGGTCGCACCGCCGCGTACGAGCTCGGCGATCTTCCGCAGCACCGGCAGCGTCATGCGATCGATCTGCGGCAGCACGAGCACGCGGTAGCGCACGCCGTCGGGCAGCACGAGTGAGCCGTCCGCCGCGACGCTCACGCGCGTGAGCAGCGCGTCGGCGTTGGCGTAGTCGTAGTCGAACCCCGGCGGCGGCGCGGGCTGGAGCCCTGCGCCCCAGAACGGCATCGTCGACGGCGCGCCTTCATTGATCAGGAACAACAGGTCCGCTACCGGCTTCCCCTGCTGCAGCAGGAACGAGCTGCGCGCGAGGTACGTCATGAACGGCGCCGCCTGCTCGGCCCACGTGATGTTCCGGTTGATGTGCGTGCCGACCATCGTGTTGCCGGGCTTCGTGTCGAGCGGCTGGTGCGCCGACGTGTGGAAGATCAGCCGGTTGATTCCCTGAGCGAGCCAGTAGTCGCCGATCTTCTTCAATGAGTAGGGCGACTCGTAGCCTCCGCCCGTCCACGACTCCGCCGCGACGAGCGGCTTGCCGTACACGTGCGACGCCGACGCCGCGCCGCGGACGTCGACGTGATACATGAGCCACGGATGGAGCGACCGGAACCAGAACTCGCCCATCGGGATGTCCACCTGCTTCTTGTTCAGCAGCGCGTCCTCCAGCGGCTCGAGCGACACGCCCGACGCTTCGCTGTACGTCTCCAGTCCCTGCTTGTGCAGGAAGTCGGTCGCCGTCTTGTAGTGCTCCTCGGCGAACATGTCGACGAGCGTGCGGCGGAAGTCCCAGAGGAAGCGGTCGCTCGCCTCGGCGCTCTCGACGACGCGGCCGGCGAGCGCGGGCAGGAAGGGCGTGGGATCGTAGCCGCGACGCGCGCGGAACGCCGCGATCATGCCGTCGGTCCAGTTCTGGATCCCCGCCTCCCAGCTGTCGAGCAGCACGTGGCGCAGCGACTTGCCGTAGAGCGGGCCGAGTGCCTGCGCGATCGGCGCCGTGTAGTCGCGCAGGTACTGCTCGACGTGGACGTGATTGAGCTTGTCCACCTCGTAGCCCGACGCAGCGGGCACCGCGGGACGGTTCTTCGCTCCGGTGAGCGAGCGGCCGAAGCGCATCACCGTCCAGCGCCCCGCCGGCACGTCCCAGTCGAGCGTGCCGTCGGGCTTCATGCGCGACGTGAGGTCGACGACGTCGGCGCGCGCGATGGTGGACGTCGCCGGCATGGCGGGGGTGGGCGACGACTCGTACTCGAACAGGAAGTTGAACCCCGCCTTCTCCTCCCAGCGGTGCACGCGCCCCGCGGTGTGCGGCACGAATTCCGTGAGCGCGTACTCCCGCGCCGGCTGCGGCGGAGCCTGCGACATCACCCCGGCGGGGCTCGACGGCGCGCCGGTGAGCTCGAGCCGAACGATGCGCGCTCTCGTCTCCGGCACGTCGTACGTGCGCACGCTGCTCGGCCGGTACTGCTGCGCGCCAGGCAGTGTGAGGACCGTGCGCAGGCGCGCGGCGTCGTCACCCGCGAGCACCCGGCCGAACGGGACACCGCTGCCGCGCGATGCGAGCGACAGCGCGCGCACGGTGATCGGCTCGGCGAAGGTGAGCTGGACCCACGCCGGCCCGCCGCCCGCCGGTGGTCGCACGGTGAGCGAGGTATTGAGGTCGTCGTCGAGCAGCGCACCGCCGTCCACCGCGCCGGCGTTCGTCGTCACGACGGGACGCAGCGCGGCGACGTCGCGCTCGTCGGCCGGCGTGCGATACGCGATCACCGCGTCGTCGCCGTAGAAGGTCGGATCCGCCGAGGCGTTCCCGCCCCGCTGGAGGTTCCGGATCGGCCCATTGTTCGTCGGCGGGTGCGGCAGCGTCACGGAGACGTGCCGCGGGCCCTGCAGAACGGTGTCGCTCCACACGAGCTTCTTCATCGCCTGTGCGGGCTTCACCCACGGCCCGCCGGTGAGGCTCCAGCCCGGCGAGGCGAAGAGGTCCATCTCGAGACCGAGCCGATCCGCCTCCGCCGCGGCGTGGCGCACGGCGTCGAGCCACTCGGGGGTGCCGAACACGATCTTGCGCTCGACCGTCTGTCCACCGCCCGCGGCGACGTCGGCGAGCTGGAACCCCGCGATGCCGGCGCGCTTCATCCACTCGAGATCCTTGGTGATCCCTTCCTTGGTGACGTTGCTGGACGTCCAGTGCCACCACGTACGAGGCCGCGCGCGCGGCGGCGGATCGCGGAAGCCGATCTCGAGCGAGTCGGAGGGGCGCTGCGCCGAGGCGACGCGGCGGGGCGCGACGGCGAACGCGAACGCGAGCGTGATCGTCGCGAGCGACAGAGGGGACAGGCGCACGGTGTGAGGTCGGGAAACGGGAGTCGGACGACAAGGAAGCTACGGCGCAGTCCGGCGATCCGTTCGGCATGAGATCAAGGGGTCAGAGTCGTTGATCCGATCAACGACTCTGACCCCTTGATCACACGACACCAACAGATTGACGCGGAACACACGGAGAACGGCCGAGGGCGCGGAGCACTGCTCTCCGGGTCGAGATCCCAGCGCCCGCGCACCGCTCCTCTCCATCCACACTTTCAAAGTCTTTGTTGGTCCGGCGGAGAGATCGCTGCGCCGTGCGCTCCGCGCACTCGGGGTGCCCCCGCGCCCTCCGCGTCAATCGGTTGCCGTTGATCTTCAAGGGGTCAGACTCCTTGGCCCCATCGCTCTTCAACGACTCTGACCCCTCGATCGCGGAAGGCCGTTCTCGGCGCCTCCGCGTGAACCTCGTCGCGCAGCGGGCTGATCGCACATGGGCATCCCGCATGGCGCACCGCCATCCGACACACCAAACTCTCCGCCATGAAAGTGCCCTATGAGGATCTGCAGGCCGTGATGCGCGACGTGCTGCTGCGCGAGGGGATGGAGCACGAGCGCGCGGAGCAGTGCGCGCGGCTCTTCGCCGACTCGAGCCGCGACGGCGTCGCGTCGCACGGAGTGAACCGCTTCCCGCGCTTCGTCGTCATGGTGCGCAATGGCATGGTCGACGTGCACGCGCGCCCGGTGCGCGTCTCGGCGCGCGGTGGCATGGAGCGATGGGACGGGCGACGCGGGCCCGGCAACCTCAACGCGTGGGCCTGCATGGCGCGCACGATCGAGCTCGCGCGCGAGCACGGCATCGGCGCCGTGGGGCTCGGCAACTCCAACCACTGGATGCGCGGCGGCAACTACGGCTGGCAGGCGGCCGACGCGGGCGTCATCGGCATCTGCTGGTCGAACACGCTCCCCAACGTTCCGGCGTGGGGCACGACGATCCCGCTCATCGGCAACAACCCGCTCATCATCGCCGTGCCTCGCGCCGGCGGACACGTGGTGCTCGACATGGCGATGTCCCAGTTCTCCTACGGCGCGCTCGGCACGCACCGCATGCGCGGCCAGGAGCTCCCCGTCGTCGGCGGCTACGACGAGCGCGGCGAGCTCACGCGCGACCCGGCCGCGATCGAGCGCACGCAGCGCCTCCTCCCGATCGGCTTCTGGAAGGGCTCCGGCCTCGCGATCATGCTCGACATGGTCGGCGCGGTGCTCTCGGGCGGGAAGGCGACGCACGACTTCACCACCGTCCCCGAGGAGGAGTCGGGACAGTCGCAGGTCTTCATCGCGCTCGACGCCGCGTCGCTCGGCACGTCCGGCGAGGGCCAGTCGATCGCCGATCGCATCGTCGAGGCGCTCCACGCGGGCGCGGCCGGCGCGGGCGAGGAGGCGCGCTATCCCGGCGAGCACACGCTCGTGGTGCGCGCGAAGAGCCTGCGCGAAGGAGTCTTCGTCGACGACGCGATGTGGAAGGAGGTGCTTTCCTTATGAGCGCGATGCGCCATGCCGTTAGCGCGAGGCGCCATGCGCGGTGCGCGATGCGCAACAGCCGCGGGATGATCTCGCTTGCCGGAATGCTGCTCGTCTCGGCCTTCGTCGCTCCCGCCATCGAGCCGACGCCGCGCGATCTCCTCGCGGGCCATACGAGCGAGGCGCAGCTCGCGGCGATGCTCGTCCCGCGCGAGCGCTGGCACCCGTATCCCACGATCGACGAGCGCGAGCGGTGGAACGCCGTGCCCGCCTCCATCCGCCAGGCGTTCGTGCAAGCGGCGGAGAAGGAGCTCGGCGTCGAGTGGGGGAGCATCCCCGCGTCGGTGACGCTGCGCTACGTGCGCGACGGCGACCGCGCGCAGTACGACAACATGAACACGCGCCGCCGCACGCGGCTCGCCACGCTCGTCACGGCGGAGCTGCTCGAGAACAAGGGGCGCTTCGTCGACGAAATCGCCAACGGCATCTGGGCCATCTCGGAGCAGACGTTCTGGGGCTCCACCGCACACCTCGGCGCGCAGAAGCGCGGCAGCGGCCTGCCCGACGTCACCGAGCCGGTCGTCGAGCTGTTCTCGGCCGAGACGGCCGCGCTGCTCGCGTGGACCGACTACCTGATGGGCGAGCGGCTCGACAAGGTGTCGCCGCTGCTGCGCGAGCGCATCCGCGTCGAGGTCGGCCGGCGCATCCTCACCCCCGCGCTCGAGCGCGACGACTTCTGGTGGATGGGGTTCACCGCGCGGAGGGACGTCAACAACTGGAATCCGTGGATCGCGTCGAACTGGCTGGCGAGCGCGCTGATCCTCGAGCGCGACCCGCAGCGCCGCGCGCGCACGGTGCACCGCATCATGCGCAGCCTCGACGTGTTCATGAACGGCTATCCCGACGACGGCGGATGCGACGAGGGGCCCAGCTACTGGGGCCGCGCCGGCGCGTCGCTGTTCGAGAGCCTCGAGCTGCTGCGCGGCGCGACGAATGGCGGCGTCGACATCTACGCGCACCCGCTCGTGCGCAACATGGGACAGTACATCTACCGCGCGTACATCGCCGACCCGTACTACGTGAACATGGGAGACGCACCAGCCAAGGTGCGCCCCGATCCCGAACTCGTGTACGCGTACGGCAGGCGGATCAACGATCCCGTGATGAGCGGGTTCGGCGCGTTCCTCGCGCGGGGCCGCGGCGAGTACCGGCCCGGCGAGAACACGCTCGGCCGCATCCTCCCCGCGCTGCTGAGCACCGGAGAGCTGGCGAAGGCCGAGCCGCGCGAGCCGCTGCTCGCCGATGTGTGGCTCCCCGACCTGCAGTTCATGGCGGCGCGCTCGACGGCCGGCAGCACTGCGGGGTTGTACCTCTCCGCGTTCGGTGGCCACAACGCCCAGAGCCACAACCACAACGACGTCGGCAGCTTCGTCGTCTACGCCGACGGCAAGCCCGTGCTCGTCGACGCCGGCGTCGGCGTGTACACGGCGAAGACGTTCAGCCCGCGACGCTACGAGATCTGGACCATGCAGTCGGCGTATCACAACCTGCCGACGATCAACGGCGTGCAGCAGAAGGAGGGCGCGGCGTTCCGCGCCCGCGACGTGCGCCACGAGGCGACCGCTGCGCGCGCGAGCCTCTCGATGGATCTCGCCGCCGCATATCCCGCCGAGGCCTCCGTCGACCGGTACGAGCGCACCGTGGCGCTCGACCGTCGCGCACGCACCGTGGCGCTCGACGAGCGGTACACGCTGCGCGAGTGGAAGGCGCCGCTGCGCCTCAACTTCATGACACCGATGCGTCCCGACGTGTCGCGAGCCGGCGAGATTCGCCTCCGGCCGGCCGACGGTGCGGGCGCGTCGTTCGTCGTGCGCTACGACGCGGCGCGGTTCGACGCCACGACGGAGGAGATCCCGATCGACGACGCGCGGCTGCGTCCCGTCTGGGGCGACCGGCTCGCGCGCGTCGTGCTCGTGTCGAAGGACCGATCGCTCCGCGGCGAGCAGCACTTGAGCATCGGCTACGCGCCATGAGCGATCGCGGCGCGGGCGTCACTCGGCGGGACTTCGTGCGCCGCAGCGCGGCACTCGCGGGTGGTCTCCTCGCCGCCGACGGCGGAATCGACGCGGTGCATGCGACGGAAGCACCGGACGATGCCGCCGTCGTCGCACGACAGGTCGCCAGCCATCTCACCCTCTGGTACCGCCGCCCCGCCGCGCAGTGGGTGGAGGCGCTCCCCGTCGGCAACGGACGGCTCGGTGCGATGGTGTTCGGCGGCATCGAGCGCGAGCGGCTCCAGCTCAACGAGGACACGCTCTGGTCGGGCGGCCCGCGCGAGTGGAACAACCCGAACGCGCCGAAGGTGCTCGCCGAGGTGCGGCGGCTCATCGCCGAGGAGAAGTACGTCGAGGCCGACCGTGCCGCGCGCGGGATGCAGGGGCCGTACACGCAGTCGTACCTGCCGCTCGGCGACCTCGTGCTCGCGTTCGAGCATGGCGACCTCGCACGCAGCTATCGGCGTCAGCTCGATCTCCAGTCGGCGATCGCCGATGTGCGCTATCGCGTCGGGAACGTGAACTACGTGCGCGAGGTATTCTCGTCGCACCCCGACCAGGTGCTCGTCGTGCGACTCTCGGCCGACACGCCGGGGATGATCACCTTCACCGCCACGCTCGACAGCCCGCTGCGGCACGACGTGCAGATCGAGGGCGACGTGCTGAAGCTCGCCGGCAAGGCGCCCGCCAACGCCGATCCGAGCTACTACGACAGCGGCAAGCCGCCCCTCGTGTATCGCGACGACGTGGGGATGACGTTCGAGGCGCAGCTGTCGGCGAGCGTCACCGGCGGGCGCACGTGGCAGGACCGCGCCGGTCTCCACGTGCGCGGCGCGGACGAGGTCGTGCTGCGACTCGCCGCGGCGACGAGCTTCGACGGCTACGACAAGTCGCCCGTACGTGAAGGGAGATCGCCGGGCACGATCGCCGCGGCGCGGCTGCGTGCCGCGAGCGCGAAGCCGTACGCGGCGATGCGCGATGCGCACGTCGCGTCGCACCGCGCGCTGATGGATCGCGTGTCGCTGGAGCTCGTGCCGCCGACGCCGCCGGAGAAGTCGCCGCAGGATCTGCCGACCGACGAGCGCATCAACACGTTCGGCGCGAAGGACCTCGCGCTCGTCGGGCTGCTGTTCCAGTACGGGCGCTATCTGCTCATCTCGAGCTCGCGGCCCGGCACCCAGCCGGCGAACCTGCAGGGGATCTGGAACGCGGAGACGCGGCCGCCCTGGAGCTCGAACTACACGACGAACATCAACGCGCAGATGAACTACTGGCCGGCGGAGGTCACCAATCTCGCCGAGCTGCACGAGCCGTTCGTCGACTTCATCGAGCGCGTCGCGGTGAACGGGCACCGCACCGCCCAGGTGAACTACGCCGCACGCGGCTGGGTGGCGCACCACAACAGCGACATCTGGGCGCAGTCGGCTCCGGTGGGCGACTACGGCAAGGGCGATCCCGTGTGGGCCAACTGGCACGGCGGCTCGGCGTGGCTGTCGCAGCACCTCTGGGAGCACTACGCGTTCGGAGACGACGTGAAGTACCTGCGCGAACGCGCCTATCCCGTGATGAAGGCCGCGTGCGAGTTCTACCTCGACTTCCTCGTGCCGAACGAGAAGGGGTTCCTCGTCACGTCACCCTCGGCGTCGCCCGAGCTCCGCTTCAAGGTGGCCGACGGGGGCACCGCGGCGCTGAGCGCGGGCGCGACGATGGACCGTGCGCTCGTGTGGGATCTGTTCACCAACACGATCGAGGCGTCGACGGCGCTCGGTACCGACGCCGCGTTCCGCGAGCGGATCCGCCAGGCGCGCGCGCGGCTCATTCCGTACCAGATCGGCAAGCGCGGCCAGCTCCAGGAGTGGGCGAAGGACTTCGAGGAGCAGGAGCCGCAGCACCGGCACTTCTCGCACCTGTTCGGCGTGTATCCCGGCCGCGAGATCACGCGCGCGGGAATGCCGGCCATCTTCGCCGCGGCGCGCCGCTCGATGGAGCTCCGCGGCGATGAGGCGACCGGCTGGTCGATGGCGTGGAAGACGAACTTCTGGGCGCGGATGGGCGACGGCGACCACGCGCTCGTGATCCTCACCAACCTGCTCAAGCCGGCCTGGAGCACGGCGACCAACTACACGCGCGGCGGCGGCGTCTATCCCAACCTGTTCGACGCGCATCCGCCGTTTCAGATCGACGGCAACTTCGGCGCGACGGCGGGGATCGCCGAGATGCTGCTGCAGAGCCACGCGGGTGAGATCCATCTCCTGCCCGCGCTGCCGTCCACCTGGCCGACCGGACGTGTGCGCGGATTGCGCGCGCGCGGCGGGGTCGAGGTGGACATCGATTGGAAGGACGGCGCGTTGCAACACGCATCGCTCACATCCTCACAGGCCCGAAGGATGCGCGTGCGAGTCGGCGACAGGACGAGCGAACATCAACTCCGCGCCGGCCAGCCCACGGTCGTGAGCGGGTGAGCATCGGGCGCCGTACACTCGGCGCTGGATCGTAGGAGTGCCGCTCGTTCCGTCGTGGCGCGGGGAGCTCATCGTTGGCCCCGCTTGTTGCATCGGCAGCGAGCAGCATGGAGTTCGGAGTGGTCGTACCGGCAGTGAGTACGGCAGCAGAGACTGGTGACGCGCGGCGAAGAGTAGAGGGTCAGTTTCGTCGCGAGCATCATATGCTCGTCAACGATCGTGATTCACGCTGCAGTGGTCCGGGTGCACACCGGCCACGCGCTCCGCGAGTAGACGGTCGAGCGGGCCCGGGCCTGGAGACGTGGGGCGACGACGCTCCCGCAGGCTCAGGGCGGTCCGCGAACCATCAGATCACCCGGATCGGCACGGCGCCTTTCGTCACGCAGCTCGGCGAAGGCGTCTCGAGTTGTCTAGCGAGCTGAACGTAATTTCCAATTCGAACATCGGTTCGCTACGAACGCGGGAGCGCTCGTGCGAGTGAGGTCTCCCACCGGCCCCC
>Ga0207674_10008856_pt1 | contig 11577 bp, 7 predicted proteins | sample KBSCornC72_FD_184303 | JGI IMG/M metagenome (GOLD analysis project Ga0207674, IMG submission 184303) | Corn rhizosphere microbial communities from Kellogg Biological Station, Michigan, USA - KBS Corn C7-2 (SPAdes) (version 2) | ecosystem: Host-associated > Plants > Roots > Rhizosphere > Soil ... | reverse complement strand
AGAGCGTGATCGCGTTCAGCGGCGGCGGGCGCGGGAGCACGAACACGGGAAACATGTACGTCAGCCTGAAGTCGATGTCCGAGCGGAACATGAGCGCCGACCTGGTGATCGCGCGCCTCCGTCAGAAGACCGCGCGCATCCCGGGCGCCACCCTGTACTTTCAACCGGTGCAGGACATTCGCGTCGGCGGGCGGGCCAGCGCGGCGCAGTACCAATACCAGCTCCAGGGCGACGACCTGAAGGAGTTGTACGACTGGGCGCCCAAGATGCTGGCAAAGCTGCACACGATCCCCGACCTCACCGACGTCAACAGCGACCAGCAGATGCACGGCCTCGAAGCCCTGCTGACCATCGACCGGCCGACGGCGTCGCGGCTCGGCATTACGCCCCAGGTCATCGACGACACGCTCTACGACGCGTTCGGCCAGCGGCAGGTCTCGACGATGTACCGGACGCTGAACCAGTACCACGTGATCATGGAGGCGGCGCCGCAATTCACCCAGTCGCCGGACGGACTGCGGCAGATCTACGTGTCGACGCCGGGCAAGGCCCAGGTGCCGCTGAGCGCGGTGACGAAGTACGCCCCGTCGAACACGCCCTTGGCCGTCAACCACTCGGGACAGTTCCCGTCGGTGACGCTGTCGTTCAACCTTCAGCCCGGGCGGGCGCTGAGCGACGCGGTGACGGCGATCGAGCAGGCGGGGCGGGAGATCGGCCTGCCGGTGACGATCCACGGGAAGTTCGCGGGGACGGCGCAGGCGTATCAGGAGTCGACGTCGAACATGCCGATCCTGGTGCTGGCGGCGCTGCTGACGGTTTACATCGTCCTGGGCGTCCTGTACGAGAGCGTCATCCACCCGATCACGATCCTGTCGACGCTGCCGTCGGCGGGCGTGGGGGCGCTGGTGGCGCTGATCCTGTTCGGCATCCCGCTGAGCGTGATCGCGTTCATCGGGATCATCCTGCTGATCGGGATCGTGAAGAAGAACGCGATCATGATGATCGATTTCGCGCTGGAGGCCGAGCGGCGGGAGCGCAAGACGCCGGAGGAGGCGATTTTTCAGGCTTGCGTCCTGCGGTTCCGGCCGATCATGATGACCACGATGGCGGCGCTGCTGGGCGGTCTGCCGCTGGCGATCGGCACCGGCACCGGCGCGGAGCTGCGGCGGCCGCTGGGCATCGCCATCGTCGGCGGGCTGATCTTCAGCCAGATGCTGACCCTGTACACGACGCCCGTCATTTACCTGTATCTCGATCGCCTGCGGCTGTGGCTGTCTTCCTTCCGCGGCAGTCAGTCGGACATTTACCCGGACAACGTCCCCCAGCCCTTATGATGCAAACGCGGAACACTGCTTCTCGGCCGATCGGCTTCTCGTTTCTATGTCTTTGTTCCCTGACCGTGACGTCCTGCACGGTCGGGCCTGACTACCGGCGGCCGGACATGAGCGTGCCGGCGGGGTTCAAGAGCGCGACGCAGTCGTCGACCACCACGCCGACCACCATGCCGACGACCGCGCCGGTTGCGGCGCTGACGACCGACTGGTGGCGGCTGTTCGGCGACGCCACGCTGAACCAGCTCGAAGAAGACGCCACTCGCGCCAACACTGACCTTCAGGCCGCCGTCGCGCGGGTGACCCAGGCGCGGGCCGCGGCGCGCGTGGTGCGGAGCGAGTTCTACCCCGTGGTGACGCTCGACCCGTCAATCGAGCGAGCCCGCACGTCGGGCAACCGCTCGACCACCAACGGCGGCAGCGGCAGCGGGACGACCGGCGGCACGACGAACAATACCAACAGCAACCGGTCGTCAACGTCGGGCGGGCGGACTTCGACGAACGTGCGCGTGCCGTTCGACTTGTCGTACGAGATCGACGTCTGGGGGCGCGTGCGGCGGTCGTACGAGGCGTCGGTGGCGCAGGTGCGGGCCGCGCAGGACGATTACCAGGTGGTGCTGCAGACGCTGCAGGCGGACGTGGCGCAGAACTACTTCAACATCCGGTCGCTGGACTCGCAGTCGCAGATTCTTCGCGAGAACGTCGAATCGTATAAGAAGCAGATCGAGCTCGTGCAGACGCAGAAGAGGGCGGGGTTGGTCGGTCAGACCGATGTCGTGCAGGCGCAGACGCTGCTCAACTCGACGATCGCGCAGGAGATTGACATCCGGCGGCAGCGGGCGGATTTGGAGCACGCGCTGGCGGTGCTGCTGGGGCGGCCGCCGTCGGAGATCACGGTGACGGTCGAACCGCTGGCGATCGCGCCGCCGGTGATTCCGGGGGGGCTGCCCGCCGACCTGCTGCGTCGTCGGCCGGACGTGCTGCGGGCGGAGCAGGACCTGGTCGCGGCCAACGCCCAGGTGGGCGTGGCGACGGCGGCGTTTTACCCGACGTTCCGGTTGACGGGGGCGGCGGGCTTCGAAAGCGCCGACTTGCGGCACGCGCTGGACTGGGAGAGCCGGGTCTGGTCGATCGGGCCGAGTGTATCGATCCCGATCTTCGAGGGCGGGCAACTCGACGCGAACCTGCAACAGGTCAAGGCGCGGTACGAGGAGCTGGTGGCGACGTATCGCGGGAACGTGCTGGGGGCGTACCGCGACGTGGAGGATTCGCTGACCGACCTGCACCTGCGGGCGGACGCGGCGCAGGCACAGGATCTGGCCGTGCAGTCGGCGCGCGAGTACCTGCGGCTGTCCACCGTGCAGTACAAGGGCGGCCTGGCGACTTACCTGCAGGTGATCGACGCCGAGCGCACGCTGCTGACCAACGAGCTGTCAGCGGTACAGATCTTAAATCAGCGGCTGGTTTCGACGGTGCTGTTGATCAAGTCGATGGGGGGTGGCTGGGATCCACAGGCGGATTCCGGACCGCGGGACGCCGTGCGATGATCGTTTAGGCTACCGCTGTTTCCCGTTGCGGGTGTGCGCCAACGTTCCACGTCGTTAGCATGAGCAGCATCGTGCCGACGGCGCATCCGAGCATCAGTGCGAACGGACCGCCCCAGCCGTAGTGGTCGGCCATCCAGCCGACGCCCCAGCCGGCGACGATCGTCGAGAGGTAGCCGAAGATGCCGGTCATCCCGACCGCCGCGGCGCTGGCGCGTTTCGTGCCGAGGTTCATCGCCATGGCCGCGATCAGCATCTGCGGGACGTAGAGGAGGAATCCCATCGCGATGAAGAGGATCGTGGCGGGGACGACGGCGCCCTTGGGGGTGATCCAGAAAAGGTAGATGACGCCGGCCATGAGCGCCATCGCGATGACGCAGACGCGTCCGGCGCGCCCGCCGAACACCCGATCGGCGATGAACCCGCCGAGCAGTGCGCTGGTCATCCCGGCCATCTCCGAGCCGAAGCCGAGCCACCCGCTGGCGACGACGTTTAACCCTTTGGCTTCCTGCAGAAACGTCGGCCCCCACTTCATCTGCTCCCACCGCATCACGTACGTGAGCAGGTTGGCGATGCTGATGATCCACATGTAGGGGTTCTTGAAGATGAACTCCGTGACGATTTGCCAGTACGGTTCTTCGACGCGGATTTCGTCCTTGAGCTGTTTGGGCGTTTCCTCACCCGTGTAAACCTCGACGGGGGGCAGGCCGAGCGACTCGGGCGTGTCGCGCAGGAAGATCAGGATGATGGCGACGCCCACCATCGCGATGCCCGCCGGGACGTAGTAGCAACTTCGCCAGCCGTACCAGACGACGAGGTAGCCGGTCAGCGCCTGGATCAGCGCGCCGCCGATCATGTGGCTCGTGTGCCAGACGCCGAACGTGCTGTTGCGTTCCCTGGGGCTGAACCAGTACGCCATCGACTTCGCACACGGCGGAAAGCCCATCCCCTGCGCCAGCATGTTGGCGAACCAGAAGCCCATGAAGAAGTAGAGCGTCGAGGAGAGGCCGAAGAAGAAGTTCATCACCGCGCAGACGAAGAGGCCGAGCGCCATGAACCAGCGCGGGTTCGCGTGGTCGCCGACGAAACCGTTAATGAATTTGGACACGCCGTACGTGACGCCGCCGACGGTGGAGATCAGGCCGATCTTCGTCTTGTCGAGGTGGAGCGTCGGGTCGGAGATCATCGCCTTGACGGGGACCGAGTCGTTGGCGCGGACGAAGTAGAACAGGGCATAACCGACGATCGTCGTCCCGAGGATGCGGGCACGCCAGTAGCGGTACCGCCGGTCGAGATCGTCCGAGGTAATTGGAGTGCCGACGGCGGCATCGGACTGCGAATCGTTCGCGCTCAGCAGGTTTGACATCGACTCGTCTCCCGGCACGATCAGTGTGTCAGAAATTCGGCCAACTCCATCACGTTTTCCACCACGACGTCGGGCGGCGGCGACGCGGCGGCGGCCTGGGCGCGCGTCGTTTCGCCGGTCAGGACCAGGACGCCCACCGCGCCCGTCGCGCGCGCCATCGCGATGTCGGTGTAAAGCCGGTCGCCGACGACGGCGACTTCGGCGGGGCGCAGGTCGTGTCGCGTCAAGACACCTTGCAGCATCGCCGGGGCCGGCTTGCCCAGGACGGCGTCGGGCTCGCGGCCGGTGGCGTGGGTGATCATCTTGCAGAGCGCGCCGCAGTCCGGGAGCACCGTGGGCAGGTCGGTGGGGCAGACGGCGTCGGCGTGGGTGGCGATGAACGGCTTGCCGCGCGCGATCCAGTACGTCGCGTGGCAGAGGCGGGGGTAGTCGAGCGTCGTGTCGAAGCCGACGATAACCGCGTCCGGCTCCGTCGTCCCATCGGTGACGACCGTAAAACCATTTTCGGCGAACTCACCCCGCAGCGCGGGCGTGCCCAGGACGTAGATCGTCGAGATGTCCGGCCGCTTGGTACGCAGGTATTCCAACGTCGCGCAGGTCGAGCTATGAACATCGTCGATGTCGGCGTCGATGCCGAGCTTGTTGAGCTTTTCGACGTACCCGCGCGTGCTGACGGACGAGTTGTTCGTGAAGAACGTCCGGCCCAATCCCAACTCCTTCAACCGCGCGAGGAATGGGAGGGTGAACGGGAACAACCGCCCGCCCAGGTAAAGCGTACCGTCGAGATCCAGCGCCAGATGCCGCACACCCTTGAGAGATCGTCCCACGCCCGGCTTACTCCTTTGATGCGGCGGCGGCGGTGGCCTCCGCGGTCGAAATGGGCCCGTCCACGCCGAACTTGTTCACGGATTTCACTTCGAGGCGATTGGCGCCGGGGCGGAGTGTCCACGTCAGGCGCTCGCCGCACGGCTTCCAATCGCCGCCGTCGATGCGCGATTGAAAGGTCGCGAAGTTGGGCGTCATCGTCCTCAGCGCGACGGCGATGCCGTCGTTGGCGGAGGTCAGCTCCATCGCCGCCTGATCGATCGGGAAGTACGGCTCGTGCGCCGGGTCGGCCGGGGTCACGCGCTTGTGCCACTTCGTGCCGTCGCAGATCTTGTCCTGTGTGATGAACATCCTGCCGTAGTCCGGGCCCTGGTCCATCAGGTTGGTATTGGGAACGTAACCGATGAAGGCGTAAACGTTGGTCGCGCCGGGGTCGAACACCAGGTCGCCGAACCCTTCGTAACGGTTGCGGAAGACGGGCATGTCGGATTTGTGGACGCGCTTGCGATCCTTGTCCATAACGAACGTGACGTCGCGGGCGTCGCGGTAGAACCATTCCTGCCGGAACTCGTAGGCGCTGAGCGGCACGCCGTCCTTTTCGACGTACATCGCGAAGGTGGGGTCGAAGAGCATCCACTTGCGGTACTGATTGGACCAGATCTCGGTCGAGCTGTGCTCGGTCGATCCCGATCCCATGCTGTCAGGCCGGCGCAGGGCGAGGGTGCGATCGACCCATCCCATGCTGGCGGCGGCGGAGACGAAGACGTCGGCGTAGTGCGAGCAGAAGAAGGAATTGCCCTGGTCGATCGCCTTCAGAATCGCGGCGGCGCCGCGGGCGGGCGAGCTGGGGTGGCCGAACTTCTTGAACCGGTGGTTGACCCAGTCGAGCAGGAGGAATTGGCGCTCGAACTCGTCCTTGCCGGGGGCGACGACCTCGTCGAGGTGGTATTGCTCGCGCAGTTCCTTGAGCTTCGGGTTCTCGAAGGCGTCGAACTTGAAGAGCCTGGAGTAGTCGTTCTCGACGTAGGGGAGCGCGTCGAGCTTGGTGATCGTCACCTGGCGGCCGGCGATTTCGGTCGTCGCGCCGACGGTCAAGGTCGGCGTCGCGCCGGCATCGGCGGCACGCGCGGTCGAGGTGACGCCCATGACCAACACCACAAACCAGCCGACTGAATAGCGGGAAGTCGCGATCATTCCCTCGCTTCCTCGTGAAGTGACGTCGCCACCTTATTCCACCGACCGGGGGTTTGACAAGCCCGCTGGTGGTCTGCCCGTAGCCTGTGCGCGGGGGCGCGCGTATCATGAACGCAATGGACATCAATCTGCTGGTACTGAACGTGGGCAACTCGCGGCTGGCGATCGGCGTCTTCGCCGCCGGGGAGCTCAGTTCGGTGGTGCGCATTCCGCACACCGAAAAGGAGAAATGGCGGGAGGCCATTCGCGAGGCGTGGGGGAAGATCGAATCGCTCGACGAGCCGTCGGTCGCGGGCGTCAGCGTCAACCCGGGCGTGATGGAATCGATCGAGCACGCGGTCGCCGAGGTGACGGGGACGAAGGTCGAGTGGATCGGGCGGGACATCGACCTGCCGTTGCGCGTGCTGACGGAGACGCCCGCAGAGACCGGCGCCGACCGCGTGGCCAACGTCGCCGCGGCGTACGAGCAACTGAGCAAGGCCTGCGTCGTCGTGGACGCCGGCACGGCGATCACGGTCGACTGCTGCAACGATAAGGGCGAGTTCCTCGGCGGGGCGATCGCGCCGGGCGTCGCGATGATGCTCGACGCGCTGCACGAAAAGACGGCGAAGCTGCCGCGGGTGGACCTCGCGGTGCCCCAGGGCGTCTTCGGGCGGAGCACCAAAGAGGCCATCCGGCAGGGGGTCTACTTCGGCATTCGCGGCATGGTCAGGGAACTCGTGGAGAACTACGCGACGGAACTGGGCTTCTGGCCCGACCTGATCGCGACCGGCGGCGACGCCGCCAGGCTGTTCGACGGCTGGGAACTGGTTCACGCGATCGCGCCCGACCTGACGCTGTACGGGATCGCGCTGGCGTACACCAACCACTACATCAAGCACGGGTGACCATGGACGGCAACAACCGTGCGTACGTGCTCACGGCCAGGGGCGCCGCCGCGATCGCGGTGGTGCGGCTGACCGGGCCCGGCGTGGGGCGGTTTCTGGAGACGCACTTTTCCAAGCCGGTAATGCAGGGCCGCTGCATTCACGGCGAACTGAAGCGAGGCGACAGCGTCCTGGACGATCCGGTGGTCGTGGTATTGCCGAACGGCGCGGCCGATGTCAGCCTGCACGGCGGGCCGTGGGTGGTCCAGTCGGTACTGGAACTGGCGCAACAGGAGGGATTCGAATTGACTGAGGGCGACGAGTCACCGGAGACCGCGGACGGGGCGAACATGCTTGAGAAGGAGGTGAACGCGTGCCTCCCGCGGGCGCAGACGGACTTGGGCGTGCGCGTACTCCTGCAACAGGTGGCGGCGTGGGAACAGTTCGTCCGCCGGGCGACACCCGGCCCGGGCGAGGAGACGCACCTGGCGCGGTGGATGCAGAAGGCCGAGCAGCTCAGGGCGGAGATCGTCGCGATCCTCGCGGACAAGGGTCTGTGGTGGCTGCTCAACCCGCCGCGCGTGGCGATCATCGGCGCGCCCAACGTCGGAAAATCCACGCTCGCGAATCAGCTTTTCGCGCGGGAGCGCGTGATCACGGCCGACCTTCCCGGCACCACGCGCGACTGGGTCGGAGAGACGGCGAACCTCGACGGCCTGGCGGTCATGCTCGTCGACACGCCCGGCATTCGCGACACGCAGGACGCGATCGAGGCGGAGGCGATCGCGCGCAGCGGCGAGCAGATCAAGGCCGCCGACCTCGTGATCGTCGTACTGGATGCGTCTGGCGCGATGGAGGGTGAGCAGGCGGCCGTGCTCGAGGCGTGGCCCGACGCGCTGCGGGTCGTGAACAAGGTGGACTGCGCCGCGCCGGCGTGGGACATGGCCCTGATCGGCGGCGTGCGGACGGTCGGCACGACCGGGCAGGGAGTGGACGAACTCCGCAAGACGATCCGCGCCCGCTTCGGCATCGTCGCCGGCATGGACGAGCACTGGCCGCGCTGGTGGACGCCGCGCCAGCGGCAAGTGCTGGAGGAGGCCGGCGGGCGGGTCGAGCTGGTCCGACGGATGATCGACGGTTAACCGCGCGGCCCTCGCGTGCGCTCAGTGTCCGACGAACTTACGCGCGATGTCGTTGTAGGTCACGAAGAGGAAGACGCTGAGGATCAGCGCCAAGCCGACGAGCTGGGCGAACTCCTGCGTGCGGCGGCTAAGCGGGCGGCCCTGGATTTTCTCGATGATCAGGAACACGAACAATCCGCCGTCCACGATCGGGATCGGCAGGAAGTTCACGACCGCCAGGTTCGCGCTGATCATCGCGAGGAACCAGACCAGCCAGTCGTTGCCCTTGAAGGCGAAACGTGCGCCGGCGTCGATGATGCCGACCGGGCCCATCAGGTTGCTGGCGCTCACGGTTCCGCCGAACATGCGCTGCAGCGTCACATAGAACTGCAGGATGAGGTCGCGGGTCTCGAGCACGCCCCACTTCATGGCGGTAACCGGGTTCTTCGTCTTACGGTCCGTAATCAACTCGCCCAGCCGCAACGGCGCCTCGAGTCGCAGGGCGGCGACGGCTTGCGCGTCGGGTTCGGCGAGCTTCAGGATCCGGTCGACCGGCTTGGTGTTGTTCGGCGGCAGCAAAGTCAGGGTATGTTCGCCCGACTTGTCCGCCAGGGCGGCGCGCACGTCGAACCACGTCGCCACGGCTTTTCCATCAACGGCGGTGATCAACGATCCGGCCGGAATGCCGTCCTTGACGGCGGCGGCGGGACTCTTATCGAGCACGGCGGCGACGATCGGCGTCGCGTCTTCGAACCCGGGGACGACACCGACGCCTTTCCTGTTTTCCGCGACCTTGACCGACGCCTTGACGTTGGGAACCTGCACGTCCTTGCCATCCCGCACGACGACGAAGTCGATCGACTGATCGTTGGCGCCTGCGTCGCTGACCGTTTTGATGAAACCCGGAACCGACACGTCGGGGGCGACGTCGCCGGGTTGCGTCGACGGAGTGTTCGAGTTGCGCACCGCGATCGACTTGATGACGTCGCCGGGCTTGAACTTGTTGAGCACCGGCGAGTCCGGCGCCATGACCTCGACGCGCATGCGCGGCTCGAGCCCCGCGACGTTGAACGGCACGCCGCCGAACGGGGCGTCGAAGTGCGGTGTCAGCGTGGCGGTCTCCACCTTGCCGTCCTTGCGGAGGATCGTCAGCGTGACGGGCTTGCCGTTCGACTTCTGAATGGCCTCGTCGAGCACGTAATACTGATCCGGCTTGACCTTCGCCCCGTTGACCTGCGTGATCACGTCACCGGGGCGAACGGCGCGGGATTCGGGGTATTCCAAGTCGGGATTGGCGGGCGCGTCGGGCCAGTCGCGCTCCTTGACGCCTTCGAGCGCCGGGGAGGAGCCGATGCCCAACGCGAGGAACGCCTTACCGGCGCCGGGCGGACGCGTCGGCTGCACTTCGACCGTGTCGAGCTTCTTCGTGTCGAAGCGCTTGACGGTAACGTGCAGCGGCTCGTCCGCCGACGCCAATGCCGTGTTCAGCGTGATCTTGGTGAAGTCCTGCTGCGGCTGGCCGTTGAAACTGACGATTTCGTCGCCGGGGCGAATGCCGGCCTGCTGCGCGGGGGACCACGCCTGCACGTTCCCGACGACCGGCGCCGGCGCGTGGAACCCCATCAGGAAGAGCGCCATGAACAGCAGCCCGGCGAGGATGATGTTCATGATCACCCCCGCCGACACGACCAGCATGCGCTGAGGGATCGTCTTCTTGTTGAACGCGCGGGGGTCGTCGGCGTCGGCGCCGGGCTTGAGGTCGTCCTGGCCTAGCATCTTCACGTACCCGCCGATCGGGATCCACGACAGGCGGTACTCCGTCTCGCCCAGTCCCAGTTCGGCGGCGGCACGGTCACGCTGGACTTCGGTGTATTCAATCTTCTCGTGAAGTTGCACCGCCTCTGTATGTTGGCGGTCCAGGTGTTCGTTGACGCGCTTGTCGAATTCCGCCTTGGTGTTCCCCACCCGCCAGCCCATCCCCTTGCGGAACGAAACGAGGGCGTGTCCCATCCCCACCGCGAACTGTTCGACTTTGATCCCCACCCACTTGGCCGCGAGGAAGTGGCCCAGCTCGTGCCAGAAGATGACGAATCCGAACCCGATAACCAGCAGGAGAATCGAGAACGCGTTGGCGAGGTAATCCATTAGTCAGTTGTCCGTGCTCGGTGATGGTCCCGCAGGTACGACTCGGCCGTCCGCCGTGCCCAGCGGTCGGCTTCCATGAGATCGTCCAGCGACGGTGCGGGCTGAACCGTATGCCGTTCGATTGTATGCGACACGGCTCGCGAAATCATGCCAAAGGGGACGTTCCCGGAAGTAAAGAGTGCTACGGCCGATTCGTTGGCCGCGTTCATTACGGCACCGAGCGTCCCACCGCGGCGGGCGACGTCGCGTGCGATGTCCAGGGCCGGAAACCGCTGCGCGTCGGGGGGGTGGAAGTTGAGGCAAAACGCCTGCGTCAGGTCGAGCTTGCGGCTATTGGACGGCCGCCGGTCGGGATAAGTCAGGGCGTATTGGATCGGTGTCCGCATGTCCGGCGGCGACAATTGCGCCAGCACGTTGCCGTCGTTGAACTCCACCATCGAGTGCACCACCGACTCCGGGTGGATCACGATGTCGATCTGCTCGGGCGGCAAGTCGAACAGCCAGCATGCCTCGATCAACTCCAGCCCCTTGTTGAACATGCTGGCCGAGTCGATCGTGATCTTGCTGCCCATTTGCCAGGTCGGGTGCTTGAGCGCGTCGGCCAGAGTGGCGTTTTCGATCTTGTCAGCGGACGCGTTGCGAAACGGCCCGCCGGATGCGGTCAGGATGAGTCGCTTGATCTCGTGCGGCCGCCCCGACTGCATCGCCTGGAAGATCGCCGAATGCTCGGAATCGACAGGCAGGATGGGGACGTTGTGCTTGCGCGCCAGCGGGATCAGGATCGAGCCGGCAACGACCAGCGACTCCTTATTAGCCAGCGCCAGCGTCTTACCGGCCTCAACTGCGGCAAAGACCGCCGGCAACCCGGCCGCCCCGACCACCGCCGCCAGGACCAGGTCGATGTCGTCCCGGCGCACCATCTCGGCCATGTCGGAATAAACCTCCGGCGCGGGGGTCGGCAAGTTCCCGCGCACCTGGGCGAGGGCGGCCGGATCGGTGACGGCGACGGCGCGGGGCCCGTACCGCGCGATCTGCTCGAGCAGTTTCCGCGACTGCGAATGGGCGCTGAGCGCCGCGACCTGGTAGTCGGGGCCGAGGTGCTCGATGACGTCCAGGGCGTTGGCGCCGATGGAGCCGGTCGATCCGAGGATGGCAATCCGCTTGGGCAAGCGGCAGGCAATATAG
>Ga0207674_10008855_pt1 | contig 11577 bp, 10 predicted proteins | sample KBSCornC72_FD_184303 | JGI IMG/M metagenome (GOLD analysis project Ga0207674, IMG submission 184303) | Corn rhizosphere microbial communities from Kellogg Biological Station, Michigan, USA - KBS Corn C7-2 (SPAdes) (version 2) | ecosystem: Host-associated > Plants > Roots > Rhizosphere > Soil ... | reverse complement strand
TGGACCTGGATGAAGGAGAACGAAGGAAGAACATTTATGAGGCCTACCATCCAAGTCGGAGTCGCGCTGCTAGGAGCCGCAATCATCCTTGCGCCGAACGCAGGGCGCGCGCAGTTAACGCGTATCTCGCAAATTGTTGATGAACCCAGTCCACTGTTGCACTCGGGAGGCGCCTCGCAGGGGTATCTCGGGGTGCTGGTGGGGGACATCGATAACGATGCTGCAAGCAAACTGAAATTGAAAGATGCGCGGGGCGCATTGGTCACGCTGATCGATCACGATGCGCCGGCAGCGCAGGTCGGGCTGCGGGTGAACGATGTACTGCTCGAGGTGAATGGGCAGGCCGTTGAAGGCGCGGAGGCGTTCGGGCGGATGATGCGCGAGATTCCTCCGGGGCGCAAGATCACGCTGGTGGTGAGCCGCGATGGCGCCACGCAGACGATGACCGTGCAGCTTGTGGATCGCAAGAAGCTGGATACGGACATCTGGAACAAGCTGAACAGCGGAAGCGATATCAGTTCGCCGATTACCGGGCTGGGAATTTTTGGCTCGGGCTCGGGCGGAGATGCGCCTCTGCCGGGTGGGTTCCATATGCCGTTTGTGGGCAACAGCTCGCTGAAGGTGGGCGCGCTGGTGGAACCGCTGACGGCGCAGATGGCAGATTATCTGGGCGTAGCGAATGGCCTGATGGTGAAGCAGGTAGCGCGTAAGAGCCAGGCTGCCGTGGCCGGGATGAAGGCTTTCGACGTGATTCTCAAAGTCGGGACGGAGAACATTGCGACGGTTTCAGACTGGGATCGCGCGATGCGGGCGAACCAGGGGAAGACCGTTGCGGTCACGATTCTTCGCGATAAGAAACAGCAGACGGTGACTCTGCTGGTGGACACGAAGAAGAAGGGCGCGGTTGAGTTCGAGGGTGTTTTCGGAGATGGGGACTGCCCGTTGATGGCGTTCGCGGATGGGAATGCGGGGCTTGGGTTGTTGCCGGATCAGTCTGCGGCGGAAGAGATGAGGAAGCAGGCGGAGTCACTGCAGCGGCAGATGGAGCAGTGGAAGAACGATCCGCAGGCGTGGCATTTTGAGATCTCGCCGGAGCAGGTGGAACAGTTCCAAAAACAGGCGGAGCAGTTTCGGGATGCGTTCAAGGGGCAGAATTTCGGCGGCCAGAATTTCGGCACTGATCCGAAGCAGATAGATGAGCTGCAGAAGCAGATGCGGGAGTGGCAGAAGCAGTTTGACGGCAAGCCGTTTGTGTTTGACCAGAAGCAGATGGATGAGTGGAAGCGGCAGATCGAGAAGATGCAGGAGTTCGGTTTCCATCAGATGGTCTAAAAGATAAGTTGCAACGCGACACTGAGGGGCGCTGCCGATACATGGTGGCGCCCTTCGTGTTTTGTGAGGACCTGCGATCAGGTTGGCTGTTTGACGCGACGAGCGCGAACGGCTTCTGCACCGCCAAGTGCTTCGAGGCATTGCATCAGAGTACGTTTTGTTCGTTCGTAGGCGGCTGAGCCGATGTTCTTTTGCAGGCGGCGATGAATGCTTGTGCGGATGCGGCGGGAGGCGTGAACGCCCTTCCAGCCGCGGGCTGACAGGCGGATCATTTTCGAGCGGCGGTCCTGACCGGCGGATTCTTCGAGCACTCCCAGGCGTACAAGTTCGGCGACGGATTTCGAAGCTGCCTGTTGCGTGACTGCCATGCGATGGGCGAGTTCGGTGATGGTGCGCTCGGATTCGATTAAGTGCTGGATCACATAGCCGTGGCTCTCGCGCAGGTTTTTGAAGCCGGCGCGGGCCATCTGAGCCATAACGAGCTGGTTGACACGCAGACCAAAGAAGAGGCCGAGGTGGCCGAGATCAAGGCCTGTGAGGGATGGTTTTTCTGATTTAACAACCATGGTTGTGTATTATATTCGCAAGATTGACTGTGGAGGCCGAAAAGTGCTGATAGAGGAGTTGTTCTCGTCGGGAGTGATGCAGATGGGATCGTCGCGGGTAGATCCGGGACGGCAGGTCGGGGTTTTCAACCCAGCCGCGGTTGCGGGGTTGCCGGAGTTGCGGGCGGCCAGGATGAAAGAGTTCAGCTGGATTGCAGGCGAATGGAATCGTGAGAATGTTGTGCCTGCGACGAAGTCAAATCCTGCGTACGTCGATGTGGGGAACGGGAAGTTCTCGATTTGTGAGAAGGGAGACTGGATCTGCATGGTTGCGGCGGAAGGGCGGGAGATACAGCAGATCACGTTTGATCCGTTCAGCAGGCAGTGGATGTATGTGCTGATGAACGGGGCGTACGGAATCTTACGATCGCGCGAGGGGTGGAAGGGGAATAAGATTGCGTTCACGGGAACGATGACGATGCTGGGCATCGAATGCGAGTGGCGGATGCAATGGACGAAGGAGAGCGAGGATCGGTTTTCGTTTGTGAATGAAGAGCGCTGCGCAGATGGGAGTTGGGACTACATTGATGAGTGGCACTTCAAGCGGAAGGGATGAGCAGTCCGGGCGGTTTGGTGAGGGTCGCTTTCCAAAAGCAATTGCGGGTCTTTCGACCTTCGCTCAGGATGACAGTCGGTGTTGTGGTGCGAGCGGTGTGGCTGAGATGAGTGTTGTTGGTGTTGAGAAAAGCAACCGCTGTCTATCGTGCCTGATTATTTTGGCGGTTCGAGGATGAAGCCGGGGGTAGATCGGGCGATTTGCAACTCTTCTTCATTCATGTCGGGTGAGACATCAGCGAAGAGAGGTGTACTGAGATAGCGCTCGCCGGTGTCGGGCAGCATGCAGAGGATGGTGGAGCCCTTGGGCGCTTGCGCAGCGACCTGGAGGGCGCCAGCGAAGGTTCCGCCGGAGGTGATGCCGACGAAGATGCCTTCCTTTTTGGCGAGTTCCTTGCTGCAGCGCATAGCATCTGCGTTGGAGATGCGGAGGACCTGGCTTACGGCATTGGAGGAGACAGCATCGCCGGTGAGCTTGGCAATGAAGTCGGGGCTCCAGCCTTGCATGGGGTGCGGTTTCCAGCTTGGGTGAGCAACGGCGGCGGAGCCGTCGGCATTGCGCTGCTGCTCGATGCCGCTGGAGAGCATGGGGGCATCGTCGGGTTCGCAGACGATGATCTTGGTATCGGGGCGCTCTTTTGCGAGAACGCGCGCAACGCCTTTGAGAGTTCCGCCGGTGCCGAAGCCGGTGACCCAGTAGTCGAGGCGCTCGCCGGCGAAGTCCTTGAGGATCTCCTGCGCGGTGGTGCGGGTGTGCATGTCGGCGTTGGCTTCGTTTTCAAATTGGCGGGTGTAGAACCAGCCGTGTTTTTCGGCGAGTTCTTCGGTCTTCTTGACCATTCCGACGGCGCGGCCTGCAGCAGGAGTGATGATGACTTTTGCGCCGAGGAAGCGCATGAGCTTGCGGCGCTCGATGGAGAAGGTCTCGGCCATGATGACGACCAGCGGGTAGCCTTTAGCAGCACAGACCATGGCGAGGCCGATGCCGGTGTTGCCACTGGTGGCTTCAACGACGGTCTGGCCCGGCTTGAGTTTGCCGGTGCGTTCGGCTTCTTCGATCACGCCAAGGGCAAGGCGGTCTTTGACAGAGCCGAGGGGGTTGAAGGCTTCAACCTTTACGTAGAGGTTTACGTCAGGCGGCGCGAGCCGGTTGATTTTGACAACCGGGGTGTTGCCGACGGTTTCAGTGATGTTTGCGTGCTTCGCCATTCGTAGACCTCCGCGATGGAGGTGATTGTACAGGGGGCAGGGGGCGAGGGGACAAGGGACTAGGACTAAGGGGCTAGGGACCCAGGGACAAAGGGATTAGGGATTAGGGACTCAGAACTTCGATTCGAGACGGCGAGGGTGGATCGAGACGAAGGCGCTCTGGTTAAGCTGGCTTACGTTCGCCAGGTGCACAAAGACGGAGGCTGCCTGCAGGCAGGAATTCACCTGAAAGACACTGGCACAATCGAAGCCGGTTCTCCTGGCTTCGCAAGGTGCCGATGAGGATCAACCTTCGGTAGCGGAACGCGCCGGCAATCACCTGACTTTGTTGTCACCTGGTGGCAGCTGAGGCGCCTGGTCGTTCTGTATGGAGGCGAGGTAGCTGGTCAGGCTATAGATCCGCGCATCCGGTGCACGGTGAAAACTCGATCGAAAAAGATCGCCCCAGATGGGCATATCGGCGGTGCCGTGCGCGTGTCCCTTAGTTCCGAAGCGCAGGATTGCCTGTACGTGCACATCCGGATACTTGCCGTGGTTGCGCTGTGCAAGTGTCGTCAAATCTGACAGCGGCGATTTCAAGAATTCGCTTGCAGGCCCATTCCCTTTGCCCTGAGGTCCATGACAGGCAGCGCAATAGTCCTTGTACATCTGCGCGCCTGAAGTCGGATCGCTGGGCGGCGGTGGCTTGAGAATGAGTTTCTTGTTCTGTGCGAAGCTTGAGGCGCCGCATGTGGCGAGCAGCAGCAGCCCAAGGAGAGCGAGGTCCCTAGATTTCGTTTGCATGGCTTCCTCCCGGACGAAGTTCCTGTTTTGAGAGGCGCAGTCCTTCAGAGACGAAGCATCTGGACTGCGATCGCCCTGCCGAGGGCCAAACTGATGTGGATTCGCTGCGGGGACCTTGGCCCGAAGACGCAGGGCAGCAGATTCTTTATCCGCCACGATCGTCATCTGTGCAGTGATGGGTATTACCTAATTCTGTGATGGCAGAGTCGCAGTCCCGGAGAGGGTTGGTGAAACGAAGCTCTCTTCTTTCGCGCTGGCTTAATCTAACCGCCATAGCAAAACGCTTTTCCTAGACCACCTTTCTTTCCGTGGAGCATCTGAGCGGTCAAGCTGATGCTGATCGCACTTCCCCTTTGCGATCTTGCAGGGCGCCCGGGCCTTCAGGAGTATCCATGAAGCACATTCTCCAGACGGGCTTAATTGCGGTGCTTACGTTAACCGCGTTGACATCATCCGCACAACAGAACTTCCAGAAGAAGTATTATCCGTTCGACAATCTGTTTCCAGTTGTTCAGGTTGACCTGAATAATGACGGCATCCCCGACTTCATTGCGGAGACGCGCAGTTCTCAGATCCAGGAACTCCTATCAACGGGATCAGGAAACTACACCTCGAAAACTCTCACCGTGAGCGGAAGCGGAGGCGGTTACCCGGTTGCCAGCGGAGACTTCAATAAGGATGGCAAGGCCGATGTGATCTTCTGGCCTACCGGCATTGCCTACGGCAATGGGTCGGGCGGTTTCAGTTCGTTCAAGTCCACAGCCTGGCAGGACAGCAGTTATTACACCCAGGCAGTGGTCGCGGACTTCAACCGTGACGGCAAGCCGGATTTCGCGCTGGCATACCAGAACCAATCTGTCTTTCGTGTATTGCTGTTTTTGAACACCGGAAGCGGATTCAATTCGCCGAAGACAATCTACTCGCAAAGCGTACCGTCGGGCTCCAGCCCGGGATACGAGTACACAACTCCGCTGGATCTGGTGCTCGGAGATTTCGACGCCGACGGCCGTGCGGACCTTGTCGTACGCACGACTGAGAGCGATCCGAATGATGTGACCGCGGCATTGGTTACGTTATCTGCCTTATATGGCGATGGCGCCGGCGCCTTCACTCGGAAGACGATCACGGTGAGCCACAACACGGTTCGTGAGATCGCAGCAGCGCGCCTCAATGCGGACGGAACGTCAGACATTGTGGCGAATGGCTTTTCGGCGGCGTATCCGATCCGCATCTACTATGGACGAACAGACCGGACGTTCAGTGCTGTAAGTCAATCTGCCGCGAATGATGACTCGATCAACCCGATGCTCGCGGACTTCAACGGCGATAAGCGGAAGGACATCATCTATGCCGCCCAAACGGGTGCCGCACAAGATAACATCGGTATCAGCGAACTCTTTCGCACATCAACCGGAAGCTACACGCAACAGCCATTCTTTCCCAATGACAGCTATAACGCGCAATCGGGAGTGATTCCTTATTCGCAGACATTCGTCGGCGACTACAACCGCGACGGCAGGCCGGACGTGGCGTTGATTTCTTCTGAGAACCAGCTGGAACATCCGAGGAGCGTGGTGATCATGTTGAATGAAGGCGTGACTCCGAACGGAACTTGTTTGACGCCGGCTGGCGCAGGTATTGCCGTATGCTCACCCACATCAGGCGCTACGGTCTCCAGTCCGGTGAATTTCGCTTTCAGCGCGAACTACTTCTATCCGCTGCGCAAGACAGAGGTCTGGATTGACGGCGTGAAGAAGAGCGAGTTGTACGAGGCATTTGCGACGGAGGCATTCCACAATGCAACTCTGACGCTCGGATCCGGCACACACACTGTTGGCCTCTTCGCGGTCACCTATGACGGCAAGTTGCTGCTGCACAAGTCGTACAGCATAACTGTCAAATAGCTTTTTCGGACGTCGAAGCTTTGAGCGGTATCGCTCTCATCGGCTATGGCATTTTCAAAACAGCGATGGGCGGGAGGAACTGCCGAGGAGTGAGGGGTCGACGTTTGCGGTGGTGTGCGTGCCTTCGCCGCCACCCCAGGCATAGATTAAGGATAGGACAGGGAGTCCTCCGGCGTGGACGGTGAAGCCGGCGCTGAAGCTGTGGCGCAGGTGGTCGATGCTGATGTCACCGCGGGAGAGTCCGATCTTCGCTTCGTCGGCGGAGAGGAGTGCGCCAATGGGGAGCTTGCCCAGGGAGTGCTCGATGGTGCCCTGGAAGAGAAGCAGGTTAGGGCCGCGGAAGCGGTAGTCGGGATAGCTGGGCAGGATGGGCGTGCCGTTGAGATCGGAGCCGCCGATGGTGGGCGTGAAGTAGAAGGGGACCTGGCTGCCTTTGCCTGCGAAAGATTCAGAGATGAAGGCGCGGAGGCTGATCGAGCCCTCGAGTTTGCGGGTGAGTGATGCGCGAGGGCACGGCATCGGCTGGTTTTCGCGGCCTGCGCCTCCACAGTAGTCGGGCGTGTTGTGGGAGAGCGTGGGTGTCGCGCTGCTGCCGTAGTATTTGCCGATGGACTTGGACAGATGGGAGAGCGGGATGGAGTGATTGAAGTCGAGGTTGAGGCGGCGGAAGGAGTAGCGGCTGTCTCCGGGCGCGAAGAACTGCTGGAACTGGAGAAGGTAGTTGAGGCTGATGCGGTCCCCGAAGAAGGAGGGGACGAGGCGTATGCCTTCGGAGGGTTGGAAGTATGTGGGCTGGTGGGTCAGGCCGGGGGCTGTGGTCTCGCTGAAGAGCGCTTCGATGGAAGGGATGTCGTGTTCGCGGCCGGAGCGAACGGAGGGGAAGCGGCCGTTGAGTTCGGCGAGGATGGCAATGACGGGGGACTTCCCGGAGATGGAGATGGGAAAGGCCGTGTCGGCGCCGGTGACGTTTTCTGAGAAGCCGAAGGTGGTGTGGGTGAGCGGCGTGGTTGCGGGGCCCAGGCCGAAGTAGTCGACGCGATTGAGCGAGATGCTCTGCGAGTAGAGATGGAAGAGCGGCGCGACGTGGTAGCTGTTTCCGGCGGGGAGCTTGTAGGCCTTGAGGTAACCGCCAGTGCGCCATGAGCCGTTCATCGTGGCGACGGCGTCGAGGCTGAGGTTGGTGCGCCATTCGCTGGCGAAGTTCTTGTGTTCGACGAAGGCGAGGCCGAAGCCCATTCCGTTGTCGGGAGCGAGGCTGCCGAAAGCGAGATGGAAGGGCTGGCCGAGGACTAGGGTCTGGCCGCAGTCGGCGAATTTCTTAATTTGCGAGCAGGCTTTGAGGGCGGTGCCTTCGCGGCGGAGGTCGGCCTGGAAGCGGGACTCGTTCTGCGCGCTGCAGAGCGCGGCGAGAAGTAAGAGGACGAAGCAGAGAGATGCGATTCGATTGATTTGGGCCATGGGGGATGGGCTCTCGTTATTTCTTTTTCGAGGATTTGGATTTCGAGTTTTTGCGCGACCTTGTGCGGGACTCGCTGGCGGCGATGGCGAGGCCTTTGGCCGGGGTGCGCGTTGCGGCCTTCTTTGCCGAGATGGGAACGAGCTTGGGCTTTGCGGGCTTTTCACTGACGCCGGAGCGGAGCAGGCGAGTCATGGCAGTGATGTAGAGGGCGGCTTCGTTTTCTGTGGTGATGCGGTGTTGCGGAATTTTCTCTCGCTGCTCGGGAGGGAGCTTTTCTTCGACGTGCTTGAAGTGCATGACCTGCGCCTTGATCAGGTCGGACATGGGACGGCCTTTGTGGAAGGCCTCTTTCGGAGTTGGTGGGACTGGGATGACTTCCATCGATGCTTCTCCTGATTAGTTCTTCTTGAACTTCGGACACTGATCATCGGGTCGGATATTGGGTTGATCGAGATAGCCGAGGAAGGTGTTGGCGGCGAGCTCGCGTTTGGAGCGCTGGGTGTAGTTGCCGAGGAAGTGGTCGGTCATTGTCGCGGGGATGGATGCGTGTTCGAAGACTTCATTGATGACAGAGCCGCGCTCGACCCAGGGCGAGACGAGAACTGCGGGAACGCGAACGCCCAGGCGATCGAAGTAGAAGGGGTCAGGTGTTCCCGTGGCGCTGGGCTGCGCGACGAAGGGCGAATCGGGAGTGCAGGCGGGCGGCGGGACGTGATCGTAGATGCCGCCGTGCTCGTCGTAGACGATAAGCAGAGCCGTGTTGGGCCAGAGCTTGGCGTTGTTGCGGATGGCGTTGTAGACGTCTGCGATGAACTGCTCGCCGGCACGGACGTCGTGGTCGGGATGCTGGTCGCTGGCGATGAGCTCGCCCATGCCGTCGGGCGAGTCGTGGTCGGTATAGTTGGGCTCGATGAAGGAGTACTCGGGAAGCTCGTTCTTATCGCAGGCATCGAGGAAGTCCTGGAAGGTGCCGAAGAGGGACGGCTGATTCTTGAGCAGGTTGACGACTTCAAGGGATGAGCTGGCTTCGTCGAAGTAGTAGAGGCGCGTGGAGTGGCCGGCTTCGTTGAGCCGCTCGTAGATGCTCTTGAACTGCTTGTTCCAGTAGAAGACGTCCATGCTGACCTGGCCGAAGGATGTGCCGTAGTGGGCGAAGGCGCGGTTGCAGAGGGTGGGGCCGGGGATGGAGGAGAACCAGCGATTGAAGACGGCGTACTCGGTGGCGAGCTTGGAGAGGACAGGCAGCTTGTCTGGCGGGAAGTAGTTCATGATGAGGTGCGAGTGCTTCACACTGCGCTGCTGGTTGAAGTAGCTTTTGACGAAGCCCTGCATGGTGGCGGTGCGGTTGGAATTGTGGCCAGAGGAGACGCTGCCGAAGATTTGCAGGTCGACGGCGGGGAAGTGGTGGTCAGGATCGGGATCGAGCTGGCTCTGGTATTCGGCGGTGGGCGAGACGGAGACGGGGACGCCGGTCGAGTCAGGATTGGTTTCGGTGCCGTCGAGGCCGTCGATGGCGGGGTTGAGGCGCTTGAGGGCGCCGAGCATGTGGTCGAAGGAGCGGTTCTCCATCATGAGCACGACGACGTGCTGAAGCTGCTGAAGTCCTGGGAGCTTCGGGTCCGGCATCAGTTTTGATTCTCCGTTGCGAGGTTCTCGAGCTGGGGAAAGAGGGGAGTTGCTCGTGCCTTATCTGGGCGCTTACGCTGTGCCGTTGAGAAACCGGCTTATGAATAGTGATTGTGGCATGGTTGGCGTTTCAAGGAAAGGATAACGAAAGGAAGGAGCCGGATGGAAAAAAGGATGTCACTGGATTGTCAAATTGTCTGTGAGCCGGACTATCGGCGGAGGAGCGGTTGACCTTCTATGGAGTACACCCGTACTCTTTTAGAATGCGGTATTCGGCGGAACACAAAACCCGGAACCACGAACGCATTCTGTCTGTAGCGGCGCGCTCTTTCCGTGAGCACGGCGGGGACACCAGCGGCATAGGAACCGTGATGAACAAGGTGGGACTGAAGAAGGGCGGGTTCTACCGGCATTTCAAAAGCAAGGATGATTTGTTTGTTGAAGCGGTGGCGCGGGCTCTGGAGGAGACGGGTCGGAGCATGGAGGAGATCGCGAAGTCCGCGCCCGAGGGGCAGGGTTTGCGGGCGATCATCGAGCGCTACTTGAGTGTAGGGCATGCGAATTCGCCGGGATCGGGCTGCGTGCGCGCGACGCTGGGGCCGGAGCTGGCGCGGAAGCCGGTGGTTGTGCGGCGGAGGATTGAGGTGCTGTTACGGGCGTATCGCGAGCGGCTGGCGCCGTTTATGCCGGGGAAGACTCTGGAGAAGCGGGTGGAGAATTGCGGCCTTTTATTTTCCAGCATGGCTGGAGTGATGATGATGGTCCGCGTTACGACGGACGCGCAACGGCGGGAGCACATTCTGATGGAAGCGAGGAAGATGTTTTTGACGAATTTCGCTGAAGAGTAATTTTTTTGAATCGGAAGAGTACGATCGTACTCTTTAAGTGTATTGTGACCGATTGCGAAGTCCGAGGGAAGACGGATGAAGTGACCGGATGGAACCTCACCAAAGGAGACCTTTCTCATGCCGCGACAGATGATTCTGTTTTTTGTGAGTATCGCGTTTAGCCTGATCGCGTGGAGCGTGGTCACGGCGAGATATATCTGGCCTAAACTTCGCACGCAGACGCCTGCAGAGGCATTGAAACCGATCTTAATGCTGCACAGCTTTCGGTTCATCGGTCTGGCATTTATGGTGCAGGGCGTGGTGTCTCCTGATCTGCCGAGCGCATTTGCGCATGGGGCGGCGTACGGGGACGTCATCGCTGCTGCGCTCGCGTTGCTTGCGCTTTTCCTGCTGCCCAGTGGCGCTGGGATCGCAGCGGCATGGGTCTTCAACATCTGGGGAACGGTGGATCTGCTTGACGCGTTCTATCAGGCCAATCGCGGAGGGCTGCTGGCGGGGCAGTTGGGAGCGGCATATTTTCTGCCGACTCTGATCGTGCCGCTTCTGCTGATTACGCACGTGGTGGGGTTCAGAATTCTTGTCAAGCATCAGCGAGAGGTGTCAGTGCAACATCGGGCGGCGCGAGTTGGTGTGAGCTGACGAGTTTGCGAGCAGCATTGTTACGACTGTTCCGCGGTTCGTCACATCCTGTTCGGTCTTCCTGCGTGCCTCCGGCTAGAATTGGGAGACTCCGGAGGCTTTCGCCATGAAGTTTCTCGTGCTGCTTGCATCAGTTACTCTATCGAGCCACACGCTTGGTATTGAGAAGCCCCGTACTCTATGCCCGAAGACTCATCCGCAGCCAAGCGGGCATAAGCCGTGCGTGAAAGCAGCTAGTTCCGCGAAGTGATGTCGGCTGATGACTACTGCGTTGCAGCGGAAGAAGGCGCGTGGGATAGCGTAAATAGCCGAATACCTTGACGCCTTAGACTAATCATCAACCTTTTCTGGTTCGTGCTCAAAACGTTCCCATGGGCGTCCTAGAGCTACCCGCTCTGCGTACCAGCCTTTTGGGAGATCGGCGAGCTCCGCCAAAGTTGGATCTTTCTCGACCATGTGGTGCAAGCAAGCTAGCTCCGGTCCGCCGCTTTCTATCCCAGTCTCTCCGAGGATCTGCCAAGCGCCGTCGGAAAGGTCGTGCGTTACATATGTGATCCATTCTTTGTTTTCCTGGAGAGCTTTCGAGATGAAGGCCTTTGTGTGGGGCTTGTCTGGGA
>Ga0207674_10008853_pt1 | contig 11579 bp, 9 predicted proteins | sample KBSCornC72_FD_184303 | JGI IMG/M metagenome (GOLD analysis project Ga0207674, IMG submission 184303) | Corn rhizosphere microbial communities from Kellogg Biological Station, Michigan, USA - KBS Corn C7-2 (SPAdes) (version 2) | ecosystem: Host-associated > Plants > Roots > Rhizosphere > Soil ... | reverse complement strand
GCCGTAAAGCGGCGCCTTATTATCGTCGTCGATCCGCAGCGGCTGGATCATGCCGATGCGCCCGACGCCATCGATCATATCTCGCACCATCTCGCGGTAACGCGGCTCGAAGATGTGCAGCGGCAGCTGCGAGCGCGGGAAGAGGATCGCTCCGGAGAGCGGGAAAATCGGTATGGTCAGCGTTCGGCTCACGTGAAAAGCAGCGCCGAAAGCCGGCGGCGCTGAGCGCTCGACCATTGGTCCTCAAGCCCCTGCGCTTCCAAAAGCTGGAGGAAACGCTGGCGCGCCGCGCCCTCGTTCCAGTCACGGTCGCGACCGATAATCTCCAGCAGGGCCTCTGCCGCGCCATCGCGATCGCCGGCTGCCATCCGGGCGCCTGCCAGCTCGAACCGAGCATCATGGTCGTCGGGGTCGGCCGCCAGGCGCGCATCGAGCGCCCCCGTGTCCGCCTTGGGCGTCGAGGCGAGCTCCAGCGCCGCGCGGGCCCGGCCGATCTCGGGCCTGGACCCTAGGTCCGGCGACAAAGCGGCGAGAATCTGCCGCGCCTCATCGAGATCGCCAGAAGCAATGAGCGCCCGAGCGAGCCCGCTGATCGCCGGTGCATTATCCTCGGCCATGTCGCGGATCTGGCGGAAGATGTTGGCCGCGCGAAGCGCGTCGCCGTCGCTCAGCACCGCCTCGCCCATCGCCAGCAGAGGTTCGATCTCGGCCTCGGCGGCCGCGCCCTCACCCTCGATCCGAAGCTGCTTCAACAGCTGGTCGAGCGCCTTCCCGAGCTGCCCTTCGGTACGATAGTTGGTAAGGTCGGCGACCGGCTGGCCGCGATGAATGGCGTAAACCGTCGGGATCGACTGGATGCGAAATTGCGTAGCGATCAGTTTGTCCTGGTCGACGTCGATCTTGGCGAGCTTGACGCCCTTGGCCGCATAATCGGACGCAACTTTCTCGAGGATCGGACCAAGCTGCTTGCATGGGCCGCACCATTCCGCCCAGAAATCGAGCACGACGAGCGCGGTCATCGACGGTTGGATGACCTGCTCCTCGAAGCGTTGGATCGCCTCGCGCTCGGCTTCAGTTAGGCCCAGAGTCGCCATGGGCTACGCACGTCCCTTCAACTGCCCGGATCCGCGCCCATATGGGCGGGTAAGGCGGTTGCCACAAGCGTGAGCAAACGTGTCTGGGCGAAGCCTTGCGGGCCGGCACCGCGCCATGCTAGGCGCGCGCCTCACCTCCGCCGGCGAGACGAGATTCGACGCCGGTGTCAGCTCGAGAGCGGGCGTAGCTCAGGGGTAGAGCACAACCTTGCCAAGGTTGGGGTCGAGGGTTCGAATCCCTTCGCCCGCTCCAGCTTTCCGACATTGGTCGACTGCGCAGTTACTGCGGTGTTGCGCCGCCCCGGATCGTGGCCTTCAGATGCTTGAGATAGACGCGTCCGACCGGGAGGCGCTTGCCGGTGCGGAGGAGGACCTCGGAGCTCCCGAAGCGCGGCGTCCGAAGCTCGGTGATGGCATTCTTGCGCACCAGCCAGCGGCGGTGAACCCGGACGAAATAGCCCGGTTCGACCCGACTCTCGAACTGTCGGATCGATCCCCGCATGAGGTGTGAGCCGCCGTGCGTGTGGATCGCGACGTAATCGTCTTCGCTGCTGACGCAGTCGATCGCGTCGAGCGGCACCCGCACCAGGCCGGCCGACCCGCGCAACCAGAATTCCGTTTCGAACGGCTTGGATCGGCGCCCGCCCGCGACGGCGCGCAGGTTGCGCACGATCTCCTGCATTTCGCCGAGGCGCTGCTCGGCGTCGAGCGCCCGAAGTTCGTTCCGGGCCTTGCGCAGCGCCCGCGCGAGCCGTTCGCGTTCGACGGGTTTCAGCAGATAATCGACGACCGCGCTGTCGAAGGCGCGAACGGCATAATGGTCGAATGCCGTGACGAAGATGATCAGTGGCGGATTCGGCCGCTCGGCGAGCGCCTCGATGACCTCGAACCCGTCGCCGTCGCGCATCTTGATGTCGAGCAGGATCACGTCGGGCCCGAGAGCGGCGATCTCGGACAGGGCCGCGGCGCAAGAACTCGCTTCGCCCACATGCTCGACATAAGGAATGGCCTGAAGGAGCAGCTTCAGCCGCTTCAGGGCCAGCAGCTCGTCGTCGACCGTAAGGACCCTGAGGACGCTCATGCGAGCTCCAGCGGAAATTCGAGCCGGACGTGAAAGCTTCCGTCCGGGCGGCGATTTGCCGACAGGACGATCGCGTCTTCCCCGTAGATCAGTCCCAGCCGCTGATTGACGTTGGCAAGGCCGATCCCGCCGCCCGACGTTTTCGGGCCCTTGCCCTTGCCGCTGTCGATCACCTCCAGGACCAGGCGGTCGCCCGACGTATCGGCCTTGATCTCGATGCTGGCGGGCGGCGGAGCGCCGGCGACTCCATATTTGACGGCGTTCTCGACGATCGGCTGGAGGATCAGCGCGGGCACGATCGCCGATCCCAATTCTTCGGGCACGGAGAAGGTGACGACCAGGTCCTGGTACCTCAGCTGCTCGATCTCGAGATAGGTCCGCTGAAGCTCGATCTCCGACTCCAGCTCGATCTTGTCGGTTGGGTCCGCGGCCAGCCCGAGCCTCAGGAAGCGGGCGAGCTTGCCGACCATCTCGTCCGCCCGGGCGACGCTCCCCTCGAGCATCAGCGCGGAGACCGAATTGAGGCTGTTGAACAGGAAGTGCGGATTGATCTGGCTGTGCAGCGCGCGAAGCTGCGCCACGTGCGCGCGTTCGCGGATTTCGGCGGCCCGCTGCTGCTCCTCGCGAACGTCGAAGCTGTAAGAGACGGAAAGATACATGCCCGCCCAGGCGAGGAAGAACCAGGTCCAGAAGGTGATCGTTCGGACCGCTCCGGCCCAGGTGAAGCCGCTGAGGTTTAGGCTGGGGTCGACTGCGGCCTCGATGAAGAACACGGCCCAGGCGAAGATCTCGGCCGCGATCGGAGTGACGATCGCCAGAGCGATCATCCGCCGGCGCGTCGTCGACAGCCTGCGGCTGCGCAACATCAGGTGGAACAGGAATGAGACGCAAACGCCGAGCAGGATCTCCCCGAACCGGACGAGCACGATCTGCTCGAGGTGCGCGTTGCCGGTAAGGGCGGTCGCAAGCGTCAGGAGCAGATAGTTCGAGATCCAGAAAATGAGCGTGAGCCAGACGACTGCGCGAACCCGCTGGTCGCGCAGAGCGGCAAGATCCGGGCTCGGCTCAAAGGCCTCGACGTGCGGTGGGTCGAGCGGAAGTGTGGCCATTGCGACACAATTGCGCATCGCGACCGCCCTTGTCGACTGCCGTTGAGCCGCACCGGCGCGACGTTCGACCGCTAGCGCGGCGCTTCATCCACACCAAGTCGCGGCCCGGCGGCAAGTCGCTTCATCTCTACCTCACCGCTGCTTGAAACTGACCCCAGTGAAGGGGCTCCGAATGCAAATCATAGCGCGCGATCGAATCGTGACGGCAGCGCTCGCCGATGCCCGCCTTCCTCAACCGCAGTTCCGCCGGGAGCTCGGACCATCGAATCTGAAAGGTTGAACGTCATGCAAGATTTCCGCTCGCGCCTGCTCGCAACCACCCTGCTCGCCGGGGTGAGCCTGCTATCTTCGCCGGCTCTGGCCCAGGACATGGGATCGCCGGCAACCGCTCCCGATAGCAGCGCTGCGCCAGCTACGGATACGACGGCTCCGGCCGATGCCCAGGTCGCGGCTCCGGCAACCGCTGCCCCGGCCGCGCCCGCGACCGGCTCCAACGAGATCGTGATTACCGGCTCGCGCATTCCGCAGCCGAACCTGACCTCGGCGAGTCCGGTCACCGTGCTGTCGAGCCAGGACATCAAGCTCCAGGGCACGACGCGCACCGAGGACCTGGTCAACTCGCTGCCGCAATCGTTCGCGGCGCAGGGTTCGAACATCTCCAACGGCGCGCTAGGAATTGCGTCTGTCAACCTCCGTGGCCTCGGTTCGGCGCGCACCCTGGTGCTGGTCAACGGCCGTCGCCTGCAGCCAGGCGATCCGCGCGTGGTGCTCTCGGACATCAACTTCATTCCGGCGGCAATCGTTAAGCGCGTCGACGTGCTGACCGGCGGCGCCTCGTCGGTGTACGGCGCGGACGCGGTCGCTGGTGTCGTCAACTTCATCATGGACACGAACTTCACCGGGCTTCGCGTCGACGCCCAGGCCTCGACATTCATGCATTACAACAATGCGTCGGATTCAATCCTCAACGCCGACGTCGCTCGCGGCTTCCGCCCACCGCACGGCTGGAGCGTCAACGGCGGTGCCCAGGACATCGCGGCCGCGTTCGGCGCCAACTTCGACGACAATCGCGGTCACATCATGGCTTATGCCACCTACCGCAAGCAGGACCCTGTCCTGCAGGCGAGCCGCGATTATTCGTTCTGCTCGCTCGCGGCGCGCACCGCGGCCCAGGGCGGCCTCGGCAGCGGAACTCCGCCGCGCGACTTCAACTGCGGCGGTTCGGCGACCTCGGCGTTCGGCAGCTTCTTCACCAACGTCGGCACTTTCCACGTCGACGGCAACCAGTTCGCTCCGGGCACAGTGCCGTTCAACTTCGGCCCGTACAACTTCTACCAGCGGCCCGACGAACGCTACACACTGGGCACGTTCGCCGAATATGAAATCGCGCCAGGCGCTCGGCCGTATCTCGAAGCGATGTTCATGAACGATACGTCCAACTCGCAGATCGCTCCGTCGGGCGACTTCTTCAACACGACGACGATCAACTGCGACAACCCGCTTCTGTCGACGCAGCAGTTCAACACGATCTGCGTCCCCAACAACACGTTCGTCGACGCGCAGGGCGTGACCCGCGCGATCTCTTATACCGGCCGTCGTAACGTTGAAGGCGGTGGCCGCGCGGACCATCTTGAGCACACCGCATACCGGGTGGTCGGCGGTATCAAGGGCGACATCCTGAAGGGTGTGTCTTACGACGCTTACTACCAGTTCGGTACCACCCGACTGTCGCAGATCTATCTGAACGACCTCTCGGTGGTGCGCATAAATCGCGCGCTCGACGTCATCGCCAATCCGGCAGTCGGCGGTGTCGCCGGCGTCGCGGCGGGCACCCCGGTTTGCCGGGCGGCCTTGCCGGGCACGGGCCCTGGCGGTGGCGCGCTCGACGCCAATTGCGTGCCGTGGAACATCTTCACGGCCGGCGGTGTCACTCCGGAGGCTCTGGCCTACCTGCAGACTCCGCTGCTCCTTCGGGGCCACGTCAACGAAACCGTTGCCGACGCCAACGTCACGATCGAAGGCGGCGAGTATGGCATCCAGACCCCCTGGTCGGATCGCGGTGTCGGCCTGAACGTCGGTGCCGAATATCGTAAGGAAGCGCTCGAAACCCAGCCGGACCTGCAGTTCCAGCTCGGCGACGGCGCCGGCCAAGGCGCTCCGACCCTGCCGGTTGCGGGTAAGTTCGACGTCCGCGAGCTCTTCGCCGAGCTCCAGGTGCCGATCGTCAGCCACTCGTTCATCGACGAGTTCACGATCACCGGTGGCTACCGCTACTCGGACTATAAGGTTGCGAACAACCACTTCAGCACCGACACGTACAAGCTCGAAGGCCGTTTGGCGCCGATCCCGGACATCTTGCTCCGTGCCGGCTACAACCGTGCCGTCCGTGCTCCCAACGTGGTCGAGTTGTTCACGTCCCAGTTCGTGGGTCTCGGCGGAACGGTCGATCCGTGCGCGGGTGCGGTTCCGACGGCGACCGCCCTGCAATGCGCCAATACCGGGGTTGGATCCGGGTTCGGGACGTACGGCGGCATCGCAGCAAACCCGGCTAACCAGTACAACGCCTTGTTCGGCGGCAACACGGCCCTCAGCCCTGAAACCGCTGACACCTACACCGTCGGCCTGCTGCTCAAGCCGCGCTTTATCCCGGGCCTCAACGTCTCGGTCGATTATTTCGACATCAAGGTGACGAACCTGATCAGTACGCTGGGTTTCCAGACGATCATGACTCAGTGCTTGCTGACGGGCGACGCGTTCTTCTGCTCGAAGATCCACCGTACGCCGGGCAATGGTTCACTATGGTTGTCGCAGACCGGGTTCATTGAGACCACCAACACCAACATCGGCGGTCTCAGGACGAAGGGTGTCGACGTCAATGGCAGCTATTCGCACCGTATCGGGGGAATGGGGACGCTCAACGTCAACTATGTCGGAACGTTCCTCAAGGACCTGATCATCGATACCGGAGTTGATTCGACGGTGGCCGGCCTCGACGGCAAGTTCGACTGCGCGGGCTTCTACGGAAATACCTGCGGAAGCTTCCTGACGGGCGCTCCGAACCCGAAATATCGCCACACGCTGCGTGTTGGTTTCACGCTTCCGAACGGGCTCGGGATTTCGGGCCGGTGGCTCTACTTCTCGTCGGTGAAGAACGATGCGCTGAGCAGCGACTGCGACATCGGTTGCGGCGTTTCGGCGGACGCCAACGCCAAGATCCCGGCGCAGAGCTACTTCGATCTGTCGCTTACGGCGCGTATCGCGGACAAGTACCAGTTCCGCCTCGGCGCCAACAATATCTTCGACAGGGAGCCTCCGATCGTCGGCGGCGAAGTGTCGAACGCTCCGTTCGGCAACGGCAACACCTTCCCGCAGGTCTATGACGCTCTGGGTCGGTACGTCTTCGCCGGCGTCACGGTCGACTTCTAAGCCGATCGTTAAGGGCAAAGATTGCGGCGGGCCTCCTTGCGAGGTCCGCCGTTTTCTTTTGCGCGGCCTTGTTTAGAGAGTGCCGGCGATGAGCGAGCAGTTCGCAAGCGCGATGCAGCTTCTCCTGGGGGAGCGGCCGTCGCTGGAAGACGTGCAACAGGCGGCGGGGTTGCTCGAAGCCGCCTCGTCGGAAGGGCATGCCGAGGCGAGCGAGCGCTGCGCCCTGCTCGATGCTCTTGGGTCGGCCCGTCCTCCCGACTGGAATCGCTCGCTCGACTTTCTCGAACTGGCGGCGGCGCAGGGATCGCGTTCCGCTCAGGAACAGCTCCTCCTCCTTGCTGACAGCGGCGCGGACCCGGTTGTGCCGCCGGAGGCGGGTCGGGATTTCTGGTCGTCCGTTCGGGCCCGGGTTCCGATCGAAGAACGGATGCAGGCTGGTGAGAAGCAAAGCCTGTCCGATTCGCCGCGAATCCGCTTGATCCCCGCGTTCGCGACCCATGCCGAATGCCGGTGGCTAATCTCCCTCGCGCTGCCGCAGCTGGGGCCTGCGACCGTGTTCGACAAAGAAACCGGCGGGCAAACGCTCGACCCTACTCGGGACAACAGCTTCCTCATGTTGCGCCTCAGTGAGATGAACGTCTTCACCGAGGTGATCCGCCAAAGGATATCGGCGGCGACCAAGCTGCCCGTTCCGTTGTTCGAGCCGTCGCAGATCCTCCACTATGCGATTGGACAAAGATTCAAGCCTCACCATGACTTTCTCGACCCGGCCAACCCCGCCTACCGCGAGTCGCTGGCAGCGTTCGGCCAGCGAATCGCGACGTTCCTCATCTATCTGAATGACGGCTATCAGGGCGGCGAGACCAGCTTTCCGCGGATCGGCCTGAACTTTCGAGCGGAACAGGGCGATGCTCTGTTCTTTGCGAATGTCACCAAGGACGGCGCTCCCGACCAGGATACGGTTCATGCCGGTTTGCCGACTACCTCAGGCGAAAAATGGGTATTTTCACAATGGATACGGGACCGTTTTCCCGGTCGTTGACCGGGTCCAGGGCGGTTTGACAGCTTTGCAATTCGATCCTCGCTCGGCATGATGCCAGGAATGACCCAGGTCCAGACACTGGAACAACAGGCCGATCGTGCGGCTGCCAGCGGCCAATTCGCAGCCGCTCGGTTGCTTCTTGAGCAGGCCGTCGAAAGCGACGGCTCTTCAGTCGAGTTGTGGATGAAGCTGTCCGCGATGCGAAAGGCGTCGGGCGAACTCGATGGGGCGCTCGCGGCGATCCACCGCGCGCTGGCGATTTCTCCGCTCGACTTTTCCGCGCTTCTGTCTCAAGCGGTAATACTCGACGCGCTTGGCGACCCGGAGGCCGGCGAAGCATATGGGCGGGCGCTCGCCCAGCTGCCGTCCGACGATAACGTCCCGGAGCCATTGAAACCGGCCGTTGCCCACGCGCGCAAGCGCAGAGACGAATATCGCAAGACGCTCGAGCAGTATCTGGCGAAGACCCTTCCGCCCAACCTGACCCCTGCCGAGCTGTCGCGCGCCGAACGATTCATCTCCAATCGTTCGCGAAATACGCGCCACTTCCACCAGGGACCGTCGGATTTCCACTATCCGGGCATGCCGGAGATGGAGTTCCACGATCGTGAGCTGTTCCCTGGGCTTTCCGCGCTCGAGGAGGCGACCGGGGCGATTCGCGCCGAGTTCGACGCATTGATCGCGGCCGAAGCCGCCGAGATGGTTCCCTATGTCCAATATCCCGAGCGCGTGCCGCTGCGGCAGTGGAAGGAACTCAACAATAATCGCAATTGGACCGCGATCCACTTGCTGAAGAGCGGATGGCCGGTGGAGGTCAACGCTCGGCATTGTCCGCAGACGATGGACGCGATCTCGAAGATGGACCAACCGCAGGTTCCGGGTGCCTCGCCGGTTGCGATGTTTTCGCTGCTCGCGCCGCGGACCCGCATCCCTCCGCACAAGGGCGTCGCGAACACGCGCCTCGTGTGTCATTTGCCTTTGATCGTTCCGCCGAACTGCGGATTCCGCGTCGGCGAAACGACGCGCGAATGGCGCGTGGGCGAGGCGTTCGTGTTCGACGACACGATCGAGCACGAAGCGTGGAACGACAGCGACGAGCTTCGGGTCGTACTGATCCTGGACCTCTGGCCGCCGGCACTCGGGGCAGCGGAACGCACGGCTGTCGCGGCGATCATCGGGGCGACCAACGCGAATTTCGTGGAAGCGCATGACAACGGCTAGCGCGACGGTCGACCCGTCAAGGATCCTCGATCGCGCGATCGATGCGCTCAACACGCCCGGCAGCCCCCTGCCGCTCGACGACGTCGAGCGGGCACTGAAGGTTGCGCCTCGCGATCCGCGCCTATGGCACATCAAGGGCCTCATTCACCGCGAGGAGGATCGCCGGGAACTCGCAATTCCGGCTCTCCAGCGAGCAGTTCAGCTGGCGCCCAACGAGCCGATCATCGTCCACGGCCACGCCCGGACCTTATTCGAAGCCGGCGTCCCCTGCGTTGACGCATTCGCCCATGCGATGAAGGTAGCGCCCAACAATCCGGATATCGTCAAGGGTCTCGTCGCCGCTCTGGCGGCCCAAAGCCGGTCGGCCGAGGCGATCGCGGGGCTGGAACAGGCGCTGCGCCGTTCGCCCTTATGGACCGACGGCCACGTCCTGCTCGCGCAGATGCGCTGGGCCGAGGGTGAGCGGGAAGGCTTCACCCGAAGCATCGACGAAGCGCTTTCGCTGCACCCCAACAGCCTCGAACTTCGCCGCGAACAATTGGTCGCACTGGTCGAAGCCGAGCATTTTGCCGATGCGTTCGATCGAATCCGGCAGGGCAGGGCCCTGTTCGGGGACCATCTGCTATTCAAGTCGCATGAGGCGGCGGCTCTATCGGAGAGCGGCGATATCGAGAGAGCGGAGCCTCTGTTCGCCGAACTCGCTGAACTCGATTTCGCCAATGTCGAGATGTGGCACGTGCGCCATCTGCTTCGGTCCGGTCGCCCGGACGATGCAAGCAAGCTCATGGACCGCTGGCTGGACACGGCCGATCAGGACTTGTTCTGGTATTATGCGGCGACGGCGTGGCGGATGACCGGCGATCCGCGGTCGCAATGGCTTGAGGGCGACGAGCGGCTCGTCGGTGTCTACGATATTTCCGACCGGTTACCGCCGCTCGATCGGCTCGCCGAGGTCCTGCGCGGGCTGCACGTTTCGAAGAGCGAATTCTTTTCGCAGTCGGTGCGCGGGGGGACCCAGACGGACGGTAACCTTTTCCAACGGATCGAGCCCGAGATCGTCCAGTTGCGCGAAGCGATCCGGCAGACCGTGGCCGAGCATGCAGCGCAGCTGCCGCCGATGGATCCCAAGCATCCGTTGCTCCGCACTCGGCCCGGGACGATCCAGTTCACCGGCGCCTGGTCGGTTCGCCTCCTTGCCGGCGGACGCCACGCCAACCACGTGCACCCGATGGGCTGGCTCAGCTCCGCTCTCTACATCGTCCTGCCGCCCGATCTTGGCCGCGACCAGGCTGGCTGGCTCACGCTCGGCGAACCTCAGGCCCAGCTCGGGGTCAACCTTCCGCCGCATAGGATGATTGAACCGAAGCCCGGCCGTCTGGCCCTGTTCCCGTCATGGATGTGGCATGGAACGAGGAGCTTCGGAGAGGGCGAACGGATGACCGTGGCGTTCGACGTCGCGCGCGGCCCTGACCTGCCTGCTCGCAATTGAACCGCAACGGGACTATGTCGGCACACACTTGTCTTGCGGAGGTGCAGATGAGAAAGATCTTTGCTGCGGCTTTTGCCGCATTTTTGATGAGTTCGAGCGCGCTTGCGCAGGTCACTAGCCTCGAAGCCGACAATCCTGCGCCCAAGGGTCAGGACCTCAACAAGGTGGTGTGTGAGGTTCAATCGACCACGGGCACCCGGCTCGACGATCACAAGATCTGCAAGACGGTTCTCGAGTGGCAGCAGTTGCGGCGCGAGCATCGCGAGGGACTCGAGACAATCCAGCACCAGGGCACGTCGGTCGGCTGCCAGGAAGGGCAGGCTTGCGGCGGGTGATCAGCAGCGGTTGCGGGCTTTCGATTCTCGCTCGCGTTCGAGGTCGGGAAAAGATATGTTTAGGCGGTTCCCTGGTTTTGAGGTGAAGTGATGTTGAAGCTCGTTTCGCTGGCAGCCGCAGCTCTCGTCGTTGCGTCCCCGGCATTTTCGCAAAACGCCGCGTCGGCGCCCCAAAATGCGAATCCGGCCAAGCCCAAGCTCATCTGCGAGGTCCAGAATGAAACCGGCTCGCGCGTCGACCGCAAGCGCGTCTGTCACACGGCCGAGGAATGGCAACGGCTCAAAGCCGAAAGCCGTGACGCGATCGAAAAATACCAGCAGCAGATGACCGGAACGCCCGTCAGCGGCTGAACAGGGCTGCGATCGGCTCCAATTGCGTTCGATAGTTCCTCCATCGTCCGGATGACCGGGGGTGAAGCGGCTGGCGCACTTGCCACACGCTCGCCGTCTTCACCGGCGTGGCGGCGCGGTGAAAGTCGAGCAACGCGCTTTCCCATTCTAAGTCCAGAAAATCGAGCAGGCGTTCGATGGCCGGCGTCGGTTCCCGCACCAGCTCGTCATAGTCCACTTCAAAAATATCGTTTGGATAGAGCGCCTTCCAATGCGCCATCAGCCGCTCATACTGTCCGTACCAATGCGCCGCGTCCGCCAGGTCCATCGCATAGGCCATGCCGGGGTCCAGATGCAGGAAATAGAGCGACAAGAGATTGTCGAGGTGGTTGCGGCGGGTGTGAATGATTTTCGCGCCGGGGAAGAGCGTCTTGATGAGGCCGATGTGGAGG